>Ga0114920_10000003_pt1 | contig 117770 bp, 182 predicted proteins | sample ChitaG_FD_88683 | JGI IMG/M metagenome (GOLD analysis project Ga0114920, IMG submission 88683) | Deep subsurface microbial communities from South Pacific Ocean to uncover new lineages of life (NeLLi) - Chile_00310 metaG | ecosystem: Environmental > Aquatic > Marine > Oceanic > Sediment ...
AGCATAATTTGTCCCAACCCGTAGCTCGGGTCCCGTGGGTTGATTCTATTTACTCGAAATGAGCTTTCGGCAAAGAAATGTCCGCAGATCAACGCGGTATCGAAGTTCGGAAGATACTCCTTAGAATACTTCAGAATCAGATCGGAAAGAAGTCCGGCTTTTCTTTCGTCAATGCCGTAACTTCCATAGCTCAGAATGTGGGTTCTCAATGCTTTTAACTCTCGATCACGACAATCTCTCAAACTTGGAATTTCGAGAACCATCATCGGCTGAACGGTTTCAATCGGCGCTTCAACGTTCAGAAGAAATATCCCAGAAAAGAAAAAAGCTCCAACAACAAGCTTTCGGAGTAGCATAACTTTTCTCCATATCTTGAATTTTTCTGTCTTCTCGTTTCGTCTTCCTTAAACCGCCTTTCTCCGAATTAAGGTTTGCCTGGTATCGATTGACATCTTTTCCCAAAAACTGTCCATCGGCTCAATGACTTTTGAAAAGAACCTTTCCCTTGTAGCGTCGTCGAGCTTATCAGGATGTTCAATGACCCACTTCAAACTCTCTTTGAATTTACGGTAGAGAGCAATGAAACGAGCCACCTCCTCTTGCGGCAAGCCCAAACCGAAAAGTCCCCGCTGTGGCTCGCCTTTCTTTCTTTTATTTCTCAAGACGAAGGTCCCGTGCGGCTGATTACTTGGTTTCATCGCCATCTTTTAATATAACCTCCGCTTCGGGAATTTCAAGTTTATAGCGACGATATTCTGCAATCTTATCCTTCAGGTCGCCCAGTTCTTCTCTTGTCAATTGCATTAGTGCCCGGAAACCCTCCTCTTCATCGAGTTCCGGTGTAGTAAGGAAGGTTCCGATTCGGTGAAGAATCTTGTCCCAGGATCCTACCATTCGTCCCAGATTGGCCGGCGTCAGCATCCCACTCATAAACTCCAAATCAGCCATAACCCGCACCTGCCGGGAAAGCCGCAAGCCATCCGAAACCAAAATCAGGATTGCCTGGCGATTCAGATCATCGTCTGTGCTTCGTCCGGATAACGAGAAACTCTCGGAAACTTGCATCTCTTTCAAAGCGATTAGGTTCTGCGGCAATTTCTCCTTCAGGCTTCGAGCCTCCTCTTCATTCAGTCCATGCATTTGACAGACTTCTTCGAAAGACCGATCGGAAAGCAACCAATCTTTCAACAATGCCTTCTGAGCTTTTATCTCCAGTGTCGAACCATCAAACTCCAAGCCTTGATCCCAATAGCTTCGCTTCTTTGTGGTGACTGCCTTCGAAAACTTCTTTCCTTCCACTTTTGGAGTCCCGTCCGGAGTCTCCTCTTTCTTATTCGAAGTCTTCAATATCCATCTCCAATTCTTCGAGATCGAGTTCCCCGTTATGGATAGCTGTCAATAGTTCCAGCCTGATGAGACCATGAAGCAAACTTCGGACCGTGACCTTCTGACCAGTGCTTAGGGTCCGCTTTACGCAAAGAAGTTGCAACGCAGATCTCTCCTTCAAGCTTACCTTCGTCCAAATTCCTTTGTCTTGAGCCATCGGCTTTCCCTCTCAATTAGATTTGATAAACACAAACTTTAATTTTTTCATTCTCCGGTTTTTCAACTCTCCAACGATGAACTAACAAGGAAGAAATTTGTTGATCGCTTTTGTAAAAAAGCCCTTCAAGAGCATTCTGGATCAGCGTCGCCACGTGATCTAAATCCGGGATTGGATTTCCATCCGGGTTCATGAAATTCTCATCGTAGGCTTCGAAGATATTTAGGAGTAGTTCGACTTCTTGATTTCTCGGGACGGTTTCGAAAGGACTCGAAACAATCTCGGAGATTTTTACCAAAAGACGTTCAGTGAAATTCTTACATTCTGCGGTTAAAATCATTTTCCTGCCGAACGGTTTCAACTTCCAAGAGACCGCCCGCATCGGAACCTCGAATTCGCAGATTCTTTTCAAAATGATCTCCCTTCTAAAATAATCCTTTTTGGCCATCGGTGAGAAGGCGTTGAGGACGCAGAATAACGTCCGAAAATTTCTTCTTAGTTTTCAGAATTGATAAGACGTAAGTATCAATCGAATCCGGAACGACGAAATCGATAATTGTGGTCTTCTTCGTTTGGCCGAGGCGATCTATCCTTCCTTCGCATTGATTCCGATCTCCCCAGGAGAAGTTGGATTCCAGGAAAATTGCGACACTCGCCGCCGTTAAATCAAGTCCAAGATTTACAGTCGAAATCTGTCCGAGAAAAAGCTGTGAAGTCGGATCATCTTGAAATCTCCTGATCTCCGCAGCACGTTTCTTTCGGACGGCACCGTAAACAACGGACGGATTTAGTTTCTTTTTTGTAGCCCATTCTTGTACTTTCCGTAACGTATGAAGAAATTGAACAAATACCAAAATCTTTGTCTCAGTACCCAGTACTTCTCGCTCCATGTAATCGGTGAATGTTTTGAACTTCGATGTGCCGATCTCAGTAGTCACACCATCGCCATTCGTGATAAAGCCGCTGTTGATCTGATGCAATCGAAGAAGTTGCGTCAAGACATTGGTCGCAACGATTCTTTCGGTCGTGGATAATTGCATCAAGAAATTTTCCTTCATCGAATAATACGCCGCGCTTTCGTCTGCGGAAAGCTTAACGGTTCGAGTTTGATAGGTTTTTGGAGGCAGATCAAACAGATCCTTTCGCGGAAAGGTGATCCCGGCCGAATAAAGTCTCTTTCGGAAGTGTTCGATATTTCTCGGTCCGATGAAGGCTTTTCCATCATATCCACCGAGCGTTGCATACATTGCTTTGTAATCTGCATATCTGGTTCCGAACACAGAAGCATCAAGGAATTTATATTGCGAAAATATGTCAAGGATATTATTTGGAGTCGGAAGCCCGGTCAGGATCAGTTTATAGGAAGTCCGAGCAAATGCCCGATAGAAAGCCCATGTGAGTTTTATCCCCGGATTTTTGATCTTGGTCGAATTGGAAACGATGATTCCATTTGCAAGAATATAATTATGGTTATCTTTGACTTCGAGATCATAAACCCGACCCAATCGCTTTTTTGGATTTTTGAGGGGCCGGAAATTCTCGTCTTTGCGGTTCAATTTGATTTGCTCGATTGATGGAACTGTCATACTTTCAGTTATAGAAAACTTTCCCTCATAAGGAGTTTTGTAGTCCATACATCGCGGAATGTAAGGCCGGATTAAATTGAAAAATCGAGTCTGTGAATCAGCACGAATCGAAATACAAAGTTGATCTTTCCGAACTTTCGATGAAATTGTTTGAATCCCAAATCTATCTCGAAGCCAAATCTGAAGTTTTCGAACCTCCTGTGGAGAAAAACCTTGAGTATGAAGTTGGACGCGGTACCAAGAATAGATTTTAACTATTCCATTCATCAATAGCTGAGTTTTTTTGACTTTGACTCTAGATCCATCATCGAGATACCAGAACGCTAGCGAAACTTCATCGGCTTCATTGAGAAGTTCAATTGGAACTATTTTTTTTCCGTTTGGGTAAAATAATTTTCTCCAGCTTTTCGAAGTCTCGGTTGGACTTAGAAAAAAGTAATTAGAACGTCCCCAATCATTTTGAGCAGTAGTTGTCTGATTTGCGAAGACCTGAAACAATTTCCTTTTGAGATCGAAATATTCTTTTTGTTTTTCAGAATGAACAAACCAAATTTGACCTAGAGTTTTGTGAATTGAAGCATCTCCTAACATACAGCCAATCAGAACCTTTCTCTGAAAATCGGAAAAATCCGGCATTGCTTTGTAAATCGAATCTCCGATTTGAAGCTTCTTTGCACTTCGAATCCCTCTGGAAGAAAAGAATTTATGCGAAGCAGTACAGATCACCGAATATGATTTTGATTTATTTCCGAAGTGTAGTTTCACGAAAGCATGAAATCTGGGCTTTCGAAAAACTTTTTTTACTGTTTTCAATTCAACTTGTTCAGTTTGAAAATTAAAACTCCGAACAAGATTGCCTGGTTTCAGATTAGAGATCCGTTTACTACCATCCGAAGTCTGAACCAATGTATCTCCGCTCAGACATTCGTCTGCGATGACCATATCAAACCCTTTTGCCCGAAATCCTTTTTCATAAATTCTCACACTTTCGTAGTGACAGACCAATATCTCAGGCGGTTCTTTAACCGCAAGAAGGGAACCGATTTTCTCAAGTCGATTCCCCTCCATGATTTCGAATTTTAGATCGCTGTGCTTCTCCAACTCGAATTCCCAGGTACTTAGAACAGACAGCGGACAAACAATCAAAGCCCTCTTAACTTGGCCCTGCTCGATCCGATACCGAAGAATGTCGATTGCTGCTTTAGTTTTGCCGCTGCCGATCGGCAAGAGTAAAGCTGCGCAGTCTCGTTTCAAACCAAATTTGAACGTAGCCAATTGGTGAGCAAGCGGCTTCGTATGAAACCAAGATAGGGGGACTGGAAGCCCTCTCGCAAACTCATCGTACCGCAACTCCATCAGGGTCCCTTTGTGGGCCTTCTGGAAAAGAGAAAGCTGAGTCGGACTTCCTGGCTGATTTTGCATAGAGTGAATCGACATTACGGTCGCGCTCCCTCTCTTACGAAACCGGAATCGGGATCTGTTGAACGCCGCTGGCAGGGAAAATGTACCGCTGGAATTCGGGCCCGGGCATCACGGAAATCTCATTGGCGGTCCGTTCGAATTCGATCTGACCTTCTGGCTCGTCTTCGTCCTGTGCCAAACGAGAGATCGCATTTCCAAGCCCCCACTGAGTCGCCTCGCCCTGTGCGATAAAATGATCAACGAGCGATGTCCGTTTGCTCTGGGACATCTTCAACTTCACACCAACAACCTCAAGCGCCGTCGCCGGCGACTCGATCCTTTGGAATGAGGCTTGACGAAAGGATGCGAACCACTTCTCAAAGGTCTCCAAACGCAGCGTCGCTCGAATCACGTCCTTGATTTCGCTCCAGAAAACGTCGTCTTTCTTCTGAAGTGTCTCGTCTGACCAGAAATCGCCGATGCCTTTCCGCTCGCCGAGGTGAACCTGCCGAACGATCGTCTCGCCGATCATACCGTTCGTGCATACCAGTCGAATCACATAAGGTTCGATCTTGAAACTCCCCGCGCCGACTTCGCTGTTTGAAAGGATCACACCCGGAACCACGCGATCATCTTCACGGATCTCCTGCTCGGAGTGAGGAAGAACAGCCTTGAGATAAAGATGCTGATCTGTCAGATCACACCGGACGATAGTGACTTCCTCTCCATATTGCTCGAACTCCTCTAAAGCGCAACAGAGAAAGTCGAAATTGTCAAGCGGACGGTACCGGGCGCTCAGGATCGCCCGAACTTTGTTGTCCTGAATTCGGATCAACCTCCGCTCCTTTTCCCTCAGCCAAGCGTTCACATTGTCGGCGAGCAGTTGCGCCTTGCCAGCTTCTTGAACCCTCTGGTAGTACTTGAACGGGATCCCGGTCTTCTCAGCGAGTTGGCGGTGCGCCCACTGGTTCAGTAGGAAATCCTCCTTGTTGCCGTTTGTTTGTATGACGAATTGAATATCCGTATCGGCCGGAGAGACCCAGATGTCCTCGCTATCGACCACGACATCCCTCGAAGTCTCTTTTCTCCGCTCCAATTGCTCAACCAACCGGCTCAAATCCAACCCCTTCATCGGTTCGATAGAATTCATGACAGACTCCTTTCAGGTTAGAGTCAAAAGGAAAAGCGATCAGCCTGCTCCTCCAAGTGCGACTTTCTCGACAATGACCCTCTCATCCTTCGCCGTCACCTTGACGGTATCACCGATTTCAAATCCGGCGTCTTCTAACCAGCGTCCCTGCAGACGAACGCGCGGATAAAATCGGCGAGGTTCTGCCGAGTTCGGTGAAGTCCGATCGACTGTTAAAGTCCGAAAAGAAATCCTGCTCACTTCGCCCTCCGTTACTTAACCCTTTGAAATACCATAGTCTTTGTCCATAAAATCAAGAATATGCTTTAGTATCCATAAACCCCAATATAACACATTCCTTTGTAAAATGCAACAAAAAAGATGTCCAAGTGGGACAAGGACTTATGACGTTTTTGGAAATTCATCTGTCTGACAAGAATTTCCCCGATCAACATCATCCTCTCGTTTGTTATCGGTCATTTCGAAGTCAATCTTAACATAGAAGAACCACAGACATAGGCACCAGAAATGAACGGTAGATGCCTTAATCCGTTCCAATGATCTGTATCGCCACCATCCCTTTTGCGCCTCTTTGGGTTTCCATCCAATTTCTATTTCCATCAGCCTTCTCCACTTGCAACGACAATTGAATCTATTGTAATCCAAAATCTCGGTAGATGATGCGCTCAATTTGTATATTCTCTCTAACTTTAGCGAGGTTTTCCTTAAACGCAGTGTGAAATCGCTGAAAAGCTTCTCTCGTAACATGTAATCTTTTGTTATAGCTTTCCAACGCTCGAAGAAATGGGCGAGGGGGCGACAGATCTAAGACCATACTGATTCCATTGTTACCGTGCTTACCATTCCAATACATTAAAACTGGGGCAATTGCTCGAATATCACGTCTCCATCGTCTAAATGTTCTGCTGGCGAATTGACGGCCGGAGGCATACACTGTAACCAACAAATCCCCGCCTCTGTCTGAGAGACATATCTGTTTGCCGCCCATATTGAAGCATACACCGAAATGAGAACAGACAGCACCATCTGGAATCGGCATTCCCAACGCCTCGACGCGCAGTTTAATCTCATCGACCCAAGTCATAGGTCCTCCTTCTTTCTTCGATCCTGTCTATCCTTATCCATCTCGATCTTTAAGAGCTTGAGTCGCTCTAAAAGGCCAACCATAAACCGATCTCTTGTATCGACCTGATAAAAGAGGTCGGTCATTGCTGCGATGGCATCGGCAAAAAGCTTACCACGCTTCTCAGCCTCACCCATTTTGGATGAGTCTTGCTGTTCTATCTCGGGCGAACCTTGCTCCCCGAATCGTTCGTTCTCTTCCTGTATCAGGACCGTAACCGACATACCACATCCAACACAGCACTCATCGGTGGTCATAGCACAATCACCATCACGAGCCACACAGGGAGTCATGTCCGTTTTCTCACGAGGACATTGCCCCAGTATAATAGGATTTCCGAGCAGATACTCTGCTTTGGTTCCTGTGTGATTGAATACCAATTCCCTGAACTCATCTCCTATACTCATGATTTACCCTCCAGAGCTTCGATTGTCCAATCTTCTATGATAACTTCCCCTGTCTTCCGTGTCGCTATGAGAGGTTCCGGTCCATCGTAATCTTCCGGTCTCGTCTTCTTCATGAAAAAATTCAGGATATTCGCTATCTTGTTCGCGTACCTTTTGAGTAGCTGATCATACTTTTCTTGATCCATCTCGTTCTCCTGGCTGTCGTTCATAGCTTATGTTTATCGCATCTGTTATGTTCAGACATGTGAGGCCACAAGTAATCTATCGTAACCGCTGGTTCCACACATATCGAACATCGAAGGATTAAGCTACCCGGTGGGAGTTGACATTCGACTCCCAAGCCCCATTTATCTGAATCGTCTTTCTCCACGTAAGCAACTTTCCCCTTCGCAACTGTATAATCCTTGCAGAATTTAATCTGTATACCAGCCATCGCCCTTCCCCTTCTCTTTTGGACTGGAGAGACTGCAAGATTCTTCCTTTCCATCTGTATACCCCTCCCAACCAGGCCTCTTACATCCACTTGGCGGCTCATCTTCCCGCCTGTTCTTAAACTCTTCGTACCAGACACACTCTGAACATTTCATGGGTTCTTTCTTCGACGAGGTTTGTAAGTTTCAAGACAACGCTTGCGCCTGTCTACCCGCGTTTCTTCGTCGCAATGATAGAATAATGCACGACATTCCGGTCTGTCCAAAGGCCATTCGCAAAGAGCACACTGACGGCGCGATAGAAATCGTTTTTGATTACGACTTAGAGTTGCTAATTGCTCTTTCTCAGTCATCCCATTCGGCCTTCCTTTCTGGATCGCAAATGTGCCTCTTAAATCGCGGCTTCAGTATTTTGGTATCTTGAAATCCGAACTCGCGCCCGCATTCCCAACAACGAGCCTCCGCCCAACTGTTCATTCTACTGCCATCTGGCAGAGGATCTCCATCAGTATAGGCGATACTGAATTCTCTAACGATGCCGTCGTTACATTTCAACTTCATGATTTCCGTTCCCTCACTCAGGGACGGTTCGGTAGGCTCATCACCGGATCATCAGTCTGGTTCCTGTACCCGGGTCCTACTATCGCACCGAGCCGGTCCCCTTACACCAGTTCAGGTTAGGGCTGTTGCGAGCAAACCGCCCCTGAGTTTTCAGTCAAGTTGCGCTGATCTAAAACAGCATTCCCCGCAACTCTTTTTCGACGACCGCCACCCGTTCGATCATTCGCGCAACACAACCCGCAGTTTCTTCCATGAAATTCGCAAGAGGCGGGGTTGAGGGGTCGATCGGTTCTTCAGGCTTTCTGGCCTCTTTGCCTGCCACTTCATCTCTGAAGCACTCCAGGTCGAAGATAGCGTGGTCCAGATCTACCAGTCGCTGAAAGATTGCAGCATGCTTCATCAACTCTTTCCCTATACTTTCTTCAGCTACCTCTTTCTTCGGTTCCAGTTCTACGGACATCGCTTCTCCTTTCTGATTTGGGAAGGGTGACTTCACTGTGAGAAGGCGCTATGGGGTTGTTCGAGTCCGACAACCAGATCCAGTTCTTTCTTTGCCTTGCGTAGTTCTTCTTCCTCTTTCAGGAGTTTCGCTTTCGGCAATCCGTTGCTTTCCATCGTCATATCCTCCTTTCAAGGCGGCTTGGTCGGGTTCGGGCCGGCTCAAAAATTGCTTAACTTCGATAGCATTGAAAAAGACAACTATCTCTCGACCATCAAAACTATCACGAACGATTTCTCCAACAGGGCCACCCTTGCATAGCCTGCGTGTATTCCTCTTTCCCCACTTGCCGGGGAGAACGAGAGTAATCCCTGCATTTTCTTCTGGCATACCGACCGATTGGCGCAGAGCAATCGATGCGTTACATTTTTTGATAATTTCTTCCACGGTCATCCTATTCCTCCTCCTTTCTCCTGTCAAGGACGGCTTGGCCGATTACGAAACACAATTATCTTACGATTGGCTTAATATGCACACGCCTATCATAGATCGAACAAAAATGTTTCTGAGGATGCACACCCTCAACATATTCAAGGAGCGCCATGTTCGCTATGTCCACAAGCAACTCATCGTTGCCCGTCTCCCTATACTGCTTCGCGCGCTGTATGATCTCGGAAATCCTATCATACTGGGGCTTGGAAGCACTTCCTATCTTTCCATACCGCAATGCCCCTATGATAAGCCGGTTGCGCATCAACTGCTCAAAATCCGGCGACCACTCCGAACGCTCCAACAAGCCCAAATCAACACTACCTTCGGCAAAAATATCAGACAAACCAAGTTGATCCAGCAGATGCTTCCTAATATCGTCATGAATACTCATTCTTCCTTACCTTTTTTTTGGCTGTGGTTTCTTTGCCATCGTCACATCTTCCTCCTCAGAGACGGTGTCGGTTGGACCTTCAAAATTCTGCGGCAAAGTGTAGAGCCGTTGAGTCGGTCATAACCCATCGTCATCGGACACCGATCCCCTGCTCTTAAATTGCAATTAAGCGGACGGTCTGTATCAAATTTATGACCGCGTGAGCATACGAATTTCATAGCCGTAAGAGTGGCCGCGGCAACGGGCCGAACCACCTACCTTTCATTTTCAATACTGACTCGTATGAATAGAATCTGGTAAAGTTTGGGCTACAAATTTCTCCAAATAATCCGCTCCCCTTGGTCTCTGCTACTTGACAGATGAGGAATGTTCCTGGCTTACAACGCCCGTCAACGTAGTAGTATATACCCGGTTCCGTCGGAGGTTCTTCTCTTGGACTGATAAGCTCTTTCGTTGAAATTCCGAAAGGGTAGTTCTTCAGGTTGCTCTCCGGACCGTGATAGATCACAGATTCTGACTCTTCATCGTACCGCCACTGGCCGGGGAATAATTCATTCAGCCGTTCTGCCATCAGCCTACAAGACTCCGGAGTGAACATCACATAGTCAGACCTCATCACATTAGCTTTTTGGATCACTACTTCGATAGTTTTGTCAGACATTATTCTCATCTCCATGTTTGTAGAATTTTCTCCAAACTGACCGATAGGTTTTCCGAACTACAAAATCGTCCCAAAATTCTCGATCCACATTTTTGGGAAGATCGCTCAACTCCGATAGCCGTTCCAACTTATCCATCGTGGCTTCCAATGTCGGAGCAACTTCGGTCGTGTAGTCCAGTTCACCCCACTTAACCGATTTTAGATATTCAGCTAACCTCAGAGGAAAGGTGATCGTCCCGTGTTCCAGGATTTCCTCTACCTCGAAGGCTGCACGAAGGGCATGGGAGATTGCCTTCCAGTCGATTCCCTTACTTTCTTTTGCAGCTTTAGCTCGTTCTCCGTAGTTCTCACAGAACTTTTCGAGTATAGAATAAGCATAACCGATCGATACCGTCTCTTGGATCTGGCGACCACAGACTTCATAGGTAGGCAATCCCATTTTGTCAGTCCCAAAAAAAATGTGTTCTCCTCCGGGGAGAAAACCCCATACTTCTTTCAGCCGCTTCTCGATGAATCCCATCTCAATTTGAAGTTCAAGAAATTTCTTCGCCCGCTCCGCCGCCTCCAGCCTACTCCCTTTGATCCCATACTTGGCTGCCTGCTTGCGGGCATAGCCCACAAACGCCTTTAGGTTCTTGGTCAAAAAGCGATTGCGGTTAGCTACAATATCCTCCCATATTTGACTGGATTCCAAGATCATATCGTCTGGAGTGTAGAGCATATCGAGCGCAATGGTCTGTCCTTCGCAAGCCAGCTTGATGAAATAGTGAAAAGAATATATCTCGGTATCCACATCCCACGGCTGGTTCTTCCGTCCCTCGCCGGTCCTGGCGGTGGAAAAGGAAACATTCTTCGGGATCCTGCCCAACAATACCTGCTCTCCGGTCGGCATGAAGACTCCCTTATAGTCCATATCGGAAAGCTCAGTATTTGTGCCGTAGAGATGACTCCCGAAAATCGTTTTGACAATGATATTCAGATTTTCCATTCCGCTTCTTCCAGCTTTGCCCTTGTCTTTGAGATCACAGCTTCAATTGCACAACTTGTACAGTGACCCGCTCGCGGTGGCTGTGCCCGTTTGAGAGGAGTCTTTTCTGTTGGCTTATTCCGCATCCAACCCCTGCATTCAGAACATTTCAAACGAACATCCCGTCTGCGAAACTCCTCAGTGCTCCAGGGCACGACATCCTCCTTTTTCTAATTCAACAGGACTTCCTTTTAAGCCACTCTTTGCGTTCTTCATCATCCTCGTATCGTAATGCCGTAGTCAACAGATTTGGCTTGTTACCAGCAACACTATTGAGTCTCGGTAGACCGTGATGACAATGATCGTGTAGATCGTCTATAATCTCCGATAAAAGATCTAAGACATCTTGTGCCTGTCCATCATCTTCTAACTTGGTCTTTAACCAGATTAGAGATCTTTGCATGATGTCGAATGTGCTGCTCATATTTCTCCTTCTTCAACTAAATGCGACTTAGCCGGAATAATTTGGCCGTCCTGGATCTGCCATCCAGAAGGGAATTGGTCTCTTATGTAACTGAAGACCACTTCTAAGTCCCTTAAATGTCCCACAAACTCAACTTCGGGAGGTTCTAAATAAGCAGCGGGATAACGAACCACCACCAAATCTCCCGAATGGTAAATCTCCGCTTTTCCCTCCGGAGAAAATCCCCAACACCAGGGGGGACACTTTGCGTACTCTCGCGATTCTTTTGCCATCTCCTCTATCCCCCTACCTTGCTCGGCTCTGGACCGTAGTGGTGTGCTCCGAGAAAGATCCATCGGGTATCGCCGAGCGGAGAACGTTCCCCGGTGACTCGGACAGTGATCTCAACGATTGCACCATCTCCCGGCACGCTCTCTAAATAGTTTTGGATTGGCCCCGTCCAATTGATCTCCTGGTCCGTCTTTTCGTCATGCAACATCCCGCAGTAGGGACGATGCCCCCCCGACCAGTAATCTCTTTTGAACCCGCGGATTACCAACCGGTCAATCTCTAATATCTCCAGGACTTCTAACTTTATCCCCGGAGGAACCTTAATCGCCAACTTCAGACGAATTCTAAGGTCCGCATTATCTGGATCATGAGCCCGTATAGTCCCTGAACCAGTCTCCACCACTTTTCCAGAAAGATTGCGTAATTCATATCGGTAACTATATTCGATCATCGCATTTACCTCCACAATCCGAAGTGCTCAGCGACCTCCTGTATCGAAGTTGCGGGAACAAAAAGACTGTCCCATCGACCCTTAGTCCCTCCGCAAGCCATCCATCCATGCTCTATCACATCGGAACAATGTCCTTGAGCGATCGGAAGATGTTCGAGTCCCATCTTCTTGAGAATGGCTTTACTTCTGTCATCGACGTAGAAAGACTCGAATCCGGTAACTCCCCCTTTGACGATGCTGAGGACGGCGCCCTCTAATTCAAAGGTTACTTCTACAGACGATTCCTTGCCTGTCGAACAGTTACCACGTATTGCTTGTACGACTATTTGTTCCACGATTATTTATCTCCCGTCATTATGGATCATGTCCAAGTACGCATCGTGATTATCTCTCCAATCTCCTCTTTCTATATCTTTTCGTACTTGCTCTTTCCAGTGTATCGGATTTCCTGTGAAACCTTCAATCCAGAAGTTAGCCCATAGCCACCACTCGGGAGCAATCAGCCAAGAGTATTTATCTGCCCTCTTCAGAAGTGATTGCGGGACCCCACTCTTCTCGGTATGACCTGCAACAAGCTGATAACCCTTATCTCCGAATAAGAGACTTGCGATTCTGGCCCCTAAACGCCAGTGGTTATCTTTTGCCTTTGGATCTGATAAGTATTGAAGCCCAATATGCCCGATGTCGTGAAGAAGAATACATATAATTTCCCAGGGTTTCGGATATGTTCCGTATAATCTACGCCATGCCTTGAACACGTAGTAGCTGTGTATCGAAGAATGGCAACCAATTAGAACGCTCCGAGTTCCTTCCGTCATCACTCTTGCCCTTTCACGATGATCTTTCCGATCGCGGCCTCTGCTTTCAATCCACAGGCTTCGCACAAACGTAGAGACCGTTCCACCTTTTCGTCTCGTATCCAGGCTACTGCCCACCGTTGCACACCTAATTTAGCAAAGCAGGCTGAGCACCGGCAAGTCTCGATGAGTTGCGGTACAGTAATCGGCCTACGCCAGACCACTCTTAGAACTTCAACTAGCTCCTGTTTCGTCGAAGGTTTTGTGATCGTAAACATGACACTCCTTCCGAAAGATCGGATCATCTTTCTTTGCCGGATACCAGATTATGCCGTCCGGCGTCTTCGGGTCGAACTTATTCCGTGTCTTCCCGCCCATTTCTCAATAGCCTCCGCAAACTCCTTTGAATGTTTCGGACAGTGATTGAGGACAAGCTCCGTTATCCCGGTCTTGACTTCAATTTTCCCCCACCCGGCGTCAATTTCCCTTTCTCCGATATGGAAAACAGACGCAGGACAGAAAGAGCACTTTTGCGATGCCCGTAAAACCATAGTTTCTCGATCTCCCGATACTCGCTTGACATGGCCGTGATCTCTTCCGCAGCCAGGACACGGTACTTGTGTCCAAATTACCAGTGATTCCCCGTCCCTCACCATCTTAACGTTACTCCGATAGACAGCACCACAGCGACAATATACTGTATCGCTCGGAACTTCTTCAAAGACACTCCAATCAATGGTCACTGTATCCTCCTTCTACTAACTCGCTTTTCGAAGTCTCGATAGATTCGGCTTCTTCCTAACTTCGGTAAACCTCGATAGCTCTTCGATAAGTTTCTGGATTTCCGACCAAGATGGCTCAGGTAGATGATGTCCTTTGGAATCCGCACCGATATTGACGAAATCCGGCGCGATTGCTTCCATCCACTTCACCATTACATCCAGATCGAACTCCATGATCGGTTCTAGAGTTATCATTATGCTCAAGCCGACTTTCGATCCGGCTTTCGATACCAGTTCCATTGCCGAAGCTCGCTGTGGGAGACTTGGAGCGCTCGAAATACTTATGAAGCCCTCTTGTTCCGTGGGGAACAATCCAAGTGATCCTGACCGGACTGGCCGCGTCTGGTACCGATTCGTTTCAATCGTCGTACCGAGTGTGGTGCGCTCCGGGAACCGGCTCATGAACTCAAGAAAGCGGGCCGAATTCTTCGTCTGGAAAAGATACTGATTATCGAAGAGACGACAGTACTTCAGGACCTGTAAGATCCAATCCGCAGAAATGCGATCTGCGAACATATCCGTTGAGCTTCCCAAAAAGATAAAGTTCCCCTGTCCCAGATCAGTTTTCATTTCCTTCGGAACGAGGCGAAAAATTCCCTGATTCGGGTGAACATAACAGTAAGCGCACTTGTGCGGGCACTGCCCTCGAATCGGATTCCAAGTATCAGTGATCCAGGGATACATGTTCGACTTGCCGGACTGTTTGTTCATCGGCATCTGGAATTCCCTCCGCTTTTAGTTTTTCGAGATCTGAGTACTCGAGTCGTTCTTCCCAGGAGAAATTTAGAACCCAGTCCCAAGGATCGGCATTCCATCCGTAACCCCGTTCTTGATTCAGAGCGTCCCAGGTTTCCCTGAATTCCCGACGATCACCGGAAGGAAAACCTTCACAAATGACACTGGCCTCACCGATCCCCTGAAGCTCCTCGACGCGCCGATTGGTCAATGTGAGATACGTCCGAGCCGCGAACCCAGGCATGAACCTCGAAGGCAGATACCTTCTTTTCCACTGCCAGATTACGTCCTCTCTCCCCTCGGGGGTCCCCGTTCTTCGAAGGACCGGCTCACCATCGCTTTCGTATCTGACCTCCTTCGATGGAAGTGGTCCTTGCACCAACGGCTCTCGAACCCAGAGCAAATCGCCGGGCTGATAAGTGCACAGATTGAGCATTTCGCCTTCGGTATATCGCTTGCCTTTCCATCCCCAGACCAAGGCACAGTTAGCAAGCGGGGTATAAACCGGCTGTGGAACGACCACCCGGCGCGATTCCCCCTTCAGGCGCTCCCGGATCCTTCGCACCGAATCAACAGTCATCGGAATCGGTTTAATTCTCATCAGCATTCTTCCTTTCAGTTTGATACCGTATTTATCTGGCAAACTTCTCTCGTGTCTGGAGTATCTTCTTGCGAATGTTTTCCGGAGTTACATCATCGATTGGCAATATCATCTCACTTTTAACAACACCCGCATCATCGCAGAATAAACAAGATCTGGCGATTTGCCGATAACCCCCCGTTGGATTCCCCAATAGACCCCACCGCCCTGCTCTACGATCATTTGACGTTCGACTTCCTCCTCCATTGGTGTAAGCGCCTCTTTTGCCTCCATCCTTTCCTCTTCCCTTTATCGTTTTGGTTCAGCTATATAGCTACACGACAGTCGGAATCCACTCGTCGTTGTGAATCCGGACGAATGCCACGACACCCTCACAGTGATCGCAGTACATCTCGACCTCAACATAATCTTCGTTGATTCTTTGGATGTCGAAATTGCTGAAGCTATCGACTCTGGTGTGGCACTTCGGGCAGTATATCTTGATCTTCTCCATGTCTATCCACTTCCTTGTTCTTATTAGCTAATTCTACCTATGATCTCTCTCGGAATAATCCACGGCGTTGTATGCGTTCCAGATGGTGCTGAATCTACCCAATATACTTGGATTCCGACATCAAATTTAGCGCGATAAAACGAGGCGGCAGAAAGAAGTCTCTCCGCTCTTGCTCGAATATCCATCCAACTCGATAGACTCCGAAGATGACGAGTATTTGAATTAGCAAAGCATGAGGCAAGAACCCTCCACTTCTGTTCCTTTAAGTCTCCGCACTGGCACCCTAAAAGCGCGACAGGACTTTCATCTGAGTACGCGAGAGGATTTCTACGACGGAAAGCCCGCAATAAGATTTTGGCATCCGGATCCTCTCCGGCCGAGTACACAAAAATCCCCAGAGAGTCTTCGAATGCCTTGATCCTCTCGTTTAACTGATAAATCAGATTACCTCCAATCCGCCGCGGCTCTACCTGATTGAGAAAGATATTGACAGGACTGAGCGATTGAAAGCTATCTTCTCGGACTCGGACAACCTTGAGGCACTTCTGCATCCTAATCCTCCCACTCGTTAGCCAGCGTTGTGAGTTGTTCCCGGTAATCCTCTTCATCTTGTTCTCTCGATTCCCACAGGTCGACATCTCGAAGATTCTCCCAGACTTCATCTCGAACCAAATCCGAGAGTACCGTCGGACCAGCCTCACCCTCGTTAATCCTCCGCGATTCGGCCAAGATAGAATCCGGGATAACGCTTTTTCTTCTCTTCTCGACTAAGAGGTTTCTGTGATTCTGTATTGCACTCCGGAACAGAAACCCCCGCGTCGTTCATTCTGATTTTGATCTCTGGTGCGGTGCACATTTCGTCGGAACAAAACTTGCAGTCGAGGTTATCGCATTTTACGATCATCGGCCATACCCTCCTGATCGTCTCTGCCCGGAACGGGCTGATCTCCAAAAGGTGGTTGTAACTGCTGACAGCCTGCGGCGAGCCAGTAGAGGAACTGCGCCAGCCGATTTCTATTCGATGGATCCGCTTCCAACCAAAAGCTACAGAATTACGGTTGAATCAAAAGAGTTTCAATCCTTGTTTTAATGGATAGGTATCTAAACCAGTCGAATCGTCGGTAACGACTGTGATGTTGAGGTTTCAATCCTTGTTTTGATGGATCGGTTCCGATAGTTTATCTACCAATTCTATCCCCTTTCTTTCGATCCGACCGGTCCTCTCGGAGGCGCATCGGGTCGCTTGCAGACGAAGACGAGACCTGCAGTCGCACTGAGAATTATGAAACTCAGAATGATCCCTGTAATCCAACTACCGGACATGGTATTCTCCTTAGAGTTGCCACACGTTTCCGTATCTGACTTTTACGAGTTCCGCACCGAATCCCTTTCGGTTCATCACTGAAGCAACCAGATCAGCTTCGCTCCTTGCCATCCTCGTAGCGGCTACCGGGTCGGATGTCAATTCTGGCGTATTGTCCACCCCAGTAAACTTTATGAAGTATCCTGCTCCACTTCTTACGATACGATCCTTCTTCAGAGTCATAGCATTCTCCTACTCCTTATACCGAATAAATTTATAGTACCAATCCCGCTGTCCAGTATCACCGAAGGAAAAAAAGTCAAAGCGCTTAGCAGTCAACTCAAAGATAGCAACCCTACCGCTCTGCATATCAACTTCGACTTCTTCTCCATCTCCATCCCGCGTACCTCTTCCGATGTTGACGATCTGATCACGGAAACAGCAGCGGTGCTCGAAATCAAGATGACTCGTATCAGTCTTTTTTCTTCTCAGCGTACCGATGTTCCTCGCAACGCTGACCCACAGGCTCGACAATTTTTTCAAGATAACCCCACTCTCCAGTCTCTTCGTCAATTTCCCATTCGATCCGTATGTACTGAAACGCATATTTTGCAAGCTTTCCGCATATATTACAAGTCAACATCGGGCTCTCTCCTTTGCTTCGCCTGCCAATCCCATTTTTAAATACTTCTTCCAGTAATCCGGCCAAGTCTGCTTGATCTTCCCTGCATTCTGGGGATCTGCTCTATCGAGAGCTTTCCCCAAGCACTGGACGAAAGAACCCCCGAATTTTATCATAGCAGATGCGACCATAAGGGCTTCTTCAAGATTAGAGAGACCCACTAGTCCTCTTTCCTTCGGTTTTATGCTCCTCAATACGATCTCATGTGCGTCAAGGATACCAAACGGTTGCCGTTCTTTATCCACTGGAACCCGCTCTCCGCTCATCGAATCTCCTTTTGCCTTGAGCAATAATCCTCTTGGCTTTCTCTATCATCTTTTTCCGTTGTTCCCCGGGCAAACCTGCAAAAACCGCAGACTCTACCATTTCCTCTAATGCCTCCAACAACTCAGCGATAAGGCAGACATCTGCGCCAAGCTTTTCGTCTTTCCCCTTCTCTCCGATGACCTGTTGAATTCGTTCCCGCAGAAGAGATCGAATCATCAAGGACCGAGTTGCTTCCGGCGTCTCTTCGGCCATTCGATTTATCTGGTCAATCATCGTTCTGGGCATAAACAATGTTATCGATCTTGCTTCAATAATCAAAGGTTCTCCGCCATCCCAAGTTCGATTGCGATAAGGGCTTCCATCTGGATTGACCGTTTTTAGAATGACAGAAGGATAAAATTGAGCCATCAATTCTACTTTCGGTCGAATACTGTGAAATGCTTGCTTTGTTCCAACAACTTCATAGAAAATATCTTCGCTCGAAACATAAAAATCAGGCTGATACGTAGTCGATCCCAGCCGAAATCTCTTAGATTCATATTCCCAGTCCAATCCTTTCGAGTCCAAAAAATCTGCGAAGATTCTTTCACACGGGAACATCTTCTTCGGCATTGATCTTCACCTTTCCTTCGGAAGACATTCTCCCTGGAATTGAAAAGTCTCCGATGACATCTTCGGAACCTTCGGATCTGGAACGAAAAATGTCCAGAACCCGCCGAACCAATTCAGACAAAGAAATACCCTTCAATTCCGCCGTATCCCTTACCCAAACGAATAAAGGATCTGAGATAAAAATCTGGATTTTTCGCATCTGTTAAAACCTCCTGATTTTTGTTATATTCCATTTATACCCCGTTTATGTTCCTTAAGTATAACACTTTTTCAAAGCAAAGTCAAGCATTTTTTCTCAAGACATAAGCACAAGGAACACAACAACTTGGAGGCTCTTCCAAAAGGCCGCGATCAAAAATTTAAGGATGGAATCGCTAATATAAAGGGGGTCAATGACTTAACAACTCCACCCCATTAGAATTGACGCAGATCAAAAAAAGCTCATCTGAGGATCCCGCTCGGCCTTCTCAACCTCTTTCTTCAGAATCCGCATGGCATCGAGAACCGGGTGTACGATCTCTCCTCCCCGCTTCCGATAGATCATCGCTCGGAGATCTTTCAACTCATGCGCCTCCCAATCGGTCAGGCCTCGCTCTAAGGCTTCGATCATCATCGGGGGAAGCTCAACACCGGACTGCTCTCTCCGCATCACCTTCGCTCCAATATGAAAATAGATCTGGGAGTGCTCGGCCGACATCGGAGCACGGAGACTTGCCGTATAAAGGTAAGCGCAGATTTCCGCATCGCCGACTTTCGGAACCTCATCGTCTTCGCAAGTCAAACCCACGAGTCCGAGTACCAGTCGTTCCTTCTTGATCGCTTCCAACAGCCACTCAGGAAGCGTGTCGGCCCAACCCAAGTCACCGACAACCAATCTGTTCTCCTTCTCTTTCACGAGGTCTCCTTTCGTATTAAATAGACCTGGTATGCAAATGACATTTCTCCTATCCCCCGTGGTCGGGAATAATAAGGCTGGTTTTCACGCCGTCCTCCTTGCAGATCCAGATCACCGACTTCCGGAGCCAGTACTTCACCAAGAGCAACGGCTTATCCTGCCACAACTCCATCCGCTTCCCAGTCTCACTCCACTTGAAGAACTGATTGTCGGTCTTGGCAACGGTATCACCGTTCAACAATGTGATCCGAGTGATTCGTGACATTCGATCCCCTGCGAGTCTTGCCCTTCGCAAGATCTCTTCCAAGACCTCGAATTCTCGAATGATAGGCAACATAGCTTTCGCCCAGGATGGATCAGCTAACAGATCCGTCCGACCCCTATACTCCTTCACTACCGGCCGTAGATCTTCGATGTCGGTCTTAACCAGAGAAATCAGAAAATCCCGATGGTCTAAACGATCTGGCTCGGCTGCCAGGAGACTGACGACTTTACCAAGTTGCCGCTCGGCGTACTCCGTCAACTCCTCGGTCGACAATTCAGTTACTGGTTTTTCAATTCCCATAGTCTTTTCCTTTACCTTTTCTTGATCCCCTGAAGGATGTTCTTACGCATTTTCGACAGGCTCAGTAACTGCCGATCAAACTTCACAATCTTATTGCTCAGATCAATCAGCATCTTCATCTCATCGTCCGACGCCTTTCGAACAATCTCCTCCCCGCCGACGAAACCCGGAGCAAACTCCCGAGTAAAGATTACGTCATCGCTTGGCTTTGTTGCTTCTTCCGTATCTCCTTCGGGAAGAGTTTGCCGCGATATGAACTTCTGATATTCACACGCCGCTCTCCGAAGGTCCGTAATCAGACCCTCGATCTCATCCACATCAATAGTGGCCGTCCATCCCTCATCATCATAAATACCGATCGTATCAGATCGTTCGGTACCGTCGAGCCATCCGTATTGAATTTCCATCGTTGCCTCCTCCATTATCCAATCTGATCTCCGATTTCGCCTTTCTCTAATTTCTCAAATACTGCTGCCTTCTCTTTCAGCTTGGCTTTCAACTGAGAGTGCTTCTCGAATTGAAAGGTAATCGTCTTATGCGCTCCCGGCTCGATTCGAGAAGTCTCCGATTGAGTCTCCTTCTCAACGTAGAAATCTAATCGATAGGGCCTGAGGAAGCTGAGGTCTGTCCGCGATTCGAGAGAGTAAATGAAATAAGCTCGAACCTTTCGGATTACTCCACCCTGAATCGCTTCCTCTTCGTAGAGGATTCTGGCCTTAGCACCTTCTGGCCAGATCAAGGTCATCGAAGGCTTCCACTCCCATCGTTGCGCTTCCTTCAACCATCCGGCGTGTTTTCGCAGCCATCGCCTCTCGGCAATCAATGCCTTCTCGTCAGGCGACAGTCTGAGTTCTTCTTCTCGCTCTTCGGATACCGGCTGGAAATCCAGACTCTTGCCCTCAATCACCACAGTAGTCTCCGCCTCCTCTTTCTTCGGCACCTTCGGAGCGACGGCCGGAGCAACGATCGTCGCTTCAGCTTCTTCTGAACGCTCCCCCTCTCCGCCGAACTTGTCCATGACCAAAATCTCAAGGAGTTCTGACGGCGAGCGCCGCTGGCTTCTTCCGGCTTCGAGTAGAAGACGTTTCACTTTGGGTTTCAAAAAGAACAGCGAGACCTCAAGCTCTCCGGAATGGGACAAACTCCGCTGGAATCGCTCTGTGTTCTTTTGACGATCCCAGACATCACGGAGTTCTTTTCGTAGGCCGACCTCGCGCGATACTCCGATCGCTCTGTAAATCAGCCAGTCCCAACTGATCCCCTCCTCCTCTCGAATCCTTTGAGCCTCCTCCCAAGCCTTCAGGCCCAACGAGATTTTCTTCCGTTCCAATCTATTCTCCTCCATTAGTTACAACGTGGTTCTGCATAGAACCTCTCTCGGAATGACCCACGGGGTCGTATATGATCCGACAGGAGTTTGACTCACCGGCCTCGATAGAACGGCACTTACATAGCCGACATCGGGGAGATGCCGCGATACCACCGCTCGGAGTTCCATCCAACTCGACAGCTTCAGAAATTGATGGGTCTCTTGACGAGGATCGTTCGGCTCTCGCATTCTCCACGCCTGCGCTTTTAATTCTCCGCATTCACACCTCAGAAGAACAACGGGACGTAGGGAATTAAAAGCGTTCAGCAGAAGCGCGGGATTTTGGGACCATCCCCACCCCGGATCAGTCGGAAAAACAAAGATTCCCAGAGAGTCCTCGAAAGCGTCCGTCCTCTGATCCAACTGATAGATCAGACCGCCCCCCACTCGCCGTCCCTCTCCTCTCGAAATAGCCCCCCGAGAAAAATGCTGATTGGACTAACCGACCAAAATTTGTTTTCTCTGATACGAACGACCTTATAGCATTCATTCATATTCAGAATCCTCCTCTCGATTGAAACTTTCCCAGTCGCTTTCTTCGGCAAAGCTGAAATAATCCGGTATGCCGATGATCAGATGATCCAGTATCTGGATGCCCAACAGCTTCCCCGCCTTCCTTAGCCGGTTGGTGGAGTTTCGATCCGCATCCGACGGTGTGATGTTGCCGGACGGATGCACATGAATTAGAAGAATACTGGTACAGTTTGCTAAGATCGCCGCCTGGAAAACCTCCCGGGGTTCGATGAAGCTCCGGTCGATTGTTCCTCTGGAAATTTCCTGCATCCCCACGATGCAATGATTTGTATTGAGGAAAACCACGTAAAAAGTTTCCACGGTCTCCGCTCTTAAAAAGGCGAAATGCTTTACCACCGACTCAGGGCTGGTGAACTGCTGATCGTATCCTGGCCGATCCTCTCGAATGAGTTGAACCCGCCAACGCGGTATGGCTGTTTCGGACATCTTTCCCTCTCTTTCAGTCATGTTTCAAATCCGCAGTTGGAAACCAATACCGATCCCTCGACACAGGCACTGACACAACCTCCGCCTCAAGAGCCACACCGGTATCCCAATTATAAACTTCATCGCCACACTCCGTACAGACCACAATCGGGCACCGCTTCCCCTCTGCCTGACACGCCTCGCAATCCAAATCCCGACAGAGCGTTTTCTGTCGGCACCTTCCACAGAACATCCGGTAATACATCACGCCTCCTTAGATCCTTCGCCGAAGTGAGGAACCTGGGAAAATTCCAGTTCATAATGCCAGGACCCAAGACTCAACTCACGAAAAGGTAGTTTTTCGAGATACCCCTGCTCTTCGCACCAAACTAAGGCTTTCGGAAATTCCTGATACAGGCCCTCCTGAAAATCCGGATCCTCCGGCTGCTTCGGGTGCAACCGCCGGTACTCTCTTTGCAACTCTGCCGGGTCGATCTCACGTAAAGCTTTGCAACATGCGACCACCTCGTAATCTTCCATCGTCCCAACTGAAACTACGAAGATGGCGCCCTTCGGAATTTTTTCCGCCTGCGTTGTTTCAGCCATCACCCTTTCCCTTCTGAGAGTGGGACTTTGTGCCCCAGGCGATTCTTCCCCGACTTCCGGATCTCCCTCCCTCCGCAGTTTGCCGTGTCCAGGCGGTCGCAGTCCCGACAGGCTAACCGACCACTCATCTGTACCGATAGACATTCTGCTGTCAGACTTCCAGGGGGAAGGGTGAAACAGGTGCTTCTGATTCTTGATCTCATGTCCAAACGCCTCCTTCCTTCAGCTATCCTTGCATCTCTTCCGCCTCAGCAATCGCCTCCCGGATGTCAGTTCCATCGAGACAAGTCTTCTCAAAACCGGCCCGCTCAATCTTCTCAACCAGGTCTTTTGCGGCTTGGAGAAGTCGGGACTCGATCCACTCTTCGCCCTCCCAAAGGGAATCTTCCGGTTCTCCGACTCGGTCGATTGTTCTCGTAGGTAAGGTATCAAAATCCCGGACCCGAACCTCGACCCCACGCGGACATTCAACGTGCTGAACTCTTCCGTTTCTCACTTCGACTAAGACAGTCTTCATCGCTTGATCCTCCTTAACCAAAGCCACCAAAGCCACCATCTTCGTTTCTTCCGCTTTTCGTCTTTCTTCTTTTTTTCCTTGTGTCTACGCACCGAGTCGAAGACCATTTGCCTAAACTGAGGATTAACTCCTTCCTTCTTTGCGGCCTCGATAAATCTCGTTGCGATTTTCATCGCTTGGTCCTCTTTCGGTTTCGAGTTCGCTACCCAGACGATTTCTCCGCTTGCTTCTTGAGACCCTCCCTGTTGTAGTCTTTCGACCGCTCGATCACACAGAGTATTCTCCAGGTATGCTTCGCCTCCTGAATCAATTCCACGAATCGCCTTTGTTCTTCCGCTGCCGCATCCTGTAGGCGATCGAAGTCGTTTTCCGCGACTTCGGCTTGAATCGAAATGCCCGATTGGCCCTCCATTACATGAGCGCGACCGCTGGACGTGAAGTACGGCATCTTTTCGGCCAACGCTCTGCCCAGAGCCATCTCAGTCGCTCCGTCAACTTTCGGATCCAACTCCACCCTCGCAGTGATCGTACCGCCTCGAACTTCTACGTCGGTAAACTTCATCGGTCCTCTCATCTGAACGCTCCTTTCGGTTTTCCAGACCGGTGATCTATCTCACTCTTATCTCAACTCGATCGCCGGCTTGTGCGGATTGCAACCGAACAATATCTTCCGCCACAAACCAACGCTGCATCCCGAAGACCTTTGGAAAACTATATCGCTTGCCCGTGGCCGACTCGACGGGCCTTCGAAGCCCTAATTCCTCGCACTTCGCCCTTAGTCTTCCCGTCTCGTCCTCGAAGAACTCGAAGGTTAAGACCGAAGGTTTCCTTTTGTTAATCACTGTCGTACCTCCCTCCGGTACTCTTCGCGGGATCAAATGTGTCTCGCACGATTTCTCTCTGGTCTATCTCACGACGCAACATCCTCAACATCGGTTTGCTCTTCTTCGGCTGCCCGGGCCTCCAGAAGCATCGCTTTGGCAGTCATCTGATAGTCTGCCTCCGTCATTTCCGGTCGGATACCTCCTAAGCCCCAGGCCCCTCGATGGTCGGTATCGTACTGGTTGTCTCCACTCCAAACTGTCCAGTCTCCATCGACCAGTTGAAGCCGAATTTCCAGATAGAGTCCGTCCTCATCATCTTCCGTCGAATCAGGATACTCGAACCCTTCTGGAAAAAGAAACGATCCGAGAGATGTAAGCCGTTCGGCGATCGCTTCGGCCATCTTACTGTCCTTATCCTTTCGATCAGCTATTTCTTGTGCAACTCGTTCAGCCATATACCAGACCAGCAAATCCCACAACTGAGGGCTGCCCCAAACGATTTTGGCACCGTTGAGCCCGGCGATCAACTCCAGCGGATGACTCAGACCCAATCTCTCCGCGTCTTCGCTCAGTGCTTCCCAGATCTCTTCCTCGAACTCTTCGTACAACTCCGTGGTCTCCACGTGAGTCATCATCCCGGAAAACCCACCGACGCCACCGCATTCTAAGAGACCTTCGCAAGTAATCTCGAAGGCTGTCCCGTACTGCCGCTCCATCCAGTCTCTGAAACTCTGAGTCGGCTTTCGAGTTTCGATCATCTGCATAACGCAATCACCTCCTTCCCGCGTTCCGACTTATCTAACCTCTCTGGAAATCAACCATCGCTGAGGTGATCTCGCTCTCCAACGCCTTTTCGAACAACGCATCCCAGACGGCTTCTTTCAGATCTTCAGGCTCAGTGGAAACGATACTCCAGTGAGTTTGACCACTGCTTATTTCGTATGACTCGCAAACGAAACAGTGGACCACCTCCGCCTCCAACTTGCCACTGCGATCGGTCTCTATCTCAACCTTTAGTGCATAAAACTTCTTGTTTCCCGTCTCCTTGCACTCAAGAACCTCGAACTGTGACATCCGCGCTCAACTCCTTTCTGTAAATCTCTACGATTACATCGTATCGATGATCTGATCCTCCATCGATTTGATCGCCTCCTCCATTTCTCCGGGCTCGACGGAAACGATCTCACAGGTAGTGCTGTCCGAATTGAACTCATAATTCTCGCAGACAACGCAATCGGCGACGGCAAAGGCTCCGCCACCGTATCCGATCTCGATTCTCAAAGCAAAGTACCTCGTCGACGATGTCTGCTCGTTTTCAAGAATTGTAAACTTCAACATCTCCTCATCCCTTTCTGTAAATCTTGACCACGACAGGATGACTCCACTCGTAGTGGATCTCATCGTGGTCCAGATCGTGTTCTTTGCAATACCGGAAGACGTACTCCTCGACTGCCTCTCCAAGCATACCCAGATCCATCTGAACAATGTCGTCGATGTCGAGCGCTTCTCCGTGGATTAGTTCTCGCTTCATCACGGTCCCTCTCACCTTTCATTTTCGACTTTGATCCACGCCCCTTCTTGGACTGCTTGTTCCGCTCGTTTCATAATGTCGTTGACATACCGACGATTCCGATCCGAAGAGATTGCAGAAGATAAGATCGCAGGCCAGACATTCAGTTCAGCCGTATCTCCGAGCGTCGTTACAAACGGCCCGGACTCGTCTTCTGGATCGGGAGATTCTTGGCCATCGTAATTCACTACGATCACCTGCACCTCAATGCCGCAACTGATCACGCTCTGAACGCAACCGCCCTCGATCTCAACGATCACCTTCGTTGGTTCGCTCATCACTCTTTTTCTCCTTTCGATACCTTACCCAGGCATCGGCCAGCCGATCCATATCATCGGTACTGATGTGCATCCCGCCGTTCAACAGTATCCCGCGCCTACAAGATATGGGATCGAAATATACCGTCTCAGTCATAGTGGTGTGTTCAAGACGAAGTACACCGATCTGAAACGTGCCGTTGCGTCCGGTACAAACGGAATCTTCTCGCAGGCTATCAATGCGGATTCGTCTGATCATTGTCTCACCCCCTCTCAACTGCCGCCTCTCGATGGCCGAGACGATCCCAGAGAGATCTGCATAATTCCTCTTCATCTTCCTCACTCATGAAAACAGGATGGAAGAAGTGACCCGTATCCTCTAACACCGCCTTCTTGAACTCCTCATACGTTCTGATCTCGCTTCCTTCTGCTTCGTCAGACCTCGCCCCTATCTTTCCAAGCCAGGCCTTTGCCAATCGGGTCATGTCCTCGAAGCCGATACGGAACCCGGCGTTCAACCTCACGCCCTGCGCTCTCGAAATGAATTCAAAAACGACGAACTCGCACTGGTTCGTCCAGGCGATCATCGTCTGGATGCCGAAACTCCCATTCCGTCCGACAGTCCACGACCCGTCCTTTAGATCAGTTACTTTGACTTCGATCTCTCGTGCCACGTCGTTCACCTCCTCTCAATTGCAGGAATCCCCTGATTGATTCTATCATGCATCCCTTCGCGAAACTGACGACAAATCTCTGTCCCTGTAACAGGCCACCAAGTCGTCAGTCCATGCCTGAACATCTCTGTGGGATGCTCCTTCGCCAGCTTAATCGCTCGCACATAGTCTCTCAATGATACTTTCTTCCCCACTGCCGATAACGTAATAAATCGCATCATCGGTTTTCACTCCTTTCTTAGTATCTACCCCCAACCAAACTGACCGACAATACCTCCGATCCGGCTGACTTCAGATTCTCCCATCGCTCCGGCGAAGGATCTCGTCTTACGTCGGGATGGTCGCACTTCTGCCAGCCAAACTCCGGCTGCTCATCTCTGAGCGGGTTATGCTCGCAGCGACAGCATTTACGATGATCGACGAATTCTCCGTCTGCCGGGCAACTGTCCAAAATGCACTCGATCTTCATCGGCGATCTCCTTCCGAACGGTTCACGCGGCCATCATCAGAATTGCCCTTTGCTCCAACCCTGCTCGATGAGCTACCTCCGCAGCGAGTTCTGCGACAAATTCTTCAGTCACCAAAAATATCGCATTGGGATTGCTTTCCCGGGCGAACTTCACTGCGGCAACTTCACCAGAGACTTTCAGCACATTCACGATGTCCTTGATCTCCCGAAAGCCGTAGCCGTCGAACTCGGTATCCCAACACTCACGCCCGCCACAAAACAGATTGAGATCACCAACGCTCATCAGCGGAGCTTCGTTGTCGTCGGAGTCCGGCCCCATCTCGACAAGCTCGACCACACCGTCTATCGCCGCACGACATCTCGAACAGAGCCAGGGGTAGTCCTTTCCTGTCAGGTATTCCATTGTCTTCTCCTCTTCTTTTTTTTAGGAGGCATCTAACGCTTCCTCGATAGCCGTCCTGACCACCTCAGACGAGCAGGACAAACCCGACTCGATTCCCTTCTGAACGTTGTGCCAGAAGTCTTCAGGCAAGTCCATCGTGTTCAGATCAATTCCTAACTCGTCACGGGCTGTACCCCGAACGTCATCGCGCCCCAACATATAAACTCGATCCACGTAGTCCTGGAGACCAAGACGCTTCCATACTTCCCAATATGCTTCCTCTCTGATTCCTCCGATGGTCATCGGAGCACCATCAACCCAAATCTGTCGAGGCGCGTCTGGATAGTGATGGTTCACCAGCGCCTCGATCGCTTCCCGGAACTCCTCATAGTCACGCATTATCGAGCTCACTCCCTTCTTCTTTGCTTGCTCGTTCTTGGAGTATCTTATCGAGTTCATCGGTTAAGCGGTAGGCTGCCTCCCGGATGATCGAAGCCTCCTGCGGATTCAGTTGGATCATCGCCGCAATCTTCAGATCGGCAAGCGTGCAGACCCGCTCCCAGTCCCTTCCCGTCCTGTCCATCTCCGCCTGCATGTAGTCCAGTAGTTCCTGGATTATCTTCCCCCGCTTTACCTCAGCTCGAATCCTGCGTTCTCTTCTTGAGATTTTCATCGGAACCTCTCTGATCTCTGTCGATGAGGACAGAGCATCAGACCTTTATGCCGTTTTCCAATCGTTCACCATGTTTGCCAGATCATACAAGTCGTCAGAAGTGCAGGAAAGCAAACGCATGAACTTTCTTGCTGTCTTCTGGCAAGCCTTGTGGGTACGGATTACTACACTTACTTTTGTGTACCCATATTCAGAAGCAAACTCGTCAATGTCCATCAGTCCAACCGTAGCGTCACCAAGTAGCATGGAGAGCAGGTCCATCTTCTGCGGCGCCTTGTTGGCGATGTTGTTCCAGAAGTCGAAGCGGCTACTGTGATTCGCAAAACGGAATATCAGAACCCAGTGTGGCCGCCAATCGTCCGACCAGGGACAAGGCTTCTCATCCAACTGCTTGGCTTGAAACTTGATACCCTCGATAGTCACCTTCGCATCCTGTTCGTTCATCGCCCTGATCCTCCCTATAATTTGAGATCGCACCGGCTCACGAACTTAGGTGGCACAGTTTGCACAATACCGCCTCGTAACTCAGACGGTTACTCTCTTACCGTCAATAACCACTATCCTCTCCCCTATCTTCTTTGACTGATACGAAATCTCCATCCGGATCCCGCAACTGCTACAGTGAATCGGAGTGGCCTTCTGAATCAGCCCTATCCCATCGTCCAGCATACTTTTTAAAGACATCACTTCCCCCTCATGATTTATCCTTCTCGGTACCAGCAGTGCAGCCCAGATAGTCATTGATCTTCGAACATAGTCCATCCATCGCCTCGCAGGTCTCCCTCGAAATATGTTTCCCCGAGCCAATCGCATCTGTACATTGCGTCAACACATCGAGGACCTGTATCAGCAGTTCCTTGGTCTGAATTACTTCCAGACCGGGAAGCCCCTTTAGGACTTCTTTCATTTCTTGATCCTGATCCTTTCCGGTTTCCATTCGTATCACCATCCTTTCCATCAGAGGCCATTGTAGCCCAGAAATACCTCGACCCTCGAAATCAGATCCTCCAGTGTCTCGATAGTCTTCTCCGAAGCATGCATACCCGGGCGCTCCGCATCCAGACTGCGCTCCAGTGCTTCGATGGCTCCGATCAATCGTGCCCCTGTCCAAGCTATATCGATCTCCAAGACTTCTCTCTTCTGTTCGATTGCCATCTGATCGTCGGACTCATCGAGAGTCCAACCGCAAGTATCGCATTCTACTTTGGAGATCGGAATCGTTCTCCCAAAGATCATCGTCTGTCCGATAAACTTGTTGTGGAGACGACCTCCGCATCGATTGCATCCCATCGGCCATCCGAAAGAGCAATCAGGACAATTCGGATCTCCGACCTCGTGCTCTTTTCCAAGACTCGATAATAGTTTTTTCACGACCGACTCCGAACCTCCAGCCCAAACTTCTCTCCGACCTTGGGCGTGACATCATCGAGAGATACCGCGACCTCTCCCATCCCGATATACCTTCTCCCGCAATTGATCCAATCGATTGCCTTGCAAGAAGCATCTACGATCAGATCTGCAGACGGAAGAAGCTCGGAAGCTTTGACCATCTCACACGCCAGACGTACCACCCGCTCGGTCGTAGAAATATCGTCTGCCATACGGTCACAGACGAAACCCTCCCGCCTAATCCGACCCTCCGGTGACAACCTCTGGGACGTTGCGGATTGACTCGGATTCGGGGTCCACCAATACCCCTTCCAGGTTCCGTACTCCGCCATCCGCTGGTAGGCTTCTCTTTTATCTTGCGAAGTAGGCAACAAAGCACTATTGTACTCGAGCTTGTACTTCTTCTTCATCGGCTCCCTCCGCTTGCTTTCCGACCCTCGCAATCTCACGCTTGATCTTGACCAGTTTACAGTGTTCCTCAACCGCCTTTCTCAACCTCTCCCTGCAGGCCGTGATGTGTTCCCGCGCGGCGTCCACCAGATAGTCCAACGCCTCTTCCGAAGTACCGAAGCAATTATACTTCTCCTTCGAGATCCGCGCTGGTAGAGACCGCCATCCCAAGAGCTTCTCCTCCTTCGATCTTCGCCCTATGATGAAGCTCTTCTCCGTCTCCTTTTCGACCTCGACCTTGGAAAGATTGGCCCTGCCATATCTAAAACTGGCTACAAAGATCTTGCTCATGTGTTCACCCCTTTCAAACGATTAGCAGAAGTTTTTTCGGGGCTTCCAGGACTTAGAACCTCTGCACTGCCCCCCGACCCCCGCAGGGCGGGGGTCGCCAGTCCTTCTCTGTTATCTCAGCGGTTTCATAGAACCTCCTTTCTTTGGGTTATCCACAGCTCTTCCCATTCGCATCAATCCGATCTATATCTCTTCGGAGGGGTCTCCCCTTGCAAGGAGATCGTCTCCTGCCTCAGTGCGCTGGTAAGAGGCTGCAAGCGCCAAGTGTTCTAAGACCTCCGGCCTCTCGATCTTTCTCACGGCATCTGGCACGGGCTCCTGGATTGTTCTGCTGACCGAGATGTAATTCCTCTTATCGGTACGGTAGATCTGGACCTCGAGGGTTCGACCTCCGCCAAGTTCAGTTCGAGTGCCCATCAGTAAATCTGACTTGTCGGTGTCGAACCTCGCCAACTCGCCATCACCATGCCGGAATCTGTGCACCATAGGTTTCACCTCCTTATCCTTTCTATTTCCCCTCTCGCAAAAAAACCGGGCAATCTCTTCCAACCTCGCCTTCTGGTTCTGGTTCATCCCACGTGGGATCACCACCGCTGGCAAACTCTCGTCGAGGTTAATCTCTGCCGTGTGATAGGGGCACGGCAAGGGATAGCCGCACTCTATCTCCGGAACATCTTTGTCCGGCTTCTTGCAGTACAGAGTCTCGGTTTTTATTCTCCCCCCGCTCCTTCTTCTCCCGATACTTCATAAGGCATAAAGGACATGTCAGCACAATGAACTCCAGACAGATCTTCCGTAACTGTTCGTCCACAGAAACAGTCCAGTGGTGCATTCATCTTCTGACATTCCGGCTCGTCGCAATGTGCAATCACACCATGCGGAAACTGTTTTCCGCATTCAGGACAGTGGACCGAATCACTACCGCAGACCGGACACTTGCGGGGATTTTCGGAAGTTCGGTACCGCAGGTCCGTCCGAAGAGCTTCCCCGCCCGGGTCGGGTACCTGTTCTCGAAAGCCTCACACAGCACTTCGTAAAAGTCCGGGTCCCGATCTACAACCCCGATCAACGCTTCGAGACACGACGGCCCCAACCGGCTCACCAATATCGAAACGACTTGTTTCAAATCGGGCTCCCCGGGAGAAAGCGTCAACCCTTCTTCCTCTTTCTCAAGATCGTCCATTTCAGTGCTCCCTTCTTCTGAAGTGATCGTTGCAAGCTTCTGTCTCCAAGTTGGAAGCCGGACTACAGCCCGCGGCCTCCGATTGATTTATGCCTTTAATATAAGGATATATGTCCACAAAATCAAGTACTTTCTTTTCCTTTATATTATATTGTGCGCCAAAGACTTATGCAAAAAGCACCGGCGTAACAAGTCCAAATTCATCTGAAGCCCCTTTCTATCAGAACGATACCCGAAGACCGACGACCGAACAATCCCGGCCGCCGGCCTTCCTCGACGGTCTATTCGACAGGCACCGGCATCACGATCCCGTAGCTTCGCCCCGTGATCTTTAGATGACTGACGTTCAGATCGTCCCTCAGATTCGAGTACCGATCCTTGAGGTATCTGAGCGCAAACCATCTGACCTGCATGTGGTGTACCCAGTCGCCGTCAACTACAACGTCTACGCTGAAATCGGCCCGGTAGTCCACCGTCTCGATGTGAACAATCTTTCGTAGCTCGGGCATCGGTCTTGCTTTCATGTCTGGCAATGGCATCTTCGGTCTCCCTTCCTTCAGGCCTATAGTCGGCATTGTTCTTTCCTCCTGGTCGGTTCGGGAACTGGAAGCCAGCCCTCGGTGCAATGAGGACACGGCTGCCAGTCGATCGCACCGGACTTCTTCTTTCCGGCAGCGACCTCGTTCGTTCCGTCGCAGACCGTGCAGATCAACGCTTCCCATCCGTGATCCCATGAGATATGGTTTCGGAGAGGTGCATGGATGTGAACGCAGACCCGGGTGAAGTTGATGATACGGAATCCTCGTTGCTGCAAGAGCCCGAGGAATGCGGACAGACTTCGACCGGACTTTCTACCGATCTGGATCTCCGAGTCGAAGTCTCCGGTAAGCTGAACCTTGAAGCCGTCTTCCTTTGCGGCTTTGCTGAGATACTGTCTTGCTGTCACGTTCAATTCAATCGCCTCCTTTCCCAAATCTACTTTACTGATCCCGCCTCTCGCAATCGGAGTACCCGAGCTTTCTCCTGGAGGTACTCGAGTTGAGATGCGGTGACTCTTCTGACTCCCCGCTTCCCGGTGTTCTTTCTCTTCGGGCCTCCAATCGACTTCAGCTTCGCAGTCGTTGCTTCATCAAGCAGGTCTTCGATTTTCACAGCGAGCTATCGCCTCCTTTCCAATTACCCAGAATACAGCCGGCCGATTTCTAGCCAACCACTTTTCTGCATCTTCTGGATCTACGTGACATTCATATCCGACGAACTCTCTACCATGACTCATTACTGCCAGGTGCGCAAACATCTCCGTAACGCCCTCGTGGGAATAGTCTGCTGCCATATCTGCCGCAAGATAGTCAGCCGGATAATCGCCTCCGTACTCACATCTCGCCAACTCCAGAAGCTCTTCCCTCGATGCACTCTCAAACCAGGGCGTCGCATCGAAAGAGACTTCGACTGCATAATCGTCGGAATGACACTCTGCCTTTATCAATCTGATCGCCTCCTCTCGGTTGTTTCTGATCTTTGGACATGAAGAGGGGCCTCGCGGTTGAGCCCCTCCCCCGCAACGGATTCCCACCGTCTCCTAAGTCCTTCTATCCGGTCGCCACACCGCACTTCTTACAATCGGTAAAGTAGTGCTTCACGCTGGCGCCCATCGAAAGGCCGTCGAGATGCTTCGTCGTTGTTCCCTTCCAGACGAACGACATCCGCTGCTTGGCGATCTCCCCGCAGGTTACGCAGACTGTCGGGTACTCGAGGACGATCAGCGTCCCCTCCTGAAAACCTCCATCAGGAACCAAACAGGGCGCTCTCGCCCGCCCCCGATCCGCTGCTTTCTTGATCAGCTTCAGATTTTGCGTGTTCATAGTTCCCCCCTCCTTTCCGACCTCGAGCTTTCTGGAAACTGGACCCTGAATATAAATCCAGTACCATCGTCGGCGTTGTCGTCGTAAGTCACTCCGTCGTCGGCTTCTTCCTCTCCATCTCCCTCTTCATCCTCATCCCCACACTCTTCCCGAACAAAGTCTGCATACGGGTCAAGCTCATCGCTCAAATCCGGCAAGTCTGCACCATACCTGAAACTTCGTTCGATACCCGCAATCTCCTGAGCTAAGTCGGGCACCGGGTTCACCTCCTTTCGAGACCGTCTTTTCACCTCACCGGAGCATTGAAACCCGATGGAAGTGAAAGCCCATATCGAATGCAACACTGACAAGCTCCTCTTCGGACTTCGCTTCCTCTATCCGATCCTCGAATCCCCTGGACAGGCTCTCGGACCCGACAACCGCATCCACAACCCCGAGCTTCGCCCGAAGCGCTCTCTTCATCGGCTCTCGCTCTTTCTCTTTCTCTGCCCGTCGAGCATACATCTCTTTGACGTACTCGTCGATCTCCTGATGGGTCACTCCTGCTCGGGATAGCGCATACACGAGCCTCTCTTCGGCCTCGCGGCAGAGTGTTGCCGCCGAGCAGACGTGCCCCTGAATCAGACGGGCTCCTGCATCCTGAACCCGCGAGCAAGCGCCCTGCAGTACGTTCACGATGTCTTTGTTTAGCATCGGTCTACTAACCTCCTCTCGTCTGCCTCTTCTTCTATTTGCCACTTTCCACACATCGCACAGTGCCCATCTCCCAGATACTGGAAGAACGTAACTTCTCCGACGTGCCCGCAATGAATGCACCTCAGTGGTTCAAGTGTACACTCCGCATTGATCACATCCTGCACTGTATAGGATTTTCTATCCGCCACCCGGCTCACCTCCCCCCTTTCAGAGTTTCCTTTTCCCGATCCCTGGATCTTGCCGAAAGCTGGAAACCCATGTCGAATGTAATGCCGACCAGATCCTCAACGTCCTTCGCCTCTGTTATCCGATTCTCAAACATATCGGTCAGATCCGGGGCCACTGCAAATACGACCCCGAGCTTCGTCAGCATTGCTCTCTTGAACCACCAGAGATCTTCCAGATCCTGTCGAGCGCCCAACTCTCTGATATACTCGGCGACCTCTCCTGAATCTACTTCTGGTCGGCTCCCAACGTACACAAGCCTTTCATCGGCTTCCCGACAGTTCATAGATGCAGAACGTGCGTGGCCTCGCGCTATACACTTATTCGCTTCCCAAATCCGTGCACAAGCTCCCTGCAGTACGCCCTTGTTCTCTTTACTAAGCATCGGTCTGTCACCTCCTCTCGTTGTCGTTCTGTTTCTGTTTCATCTCGCTAACAGAGCCGGTGGCGTGCGGCCCCGTTTTCATCGTTACCGAATCATCGGGCGAGAACTCAGACTACGTTCGGCCAACTCAGCAGTTGTTCCTCAGTCAGCTTCCCATAATACTCGGACTTCAGCAAGCGCCACTTCTTCTCTCCGTTCACCAGCCACTGAACCTCCAGGCGAAGCTTCTGCTTTCCAAACTTCATCCGAAGATTTCGCTTCCCAAGAGGCATCTCCTTCTTCAGATGACCCCAGCGATCTATTCGCCAGCCCTCAATAAGCGGATTTAGGAGCCACTCTTTAATCCGGTTCTTCTTGCGCTCGATCTTCAGGCTATGGTCCGTTCTCGGATGTCGGTTGACTTTCTCCATCCGGCGTATCATTTCCCTGTCCATCGGTCTGTTCACCTCCTATCTCGCCATACACTCCTTCACGTAGTCGTTGACCTCGATGATATCTACTTCTTCCCGACTGATCACGTACCCGATCCTCCCCTCCGCTTCCCGGCAACACTGCGACGCTGTGTGTGCCCGACCCCGAATCAAACTCCGCTTCGCCTCACAGATTCCCGCACAAGCAGAATCCAGAATGCGCTTGTTCTCTTTGCTGAGCATCGGTCTGTTCACCTCCTTCGCCGCCTTATAAGATTCTTTCCACAATTCGACTATCTCATACAACTCCCCATGCGTCAGACCAAACTGTTCACGGCAAGCAGAATACGCAAAAACCATATCGCTGCCCGCTGCCCGATCCAGAAAGTCCTGGGGTGTCTCACACTCTCTCGCCAGTCTCTGTAATCTCTGAAGCTCCGGTATCTGTTTCATCTTGCCACCCTTTCAAAACTACGGCCCGCATCCCTCCGCCCTGTCTGCACACCCGTTGCACTGATACCCCTGTTTCACATCCTTGAGCGTCAGAACATCCTCGTCCCCGCACGTCGGACAAGGATAGATACGAGGATTATCTGAGGTCGCAGCACGCAGCGCAGACCGTCCGTCCGGGTCGGCGAAGTCAATCGCAAACTCGTCTTCGTCTCTTTCTTCGTCGTAATACACGGGCTTTCACCTCCTCTTTCTTTTTCTCTCGATTCCAGATCTACTCATCGGATTCCGAATCATCACACTTCCAGAATCCGTAATCCGCCCCGTCTCCAGGACTCGCCCCGAAGTAATATCCCTCCGGAGCAATGGCGTCGAGCGCATCGAATAGACCCCGAAGGACCCAACGCTTGCTCTCTTCGTTGCCTCCGGATTCCACTATTTCTACGAATTCTAACTCACGCCCTTCGGCCTCTTCAGGCTTTACTTCGGCAAGTGCCGCGATAAACTTCGGGATCAGATCGTCGGCGAGCATCGTTCCCTCGCTGACCGTTCCCCTAATGCTGGTCTCCGGCCTCTCGATCTCTTCGACCTCGTGCTTCTCTGCGAAGTCCAGTTCCCGAATGTTCACGGCGATCCTTTTGAGATCATTCATAGGTTTCTCCAGATCTGTCCGTACTTCTCTGAGACTCGGAAGCACTTGCTCAGCGACATCCAAGGAAACCGTCCTGCTCCGCATATCGAGTTCTTCGATCAGTTCTCCGATCCGCGACTTGGCGCTTCTCAGCGTCTGTATGGTGACGACCATAGGTATCACCTCCCTTCGATCTCGTTCTCTTCTTTCATCTCACGACCCAGGCCAGTGGCGTATGACCCAGGTTTCATCCTGTCGGAATCGTCAGGTGAGATCTACTTAATGAACAACTGTTCTACTCCGTAGATTCCCCAGATCTCGTGCCGGTCGTCCTTAAAAGCCGTATGCCAGAGCAATCGGCCTCGGACTTTGATCAGCATCATAAACGATGTCCCGAGTCGAGCGGAACTGAAAACTGCGTCCACGTGAGTCCAACCGAGGATGTCGAAATCTCCGCTTTCGACATCTAATTGCTTGACATCGCTGACCGTAGCGATCTGAATCTGGCTGGCGATCTTCTTGTTCAGAGTCAAGACTTCGACCTTGATAATCTGTTCTCGCTTCATCGGTCTGTCACCTCCCCTCCTTCGGAATCTTCAGGCGAGACTTCAATACACCAGCGCTTCTGCAGCATACACCAAGTTCGCCAAGTCGAGCGCATCCATCTGGAATTGATCAGCGACCCGGTTCATACGACGGATGAACCTTTCTGCCCGTTCCTGATTGATCGCATGGAACGAGACGAACGGAAGCTGGCCGCCGCCGAATCCTCTTTCTGGCCTACTCAGTCGGTGGTCGACCGACCTATCGGTTTTGTCGTGATCTCCGAGATGGCTCGTGAACGTCTTCAGTTCGATTGTCATCGGTTTGTTCACCACCTTTCTCTTGTTGTCCTATGCCTGTTTAACCTGTTTTCTCAGGAGACGGGCACGGGCCCGTCTGCACACTCAGACAACGTTCGGCCAACTCAGAAGCTGCTCTTCGGTCAACTTCCCGTAGTACTCCGATCTGACCCGGTGCCATACTTTCTTGTCGGACTCCCACCACTGTTTCTCCAGACGGACAACCTGCTTTCCAAACTTCAATCGGAATTTCCACCGTCCATCGTCGGTCGTCTTCTGAAGATGGCCGAAGCGATCTTCCGACCAGCCATTGGCATTCAGTAGCCATTCCTTGACCAGCTTCTGTTTCCGCAACGCCAACTTTTTTCTGGGTGCCGTCGGTCGGTAAGGTTCCACTATGCGTATCAGGCCTCTGTCCATCGGTTCGCCTCCTCTCCGTTGACCGCCCTGAACGCTCACTCGACATTCAACTCTAACAAACCATCGACCTCTACCTTCAACTTAAACCGGAACCCGAGTTCGCCATCCTTGCGATCTATCGTGATCTTCTCAACTGCTCTATCAAGATCACCGAACTCTTCTTCGACCGCCTCGATTGCTTTGGATAACTCCTCGGTCAGACGATGTGCGAAAAAAATGCTCTTCTCTTTTGTCACCCGCCTTCACCTCCCTTCTGCCGATCGCCTCATTCGGTCAATCATCTCGACGTTTTTGTCCCGGAGATATTCGGAGATTTTTCTCCGAGCAACGTCAAGCTCATCCTGAGCATCTCGCAACGAAGCCAGCGCCTTGTATGAGAAGTCTCCCCTAAACCACTGTCGAGCATCGAGGACGTGACCGATCGCCTCCCGCATACTCCTGTCAACGGGCGTACCCCCCTCCACAGATTTCGCCATAGACTTTGCCATAGACTTTGCCATAGACTTTGCCATAGACTTTGCCATAGACTTCACCTCCCTTCGGTCTGTTGTAACTTACAACGTTTTTCATGGGAGTCATGAACAGACCTAAACCCCTATGAAAATACTGTGATGTGGATCCGATTTTGAAAACGTAACTTCCGAAAGATCACACCAGAAAGACAAACGCCGAAAGTCTGACCTGTTTCCACTAACCCCTTGACCCAGAATGTCCTGAACGATTTTCAAGCCCCTCCGAAGAGAAGAAAGAAAGACCGAAAATCCGGATCCTTATCGCATTGATTCTATTGAAGTTAAGTGCGTTTATGACTCCCACTTTTCTGCCCTTTCAATACTTAGGTTCCAAGAACCCGGACCCTTATCACATTGTTTTTTAAGGCGCTTAGGTGCAGTTATGACTCCCACCAAAACTGTCGTAAGTCGAAAAAGGGCGGTTTTTTCGACCCCTCATCGCATTGTTTTTTAAGGAGCTTAGGTGCAGTTATGACTCCCATTTATTTACACACACAGCACCCCCCTCTCTCTAAGTTTTTACTTTTCCCCCCTCTGTCAAAAAAACAAGTACTTGGTTCCTTGTTACCCCCTTCTCAGACCCCAGACCCATAGAATAGTACTAGCTCAGAAATAGTCTATCCGTAGATAATATCTTTCTATATCAGTACGCTTAGTGTACTATATGTTATGTGTGTTCCTATATGTGTGTGTATGTTTATGACTCCCATAAATACACTTAACTCCTTTATTTACAATGCGATAAGGGTTCGGCTTTTCCTGGGGGATTGTGCCTAACTTGTTGTTTTCCTTGACATTACGGAAGAAAGTCGGCAACCGAATCGGAGAGAATCGGAGAGCACCACTCGGTCGATTACCAGATTCTGGTCTCTCAAACCCCCTGGGATTCTCTTGAACAGCGTCCTCCGATCTGAGAAGACGGTTCTCTCCCCTATGTTTTCTTTTCTAAGCCCTTTTCTTGTGTTTGAAAGCCCCCCCCAAAGGGAAAAAGGGTCCCCAATCTGTTAGAAATCTATTGGTTCTCTTGCATCTCACGACCCTGGCCAGTGGAGTTTGGCCGTGGGTTTCGTCCTATTGGACTCATCGGGCGAGACTACGGCAAGCTTGCTCGGATATGAAGTCTCGATTCAGCTTCTTCGGTTGCCCGTCTCAGTCTGTCTAAGCCAACCTCCCTTCGCCGATCATCGGTAAGCTTTTGCCTCATCCTGTAGACGCCGTGCAGGCGCCGGTCGAGTTCCGAAGAGCTCATCTCGATCATCTCCTTATGGCAATCTGGGTTGAATTTTCAGCGCCGCTCGGATCCTGAGTACCCGGCGTACACGCTTCAGACGCTTTCGCTGTGCAATCTTTTCTTTCACGGACATCGCCTCTCCTTTCACAGAACGTTCAGATGCGCAACGAAGCAACTGAACCCACCCCGTACTTCCTGAAGCTTCAACTGGAGCTCGTCCAGATACGCCGTCTCCCTCTTCTCGACAATCTTCTCCTGTTGTTCGTCGATCTCTGCGACCGACTTTGTAATCGCGGCTACGTCGTGGTACATCAGTTCGACCGATTGTTCTATTGTCATCTAATCACCCCCCGCTCCTTCTGTCTCCTTTTATTCTTCGACGGTTCTGACTATTGCCTGGTATTCCCTCCTACCTCGGACTATGATTTCTGTCCGATGGCTTTTGCCTGTTTGCGTGTGGCGTAGATCCCCTCCTCTTTTCCGTTGACATATAATCGGATTCGAGAATTGAGGGACTTCCCCAGGGATACTATTTTGTACTTGTTTCCCTGGGAGTTTATCCATGCCCCTATGAAAAGTTCACGATTCTCAGTCTGCTTTGCCATCGTTCTCCATTCTCCATTCTCCTTTCACTCTTCGACGGTCCCGGTCACTGTCCCCTTTGCACCGCACTTCGGGCAGGGGTCGAGCTCGAACGATTTGTAGATCCATCCGCACTCCAGGCACTCGATCATCATCCTCGCCTTCAGACCGCCACGGGACCGGCAGTATCGGGTTGCACCGAGACGTTCTCTTTCTTCCTGGAACGTATATCCGTGTCCGGTGTGGGGATTTGCGATATGGATGATCTCGTGTTTCAGGACTTCTCCGAGCTCGTGATTCCAACCGAACTCGTCGAAGTAATGTCCTGAGATGGTCAGCAAGAAGCGGTCGTCTTTCCGAAACCATCGAACTTTCGCCGCCACTCTTCTCAGTCGCTCCGAGATCTGAATCTCTACATTTCCCACTTTCAGGTAGGGGTAGCACTCATCCCGAACATCTGAAAGCATCTCCCAGATCTCATCGGGCGTCGGTCGTTTTCTGAACGGCATTGGTCTATTCACCACCTTTCATTTGCTATTGTGATCTGTTATCTCGCTAACGGAGTCGGTGGAGTACGACCCCATTTTCATCCTTTTGGAATCATCGGGCGAGAATGATCTGTCGGTGTGCTTCGATCAGTTCGAGTCCGGCGACCGCTTCCTTCGCTACTATCATTGCCGATCGGTACACATCTTTCTCCGGATCAGCAATGCCCTCTTTGGCATAATTGGCCCCCTCCTGAAGACGCTCGATTGCTTCGATCAGAAGAAGTTTATCCGATTTTTCCATTTCGCTCACCACCTTTCAGATCAAGCATTTCTTTGGGCTTTCTTTAAGTTATCTTTTAGGAGTATTTTAACATACCAATTTGGAAAGTCCAAAAAGCCCAAGTCTTCCTTGTCAACCCCCTTGTGTGCATCCCCAAGTCCATCCCCTTGCCCCTTGTGTGCATCCCCAAGTCCATCCCCTTGCCCCTTGTGTGCATCCCCAAGTCCATCCCCTTGCCCCTTGTGTGCATCCCCTTGCTCCTTGTGTGCATCCCCAAGTCCATCCCCTTGCCCCTTGTCCTTTGTCCTTTTGTCCGATGTGTGCTTGTTCATGTTCTTTTGTCCGATGTGTGCTTGTTCATGTTCTTTTGTCCGATTGTGTCCTTTTGGAATTACATCTACAAAAGACCGATTTTTGGCATAAATGCAAACAGGACAAGGTATTGCTACCTTGTCCTGTTGCAACAAAGCCCCTCGACCGATGTTACTCGGTCAACTCAAAGGCTTTGATTTTTCCCTGCTTCAACATCCGATCCAGTACCCGCTTGGCGGAGTCATCCTTCGTTGGAAATTCAAACTTGTCACAAGCTTCTTGACAAGACTGATACTCGACGCCGTCGACGGTGCAGGGCTTTGAACGCCCACCATTGCTATTATCATTGCTGGTGGCGGACTTGGCTTTGCTCGGGTACGTGACACGTGTTGTCGGGTTCTGAAGTTTTCCCTCGGTGTTCTTGGTAACTTCCACAACTATCCGAACAGCATGCCCGAAGCCCTTTACCGTAGCCTTGAGAGCCTTGAGTTCATCGGAGTTTTCCAATCCACTCTTGGCCCCCTCGAAAGCCTTTGCTTCGCGCTTCTCCTCGATCAGATCTATCTCTTCGATCGAGAAACCCAAAGCAGCAGCCTTTTTCCTGTCGATGCTTTCCATTGTGTTGTCACCTCCCCTCTGTGTGGGATGTTTGGCAGTCGGACATAAGCCCGAAAGCCTTGTATTTGCTTTTGTGTTACACCTCACACATAAGCAAATGGCGTGCCAAGTCCTGGGACTGCTGCCCTAAGCCCTTGCGGGCGGTGAAGATAAAAGTTTATGTATGCCAAAGCTCCCTCGACCGATGCTTGCTGATTAGGCTCAAATGAACCAAAGCGGCGGCTGCTTTGCACCACTTGGCTGTAATGCACCGGGCAATATGCAAGGGGATGGATGCAAGGGGATGGATGCAAGGGGATGGATGCAAGGGGATGGATGCAAGGGGATGGATGCAAGGGGATGGATGCAAGGGGATGGATGCAAGGCAGGAAAGCAAAGGACACTTGAAGCTTGAAGCTTGAAGCTTTATGCCTATACTTGTAACTTGTAACTTGTAACTTGTAACTTGTAACTTGTAACTTATGCTTTGCACCTTGACAAGACACACTTGGCCTATGCCGTTGTGTGTGATGGACTTAGAGCAGGATTGTCTGACAAGTGGAAAGGGGAAGATACAGAAGGAATGGCGTAACCGGATGGCAGACAGGCGTTTGTGAAAATGTAAAACAATTTGAGATGGAGATGGCATTAGAGAAAAAAATCCTATGTCCGGCAAAAAACTTTCATTGAAAAATATACAGAGATAATAGGTTATGATTCATCGGCTTACGGATAGCGTTCGTCGTATATTTTGGGGCAGAAATAATTTTTTGGAAAAAAAGTACTTGACAGGGGGGTGATGTGCGCATATTTTAGGGGCTGTGGTCACGGGTTGGGGGGGGGGCGAGATACTGTTTCTGTCATTCACACCGCTTCGACACGTTTCACTCGTAGTACCTGGGCGGGTTTCGATTTCGCCCTGTCATTCACACCGCTTCGAATACGTTTCATTTCCGGTTGGGGTCGTTGTGAGGCCAAAAGGCGTAGCTTGCGATGAAACCGCTGGAAAGCTTACGCTCCCCCGACCCTGACTGCATTGGGACACTGTTTCTGTATTTGGATAATTGCGGGAGGTACTATGTGGGTGATTGCGGCAAAGAATTGTTATTGTCATACTTGCGGAAGGGAATTTCATCACATGGGAATTGCGTGTCACCGAGCAATGCACAGAGATCGAAAAGAGGATTGTCGGATAACGTACACTCGTAGCGATACTTATATTCATACATTTTCGACCAGAATTTAGACGGCATCGAGTTTCGATCTTGGGTCAAGAGGGCGGTCGGGGGCGTCTCGGTAATATATGGCATCAAATACCGTTAGGTTTCATTTTCATCGAAGACAGTGAGTGCGACCGGCCTGTGACGAGACTGCCGGATGGCGATCGTGGTTAAGGCTACAATCGAAGTGGGGTTTCAATCCTCTGATCGTCTTCTTGACCTGGGTAATTGGGAGGAGTGGTAAGGAATTGGCGACGGACACCGAGGAATTGATCGAGGTTACTGTGGAGACGGATCGGGAAGTATTGATCGGGGTGGCGGTGGAGACGGATCGGGAAGTATTGATCGGGGTAGAGGTATAGCGCTATGATCCCCGCCCGGCGCTATACCTCTACGGAGGGACTGATGGCGACGATATACTTGATACAGGGTGAGCAGAAAGTTTTGAGATTTGAGGTAACGGACGGTGCAGGGCAGGAGGTGGACTTGACGGGAGTGGGATTGGCGTTAAAGATTGTTCAGGCGGAGGATTTGACAACGGTGATGTGTGAGAAGGTGACGGGGGATTTCGACGTAACGCAGAAGGCTCGGGGGATAGTGAAGTGCACGTTGACATCGGCGGATTTGGCGACGGCGGGGAATTGGTTGGGGCAACTGAAGATGACGTTTGTGGATGCGACGATTGACAAGAGTGTGCGATTTGATTTAGTGGTAGAGACGGCGATAGCTTGAGAGGGCTATCGTTTTTTTATTTAGGGTGATCGAAGATGCTGACAATTAAATTGAGAAAGCGGTCGAGGGGGAGAGAATTCTGAGGGCTCCCGGCATTTTTGGCGACAATTTAATATCGGGAAGGGCCGGGTAACTCTTCGCAATCGCGTCTGGTCGGCTGTGTTGTTGACGTGGCTTTTGGTTCGGAGGATTTGATGTGGACAGCTATCGGCGAGGGATATAATCCGCCACCTGTGGCGAGGGTAAAGAAGCCGCGGCCGACGCCGGCGTCTCCGCCTAAGAGCGGGCAACCGGCAGATCCGGGGAGGTGTGAAAAGTGTGGAAACTCGCTGAGTATCCCGCGTCATTGTGATCTATGTGGATATGAAGGAATGGGTGTATTATTGGGTGGGAGTCTTCCTTCTTACAATATGCTCTGCTTGAAAGAGGATGGTAGCCATCCTCCTTTTCCATTTGAACTCTGGGGTTTTATCGCGTTTATAGTAAGAAGTGAAACTGATTTAGAGCAAGCTATAATTGAGAATAACGCTGAGGAAGAACGAAGACGAATTGCGAGAATTTAGGGATGAGGGAATGGGGTGGACTTGAAACGGTTACAGACATCGGATATAGCGGACGTGGTGGAGGATTTGGGGACGGTACTCGAGGTGCGGGATGCGGTGGATCGCGGGGACTGGGAATTTTTGTATCGGGTGATCTTCGGATACCAGGTAGAGGCTTTTCATCGGAAGTGGGTAAACTTTCAGAATCGGAATCGGTTTACGGTGATAGCTGGACCTCGAGGTTTTGGGAAGACGATCACTTGTACGAAGGGGTTTGTATTGACGAAGAGCGTAGAGAGTCGGGAGCGGCGGGTATTGTTGGTGGGAAAGACGTTGCCCCAGTCGCGGAAGGTACAGCGGGAGATTCGTTTACAGTTACAGCGCAACGAGACGATGAAAGTTTTCGGACCGTTTTTCGATGAGGGCAGCACGGATACGGGAACGGAATTGATCTTTGCGGGTCGGCGGAGTTTGGATTCCGAGCCGAACGTCTCTTGTATCGGGATCGGTTCATCGAAGATTGGCGGTCATTACGATACGATTTTGTGTGAGGATTTGGTGGATGCTTCGAACTGCAGTGGGCGGAACGCGGAGCTACTGAGGGGTTGGGTATTGGAGGAACTGATGGGGATGTTGTTACCGGACGGGGAGATGCACTTCGTTCAATCGCGGTATGGGCCGGCGGACTTATGGGTAGATTTACGGCGCACGGGGATCTTTGAGATGTTACAGACTGCGGCGCTGGTGGACGATCGAGGGGAGCCGAGCTTAAATGGTCAGTCTATTTGGGAAGCGATGATTTCGACGGAGGAGTTGAGACGACGGCTCAAGGTGATGGGCACACCATTTTTTCTGGCACAGTATCAGCAGGACCCGTCGGCGTTGGGACGGATGGGACAGATACGATTTCGGGAGAGTGCGGTAGCGAAGAAGCGGTTGGGAGAGTTGGAAGTCCCTCCGATGGAGAAGATATGCGGGGTAGATTTGGGGGCATCGTTGGGCAAGGTAGGAGCGCGCACGGTATTCACGGTAGCGGGGAAACTGGAATCCGAGGGGACTGAGGCGCATCGATCTTGGTTACTGGACATCCGGGCGGGGGAATGGGAGTTGGACGAGATCGGGCAGGTATTCAACGAGATAGATTTGAAGTGGGGACCGGATTTGAAATTCAGGTGTGAGGCGAACGGGGTGCAGCTTCTGATAGCAAATGCACAGGGGGTGACGCACGAAGTAGAGCCGGTGCACGTTTTTGAATCTCGACCGAAGAGGAGACAGCGCCTGGCGATGAAATTCAATTCCGGTGCGGTGGGATACGTGGAGGGCTTAGAGGATGAGATGGAGGAATTTTGGGAGTGGCCGGATTGGTATCGGGAGGACGTTTTGGATTCGGCTGACTTGGCGCTCGGAGGATTGGATGAGCCTACCGGGGGCGACTTCGATTCGATGACTGCGGAAGGAGAATTCAGAGGCACAGAGCCGAGAGCGCGGGAGGTGCTGCTTGAGCTATTACGGGAGCGGAATACAACGGTTGGCAAGGGTCCAAGGAGGGCTCGACTGCAGCTTGCGTAAATGATTTGAAGGGGATTGAGGTTGTGGAAACGCTCGTGGGATCGAACGCCTGGCAGTGGATGCAACTTGGGTCTGCGGTGAGGTGAGATCCATTTCCATATTTCAATCCCCTTCGACGGGACAGGTTCAGATATGAAGAAAACAGTTCGGGTTACTCAGATCATTGAAGTTGAAATAGACGAAACGAAATTCGATGATGAGTTCCTGGAGGAATTCCGTAAATCTTTTTATCCATTCCATACGATTGAAGGGCACATAGGGCACTTAGCTCAGATGTATGCGCGCGGTCTGATCGCTGATGGAAACTTCATCGAGGGTTATGGGAAGCCGGAAGAGACGGGCATCAAATTCAAACTTGCTGATTTCGAAGTGGAGATCGTCGAATAAGTGTGACGAGAGGAGCACGGCGAATGCCCTTTAGAGTAAATCCTGCTATGGAAACTTCTCAAGCTTTGACGGTTAAAGCGCAGGATATCCGGAGCGAGATGATGGATCGGAAGGAGCGGGAGGGGGAGGATTACAGTTCCGGTATGGATATGATCGCGCCCGGGCGGCGAGATTCCAGATACGTGAAGGGGCGTGATACCACCTACGATGACTACGCCTTCCCGGAGTGGCAGCCGAGAACGGGCCGGCTGTCTTATGCGATGCTTCGGAAGATTTACGAGAGATCTTCTTACGTTCGGCCGTGTGTGGATGCACTGGTTCGATCGGTCTCATCGTTGCCATGGGTCGTCCGTCCATTCAGGGGTGGTGACGAGAAGAATGCGAGCGCGGTGAGGGAGTTTCTGCGGGACCCGAACTCGAACGAGGAGAGTCTACGTAAAATCTTTGGACAAGTTTTGACCGACGTGATGGTGATTGACGAAGGGATCATCGAAAAAATCAAATCGTTGGACGGCACGCTTTTGGAGATAATGGCTCGGGATGGCGCGACTTTTATTCCGATCAAGGATGTGCACGGTATTCTCTATGGGTACGTTCAGAAGATGGAGCCGTATGACCTCGTAAAGTTTACTAAAGATGAAGTGATGTACTTCGAGCTTTATCCGACTACGTGGACGGCTTATGGACTTCCGATCATTGAGACCATCGTCAATGAGATCGCATCGCTGATGTTCTCCGTGCAATGGATCGCCGACTCGTTCACAGAGGATAAGATCCCACCGGGAATTTTGGTATTGGATCACATTGCGAAGGACGCTTACGAGCGAGCCAAAGCCGAATTTCAGAGCGGAGAGGATAGTCAGTTTACTGTCAAGCTATTTCGGAACGTCGGTAAGGCGGAGTGGATTGAACTCAAGCGTGCCAATGCAGATATGCAATTGGCCGAGTTGAATATACAAGTCGAGCGCATCGTCTACCGAAATTTTGGATTGCAGCCGTTTGAGATGGGGGTCACGACCGAGATCAACCGGGCGACCGCAGAGATGGCGCTGAAAGTCTCGCAATCGCGGGTCTTCAAGCCATTGATTCAGATGGTAAACTATGCGATGAACCTGAGTCTCGTTCACCCGGTCTTTTCGGACGTATACTTCAAGCTGATTCCGATGGACTTGGGGGATCCATTGTCGCGGGCCCAGACGATTTCGAGCTACGTGAAGCAGGAAATCATAACGAAAGAGGAAGCGCGTTGGTTGATCGAGGACGAATTTTTTGTCGAGGGGGGCTTGAGTGGAACGGAGAGCGACTTCAAATCTGCGAAGGGGGAACTGAGTGATGAACGAGACCGACATGGAGAGGAGCGAGACGAAAGTCGAGAAGACGGGGACTGAGAGATTGACTTGCGTGGTTTACGATGTCGAGATCGCAAAGGAAGTTCGTACCGTTGAACGAGGATGGGATGACCCGGGAGGGATGGGTTTTGCTTCGGCGGTCGCCTACGACTTCAAGACCGATCGGTATCATTTTTTCCTGCACGAAGCGGGAAAGGCCGGTCTGCTGAATCTTCTGCGAGACCGCGTGGTGGTGACGTTCAACGGTGTCAAGTTCGACAGCAGAGTCGTCCTGGGGAATCACCGCGTCGCTGATTTTGTGTCCGATGGAATGGTTTTGATCTCTGGGACTCGGGTCTTCTGCGAGCCGTCGCTCAAAGGAGGCGAAGTCTTGAATACGATGCGGACGGCCGAGTGGATTGAGTTGGATCTTCTGCTGAGGTACGTCCAATCGCGGTTCGGTTGTGCTTCGGTTATGGAAGCGGAAGAGTTACTGGGAGATAAGACGATCTACGATGGAACATTCGGCCTGGACGGATTGGCCGAAGGGACTCTGGGTCTGAAGAAGATCGGATACGGATCGAAAGCCCCGCTGTTGTATCAGCAGGAAAGATATGATGAGCTTTTGAGCTATAATCTGCACGATGTCAGATTGACCCGGAAGCTGCTGGAACAAGCCCGAAATTCGGGCGGTATTTTGACCGATAGCGCGAGGCGAAGCGTTCGAATTGATTTAGGGAGGTTCTGGACATGGGAGAGAAACGGCTGAAGGTGTTCTTTGATTCTGAGTTTACCGGGTTGCATCAGCAGACAACCCTGGTGAGTATCGGCCTGATCGCGGAGACCGATGAGACGTTCTACGCCGAGTTTATCGGTTGGGATCAGAGGGCTCTGAAAAATAAGTGGTTCAAGAAGAACGTCTTTGAGCATTTGCTCTACGATCACACATTTACAGTGCGCGGCTTTCCCGATGAGGTGCGGACCAGGAACAATCCGCAGCACATTAAAGCCAACTTGGGCCAATGGTTCAAGGTTCTCCTCGATCGGCATAGTGCAGTAAAGATCGAACTCTGGTCGGACTGTCTGGCATACGATTGGGTCCTTTTTTGCGAGCTTTGGGGCGGTGCGCTGAAGGTTCCTGATGAGATTTACTACATCCCCTTCGATCTGTGTACGCTCCTCTGGATAGTTGGAGAAGATACGGACGTGAATCGGGAAGCGTTCGCCGGACTTTTCTCTTCCAAAGCGGACAAGCACAATGCGCTCTGGGATGCGCGGGTGATCCGGAAGTGTTATAGAAATTGCACTTTGAAAGCCCCCGATTTCAATCGTGGGGATGAAGAAGTGCTGGCCGAAGGCCATTCTCACAGATCAACTCAAGTATAAGTGAGAGCTTGAGGGCATACAGGCAGTTTAGGTCTGTGAAAGGAATATGCACAAAGTACCTCCCGGAGGTAGGTGTCTCTTGGAGTAGTGGCTGTTTGGCACAGCCCTCGGTAGTTGCATGGAACTAGGTTCTTTGCGATGACCGCCCGATAATCCCCCCGGCTTCAGTCGTGGGGGAGTGTCAAGCCCGTTCCTTTCCCGATAAGGACATAGGCAGATGCATGAATCTTGTCTTGCATTCGGAATGAGGTGTTTGGGTCGAGAAGAGATTGAGGGGAAAAGTGTCCTCGAGGTCGGCTCTTACGACATAAACGGCAGCTTCCGTCCTCGAATTAAATCTTTTGGCCCGAGCGAATACATCGGAATAGATTTGATGAGTGGGCCGAGGGTCGATCTGGTTCTTTCGGCGGAGAGGGTCATAGAGCATTTCGGAGAGAATCGATTTGATGTCGTGCTCTCTACCGAAGTTCTTGAGCACGTAAGGGACTGGAAGAAGGTTATTTCGAACATTAAACGGGTTTGTAAACCGCGAGGGATGATTCTAATTACAACGCGATCTCTTGGTTTTCCCCACCATACTGCTCCTTTCGATTTCTGGCGATACGAACTATCCGATATGGAGCATATTTTCTCCGATTGCGAGATACAGCTATTACGAAAAGATCCTCAGGTCCCGGGGGTTTTTCTCAAGGCGTGGAAGCCCGATCCGTTCTCCGAAGTTGATTTATCCGACTATGAAGTGTTCGGTCCGATAGATCCGCTGAACGGGGAGTGAGTAAGGCGCGTAATAAATTAGAAAGTGAGGTACTGAATGGGCGATGAACCGATTTTTGGGCTGATGATGATCGCTTCGACCGATGAGACGTACATCGAGCAGAGTCTGACGCCGTTCTTGGAATCGGAGCGTATTGTTGAGATCAACGTGCTGCTTTCTCAGGGGCATTACTTCTGCGGCAGAGAGATCACGCCTGACAGAACCGAGGAGATCTTAGAAGGCCTGAAGTGTCCGAAGTTGAAGATCACGAAGGAAGAGTACCCGAGTGAGGCGTTCGTGAGAAATCTGGGGATGAGTCTGTTCCAGGAGAGCGACATGATCTTGGTTTTCGACCCGGATGAGATCATCTTGCCGCCAATGCTGGACAAAGCTATGGATTGGATCGAAGTACATCCCTACCAGCTTTATTCGATGACATTTACCGGGTACTGGAAAGACGTGAACCATCAGCTTGTGATCAAGCATCCGACGGGCGTGGTCGCTGTGAGTCGGGATGTCCATTTCGACGAGGGGCGAATTGCCCGGGGCTGGAGAGAGATAAACATTCCTGCGCATGAAGTCCATTTCCATCATTTCGGATTGGCGCTTCCGCCAGAAGCGCAACTTGAAAAATGCCGACGAGTACCCCTTCATCCACTCTGGTACGAGCGAATTTGGAAGGGTTGGATCCCGGGAATGGAGAACCTTCACCCAATAGTCCCGGACGCTTGGCCAGGAGTCGCTGAAGTTGAGCCGGATCCGGCTTTGATTAAGTACCTGGCACAGTTCGAGGCTAAGAAAAAAAAAGTCGTCGAGGTTGAGATAGAGGAGAAGGTAACAACAGATGAAGGAACTGAGCCCAAGCGCAGCAGTAAATCTGGGAGGGCTACTGGTCGGGGACACGCTCAGAGTGGCTAAGTTTTTGAAGACCGCACGGCAATTTCTTGCGCCGAATGAGGGGATGGTAGCATTTTGCGACGACTGGAATGCAGGAGTCGTGGATCTCTTTATACGATCTTCGGATATCCCGATCTCAGAATCGGCGGTTTTTCCTTTTGCGGAGATCCTGAATCGTGCGGGAAGAAAACAGAGATCGCGTGATTGGGACGGTGACGTTGAGCTTTTCCGGGTCGACCCAGAAGTGGAAAAGGCCGGATATCCTTTCGACAGAGTTTTTTACCCGATCTTGCCGGATCTCCACGACGATCTGACAGAATTTGAAATTGCCTTCGCGCATACACCGGAAGTCGATCTCCCCGAAAAATTCATCGCGGTTCATCCGTCTTCGGTCTCGAAACGAAAGGAAATTCCGGCTTTGTTTGCGGCGGAGTTTCCGTTTCCAGTTGTGAACGTTGGGGGAAAAGACGAAAGAACAGTTCGGGATGCTCAGGTTGAGAATGGCCGGCCTCTGTGGGAGACCGCTTGGATCTTGAAGCAGGCGGTGGCGACGGTCGGGATTTGTTCATCGATCACGCAGTTGGCGGCTCAGATCGGGTGTCGAACGGTGATGTGTCATTACGAAGAATGGTGTTTCAAGTTTCTCGGTGTCCGAGATCTCGGTGGCAGAGATCTCTTGAATCCAGGCAGAATTCAAATTGAGCAAATGGTTGAAGTCGCAGTTGGATAAAGGAAATCGATGCTATTAGCTCTTCAGATCGTAGCGGGTGCCGTTCTCACACTGTTACTCGTTCTGCTTGGATTTCTGTCGAGGAGAATTTCGCAGAATGAAAAGCGGATTCATGAGATCGAAAAGGTTATCGCAAAACTTTCAAATGATGTTCAGCATCGGCTGACTGGAGTTGAGACCGATCTGAAATGGATCAAGAAGGAGCAGGAAACTCAGAGTAAGACACTGCAAAGGATTGAAGATTTTGTCAGAAAGGAAGGAGACTGATGATTGCGAAAGAGATCAGGACGACAATCTTGGGTTTGATGGGTGAGGTATTGGATCTCCTGCGAATTAGTCCGCTGGACGATCGGCAGGTGGACCAGATCAAGACTACGCTCAAGAACACCGTAAATCGAGAGCTGGTTCGGCTTCTGGAGAACCTCGAAGCGCAGAAGGTGATCAAAAAGTGTGAATGTCTGGAGAAGCTGTTGGCCGAAAGGGATCCGAAAGAGCGACGTAGGCTTTTCGGAGTCCGGGATGCCTGCGAAAAATGTGAGGGATCGGGCTACATCGATATAAAGAAGCCGGTCCCGAAGAGGAAGAGTGCGGAACATGCAGAATCTAAATCTTGAAATCGAGAAGATCAAGGACATTTCGGACTACGATCCAGATGGAACAAAAGACTGGGCGGCATTGAAGCCAGACGGAACAAAAGACTGGGCGGCATTGAAGGATGATGCCCGGATTTGTGCGGGATGGTACGCCACATTCTTGGACCCGGACAAAGAGATCAAGTTCAGTGAGGTGGAGATTGTCGCTGTCGCCGTCAAGGTTTACAAGGAGATTGCGCGGTGTAAGAAGCTCGATCCAGAAGAATATAAGTATACCGTGAATCCCGATGAGATGAAATCGGCGGCGAAGAAGCTCTGGGAGAGGGTAGCGAAGGAACTGAGTAAGACTGAGATCGAGATTCTACTCAAGGAGGCCGAAGAGAATGCCAAAGTCGATAAGGAACAAGGAAAAGGTCAGAAAGAGACAACGGAAGAAGAAGAGAAGGACGATGAGTACGCTGAAGTGAAGCCATCGGGCGATAAGAAGGGACGAGAGGTCACCGTTGAGGAAGTCCTGGAAAAGTTCGAATCGTTCCTATTGAGGAAGCCGTTTCTCTATTTGGTCGGTGGTCTGGCTAACAATGGCAAAACAACCGGAGACATCGATATTTTGGTCAAAGCGGAAGAGGATTTACCGGACTCGTTCAGGATCCCATTGGAGTTTAGAATCTATCGGATGTTTGCACCGGAGGATCGACCTCGCGTCCATATTTTATATGATCTCTATCAGGGTCCGTTCACTACGCACTACGAGTTAGCGGATTTGAAAGTCGATAATCACGAGGAATTTGTTCGGGTCGAAATGAGTAGAGATTTGGAAGAGGAGAAGGAGGACAAAGACGGAGTTCTCTCGGAGATTGAGAAGAGTCTGGGCGAAGAAGGGTTTCCAGAAGAGTTTGTGGAGAAGGCGCGATTTCATTTGGAAATTCAAAAAGCCGAGTTTGGATTGGCCGGGAAAGAGGGCGTGGCCGCGAATCGTGAAGCGAAACAATCGATGCGTCAAGACCGGGTTGTGATGAATAGAAGATTCTATCCGCAGAAGACCTCAGTTTCGGCGATGATGGCATATCGAGTCCAGGAGACGTATTCGGTTTCACAGACGTTGGATTACTTGCAGAAATTATATGAACGAGGAATTCGATGAATTTTGAAAAGGACGAAGATTTTGTGCTCAAGTCCGGAGCGATCCCGCAAGTAGCGATCGAGAAGAAGTACGATGGGATCGTCCTGGTGACTTTTTGTTCTGGGGACAAAGTTAAGATCTTTACGGACAGCGGCAAGTGGGTTGAGAGCAGTCTTCCGGATCTTGTCGACGAGGTTCCAAAAATAAGGGACCGCGTTAAGAATTTCTGTTTGATTGGAGAAATGGAATACTGGGTTGGTGGAAAGCATCGTCCCAGAGAAGAGATGGCGGCGCTCCTGCATAAAAAGGAAGTCATCACCAGGAAGACGATTACCTATAATGTCTTTGACTGTCTATATTACGACCGGGACATCCATAAGCTCACGAAGAGAGAGCGCCGGGAATTCTTGGAGAAATTCGCGTTTCCGCAATCGACGATGGGCGTACCAAGTGAAAGTTTGATTCTCAATCTGACGCCTTCGCTGTATTGTGAGACGCTGAAAGAAGCCGAGTCTGCCCTCCAGAAGTGTCTGAAGGCCCCTGGTTCAGAAGGCGCGATGATCAAACTTCTCGATACCGCTAGCTCGGGATATAGTATGTCAGGCATGACTTCTGGGGTCTTCAAGCAGAAAAAGTTCGCCGAAGTTCACTGTCTTGTCGGTCAGGTAAATTCGACGAAGGTTGGGCCGGACACTTTCAATTACGAATTGTATTTGCGATTCCGGCCGTCGGATAAGGTTGATCCGAAACGGGTGAAGGAAATCAAAGGCAAGGAATACGTCTACGTCGGACGTAGTTACAATACCAACATCAAGGCTCAGATCGGAACGGTTTTGACGATGAAGTTTCATACTATGAATTTGTACCACGACGATGAATCAGGTTTCAATCGCCTTCATTTATATGAGCCGATAGTCGTTGAAATTTGGGTTGAAAAAAAGGAGCCGGATTATTTTTCGATTGCAATTAAGATCGGTCAGACTGTCAATTTGTTAATCGAGAAAGCTTTCACGAAGGCGATGGATTTGTTGTGGAGAGTGCCCCCCGAAGAAATGAAAAACTGGGTCCCCGGCTATCGCCGGAGCGCAGAATTCGATAGTGGTGTTCTTAAAATGGAGACTGTGCCGGATGAGCTACGCAAAGGGCGATTTGTCTGGTTTGTCACCGATGAGCCCGAGATAGATGTTGAAAAAATGAATAAGCAACTTAGCATTGAGAAGATGAAGCACCCCTTTCCGAAGCTCACCAACAAAAAGGTCTCCGATCTTGAGGAGGGCGAGGGTACGTATCCGCGAAAAGGTGGAAGATTACGGGGCGTTAGCGTCGGCAGAGATGAGGATGGGTACTACGTTTTCACACATCGGTCGCGATCGAAATCGTATCCTTCTGTGAAAGATATTCCCGATAGGGTGGTTCAGCAGGTCGAATCCACTGGTTAAGGAGAAGAGATGGGGAGAGTCAAATATCGAGCCAAAATTCTGAAAATCGAGGGGGACAATGTTCACTTCTCCATTCCAACTGAAGTTTTCGCACGGACAATTCCCGACTTCGAAGGTTTCGATCTAGCTGACCCCTTAACGCTGAAGGCCGATTTTCTTGACATCGAGAAGATATTCTATTTGGGAAGCAAGGGGAGACTAAAGAATCAATTTGCGAAATTGGTTCCGGAGGATGTCAAAACAATTTTCGATCCAATGTGTGGGACTGCTCTGTTTTTAGCGGAGATGGCGAAGCAAGGAAAGAGGATCATTGCAAACGATTACTCGACGGCGCCTTTTTATACCGCCCGGGCGATGTTTTTGAAAAATAAGCCGAACGAAGAAGAGTTCAAAGCATTTCTTAAATCTGTAAATGAAGTCGAGGGGTACTATTTTCAAAATGCAAAAAAACTCTTTCCAATCCTGGCTGGTAGGAAGCATGCTCAGAAGTTTATAGATGGATATATCCTTCGGGCGAGGGAGGCGAAGTTTGGACATTACTATCTTGGAGTGTTGTCTGCCTGCCTCTTGAATTGGTTTGGGTCGTTTGGCGGACCGTATCGAAAATGGAGTTTTGCAGAATTCAAATCCAAGCTCGGATTTTACGCGAAGCAACTACGTTCTTTCGAAATCGAGGGGACAGTTACCAATTTAGACGCCTTGACGATGGAGATTCCCTCGGTCGATATGATTTACTTCGATCCACCGTACTCGGAAAAACTGTTCAAGTACATCACAAAGTTTGGAAAGTTGAATGCGATTCTACTTCAGAAGGATTGGGATAAGAAAGAAGTTACCCAGGATCAGGTACAGGCGCTTGCTGAAAAGTTGGCCGGGCATTGCAAATATCTCTTTGTTTCGACTAGTCCCGCCTGTCCGATCAAATGGAAAGCGCTTTTTGAAAGAACGAAGCGCCAGGCCAGTCAGAAACGCTTCGCTCTGACTGGTTCCGGAGCAATCGCAGCCAGCTTACCATCAGCACAGCAGAACAAAAGAAGAATGTCGGAGATCCTCTGGGTCTCCGTTCGGAAGTCGGAGGGAGAGGAACAAGAAAAAGCAGAGATTGAAAAAGCGAAAGCCGATCCCTTTAGCGTTTACCCCGACGAGAGCGGGGACTACAGTTATATGATGCACACTCACGCGAGAGGGCGATCGGTCCACGCGGATTTGCGAATTCAAAGCCTGGGAAAGGAGTTCTTGGTCGGATGGACCCTAATGATTCAAAGAGAAGGTGCGATCAAAGAACCGATTCTCTCGATGGGCGATTTGAGAAAGATCAATGCCGATTCTACGAAATACTACAAAATCAATTTGCAGACGGGCGAGTGGGCGGAGAGAGAGAAGAAAAGTACGAAACCAGGAACGACAGTTCGAGTCGAATTGGTTGCGACTCGCAAATCTCCGGAACCGAAAAGTTGGATGACATTTGAAGGTGTCGTTAAACCAGGAGTCCTCGGAGCGACGAAGGAATTTCCCGGGGTATTTGTTATTGTCGATCGGGGGAAGGCGGAGTACCTTTCGCAAAAGCCGTGGCTCCACGAATATTTTTTTGATGGGAAGGTTCTTAAGAAGGGACGATTCTTTTTCCGTCAGCTTCGAGCCTGGAAGACGAAAAAATCTGATGATGAGCCCGATCAACAGGAGATTCTCGGCAGCGAAGTGTTGTGGAATCACATAGCGGATCTGAACAGCCGGGCTTTTGCAGTTTTGAAGGGTGAGGGAATGACCGATGAGGAGATCCGGCAATGGATCGAACCGCAATTGATTGAGGTCATGAAAGAAATGGGTCTGCCCGCGGAATCGGAAGTTTCAGTCGATGATCCGATGGATAGGGGACTGAAAGAAGAAGATATTCTGAAAGCTTTCGTCATTCCGCCCGGCAAGGAAGAAGGTCTGGGTCCAGAGCTCGGGTGGCTTTGTATCAATCCCGACGATCAGATTCCTTACGTCCTTTCGAACCGAGCCATCGAGCAGGGTTTCCTTCCACCGCCGACCATTAGTGCGCTTCCGAAGCATTGGAGAAAACACGTTAAGACGGAAGAAGAGTATTGGACGGTGAAGGATAAGCCGAAGGCATTCGAAATGCGAAAGGTTTTGGTCAAAAGATGGAAAGAGGAAGGGATCCTGAGTAAAGCTCAGAAGGGGGACCGGGATCCTTTTGGGAAATCTGTCGAGAAGGAAGCGCCGGTCGAGGTTCTCTGGGTCGGGTCGAGAAGAGACGAATGGGAAGCAATCGAGAAAGCTCGTCATCGCCATGACACGTGTATGGAATGCTCTCATAAGCCGGTACTCGAGATTATCTGGGCAAATGGTCACGGGCACGCTTGGTTCTGCTGGCCTTGCTTTGTGAAGTGGCTTGGGAAGGAGACCAATCCGTGGTCCGGAAAAGGCGATGACGTTGATTATGTGAAGCTCGTCAAAGACGGCGAGGCAGCGAAAAAATTTGCCGACAATCGGAATCCGAACATTAAAGAGCAACTGGCGGAGTATTTTGCGAGTGAAGAGATCAAAGGTGCTGCTAAAGAGTTTGAAGTTTTTCTTGAACGACTTAAATCCGAGAAGGATTCCAAACCCGAGTCTGTCGGAGTTTCGAAAGCTGCCGTGACCGAATTTCGATTCACGTATCAGTTTTGGAAGGGTCCGAAGGTTGTCCGGGAGGGTCCGACACGTGAAAGATTCTTGCTCTGGATCAAAACCGGAGAAAAGTACTTGATTTTTAAGCTGAATGATAATATATTAGAGGCTGACGAGACTGGCGGAATGATTCGGGAAGATAATTGGGGCAATGAAGAGTACCGGAAGACTGGCTATGTCAAGCCCGGGACTCCCCTGAATCCGACGACGGATACTCCATCGTTCATTCGACTTTTGGGTTCTGGGAAAGCGATTATGCTGATCGACAAGCCTGAGTTGAAAAAGATTCAGTTTAAGGGCAAGAAACTGAAAGGAGTGTTTCTCTTTAAGCGTGCGGAGGATCATTGGTACGTCGAGAGAACGCCAGCAGAGCCTGGCGGTGAGACTTGAGGAGGTTTTGAGAGTGGACAAGAAGCTGATTCAGAAAAACTTATCGTTTAAGGACCCGATTCAGAAGGACCACTACAAGGAGTACGAAAAAGAAGGAAAGTGGTACGTCGAAGCCCTTGCTTCGACCGATGAAATCGACAGTGAAAACTTTAGGATGACTAAGCCTGCTTTGGAGGACTTGGTTAGGGATGCTCGCGTCTTAACCACTGTTCTCCATAATCATCTGAAAGATGAAGAGATCGGAGCAATCGAGGAGGCAAAGGTCGTCTTGGTTCAAAAAGAACCGGAGATTTGGGGTGCATGGCTTAAAATTCTGATTTCGAAGACTGTTCCTGATATCTGGCAGAAGATCAAAGAGAAGGTTCTGAATAAGCTTTCGATCAAGGGGATAGCTGAGTCGCGCTCGACGCAGGACAAACGCCGAGGGATTATCGAGGAGGCAATTGCTTACGAAGGTGCCGAGGTCTCGATAGTTTCAGTCCCGACGCTGAAGACTGCTGAAATCCTGTCTTACTATGTCGAGAAAATGAAGAGGAACGGAGGAGGACTTCCAATGGAAATCAAGGATCTGGAGAAGATCGGCTTAGGTCCTGCGAAAGAGGCGATCCGGGATCTGCTTGGGCTCACGGCAGAGGATGAGCAATGGGGCAATATCGAGAAGATCATGGATCTGATCGAGGTCGAGGTCAAGAAAGACGAGGGCGGTGGCGAGGAGGAGGTTGAGAACGACCTGAAGAGTCAGATCGGGAAGGTTCTGACTGCCCTGAAGAATCTGCGTGGCCAAGTGGAAGGGGGTACCCAGAAGCTCGTTGACGACGTGATCGCCTTGGTCGAAGCTGTGGAAACAAAATATCCTGCCCCACAGCAGAAGTCGAAAGAGGAAGAGGACGCTGTGAGGATAGCCGCGGAGAAGGCCATAAAGGATGCAAAGGACGCCGCACTTCAGAAGTCCAGGGAGATCGCTGCGGGGATGACAGAAGGCCTGGAGAAGCAAATCGCCGATCTTCCCGAAGCAGATCGTGGCCCTCTCACTGCTGTTCTCAATACGCTGAAGGAGCTTTCAAAAGCGGTTGAGAAGGGAGAGGGAGAGAAGAAGGAGAAGGGGAAAGGGGGGGAGGAGAAGAAAAAGTCCACCGACGAGGTCGTCAATGCCATCGAGGAGACTCTGCAGGAGGTTCAAAAGAGCGTTAAGGACGCCGCCTCCCAGATCGAGAGCGATCGGCTCGTTGAGATGGCCGAGCAGGTGGTCACAATGAAGACGGAAGTGGAAAAACTTTCGCAAGTAATGTCAAAGCTTCCCATTCGAAAGGGTTTGACGAGAGAAGGGGAGCGGCGAGATCAGGAGAAGAAGCCTTTCACCGAGGATAAGGCGTATCAGGACTTGGAGCCTCGGGATAAGCTCGGGTTCCTGTTTGGGAAGTTGGAGGGGAAGTAGCGCGGATATGCGTTTCTCCCCGTCAGTCAGTTATTTTCAGAAGTAACTCACAACAATCGATAGGAGTCTGGTGAGATGGATCAGATCGAGAAAGCGTTGAAGTTAAGCGATGTCGATGTCTTGGTTCCAAAAGAGATCGACAGGGTGATCCAACACCTGGCAACATTCGACAATCCGATTCGCGCGAACATGCCCAGACGGACAGGTTCGGGCAAATCCTGGATTCTCGTGCAGAGGACTCCTGCTACTGACAATAAGATTGCCTTCTACAGCCCCGATACGAAGACATTTACCACCGGCGGAAAGGGCACCTACGCCGATCAGGAATTCACGTATCGGACCATTGGCGTCAACGGTGAGATCATGCGTACCGCAGTTCTCGCCACCAAGGATCAGCTTGATCTGAAGACCGAGGAGATTGAACAGAGGATTCTGGAGTTCAAGAACAAGGAAGAGTGGTGCATGATCTGGGCGAAGCATTTCGCGGCTCCGAACGAGAATTACGAGTACGACGGGATCGACACGTTGATCACCGACGCTCGGACTCTTCGGATAGCGAATACCGCGGTCGGGGCGGCACTCACTCTCGCCAAGATGGATGAGTTCATCGACAAGTGCGCACCGTTTAAGCCGAAGATGCTGATTATGTCGTTGGCTGCTCGGCGTCAGTTGTCGAGCGCACTTCAGCCGCAGCAGATGTTCCTGGACATGATGGACGTGAAGGGCGGATTCCGGGTACCCTCGTACCTCGAAATTCCGATCTTTACCTCTTCGAATGTCCCGGATACGATCGGTCTCAATGCTGATGGGTACGCCGCGCAACGGTTGGTGTCAACCTACGTCTCCGGGACTCAGTTCACCATTGTCGGTGATGTGAGTCTGGACTATAAGGTTGGGGCCACGGTCAACATGGATTGCGGGGCAGACGGCATCATCGCCGCTACCATCTCGGTTGTCTCTTATTCATCGCCGAATACGACGGTGACTATCAGCGCGTCACTCGCAACGACCAATCTGTTGACCACGATCATCACCGGATCTACGACGACTCTCTTCGCGCTTAACTGGGATTTTCTGTGGGTCGGTGAGCGCCAGAAGCTGACGTATGAAGAGATCAAGCTTTCGAGTCAGTACACGAGTTTCGACATCTTCGAGGACGTTACCGTCGTGTTGTCGAATCCTCTGCCTCAAGCCAAGCTGACCGGAGTTAAGATCGGCTAAGCGCAGGTCCTGAATTTTACTGAAGAGACGTTTTGGAAGACGAAACTTCTACGAGTCTCTTCTTTGTGGAGGATTTGAGATGAGAATGTATTCTGAGAAGTTTTCAAAGATCGCCTGGTTTCAGATTTGGACTTACGATGAAGTCGTAACTGTCGAGAAAGGTTATGCCAAGGTTACTCATCCGAATTCGATCATCGCTCTGAAAACGCCTCGGAAGGGGAGTTTCGTGGAAGTGCCGGAAGTACCGGAAGTCCTGCCGGACGCTGAAAACACCGAAGTTGAGACGGCTGAGACCGAGACGATTGAAGTCGAGACGGCTGAGACCGAGACGGCTGAAGTCGAGACGATTGAAGTCGAGACGATTGAAGTCGAGACGGCTGAAGGGGAGACGCCAAGTCCCATGACATTTGAGTTGGATGAGTCGCCCGAAGAGAAAAGTGATGATCAGAGTCAAGCCGAACCTCCGACCGAGGAGACCGCCTTGACCGTAGAGGATGTCGAGGTACTGGTAACGAGGTCGGGACGCCCCGGGCGAAAGAAAAGGAAGAGGTAAGCGGAGGCGGTAATGGCGATTGTATCTCTTGAAGAGGTCATTCAATTCCTAAATATGACAGAGAGCTTCAAATTGACGATGGTTACTGAAGCGATCAATGAACTGATCCCAGATCTTTGCGGAAGAGTTTTCGATTTAGCTACTTACACCGAGAAAATCTTCTTGCGCTTTCCGAATCTCGTTCTACGTCTCAGTAACTATCCGGTTGTTTCCATAACATCTTTGACGAATAAGGCCGGAACTACTGTCACACCACTCGATGAAGATCTTGCGGCGGGACTGGTGATGTTGCAAACGGACTACTGGGATGGTATTAGTTCCGATGCGACTATTCCGACAGATATTTTCGACATAACATATCCTGCGGGGTATACTACTATCCCAAAGATGTTGAAGATCGCTGCCTTTGCCATTATCGAAGATCGGATGGAGATCGGCGATACCAGCATCACGAAACAGAAATTGGACGATCGTTCCTTCGAGCGTAAGCGTGCATTGCCTCCGCTCGCCATAGAGATTTTGGTACGGTACGGCATGGTGATTTGAAATGCTGAAGCCCTTTTTTAAGACAAAGATCACGCTTCTCCATCGCCGCTTCGAAATTTACGACGGCCCAGTCCAAAGCACCCTCCCATTTTCAGCGATACCAGCCGGTTCTTGTCTTGCCTTCACGTTGTCAGAAGCGAAGACCTTGACATTCGATATAACCGGAAAAAAGAATTCGACACCTGTTTCCGAATCGGTTGCCCTCACAGCAGAAGTTGAGAACCGGGGCTTCCAGCTATTCGATACCTTAGATTCGATTGCAGCGACTGGCGATTTGGGTGGAAACGTTAAAGTATATCCTTTGCGGGGAGATGGTTCTCCGGCCACCGGATCCGAAACCGGAGAAGATATTTTGGTGGATAAGTCTGCCGATCCTTATACAATTTCCGTCGAGGTCCCGGGCGAAGCCCGCGCGCTACGTCAACGGTTTAAGTATTTTTTTCCAAATAGGGATGATATTGTAGAGGGACTTGAATTTTTAGATAGTGGAGTGAAATATAAAGTTGAATCGGTTGTTCCGATCAGGGGCTTTCCGAATTTCGTTTCGCATTTGAAAGTGGTGGTCAGCCGGGAACCTTACGAACTCTGAGGTGTGAAATTGAAAATTGATATTTTGGTTCCAACGAGAAATGGTCTGAGCGATTCTGTGCAGATGTTCGATTCTTTACAGAGGACAACCAGCCGGTACCGTTTAACCATAATTGATTCGGAGAGTTCAGACGGAACTCCAGAGTTCTTTGAAAGCCAGAGTATCCGGGTTCTGAGAGTTCGTGACCGAGGTTTCGGGCACGCCATAAACACGGGTCTGGAAATAGTTGAAAGCAATGTTTTTGTTCTTTTGAACAATGATATAGTTCTTACCGAAGGGTGGCTCGAAGGCTTGCTCGATACGAAAGAACGAGCCGGGAAGAGCGTTGGTTTTGTGGGTCCGGTAAGCAATTACGCCAAGAATCATCAGAAGGTCGTGGTACCTGAGAGGGGGGCGCTCGAAGACTTTTCGAGAAAGCACCGGTCGGAACATGCTGGCATGATTACAGAAATCGGAACTCTCGGATTTTTCTGCACCCTGCTTGATTCTGAGATGATCAATGAGGTCGGAGAGCTTGAAGAGTGGGGGCCGGGTGGTTTCGAGGACGATGACTATCAAATTCGGGCGTGGGAAAAAGGCTGGAAAACGTTACTGAACAAAGAGGTCTTCATTTTTCACCGCGGAGGGCAGACCTTTCAGCGGGAATTTGGAGGTCAAGAACGGGTCTTTGATAACCGATTTCGGTACTACGAAAAGCATTACCGGCCGGAGCCGAAGATCGTTGCAATTTACCGGGTGCATAATGACAGAGATAATTTCATTGATTCCTTAGAACAGACTTCGAAGCAAGTTGATGTGATTTACGTTTTCGATGATCGGTCCGACCCTCCGTTACGTGAGATTATTCAACATTTTCCAAAAATCAAGAGGTACTACTACAAGGAGCCGGACCAGGGATTCGATGAATACGCAGATCGGATGGTCCTGTTGGGGTGGTTGGAAGGATGTGGTTGCGATTGGGCATTGGCTTTGGACTCCGACGAGCAGCTTGAAGGATATGTTACCTTTCAAAAGCTCCACGACCTCGTTCGAGTTCCAGATCCCTCAATTCGGCAGATTATTTTTCCTGAGATCACCTTCTGGAATCGTACCCATTATCGGAATGACGGTCTCTGGGCCGATATGACGAGAGGAAAACTTTTCCGTATCGGGCCAGAAATGAGTTTGAGCCGACACGGAAACAGACAGTCCTTGCCAGGGCTACACTGTTCATCGTTCCCCTTGTACCCGGAGGATTGCCGAAGAGGTACTACTCTTCGAGTTTTGCATTACGGATACAATTCGGAAGAACAGCGGGAAAGGAAGTTTGAATTTTACCAGGATGGAGACCAAGAGAAGAATGTCAATTGGATCGGTGCTCCTGACTACTCGCATCTCCGCGATGAGAGTCGGATGCTTCTCGTAAAATATGTACCGGGAGTACACGCCTCTCTGAACATCTTAGCTAGACTGGAGGATTTAGCCGATCTCTCCGAAGTGCTACTCGAATCTTGGGGAGCGTTTCAACAACGATTGATTTATCTCGATCGGGATCCAGAGTTTTTTGTCGAACCCGATCATCGGAGCCCAATTCTTCCCGACATCGATCAACTTAAAAAGCTTTTCCAGGTCGAAGTAATCTTCGGGAAATGCAAAGACTTTTCGGCTAAGCGAAATCTTCTTCTTTCGCAGTCGCAAGAAGATTGGGTTTTTTCTCTCGATACGGATGAACGATTTGAGGGCTGGCCGATCCTTCGAAAGTTGCTCGACTTTCCTACGGATGCCTGGATGTTTTGGGTCCAGAATCTTAGAAAGGACGGGCGGCATACGATTACCGAGCGTGTGCGGCTGTTTCATTTAGATAATCGGGTTCGTTGGTCGGGAGCGATTCATGAGCATATCGAAGTATCGGGAGCGGTCTCAGTTTCGCCCGTGGGAATTGTGCATCTGGGCTTTCTCAAAGAGGAAGAATTTCTTCAAGAAAAACTGCGAGACTACGAGGCAAAGATTCGTTCCGAATTAGAAAAAACTCCGAATGATCCGATCCTGCTTTTTTCATTGGCTCTTCATCTCCGAGAGAAGGGAGAAGACGGAGTAGTCGAGTTGTTGAGAAAAGCAATTCGGCTTGATCCGAAATTTGTTCAGGCAAGAACAGAATTGGGTTTGATTCTTCTTCGAGAGTCCCGGGATCACATTTCTTCAGCGGTGGACATTATGCCGGATTCTTATCCTCTGAAACAAAGCTACCAGACCTTACTTGGGAGCGTCAATGATTTCACTCAGGATTAAAGATCGTGCAACGCCCTATCTGAAGCAAGTTTATGGGCAAGAGATGAACCGAGTCATCAGGAACCTTTCGACAGCCGCTGACTTTATTCTGGAGAAGTTCCAGGATGCCACTTCGCCGAGTCCAAATTATAGTTTAGCCCAGCTTAAAGCGATGGGGTATCCTTACGGAATTTTACCAACAGTAAAACCCCGATCACCGATTCCTCATGCTCCTGAGTGGCTAATCAACCGGCAAACCGGGCAGCTTAACCGAGACTTGGCCGTTTTCCCGATTAACGTAACTGCCGAATCAATTTGGATTCAGATCGGAGTAAAGAGAGGTTCGAAGACCGAAAAATACGGGCCGATGGTCATTCTCGGTACATCAAAAATGGTCGGAAGAAATTTTATGATGGAGTCAGTGATGGGCAATCTTCAGATTATCCGCAAGCTGATGCTCCGAACCAGAATAAGGAAGGGAGCCGCGTGGAAAATAAAGACAGGGGCCCCGTGGCGTGATTAAGATGGAGGTTCTCCCGTGGAAGGGACATGGAAAAAGAATCTCATTCAAATGCTGGTTCAGACAACCTCAATCCGGGATCAAGTCGGATGGAGAGTTTACCCCGCTCGACTCGCGAGCGTTCAGGATCCGAAGTTTCCATGTATTAACTTTGAAACTGAAGGGGGCGCTTTTCCCTATCGAGGTGCTCCGTACTCAACTTTTTCAATTCGCTTTTGGTTTTACACCGAAGAATCAATGGGGGCCGCGCATAAATTATATGCGCTTGGAGATGCAGTCTTGAGAAACTCTATCATCGTTGGCGAGGAAATGTCGGCTGTTTTGGATCCAGCGTCAAGACCAGTTGAAATTTCCGAGTCTGATTTGTTTTGTGAAACAGTCAACTATTTTGGGAGAGCAATTCATGGCTGAAAATGAGTTGAAAGTAGGTACGCTGCCGTGGAAATGTGAGAATTGCAAAGCAAAACTTGGGATGCTTGATGTCGGTCGGAGTGTTCTGACGATCAAAGTCAAAGATGCTTACATCTGGGTCAGGAACGGGGATGTCTCGATGACTTGCCGGAATTGCGGATCCATCAATACGCTGGAGCAAGAGTCAGAACAAAGAGTTTCAGAGGAGTCAAAGGAGGGATAAGAGATGGGTGTCTTTAATATGCCGACCGTCGATGACAAACAGCTATCCTTCGGACCAGGAGTAGTCTCAATGGCTTTGGCTGGTGTAACGCCGACAGGTGACGTGGGTGCTGTTGATGTTGGAATGGTTTTGACTCATTCGGTCGATGCGCTGGATGCTTTGCAGGGATCGCCAAGAAGGATCGTTGCGAGTTTCCGGCAAGCCGAAGGAGTTACGTTCGCTTTCACCGGGCTTCAATGGAATCTCGCCAATATGAAGATGTACGTCGGTGGCGGAGAGTACACTGCAGCAGCATCGGATGAAACCTTTGGCTTCGGCGGTTCGTTGCGCTTTACCGAAGTATCGATGATATTGCGACATCAGATGCCGCCGAATGTCGGAAAAACGGTTGGGGATACCATTGAGATCCGGATCTGGAAAGCACGCTCAATTGGCGATATGCCGATCGCTTTCTCCGAGGATTTACACACTTTCCCAGTCAGTTTCCAGGCGCTTGATGCAGGTTACGAGTGGGGGAACGATACGTGTCCGGCGATAACTGGTGACGAGCGGTACTACCGGATGAATCGAGTTGTTGCACCTACATAAAGCGTGGTAGTCACACAAATAGCAAACGACAGGCAACTCTAAATTTGGTTCAGGTCAGAGAGGCCGGAAAGAACCGAAAGGAGGTCAGCATGTCGGGTCCCACAGTAGTGGCCGACGAGAAAGGTACCGACGAGAAGGACGAAGCTCAAATCTGGGGTGAGATTCCGGAGAAAGTCAAACTCACAACGATCGGTGGAGAAGAGATTGAGGTAGTTTTGAGATTTCCTGCGAAGAAAGAGCTTCAAGTTATCGCCGCGATTCGCAAGGAAACTAAGAAAGCAGGATCGGAAGTTGAGAAGCTGGTGAATGAGGACCTGAACACCGTAGAGATGATCAATTTGGCGTTGGCGTACATCCCGGAGCTATCGATTCAAGTGGCTGCACTCCTGATGGAAAGAGAAAAGACCTGGGTTGAAGAAAACCTGTCTTTCGCTTCTATCGCAAAGGTGGTGAAGCCTTTTTTTATGAGTTGGCTCGGCATCTTAGACCGGAAAACTCTGGAGACATTTCTACAGTTCGGTCTAAGTTAGGGATATCGAAAGTGCTCTGGTATTTTTCTTCGGAATTTGGATGGACGGTTGACGAGACTCTGAAGCGGACAATTGATGAGCTCGAATTGTTGCTCGAAGCAGGACTCGAGGTCGTTCACAGTGAATCTGGACAACAGCCCCGGAAACCGACTTTCCAAGCCTCAGATCCGGGTCAATTAGCAGCATTTGTGAGTCAGGTCGGAATTCAGATTCATCAGGAGGGATGAAATGCCCGATCCGCAGGGTCTCGAAGCGACAGGAATAGCGCTTGGAACGCTTGCTATCACTTTACTGGCCCGAACGAAAGCTTTTCGGGATCAGATGGCTAAAGCGTTAAATGCGCTGAAGAAGTTCAACGCCGAAGCTTCGAAACAGAAAGCGGCTTTCGCTGGAATGGCGAAAGCCGTTAGTGCATCGGTACGAGAGACAACGAGTGCGGTCACTGCCGGAACGAAGCAAACTCAGAGCGCAATGTCTGCGGTTAGCAAGCAGTACAAAACTTCCTCGGATCAGGCGCAAGCTTCTGGCAGGAAGACTCGCACCTCGGTTCAACAAACAGCCAGTACGATGGATAAGGCTGGAAAGCAGATGATATCCCGGGGCAAACAACAACTGGGCGCGATCATCTCATTTCAGGAGGGGGTCGCAAAGTTTATTAAATTGAACGTGAGATGGTTTGTGGTTTGGCGAAGTTTCTGGTTTTTGTGGTCGAAATTGCAAGATGCCTTAGAGAATATCAATGTGCTGATGCATGAAACCTCATTGGCTCTTCGAACTGGTGCGGATGCCTTGAGTAACGAGGTCGAACTGCTGGTTAAACGGAATGCTCTAACCCGGGAAGCGATCCGGTTCACCGCGCAGCATACAAAAAGTCTCCGGGATTATATCAAGTCATTCTACTATCTGACGACCGCCGGCCTAGCTTGGAACGTTGCACAAGAGACGATTGATACCACGATGGAGACTGCCATCGCGCTCGATGAAGATGCCATTCAAACAACTCGAACGCTGACTTCGTTGTATAATGTCTTCGGAAAGACGCTGACCACTGCTCGGACGCCAGTTGCGAAGATGCAGAAGATTTCGGCGATCCTAACCGCCACTTTTAGGCAACAAGACATTGAAATGGCGGATTACAACAAGGCAATGACTTACGTCGGCGCTTTAAGTAAGACTGCCGGAGTTTCGTTAGAGGTTTTAGTTGCTTCGCTTGGAGTCTTAGGAACGCACTTTGTTAAAAGCTCGAAGGGTGGGACTGCTTTAGCTCGTACTTTCGCTCGACTGCTGAGGTATCCGGAGCGCCTTGCAAAAGTCACTGGCTTTGCTTTTGATCCGTCTAGGCCTCTGCAATTTGAACAAGCGGTGAGGTTGATTGGCCAGGAGCTTCGCAAGTCGTCTTCAGATACTGATGAATTTGCGGTCAGTACTCAGAAAGCTGCTGAGATGATTGATCTCTTGGGTTTACGTGGGATTCGAGTGATTACACTGGCTGAGAACTTTGAGAAGCTGGCCGAACAGATTCGGATAAACAGAGAAGCAACTTATGATCTGGTCGAATCGATGGTTGCGCTGGTCGAATCCGACCCCTCCGCACAATTAAAAATACTCGGCAATGCCGTTTCGATGAACATTACAGCGATGGTTCGGGGTGCGATTCAGACCCAAACGTTCTCGGGGCAACTTGCTTCTCTTAACAAGGTTCTTTTAAGAGCCATCGATTTGTCCGAAGATCTCGGTCGTGCGGTGGGAATGCTGCTAGGTTCTATAGAGAAAATTCCCGTGGCGCTGATTGCTTGGCGCCTGTCCTCTGGAAAAGCAATCGCTCCGACATCGGCGCTCGGAAAATGGGTTGATAGGCTTGGATTAAGTTTGCTCTTGGTAGGGAGAGCGTTCACTCGGACTAAGGTAAATCAGAGAGTGATCGGTCTTGGAGCGGCAATGAAAGGCATTGTTGGGAACTTTACAAAGTTTGTCCCGGCGATTGGCCGAGTATTAGGAAGGCTTGGAAAATTCGCGGGTTGGTTCGGAATAGCAATTGGTGCGATGGGTGCTTTCGGTGTGGCCTGGGATGCGATAACTGGAAAATTTACGAAGAAGTCTATGCAGTTTGCTTTCGAAGAGGTAGCGATTCAGAAGGGTTTGCTTTCGAAGATTGCCTCCTTTCTTAGTCTTCGAAATCTTTCCTATCGGATTGCAAATTACAAGTTGATGAAAATGTGGGAGAAGAGAAGGGATGCCTATGCAAAGGAGTTGGATAAGGAAGAATTGACTGAGACCGAGCACGCGCAAAGGATGCAGGAATACATGATCCGTACTTGGTCAATTTGGCTTGGAGTCGAAGAAACGCAACTGAGGAAGAGAATGGGTCTGATTACGGAGGCCGACGAAGAACTGATGGGCGAGCGAGTTCGTATCGAAGGTGAAACTCTACAGGAACTCCGAAAACTACAACAGTCCGGTTTAGAAAATCAGCTTTACGCTTTAGATCAGCGCATCATGGTCATGAAGGCAAAGGAAGCTGATGCCAGTCTGATCGAAACTTATTTTACTACAAAAAGAGAGGCAATCTTTTCAAAGGCTTTGAAGGGACTCAGTGAAAAGTATCGTAAAGCTTGGGATGCAATGCGACAGACTCAGAAAACCTCGTTAGACAGACAGCTTGAGGATTCTCGGGCGGCAGGATCCGAGCTTGAAAAAATATACGCTCTGAATCTGTTAATCCGGGCTCGAATGCAGTACGAAGCAGGAACTGCAGAAGCGGATATAATTTCCGATGCGATGAAAGCGCTGGAAAATGAAACGCTTGAAGGAATGAACGCGATAGAAATGGCTCGGATACAAGCAAGGCACTACGGTTTGGATGACCTGTATGAATTGCTTCAGGAGTCGGCGGACAAAGAAAAATTACTTCAGGTCAATAAAGGGATCGCCCTGCTCCAGATTGAAAAGAAGGCGCTTAAAGAGTTGACAGGTCTTTTGAAGGAGCAGACAAACTTTCGCCACGGGAAATTGATCGCGGGCGGCAAAAAAGACCTGGTAGCCTTGAAACAGAATTACGAAAAACGGAAGACGGCGGCCGCAGAAGAGGTTGCAGAAATTACTGAATCTAGAGAAGCGAGTCAAAGTGCACAGACGGCTGCAACCAAAGCGCATCAAAAGGCATTGACCAAGCTTACCGTACAAAACGAAATTGAACGTTCTGAAATTGAAGCACATTGGGCGAAGAAAAGAGCAGATCTCCGAGCGAAAAATACCGTCGAAAATTACCGTCAGACTGTCACAGCGTGGCAAAACATTGCGAAAAGAATCGGTGACATTCATCGGAAGCATCTGGATAATATCGAAAAACAGCGCGCGGTGAGTACTGAAAAAGAGATTACCGATGCGGACGAAAGGAAAAAAGTTCTTGAGAAGTTAGACGAGGATGAGGTTGTAAGCACGATCTGGCGCGATGTGGCGCTCTATAAGGCAAGGTTTAAGGAAGCTGAGGCCTATTTCAAGTATCTGCTTAGAGTCAAGCAGCACGTAGTCAAGGCACTTACGGAAGATGACCAGGAGATGGCCGATTCGAGCAGTCGTGCCTGGATAAGTATCATGGCTGGTATGACCGGTGCTTCGGAAGATTACTTGAAACGAATTGGAACATTTTCAGACATGGTAAAAAGGATATTCAGTAGGCTCTATCAGGATTTGGAAAATGTGATTTCCTCCTCACTTCAGAAGATGATCGGGTTAGAAGATGAATACAGTCGAGAATCTCTGGAATTGATTGCGGAAAGAAACGAAGAGCGGAAACAGAGACTCAGAGATGATCTTGAAGAGGGAAAAATCAATCGTGAACGATATTACCTCGAACTCGATGAAATGGATCGGAAGTTTACTGAGGAAGTCGAAAATCGGCGCAGGGGCTTCACAAAAAATATGGGTGAACTGTGGAAGAGCCTACAAAGAACTGCGTTGGCGGAATTTTCTAAACTGATAGTTGGAATCATTGCAGAGAGCATGAAGAAACTGGCGGTCGAGAAGGGGATCACTAAAGCGGTAGTTTCTGAACAGACGGCACAAGGAGTCTCTAAGCTCTGGAATTGGTTCACAGGGCTCGGCCCGATTGGAATGGTTATCGGTGCGGGTGTCGTCGCCGGTTTCATTGCAAAAATGACCGGGTTGGTTAAGTTTGCTAAAGGTGGGGTTGTCAAAAAGCGAACCGCTGCTCTCATTGGTGAGGAAGGCCCGGAAGCCGTGATCCCTTTAGAGAGGAGAAAAGGGAAGCTCGGAGTTTCGGAGCGCGGGCGAGAGATTCTTCAGCCGCTTCTCGGTCTTTTTGCCAAAGGCGGGATCATCAAGAAAAAAACGGCTGCTCTCATTGGCGAGGAAGGCCCAGAAGCTGTAATTCCATTGACGCGGAAAGCGGGGAGACTGGGAATTTCGGAACGAGGGCGAGAGATTCTTCAGCCGCTTCTCGGTCTTGAAGAGACGATTCCATCGCTGCTTCGGTCCGCTGCTCAAACTGAAGGTTTGATTCGATTAAGTCCCGAGGCGACTGCTGCTCTTGGTGCAAGATCAAGACCGGCTTCTATGAAAACGGAACAGAAGGTAGATATTAGCGTGACTTTTGAAGGCGATACGATTGACTTTACTGGTAGCGTTCCGATGATCAACGACATAACCACGATTGACAAAGTTTATGAAGATATTTGGTTGCCTGCGAAGCGGCGCAGGATCGAGCGTTTGAAGGAGACGATTGCGGAGGTAATCGAATGAAGATCGGTGGAGCGGATGCTGAGATAGCTTGGGTAGACTTTGGACCAAGTCCGAATTCGGCGGACAGTCTGGATGATACGGAGATCGAAGGGGGTTGGTATCTTGAGCAAACTGATGGGGGTACTTATGTAAGTGCAGGGTACCACGTCTCTCGTTGTGTTTGCTCGAAAATTATCGTACCCCTCGATTCAGTGATTAAGAAAATAAGTCTTTTGATTTCATTAGTTGATGACCCTGATTTGATTTTCGCAAAACTTTGGCTGGATGAGAGTGGGGTACCAGCAGATACTGTAGATCCAGCTTGGACGTCACCCGGTCCTCCACTCTATGGCCCCTTTCCGAAAGCTTGGTACACTTGGGATTTAGATTTCGCTGTAACTACGGGTCCGATTTGGGTTGGGGCTTTATACCGAAGTAACACAGGGGGTAACACGGCGAAGATCTATATGAAAGGATCTGGAGGAACGGGTACTTGGCAGGCGATCTATGGAGGATCGTGGTCATTCTATTCTGGTAGTGAACTAGCCTACAAAGTTCAAACCGATCCTCCGACCCAACTTCAAATCGAACTTGCCGGAACGCCCGGTGATTATGTTGAAACTGGAAAATTTACCAGCGGAGCGGTCGATTTAGGAGACGAGGTTCAGTTGAGTTCTGTGAAATGGACTTCTCAGGAACCAAGTCCGACAGCGATTGATACCGTTCCACCTCCACCTAAGACAATTTCTGTTCGAGCTTCCAATGTCGTCCCGACCATTAAAAAAGGAGGCGGGGCTTGGGCGGATAAGGATGTGCCGGATATAGCAGATCCCGAGTGGGGAGGAACTGCGACCTATGATTTGCTTGCGACGATTTCGGTTGGCGATGCTCCACGCGGAGTTGCATGCGATGAAGCCGTGGGAAAGACCTTCGTTGTAAATCGGACTTCTGATACAGTTTCTGTAATCAGCACCGCTTCAAATTCCGTGGTTGCAACTATCGGAGTAGGAACTAATCCCGAAGGAGTTGCCTGCGATGAAACTGCAGTAAAGGCGTTTGTGGTGAATTCGGGATCGAGTTCTGTATCTGTTATCCATGCGGCTTCGAATACTATTAGTGCCACGATCAGCGTAGGATCTAATCCTCAAGCTGTTGCCTGCGATGAGACCGCAGGGAAGACCTTTGTGGCCGCCAGTGGAGTTGCACCACTCACAGTTTATCCAACTGGGGATTCTTGGACTGATACTCTCAATCCAGGGGGCAATTATGGTGGAGATCCGGAATTAGATGTTGCGAATAATACTCATCTGTCGAGGCAGAAAAACGCATTTATCCGCTTTCCGGTTGGTGAGGGAATAACATCTGCCGTTCTTCGTATATATGCTAACGGAGTTGGAATTGGATCGCATCTGATTTCCATTGGCCGGGTTCTGGCAGATTGGGAGGAATATACTATAACTTGGAATAATCAGCCTGCGGTTGCTGGGTACACATCGTTTTGGGTCAATACGGCAGGATGGTACGAGATAAATTTAACTTCTTTGGCACAGGGATGGAGTGAAGGGACGTATCTGAATTATGGTATTAGACTCTCAACAGGTCCTCCTCTCCAGTACGACCGATGGGCCGAGTTTGATGCTCGCAACGCAGGGAATCCACCAGAGCTAGTTCTTATGTATTTGCCTAAAGTCTCTGTGATCCATACCGCTTCGAACACGATCAGTGCAACAATTTTCGTTGGAACTACTGCTTCGGGAGTTGCATGTGACGAGACAGCGGGAAAGACATTCGTATCGAATTCTGGAGATGATTCTGTGTCGGTGATCCACACACCGTCAAACTCAATCAGCGCTACGATCAGTGTGGGATCTAATCCCCGCGGTGTCGCTTGCGACGAGACCGTAGAGAAAACTTTTGTGGCGAATTATGATGACAATACTGTGTCGGTGATTCACACACCGTCAAATACAGTCAGCGCTACGGTCAATGTAGGATCTAATCCTCGCGATGTAGTTTGTGATGAGGGGGTCGGAAAAACTTTCGTAACCAATAGTGGGAATGATTGTGTTTCAGTAGTTGATAGTTCGAGTAATCTTGTTGTTGGAACGATCAGTATCGGCGACGGTCCTTATGGTATTGATTGCGATGAATCGGCCGGAAAGATATTTGCAGCAAACAACGGAGACGATTCAGTTTCAGTTATTTCAGATGTTGAGGAAATCAATTATACTCTTCCCTTCGCGGAATACGAATCCGGAGGCTACGCAGAAGATAGTGAACGCAAGCGCTACGTTCAATTTCGTGCAACTTTTTGGGGCGATACGACTTGATTTTGAGGATTGAGTTTTCAAATTCTCAAGAAAGGGAGGATCAGATGAGAGACCGAACGGGGTTTAGCGAAGAAGTCGCAACCACAGTTCTTAGGTCGAGAGATGATGGACAACACGTTGAAGAGTGCTGTGCGTTTCGGGGAAAGGTCGAGCTTGAGATTCGGCGACAGGATGGTCGGGTTGAGAAGATGGTATTCTCAAATACCATTCAAGCAGCGTTCCTGAACGCTGTCGCAAATGCACTGGGCGGCGGATCGATGGCCGCTGTGGATGCGATGGATTTCTATTACGACGGAGCGTGGGGTCACGCGCAAGCAACTTCCATCGATGGAGGAGGAGCCGGTACCGAGGCTTGGATACGTTGGAAGGCCACATTGACGGCGACGGGAAGCATTTCAGTGACGCCGGTTCGTTTGGGAGTTCTCAATGGATCATGGACGACCACCTACAGCGAGGTTGCGATCACGGCTGTAGCGCTCACGTCAGGAGATTCGCTTATCGTGAAATGGACGATTACCGCCGCAGTATCGTAGTCCGGCCACGGTATTGTAGTCTGAGGAGATCGAGGATGTGGCTGCACAGACTCCAGAGTTACGATCATTCTATTTTCAGGCTCAGCTTGTTGTAGAGATTGAGGAGTCTGTGCAGTTTTCCGAGGAGGTGTATCGACCTCAGTACTTTGAAGAAATCGAAGAATCTGTACTGCTTTCCGAGGAAATAAATGTACTGTATGCAGGGATTGAAGAGTCAATTATATTCTCGGAGGAGATCGATCTTACCGCAGATAATAGTCGTGATATTGATGAGACCATCCTGTTTTCTGAGGAAGTTTCGCTGACAACTGGTTTTACTCCGCGCCTGCTTACTTTTTATTTTCAAGCGAAGTTTGAGATAGCAATTGAGGAATCCGTATGGTTTTCTGAGGAAGTAAATCCACTCCTCGCGGCTGTTTCTGAATCGGTTTTCTTTTCCGAAGAGATCATTGCCAACAAAATTCCCCGTATTGATGAGACTGTCCTGTTTTCTGAGGAAGTCGAAGCAATATGTACAAAGACACCGAGACTGTTATCGTTTTGGTTCTTTGGAACTGAAGCTCTTCAGATTGAAACGATCTACTTCCCTGAAGATTTAGAAATCTGGACTGATGGAGTTCTCCTGATTTCCGAATCAATCGTATTCGGAGAAGCGGTTGAACGCGAGCTGCCGAGGGAAATTTTCGAAGAAGTTCTTTTGAGCGAAAGTCTTGAGGTTCAGGTCGTAGGACTGACCATTGAAGAAGAATTTGTTTTTTCCGAAGACATTTTTCCTCCCGAGATTGTTAAAATTATCGAGGAATCGGTTTCTTTTACTGAAGACGTTGTTCATATTCCATCACTTCTTCGAGAAACCATTGAATTTGAAGAACTTTTAGTTCGTCAAATTATACCTTCCCCGATCGAAGAACAGGTTCTCTTTTCAGAAGAGCTTGAGCTAAGACAAACAATCTCAGAGACAATTGTTTTCTCTGAGGGAGTTTACCCGAGTCAAGTCGGACCGATCCCCGAATCGGTATATTTACAAGAATCTATAACATTAGATATTGTCCAGTCAACCTCTGATCAATTTTATCTTCATGAGGAAGTAAAGCTTCAGATTCTGAGAATTTGCAATGAGCAAATTTTTTTCTCAGAAAGCGTTGAATCAGCGTATGGTATCCAAGAGTCAATCTTCTTTTCCGAAGAGATTTATCAAAGTCGACTCAGCCTTGATGAAACATTCAATCTTACTGAACAGGTTCAGCGCGGTATTCCTGTAAATCTTTCAGAATCAATTTACTTTGAAGAAGAGGTTGTTCGGCAGGTTGAAATCAGCGAAGCGATTGTCTTTACGGAAGAACTCTGGAACAATCTCCGATTGATTGATGAAGAGATTGTCTTTTCTGAAGTTCTCCTAAGAGAAATTCATATTTGGATCGGTCCTCATAAAACCCAAGTTGATCTTTTCGAGGATCTGGTTTTCTCCGAAGTAACATCTTTCTCTAAAACCGAAGCGATATCCGAGCAGGTTCTTTTTACCGAAGAAGTTGAATCAATTTTCAAGGAGGGGGTTCCCGGGCCTTCGCCCTTCGCAAGAAAAGCAGTTGCAGCACCGGAGCCACCAGTTGAAGCCGTATCTTATCCTGTTGAGGAAGTACCACCAGTTAAAGCTGTATCTTATCCTGTTGCGAAAGTACCACCAGTTGTTAAACGAGCGTACCCGAGTGCGGAACCGGTACCCCTTGCAAAGCGGGTACCACCAGCAGTCGCAGTACCACAGCCAGTTGTTAAACGAGTGTACCCAAGTGCGAAACCGGCACCTCTTCCAAGACGAGTACCGCCAGCAGTTGCTCCGGAAGTTTTCATGGAGGCCCCGCCGCCACCGAAGGTACAAGTCGAGAGAATGAAAACGAGAACCGTTCGAATGAGAATCACCGACAATGTGTCACGATATAGGGTGAAATAATTGCGACCAGGCGGAACAGATGCGAGCTATCTCAGTCTTATGCGAAAAGAATCCGGTGTCGAGATTATTTCAGATGTCGAGATTTTGAGGGAAGGCTACTGGCCGATTACGCAGGTCGATAGCTCGACTCAATTTCGAGTCGCGGGCGATGCAACCGCGCTATTTGTATCGGGAAATTCAATTCAGTTGTCTACGAAGAAATTTTCCGAGACAGAAGTCATCTTATCAGTTACCTTTTCGACTTCGGAAACAATTTTCGTTTTGTCGAGCGGATCGGTTTCGGCTTCCGATCTCGGGGCCCGCGTTTCAAGAATTTTTCTGGTCTCAGATCGTATCTTGAAAGAGTCGATGGGAGATGTTTCGGAGTCTATCGAGGGCTCAACTCTAAATTTGTTCCAGTCTTCGACTTTCAATTGTAAGTTGGATAATGCGGACAAGTATTTTCTAGACGCAGAATTAAATACCGGGATCCTGTGGAATGGCGCTGAACTTTTGGAATCGACTGCGATAGCCGAAACACAGGTCACTTTCACTAATTGTACTTTGATAGTGAATGTCTTCAAAGGTGGTGTGTTGACCGTTCTGTCGGGAGATGGGAAAAATCGGGAATATCCCATTCTTTCGAATACCTCCGGAGCGGTTGTGGTCGTTGGAACCCTACTTACCGATGGAGCATCGGTTGGCGATGCTTTTCTCGTAAGTTTGGGAGTCTGGTTCAATTTGAAATTCTATGCAGGTTTGAGGGCGGCGGCATGAGCAAATTCTTGCGATACTCAGGAATCATTCAACCCATTGCGATTCAAGATGCTCTCCGTGAGAGAACGATCCAGATCGAGAGTTACGACTTCTTGAAGCGGATGGAACAGTTTCCCGCCGCACTGGTCTCTGAGGAGTTCGGTGCTTTTTTCAGAATCCCCGGTGTCGATCTGAAGGCTTACGTCGAAGGACCGAATAGGCCTGCTACGAGCGTCCGGGAATTCAGCTTCAAATTCCCCTCTACAAAAACGAAGCTCAAATCCCGCCGAGGATCCAAAGCGGAAGAAGGGGAAGCTGGATCGCGTGGGTTGCCTGAAGTATCAGTGGTGAACATAAGTGCAGATACTACGGATGGAATCAAAGTCCTGAAATACAGATCGTGGGGTTGGTTTCAGTGGGATCAGGGCCCCTGGGTCCGGAAGGATTTGGGAGATCAATCTACGATTGCAGCCTGGGATGACTCGACCATCGAATGTTCTTTTGCAGGGTTTACGCAAGACGATAATATCGAAGTTTTTCTGATTATCGGTCAGTCAGTTATCAAGCGTGGTGGAATTGAGATCATCTTCGACAGTGGGAATCCTGTCTATCTGGGTGCTCCGTTCACCTTCATCATCCGGGAGGATGTGGGAGGAACGCTCTACGACATCTCGCAGAGTTGTATGGTTCAGCAGCAAGAATCCGAAACAGCGCTTGGAGCCTCAACGGATACTCTTTATATCAGTGCTGTTGAGAAGTTTCGGGGGATCACCTTCGAGTTCGATGAATTTCTAACCGGAGCAACTCTGACCTTCGAGTACTCTCAGGGATCCTTCGCGGCTTGGGGCGACCTCAGTAGCTATATGACGGACGGAACGAGCGATTTTAGTCAGGACGGGACCATAACGATCACTCCACCGTTTAACTGGACCAAGGCCGGACAAAAGGTCGGTGAGGACGGCGGAGATGACATCGTTGTCGAGAGATTTTGGCTGAAGATCACAGTCTCAGCTTGGGGAAGCGGAACCGCAAAAATCAGATATTTGACGAGACGGTATTTAGCAGTTGGTCAAGACGGAGATGCGATTGAGATCGGAGTCAATTTCGAGCAAATCGAGGAGACGGATGACGAGAGGGTAACTGAAGACGTAATCATTCGACCGAGTGATTCGGATTCCTCGGTTTTTGTACCGGCGACTTGGAAAAAAAATCTCCCGGTTGAACTCCTTCTTGGAAGTGGATCCGGGTCAGATCCTTCATCTTCGCTATTGGCCGCCTCGGGCTTCTCTGCAAGTTGTCGAGAGGTCGAACAACTGAGCTATACGACTTCGAAACCACAATTCTCCATCTGGGGAATTCCTCCTTATCCAGCGTACCCGGGTGAAGCTCGTTGTCTTTGTGAAGGCGAGGATCTCGGTAGCGCCGGACGTGTGATTTTGATTGGAATCGGGAAAGAGGTCTGGAAAGTTACCGAACACACGGGATTTGAATTTGTCTTCAAACTCCGGGATTATTATTCTACGAGCTTGAGTAAGCCATTTGACGTTGAAATTCGGAGAATGGATTACGATGACGCTTACAATGCCGTCTTCGGAGTGGCATGGAAGCGATATAACAACACCGAATATCGGCCAGTTACCGATGTCCAGGCTGATGCGAAAAAGGGGAGATGTACCCCGGCGATTCTCTTTCGCTACGACTTTGATACCGGTGTTTTGGAACAACAGGTGATTGGAGAGCCCATCGCAGAATGGGAGACCGCGGAGTCTCGTTTCCTCTCCGGCGAGGTTTTTCATCGTAATGGAACAGGAAATCAGAATGGGTGGCCCTGGTGGGAGATTGGTGGCACTCCTCAGCACGAGACGACGGGAGGAGAAATGATCGCTGTCCCTGAACCGGGGCACTATTCTTCGATCATGTATCCAATTTTTGTCGGACAAATCAATCGTCACGTCTCCTTGCGCCGAGCGACAAAGTTGATTGAAACGCACGTTTTATACTGGGGCGATCAGTATGACATCGAGCGTTTTCAGTACGGTGACTTAGTGGCGGGCGAAGATGAATTTGCTCATGGTCGGTTTGCTCTTACTTCTCCGGGGTTTTATTATCGGGTAGTTTGGACTGGAGCACTTGAAACGTCTACGATTGACGATGTGCACCTCCGTTTCACTTTTGGACAACCGGGCGTCGTAGTTTGGAGTCCGTATTATCGTAGCTATATCTATCACGATTTTGATTCCAGTCAAACTCTGGGTGAGCAGAATTACATTGCGGAGGCGGACTACTCGGCTTCCGCATGGAGTCTTGATCGGTACTTTGATCTGGACACCCAAGATCGACAGATCTGCTGCGGCGCATTGAAAGAGAATTCCGGAACTCCCACTGCCCCAGAAATAATCTATGGGTCGATGGTGTGGAATGATACAAATGTCTCCTTCGTACCTCAGAAGTCCGATGCTTATGTGACCCGCCATAATCTGAGAACCGGCGCGGGGGCAACCATCTTTCATTCCGCGTCCTCCTCAGTAAGTGGTACGATGTCGGGTCAGGAAGAAACTTGTACTCCGATTGGTCTGGGATATGACCCCGATCAGGATGTGATTCATCTGACCTTTTTTGATCGGGACACTCTTCGCTATCACTATGCGGTCTTCGAGGATACTCCGGCCGGCGCAAAGTATTCGATTCAAACTGGATCCAATTTCAGTTTTGACTGGTATCGTCCAATCAAATGTTTTACCTTCCACGACGGGAAGATGTATGCCGTCTGTACCGATGATCGATTTCAGATTGAAGATGCCTTCCTGATCGAAATTACGTGGAGTAGCCCCGACATTACGATCCGAAAAATTGGTGTGCTCCGCTCCGGTGATTACTCAGCCGAATCTTTGGTCTGGGTTGGAGACATTCTCTATGGGCTCTCGAAGCCCTCTGGGACGATGTGGTCTTACGGAACGAGTTGGGTTCCGAGGGTGCAACTCGCTGATTTTGGGGATGATAATTGTCGGCAGGCTGCAACGAAGCTCAGTCAAGCTGCAAATGCGATTCTTAGAGTAGATCCTGATCGAGTTGCGATTGTTGAAAAGCGGGAGACTGTTCCTGGTAGTTCTTCAACGCTAGAAGATGAGTTGGTCGAGGTGAAGCCCGAAAAAACATGGAAGTTTATTTACGATGGTTGCGCGGTGAGTTGGTCTTTTCAGGAATTAAAGGGTACCGAGTCTTGGGGTTTGACAGGACGTAATCAGAGAGTTCTGAAGATCTCTAATCCACTTGTTCAGGATCGGCATTTTGCAGAGAAGTTGGCGGAGATTTACGGGAAATACTTCTTCAAGGAGCGGACTCTGCTTCCGATCACCGCGAAATATCTTCCGCATTTCGAGCGAGAAGATCTTCTGAAAATTATTTCGAAAGGAGTTGATCCAAGTAAGAGTCGAAGTATCGTCTCCTTTCGATTACGTAACTCAAACGGGCAAACAGAAATGGGGTTAGTCGAGCAATGAATCTGGTCGTAGGTGGAACGGGCCCGTGCGTCTTTTATCTTGCGAGCACGGAAGTATTTATTACAAATTGGAATTTCGAAGTCAACCTGACTGATTGGACGGGAAAGCCCGCTGCGGGCAATATCGCCCGAATCGAAGATGTTTTAACGTTCTGGGGCGAGTACTCGATGAAGGTCGATGCGAGCAGTGATCTGAATGCCTATGCCCTTACGACAGTCGAGACTTCGGCAGAGCTTTGGGGAAGGTCATTTATCCTGGAGTTTGCAATCCGCACCGATGTCGACCGGGATATTAAAATCTTGATCAAGGACGTTGATGATTACCAAACGTTCAATCAAACATTTACTGCCGAGAGCGGGAAGTTCACACATTATTTCTATTACTTCGTCTTTCTGCCGTTGGGCAGTCCTGTGATTGGGCCAACTGAAATTGAAGTTCGACTCTACGGAACCGATACTATGCTCGGGCTTTCGTATTTTGATAACGTAAATCTCTATGAGGTCACGGAGAAAATAAATCTTCGAGTTCCGGAGGTTTTTGAGTCTGTTTTTGGGAAGGAGTTGGAAGCACGATTTGAACTTTTATCGGGTCGAACTCAGGAATATCTCCGAGGATGGCGCTTCCAAGCGAGTATGGCTTACGAGTATTTGACAAAAGTAGAAGAAGAGAAGCGCACGAGGATCTCGGACAGTGACCTAATGGTCTTCCAGCCGCACGACGACAACGAGTTCATGGTGGTTTCCAGGTGGAACGGAGATTTTGCGAGAACCTATTTCGGTGATATTTATGTGGGGCATACGGGAAGTATCAACTTAATCGGAGCGCATCTTCTAAACAAATCTCCAGTTTAGAAAAGAAAGGAGCAACCACAATGTCGGAAGGCGAAGTTGCGAAGAGAGATGACAATCGGGTCCCCGTAGAACTTCTCCTCGACCCGGATGGAAAACCCCGGCAGCGGCGGGGATCAATTTTCGGCGGGGGACTTACCCGGGTCGACGCAAACGAGCATTACCGGGCGTACCATATCAGCCTCGATGCGAACGTGCCCTGGGCCAATGCGGTACATATCGACGTTGGAACAGATCTTCAGGCGAGGTACGGCGCTGATGGGCGAATCAGAGCGCAGGCAGGTTTCATTATCACGGACCAGGATATCCAGGTTCGTTTCAATGGATTGACCGAAGACGAGATTCGAATTGACGTGACGACTTGGGGCAAAATCTTTGAGCTTTCAGTAGGTGATCTCGGAGTCTACGATATTTATCTTGCGAATTACCTACCGAGCGGTGCTGCGCCGGCAGCGGCCGTTTTTATCTTTGTTTCAGGATAGGAGGAACTGATGCCGCGTACAAGGGATGTCCCGGATTCCAGAACTATGTCTGAAGAGATTCAACTTTTCAATGCTGGTTTCAGAACCGGAAAAGGAAAGCAGTCCGCAGTTCTGGTGAAACGATTTCGGGGTCTTGGCGATGTCTTGCAGGTTTTACCTGCTTTGAAGGCATTGAAGGGAAAGTACGGACCGAAGACGAAACTGGTCTTCGGGACTTCACCAATCTTCTTTCCGTTGCTTCGACGATTCGATTTCATCGACCGTTTGGTGAATGAAAAGCAGGCCGAGGTGAAAGGACGATACGACCTGGTAGTCGATCTCCAGAACAAAGTTGATTTTCTTCCAATCTGCTGCGAAGCACCGAGGCAAGATCTCTTTGCGAGATTACTGGAGCTAAATCCTCAATGTTACTGTCCGCGGTTCGACTTTCCGATTTTGAAGAGCGAAATTGTAAAGGCAAGAACAATTCTGCAAAGGGCAGGTTGGCGAGGTGAAAAGTTGTTCGGTTTACACCTGATGGCATATTCCGCTATTCGAACCTGGCCCGTGGAACGCAATCTTGAATTGGTTGAGCGGTTATCGGACCGAGAGGGATGGAAGATTTTGATTTTGGAGAGTCATGCAGTCCGAGAGCAATTTCGGAAATTCGATCACGTAATTGTGCCTGACAAGACCGCCTTGATCGATCTGTTGGGGTTGCTCTCGTTTTGTGAGTATCTCGTTTGTCCAGATTCGGGCATTATGCACCTGGCAGGCCTTCTCCAAATTCCTTCGGTCGCCTTATTCGGACCGATCCCACCGGAGTTTCGGATCGGGTACTATCCCAAAACTACCGGTCTCAGTTTAAGAGTTGACTGCAATCCATGTTGGGACTGGCAGACGCATGCTTGTCATAAGCGGCCTCATTATCGCCAGTGTCTCAAGAAGATCACCGTTGAAATGGTGATTAACACATTGGAGGATATTGGATGTTTCTGACAGCTCGAGTACTGTTCCTGAACGAAGAGGACTATATCTGGTACGTTCTAAAGTCGATGTACGATGCTGTCGATGCAATTGTGATCGTCGAAGGATGTATCGGAGAGTACGGAAGGATTGAGGGTTTTTATTCCAAATCCGGACTCTCGATAGATCGTAGCTCCGAGGAGATTGAACGATTCATCGCCAACGACGATCCGGATGGAAAGGTTTGGAATTACAAATACGGTTTTGCGAAAAACTACGCGGAATTGGCAAACCATGCAGTGGATCTTTTTCCACGAGAGACCACTCATTTCCTCAACGTAGATGCGGATGAATGTTACAAGGCGTTGGACATTTTGCGAGTTCGGCAGATGTTCTCGGATCATCCGAGATTGTGTGGCGTTGCTGTGGATCGGATCCATTTTTATCTGGACTTCTGGACTCGCCGGATTTCAAAGAAAATGGGCAAATTGGAACCGACTGGCGGAACGATGTTCAGAAAGTTCTATCCAGGAGAGTACTATCCCGAGAAAAGCGCTGAACACAATCCTTACTTCGAGGGCGAACCTCTGATAAATTGGTGGCTACCTTGGATTGCTCAAGATGACATCGAAACAGGAATCAAAGATGCACAGGAACAAGGGCTCGATGGAATTACATTGCGAAAGCGGGTAATTCCACAGTATCATTACGGGTGGGTTCGGAAACGTGAAAAGATGATCGAGCGGGTTCTTCAGACGTATCGCAGATCTGATGCGTATTCCGGGCTGAATGTTCGGGCTGAATCTTCGGATCAGGAGCTAACCGAGTTCATCGAAACGTATAATCCGATCTGGACGGGGATCTTGCCCGATGAAGATGTTCTTCAAAAATTTCCTCCATCGAAGGTCAATCGGATCCGATGCGACCAAATCTTGTGGGAGGCAGTGGGAGAGCATCCGCTTCCAATGAAAGATCATCCCTTCTTCGGCATGCAGAGGAGGGACTTCGGATGGCTTTGAAACTTACAGCATTGATGATTGTAATAAATGAAGAGGATTGGGTCTGGTGGTCGCTGAGATCGATCTACGATGTAGTGGATCATATCGTCATAGTGGAAGGTGTGGCTAAAGATAAATGGAAGGAATTTGGTTCTTTCGATCGGTTTGGATTGTCACTTGATAATACGGAGGGAGAGATTGAGAGGTTTATCGAAGAATACGATTCGGAAGGTAAGATTAAGTATATCCAGGCTGGATTCCAGCCGACGATTGGAACGCTGAGAGAGCTTGCTTTACGGGAGTGCCCGAAGGATACGGATTATATTTTAGTGGCAGATGCGGATCATCTGTATGATGAGTCGCAACTTCAGCAGGTTAAGAGTCTCTGTGAACAGTATCCAAACATTCGAGTCGTCTATTCCGATCAATTGATCTTCTTTCTGGATATGCACCATGTTCTCCAGATCAATGAAGAATACAAGCGGCCGTATGGTCATCATTTGGCGTGTCTCTTCTACCGATACGATGAGCGATTGAGATATAAGGGGGAGATTTCTTTTTTCGATAACCAGTTTGAACCGGAGGGCTGGTTGCATCCGATCCTCGAGGTTCGCCCCGATCAGTTGGAAGGAACGAAAGATGATGTCGCAGTATATCCGCCGATGTTTCAGTTCTGGCATTTTGGATGGGTTGGGCGTAGAATGGCGATAGAGGCGCATCTGCTGAAGACGACTTGGTCGAGAGTGCTCAGGTTGCAATGGCTTCTGAAACACGATCCAGAGAAAGTCACGGATACGGACCGAAACTATTGGATGCCATTTATAGATATGAGTGCCGAGGAGATCTTGGATTATCACCGATTGTATCACAAGATCTGGACAGGTATTTTCGATGACAAAGTTGGAGAGCGAGTTGTTCCGTATTTAGGTAAGTATCCGATGGATCAGATGCTTCGCAGTCATCCATTTTTTGGAAAGAGTAAGCATTGGTTTGGACTGGAAGAAGGACTATAAAGGAAAGTTTAAGAGCGCTATCCATCAAAATAAGGATTGAAATAAGAGTTCGTATCCCGCTGTCGATTACATCGCAGTAGTTTAAGAACGCTATCCATTAAAACAAGGATTGAAACATCGTTCACTGGCAGCATCAGGAGATGATATAGTGAAAATTGGTTGTCACATGCTTACTCTCAATGACCAGCCTTATGTTTACTGGGCCTTAAAATCATCATATCCGGCAGTCGATTACATCGCCGTTGTTGAGGGTGCGATCACGCACGATGTTTTCCATAATAAGTACGACCACGTTCCTGCAACAAGTGAGGGGCTATCGTTGGATAATACTGGCGAGGAAGTCCAAAGGTTCATTGCCAATGACGATCCCGAAGGGAAGGTGCATTATGAACAAGTTGGCTTTGTGCACAGTTGGGAGGATCTTCGGAACAAAGCGCACTCGATGTTGCCCGAGGATACCGACATCGAACTCATTCAGGATGGGGATTGTCTCTTTAAGCCAAGAAATATTCTGAAGGCAAAAAAAGTCTTAAAGACATATCCCCAAGTTTATGAAGTGGCGGAATACTGTTGGTCATTTATCTGGGACTTCCGGCACGTCCTACATACTGGAATAGAACGAAAGGATTATTGGCGTTGGTGTTTTTTCAGGTATAACCCGACGATGTATTTTGAAAGAGAACGAACAATTTGGTTCGGTGACGGGAGTACCAGTGAACGAACCAAGATTGACTGGATTGATTTTTTGCGTCTTCGTGAATATGAGTACGGAGATCAGAAATACATTGTTTACAGTCCCGACTTGCTGGACGTATTCCACTTTGGAAATGTCCAGTTGAAGGAGCGAATGGAAGTTCAGCTCATGCGGAAGTTTTTCGCTCCACAGACGATGGAGAAGAACCGTCTCGTACTTCCTGATCGGCGACGGGAGACGCTGATGGACTGGCTGAGGATGTACCACAAATTCTATACCAAGGTCTTAGATACCGATGTTGAACATGTGGATGAGTTCAAGGGATCGTATCCTCTCGATGGGCTGATTCAGAAACATCCTTATTTCGATAAACCGGAAGAGTGGTTCAGACACGAGGACCCCGAGGGTGATCAGAGGTCTCCTTTCTACGATTTGAAATGGTGGGACTGAATTGTTGAAGAGGTACCCGCATGTCGAAAGATCTGGGAGTAAGTGATCGAGCGAAGTCGATATTAGATATTCAAAAGAAAGTCTTGCGGGACTTGAATCGTTTAAGTAAACTGGTCGAAGTATTAAGCGAAGAGGAGCTTCAAGAAGTCGAAACTGAAATGCAGGAATTTCTTCGAGAGGCGCAAGTAAGACTCTGGTCACTGCAAGGAAAGCTCTGGGGTATATAATTTTAAATGAGGCTTAAACTGGACATCGGAGGAGGCGCACGGCGGAATGAGTGGGTTGTAATCGATCTTGACCGATCGCTCCGACCCGATGTCGTAGCCGATGCGCAATTTCTTCCATTTCAGGATACAGTTGCCGATGAACTCTGGGCGTCCCATATTCTGGAGCATTTTCGTCAGGAGTCTTCGATTGTTATCCTTCAAGAGTGGAATCGTGTACTGAAGGCAGAAGGCAAAATTACGGTCTATGTTCCCAATGCTCTTGAGGCCTTCCATCGTTGGACTCATGGAGAATGTGAGTACGAGTGGCTTAACATAGTGATTTTTGGATATGATCCCGATGCCAGTCCCTTTATGGCGCACAAATGTATGTTCTGGCGAGGGTCCCTAAGAAATTTGTTGAATCGAGCAGATTTTGTATCTCTCGAATATCTCGTAGCGCGAGGCGAAGCAAGGGGAACGTGGGAAGAATTCGGATACAGAGGAGTTAAGAGCAGAGAAAGGACATACTGAAATGGTTCAGCGAATACTGGCGCTGAGTCCACATACCGACGATTGCGAATTCGGTTGTGGTGGTAGTCTGGCTCGATTTCTCGCTGAAGATAAAGAAGTCTTCTATGTGGCTTTCTCATCTGCCGAGAAATCTGTTCCACCCGAGTTGCCAAAAGGGATTCTCCGAGAGGAAGTTAAAAAGGCAACCGCTGCGCTTGGGATTACAAGAGAGAATCTGATTCTTTTCGATTACGAAGTCCGGGATTTCCCTGCTCATCGTCAAAGTATTCTCGAAGATATGATCGAACTGAGAGACGTAATCGAACCGGATTTGGTCTTTCTGCCCTCGGCAGATGATACACATCAGGATCATCAGGTTATTGCAGCCGAAGGATTCCGCGCCTTCAAGAAATCAACTCTTCTTGGATACGAAATTCCCTGGAACAACTTATCCTTCAGGACAGAATGTTTCATCTTTCTGGAGGAGCAATTCATCGAGTTGAAGATCCGAGCGTTGAAATGCTACTTCTCACAGTTGGGAAGGGATTACATCAATGAAGATTTTATCCGGAGTCTCGTTCGCGCACGAGGTGGTCAGATCGGGACTCAATACGCGGAGGCCTTCAATGCAATTCACTGGATTATCCGATAGAAATTTGAAGTACTATACAGACCGGTTCAGGAAACTTGGTGATTCTCCAGAGACTTTCTGGAATAGCCAGGAGTCGCAAGAGGTAAGATTCCGAGCGCTGACTCGGATCGGAGATCTCGATACTAGATCGATTTTGGACGTTGGATGTGGAACGGGAGATTTTCTCAAATTTCTGATCGAAGAAGAGTATCAGATCGCTCGGTACTTGGGTTGCGATCTCGTTGAAGCGGCGATTCAAATTGCCCGAAAGAAACACCCATGCCATAGCTTTTTGATATTCGACGTGCGCGGGCTGAATTTCGATGACCAATTTGATTTCGTCTTTGGATCGGGATTGTTTGCCTTAGATGAAAAAGACTGGCATGCTAGGGTGATTGAGATTGTGACAAAGATGTACGCCCTCTGTCGGATTGGGGTCGGGGTAAATTTTCTGAGCAAGTTCGGGCTGGGCCGGGACCTCGATTCCTTTTATTCGGATCCAGGCGAGATATTCACACTTCTTACAAAAGAGATTTCTCCGCGAGGGGCCTTTTTAGATCACACCTACAAAGAAAATGACTTCACGATCTTTCTTTATCGGCCGGATTTCACCAAGTATCCCCAAGCTCTTGAAACCAATCGAAGAAGGTCCTGAGAGGAGGTACTGATGAGTTGCACCGTCGCCATACACCAGCCCAACTTTGCTCCCTGGCTCGGCTATTTTTACAAGATGGCACACTGCGATATCTTCGTCTTTCTGGACGATGTTCCATTTTCAAAGGGTAGCTTCACCAATCGTTGCAGCATCTGGACGCCGAGGGGACCCCAATGGCTCACCGTTCCCATTCGGACGAAGGGGCGCTCCGGGCAGAAGATTCAGAGTGTCGAGATAGTGAATACTCCGTGGCGACCGAAAATGGTGCGGACGCTTCAGCAGAATTATGGCAAGGCGGAGTACTTTGAGCGTTGGTTTCCGGTCATCGAGTGCGTACTACGAAGGCCTTACGAAAAGCTCTGTGATCTGAACATAGAGTTGATTCAGGTTCTTGCGAGAGTGTTCGGAATCGGATCTGAGTTCATCCTTGCTTCCGATTTGAAAGTTCAAGCGACGAAAGAGAACAGGATCATTGAAATCTTGAGAGCTGTCGGAGGCAGTGAATATCTCTCGGGTAACGGAGCGAGGAGTTATCAAATCGCTGAGAATTTCGAGGATTCCGGATTTCGCCTGACGTATTCGAGCTTTCAACAATTCGAGTACCCTCAACTCGGAAATGAGTTCATCCCCGGGTTGTCCATTCTTGATCTATTTTTTAATTGTGGTACAGACAGCATCCGGTATCTCAAAAGAGGGACAAATGAAGCTCACAGTTCAGATGGTGGTGATTAACGAAGAGGATTACGTTTACTTCGCGCTGAAGTCGATCTATGATGTGGTCGAAGAGATCGTCATCGTGGAGGGCGCCGCCCGAAATCGATATGGAAGAGAGGCAATCGAGCAAGGGTTTTTAACCGAAGAAGGTCTCTCAACCGACGGTACACAGGCGGAGATTCAACGCATGCTCGATGAAGACGCAGATCATAAGATCAAGTACATCCGGTACGGTTGGCAGCAATCGGTAAATGACTTGCGAAGACATTGCCATCAGAATGTCAGTTCGAATACAGATTATTGTTTAATCTTGGATTCGGACGCGGTGTATCGACCAAGAGAGATCCAATGTCTCCGGAATCTGGTAATCGGATATCCTTCAATCTGGATGATCGCGGCGAAAGAGTTGATGTTTTTCCTCGATTTGAATCATATCCTCACAGTCGGAGAAGATTATCTTCAGATGTGTAACTATATCGACTCCGGGCTTTTTTGGAAATATCTCCCCGACATTGAGATTCTTGGACAACGACCTTATCGACTTGGCCAGAAAATGGAATTGGGTCTTCGGCGTACTCGATTCCAAGAATTAAAAACGCTTGACAAGAAAGGCGAAAAACTATATCTTTTCGAGCCGGCCGGTCTCTTTGATATTCTACACTTCGGATGGGTGCATACTCCGGAGAAAATGGAACGACATATTCTGCGATGGGCGCATGCGACTCGAAACCTGGTTGCACGAGGCGGTGGCGACGAAAGAATGAAGCGATGGTGTGCACCGATCCTTGAATCGAACGACGGAGAAATCATGGAGTACTATCAAACGTATCATAAAATCTGGACTGGAATTTACGATGAGTCGGTCGAAGAACATCTCGAAAAATTTACTGGGACTTATCCTGTGGTTATGTTGGAGCATCCGTACTATGGAAAGAGTGCTGAGGAATTGGGATGGTAACGCTTGCCGATCTGGGACCGAGAGCGAAAGAGCATCGTCCGCGCTGGACGAGAGATGAAATTGCTTTAGATTACGGAATCTGGGAAGATGATCGCGTACTGGATATTGGATGCGGTCCGGGTGCTCCTCGGGTTCAGCTTACTGAATCGGCATTCCCCCGGGCGGATGTACTGGTCGATATGAATCCTGATCTGATTCCGGTATATCAAGGTCGGAAGTTTTTGCTGTCCGGAGTTGAGGCGCTGCCCTTCAGGAGCGAAAGCTTTGATTTTATCTGGTGTTCTCATATCCTTGAACATATTCTCGATCCAAAAGCGGCCTGCGAAGAATTGATGCGAATCGGTGCACGTGGCCGGATCAAGACGCCATCGCCTTTCAAAGAGATGCTTCATCCTCTACCATACCACTACTGGTTGGTTTCTTTTTATACGAATACTTTGGTTTTTGAAAAGAAGCCGACTTTCCTTTCTTCTGCATTATGGAACGAAGTAATCGATAGTTCTGCCGTGAAGGCCTGGAAGGATTATGTTCTATTCGCAAATGCAAAAAAAAGCCGTGTTAATCTTCCTCACCGATTCCGGGAGACTGTTTTCGATTGGGTAGGTGAATTCCGAGTAGAAGTATATCAATGAAAGAAGGATTCCGATGGAGCATAAACTGAAGGTATTATTCGATGCTGGCGGGTTGTGGCAGTTTGTTCCAAAGAGATTTAAGGCAATCATGTCGCAACGGTTTAGCTGTAATTTTCTTGACCGTGAGCATCCACGAGATTATGTCCAAAGGAGCTTGGCGAAATGGGCGGATGTAATTTTTGTGGATTGGGGATTGGCGTGGGCGCAGTTTTATCTGGAGAATTTTCCAGAGAAGCGGATTATTGTACGAACGCATCGCGGCGATGTCTGGCATGAGAATTCACCGTTCTACTATTGGGAGAATGCCTCCGCAGTTCTGTTCATGAGTAATCATTACAGGAATCTTTTCCTTGAGAATTGTGTTGCAAATGTTCTGGATGATATGCAGGAACGATGTATAACTGTACCCAGATTGGTAGATGAACAGCACTGGCGGTTTTTGAATGATTTCATAAATCAGCGTGACTATGGTCGGAGATTAGGTATGTTGGGCCGGTGTATTCCACGGAAACGAGTTGTCGAATTTGCTAAATTGCTCGATGGGCCATTAGCAATGGAATATCCAATATCTAATCGTTGGACGGAAGCGAATTGTCTTTCACCGAATTTTTCGTTGAGCTTGCTTGGTTTTGAGGAAAATGATCGAACACACTTTCCAGATTACATTGCTGAACTTGAGTCTGTAGTTCGATCTTCGGATCGTATCCAGGTTCTTGACCATGTGAGTGGAGATGCGGTTATAAAGTGGTTTGCTGATATTGATTTTGTAATCAGTTTCTCTGAGGATGAAAGTTGGCACGCTGCAATTACGGAAGGAATGCTCTGCGGGTGCGTGCCGGTGATATTTAATTGGCCAGGTGCGGATGAGATGCACCCAGTGGAGTGCATTTTTCAAGACGATGTGGAGTTGGTGAATTATTTGAAAAAGCAATCCCCGCCATTGAGGTATGTGGATGGGTATGGGTGGTTGCCCAAAGTCCAAAAAAAGCGAATTAGTAGATCTGCGTGGGCGCGTACATGGTGCTTGGAACGTTACAGCCTGGAAGACGTAACAGATCTATATGCCGATATTATCAAGGGAGATGAAGTTCCATTAGATCTGAATCCGCAGGATATTATCCCATTTCGGAAAAGTCAGCAACGATGAAAAACTATATTGCAAAAAAATGCCTTGCTTTTTCAGACGTTTTACGTTATTTTCTATTCTTGGAATCTGGGAAAACGATCCGAGATGATCGAGTATTAGAGCAACTTGTTCGTAGTCAATGCTTCCACAATAGACAGGTGAATCCCTTTGGAGTCTGGACGCTTGGCTACAAGACCGATAGGAGAAATGAGCAGATTGTCGAATGGGTCGAGATCAGTCTGTCTACGAAGGAACTCTGCGTGACCGCCGTGGATCCGATTTGGAATCCGCTCTTGAGAAAGTGGAATGGGAATCTTCGAGATTGTAGCAAACGGATTACTCATGGGACCGGTTCAATTCACCCAGAGAAACAAAAGATTACGGTTGTGCAGAAATTTTCTGAGAAGTTGAACGGAGAATTCGAAGTCATTGATGGCTTTCACCGGTCTATGCTGATGCTCAGCGAAGGAACCGAGAAGATAGATGCAATTGTTGGTTTAACCGAAGCGACTTATTTTTGAGGAGGAGAAAAATGCCTGAGCTGATCGAAGTCCATTGTCCCTTACACGACCATCGAACGAAGTCCGAATTTCTGTTCGAATGCCCGCCGAACAACTGGGCTCAGGAACAGCCATTAAAAGTCGAGCGGTGCGAAGAATGCGGGCTGCTTTTTTTCAACCCGAACATCTCCGCGGCGGATCGAAAGGCGTATCATAAAAAAGAGTACTACATCGCCGATCCCAAAGGGTGCATCGGGTACCCGAATTACATCGAGGAAGATCACCTCGGAGCGAAGATTTACTTCGGGAAGCTTACTCTCTCTTGGTTCAATAGACGTTGGAAAGACAAAACCCGGAAGCCCTGTTCGTTGATCGATTTCGGGTGCGCCACCGGGCACATGAGCAAACCGTATTTCGATCGGGGATGGAGAGTCGTTGGAATCGAGTTCTCTAAGTGGGCAGTGGATTGGGGCAGAGAGCATTTGGGCCTGGAACTCCGGTGTCAGGACATGGACGAACTCGTTCTGGACAATGAAGAGATTTTCGATTGTGTGCTGCTCTGGGATAGTCTGGAACATTCGCAGCATCCTCGGAAATTGCTTCGGAAGATCTTTACGCACAGTTCGGAAAATATGCTCATGATTATCCAAATGCCGGATACTGCGAAGTACGGAGATGATCCTCTGCATCCCTTCTGGTCGTTGTACCAGCATTGTTTCCACTACGATCATTCCACGCTGAATCTTTTGCTGAAGTTGGAGGGGTTTAAGACATCCCGGAAACTCCCATCGTCGCAGATGGATGAGATGTTGGTCATTGCCGAAAAGATAAAGGAGTAGGCTATGATTCAAAAATGGACCGTTGATCAGTTTGGAGTTGCAGTCGCTGGCGTTTTGACGAAATTCAAGGATCATATCTTCGACCTTGATCCAGATTTGGTCCAGCTTCCATTGCACCTGAATAGTCCCTCTCCCGAAGATTGTGCAGCAGTCATCGATTCGGACACGAGGCTGATCGGTAAGTTCATTCTGCCGGTGGGCGTGAACAACGTTCCCCACGCGGCCTTCAAGGAAGTGTTGGAGAAATATCGGGGCCTCATTCGGATTTGGGATTTCGGAGGAGAGCCAGAGACTCGTCCCGATCAGCCAGGGTGCCGGTTCTCGGGGGACGAGGAGGAATTCGTTCGTCAGGTTCGGACGTTCTACGAGATGGGCAAAAAGATCGATCCTGAAAACGTAATCGGAGGCTGCGGGTGGATTACTCCGACGTTCAATGGCAGCTTTGGGAATGAGGATCGAAGTCAGTTTTTCGAGAACTGTTTTGCACTTGGGATTGGACAGGTGCTAGACTTTATCAGCCTGAATTTCTATACTTACGGATACGGAGGAACAAAGAATATCCTTCAGGGGATTTCGAAAGTCAATGAGATTCTCGCCTGGTACCGCGTTGAGAAACCTGTCGTCGTCGCAGAATGCGGAGTTCCCTGTACCGGAGATCCAAAATTCCTTCACATTATCCAGACCCCAGAGCGTCAGGCGATTTCTCTCGTCAAACAACACGTGCTTTTCAATTCGGTCGGGATCGATTACGCGATCTGGTTTGCCCTGAAACATCTGGGGTGGGGTCTGTTAGACACGAGAGGGAAGCCGAGGCCGTCTTATTATGCGATGCGAACGATCAAGGATTTCTTGAAGGGAGCGATCTTCAAAACGCAGATGAAAGCGTATCCCAGTCGAACAGTCGAGGAACGTTGGTGCACCGACAAGATCAACTGGTTCGTTTTCGAAAGAGATGACAAGGAGATCCACGTAATCTGGACTACGGAAAGACTGGAGATGGATCGAGAGTTTCCATTTAAGGACGTTTCTGTTTTCGGTGTAATTGGGCAACCGATTGATGTATCGGGAGGATCGATTCGATTGACCGACTCGCCTCTCTATTTTATTGCGGACCCGGGCGAGCTTCATTCGTATAATTTCCTGCTTCTCTGATCGGGGGTGAACGAATATGGCAGCGATAGTTGAGGCTACAATCGACGTAGGAGGTGGTCCTTACGGAGTAGGTTGTGATGAGACTGCTGAAAAAACTTTCGTTGCGAATTATGGTGATGATACAATCTCCGTCATTCATACACCATCGAATACCGTGAGCGCAACTATCGGGGTAGGGGCAGGCCCTTACAGAGTCGCTTGCGATGAGGCTGCAGGGAAAACATTCATAACGAATTGGAACGATGATAGTGTCTCAGTAATTCACACGGGATCCGATACGGTAAGCGCAACGATTGGAGTGGGTGTTCAGCCTGCTGGTGTTGCCTGTGATGAGACTGTTGGAAAGACCTTTGTGGTGAATTATGGACCGGATACAGTCTCCGTAATCACCGGGTACAACGGGTGTTAAACTAAGAAAGGACTTTTGAAATTGAACTCGAAAGATCTGACTCAGGAGCCGATTGTCGATATTATTATCCCGTACTGGAATCAGAATGGCCTGACAAAGCAATGTATTCGCAGCATCTTCTCTTACGTCCGGGTACCCTATAAACTGACCTTGATCGATAATGGCAGCGATGTCTTCGATCAAGACCTCTTTGAGATGGAAAGGTCCGGAGTACGGTTCATCCACAACAAGGAGAATCTCGGATTTGTCAAGGCTGTAAATCAAGGCTTGAAAGAATCGGTTGCTCCATTCGCTTGTTTTATGAACAACGATATGGTCGCAACCGAATTTTGTTTCGAGCGGATGTTAGCTCATCTCGAAGCGCATCCTGAAGTCGGCGCAGTGGGACCCTGTTCGAACTTCGTGATGTGGAAACAGGCGGCTCAGTTAGCCGGTGATACTGGAAAACTGACTCCGGAAGAGATCAATGATGCCGCCCAGGAGAATTACGAAAAGTGTAAAGGGCAACTTCTCGATACCAAACTGCTCATTGGGATTTGTGTTCTGATGCGGCGGGAGGTTCTGGAGGAGGTTGGCCTTTTGGATGAAGCCTTCGGAATCGGTTGCAGCGATGACTTTGACTATTCCATTCGAATACGAAAAGCTGGCTGGAGACTCGGAGTCGCCCGAGACGTTTTCATATATCATTACGGACATCAAACCTTCGAGGAATTGAAGAAAGATCCGGAATTTGATTTCGATAAGCAGTTGACCGGTAATCAATCGATATTGAGAGAAAAGTGGGGAGATGAAGAGGTCGATGATCTTTTTGAGGAAGACAACAGCTTGGGTTTCTGCCTGATTGTGAAGGATGAAGAGAAGACCTTGCCAAGATGTTTAGAAAATTTGAAAGAAGTCGCGGATGAAATTGTAATCGTGGATACCGGCTCGACCGACCGAACGAAGGAAGTTGCAAGGGAATACACCGATAAGATCTTCGACTACGAGTGGGGTGACGATTTTTCCGCTGCGAGGAACTTTGCATTTTCTAAAGCCGAATCGGGATGGATTTGCTGGCTTGATGCCGACGATTACGTCCAAAAAGAGCAAGCTGATGCGATTAAGAATCTGACGCTAAATTCCAATGGAACAACCGCCTTTGCTTTCCCGACGCATTGCCTCGGAGACACTGGCGAATTACTTCTGATCAACACTCGAATTCGTCTGGTCAAAAACCGGAGAAGCTATCGCTTTCGCAGTCGTCTGCATGAGACCCTTGATTTAAGGGGAGATGATTTTCAGAAAGTCAATCTTCCTATAATTCATGGCGGACCGGAGATTGCAAAGTTCAAGGATAAAAGTGGACAGCACGATTTCAATATCCGGATTCTCTTGAGGGAAATCGAAGAGAAACCGGAGGATCTCTTTGTGAATTTCAACCTCGCCCGGGCTTACAAGGGAGCGGGTCGAATTCAAGATGCAGAGACCAGGTACAAATTGGTTATGACATTGGATAAGTTTAAGAGCAACTTCAGATACCTGGCGGCTCTGGGCTTAGCCGAGTTGTATCTGGATGAGAAGGAGTACGATGAGGCGATTGATTATGGGTATGAGGCGATCAAATGCACGAATCTGCGAGCTGAGCCGTTTGCGGTTATTGGATTGGCGTACTTCTACAAAAAAGTCTTTCACAAAGCGGCAGCAGCTTTTGAAAATGCGCTTCAGTTGAAGCCGCAATTCGATACTTTCATTCCTTTGGATCTGGGTGTGTACAACTATAAGTCGTGGGTGAATCTCGGTAGCTGTCATTTCAATCTTGGACAACTCGATAAGGCAGAAGAATGCTACGAGAAGGCCTTGAATTACAATCCGCTGTTGGAGGACGCGAGAAGAAATCTGGCTATCGTCCGCGATGCAAAACAAAATCAGAATCTGAAGCTTATACGGTCAGATTCTGAGGAGGTGAGGCAACATGGCAATCGTGGTTGAAGCGACAATAGGAGTTGGAACTTCTCCGCTCTTGCTCGCTTGTGACGAAATACTTGGAAAGGTATTTGTGGCAAATTCAGGTTCGGATAACATATCCGTTATCCATGCTACGTCTAACACTGTTTCAGCCACTATCGGAGTAGGGATTACGCCTACTGGAGTGGCGTGTGATGAAACGGCGGAAAAGACGTTTGTAACGAATCGATCAGGATCGACTACAGATACAGTATCGGTGATTCATACGCCATCGAACACTGTTTCAGCTACCGTAATTGTAGGAAAACATCCCGATGGCGTTGATTGCGACGAGAGTGCCGGGAAGACGTATATTGCACTTCACAGTTGGGCCGCAGTCACCGTTATTCATACTCCCACGAATACGGTTTCTGCGACAATTCTTGTGGGAAGCAGCAACCCTGGAATTGCGTGTGATGAGTCAGCAGGTAAAGTTTTTTCGGTTAGTCGTGATGCGACAGTATCTGTGATTCACACCGCATCAGATACTGTTTCCGCTACAATAAATGTGGGAGTCCAGTCTCACAGAGTTGCTGTTGACGAAAACGCCGGGAAGGCCTTTGTAACAAATCGTGATTCGAATTCGGTCTCTGTGATTCACATCGCATCGAATACTGTTTCAGCCACTATTGGAGTTGGAGTTGAGCCATACGGCGTAGCTTGTGATGAGACTGCCGGAAAAGTATTCGTAGCTAATTCTGGTTCGGACACGGTATCCATTATCCATACCGCGTCGAATACAGTTTCGGCGACTATTGATGTCGGGGATGTCCCTTACGGAGTTATTTGCGATGAGAGTTTAGAGAAAGCTTTTGTGACAAATAATGCTGACGGAACCGTTTCTGTTATCAGCGGATACAATGGATGCTGAAGGAGGATCTGATGGAAGTTATTACCCGAGCTGCGCCGACTCTGAGTGGGAGTTTGCATTTGGGGACGCTCTACAACGCTCTTCTGAATTATGCCTTTGCCAAGCGAGAGGGAGGGTTATTTTATCTTAGATTGGATGGACAGAAGGTGGGCGACCAGCGAAGAAAGATTGGCGATGACCTCATCCGGGATCTCGAAACTTTCGGATTATGTCCGGACAGGATCATTTGGCAGTGCGATAGCAGAGGATGGTACCGACAGCAGATCGAGGAAATCGCAAGCGATCCGAGAGTATATTTCTGCGATTGCACGGCCGGCGATATTTTTGAGCGCACCCGATTTGACCAATCGAACTTGAAGGCTCTGATCCGAGAAGAAAAATATCCCGGTCCTTGCGAGATTCAGCGGATAAAAGTGTTCGACGCCAACCGAGCGGAGACCCGTCGAGACGTGGCGTTGGGCCAAAAGGTACAAGCCAGCACCGAAGCAAAGGGATATGAAGCTCAAAACGTCACAGACGGTTCGGAAAGATCCTGGAAGGCGTATGAAGTCGGTGCGCTGTGCGACCCTCCCCGTGATACTCACTTAACTATCGATCTTGGTCAAGAAGTTTGGGTCGGAGCGGTAGAAGTGCTGTGGAATTTTTACCCGGTGAAATCTTACAGGCTTCGCATTCCAGATGGACTGTGTATCGGGGGACTTGTCTCTATAACCCGAGAAAATAACTTCTGCGTCTCATCGAGAACGAATGGCGCTTACGAGGGCGCCGTCGCCGACCAGCTCTCGTTTGCTCCGGTCAAGACTCGTTTTATTACGCTTGAGGTAAATGAACTGTGCCACGAGATCAAGCGCGAGTACTACTACGACGATCATTGCAGAGATCTACAAAAGAAAGGTAATCTGCGTAACGCTCGAACCGTTCTTAGAGTTCGGTCCGAAGCTCCGCTTGACGTTGCGATTTATTTCAACAGAATTCCGGATCTTTGTTTCACTTCGGCATTAGACGATCAGAAGGCCGGGATCACACACTCGATCAGAGGATCGGACATCGCACCCTTCACAATGTTGGAAAGAGAAGCCGGAAAGCTTATCGGATACGTGGCGAACAATCTCTTTCATGGGATGGTGGTCGATCGCAGACAAGTCAAATTGAGCAAATTCATCGGAAGCCCACCTGCAATTAAAAAACTGGAAAGCGGATCGACTCCAAATGAAGTACTTACGAATCTTGCTCGGAGCGCAGGAATCATTTCGTGGAAATCCGATCTGCTTGGTCTGCCCGATTTAGTCGAGGCAATCGACTTTGAGAGGGCATTTTCCGGACTCGGCCTGAAGCCCAACTTTGAGTACCGCGCCGACTGGTAAAGACCCTGAAAACGATATGCTTTACGGACTCAAAGAAAAACCAGGATGCGTCTTTTGTGAGATCGGAGCTAAAAGAACCCCGGCTACGATATATTTTGAAACCGAATTTGCAATGGCGATCAAGGACATCAAGTCCGATGATATCCTTTTGATTCCGAAGAAACATATCGAATGCACTCCGAAAAATCTGGCGATGGCTGCCAGTCTGCTTTTGCAACTCCCGGTAATGATGAAACTGGACAAATTTGAAGTAGTGACTCATATCGGGTGGCACGTGACTATCAATCATCTGCATATTCGCATTCGAAGGAAAGATAACGTAAAAAAATTTTGGGAATAAAAAAAAGCCCGGGCGGCGATTGCCCGAGCTAATTTTATGGTCCTTCTGTGGACTCAAGAGCGATGATTTGTCCACCAGCCGAGGAAGAAGCATATCAATCCCACAGGCACAATCCGTCATGCATTTATCACGATTCTCCTTCCTTTGTTCGAGTCTTTCCATCCGCTCTCCATCTGGCCAGCCGGCCTACAACCAGGCCAAATAAAAAACAGGCGATCCCATTGCCTACGATCACGAGCCACGAGAAATTACTGATCACTGACTTCTCCTCGATCATTGCAGCGCTTCTACAAAGTTCCAGATTCCCAGAGCGTGTCCCCATGCGATTCTCGGAACAAGTGACCCTTCTTTCAGGGCGATCGCCACGGGATCGTGAGTGATAAACGCCGCTTCCGTCAGAATAGCGGCAGGCTTCGTATTTCGAAGAAATGCCAGCGTATGATTCGAACGAATGCGTCGATTGCGAAAACCAAGAGTCTTTACGAGTGCTACCTGAAGATGTTGCGCGGCCAGATTCCCAATCGCAGATCCGGGATAATACCAGACCTCGGTGCCATTGATCGCTGCATCGATGGCCGGCGTCTCTACACCGACCGATGGCGAAGGCGCATTCAAATGAATCTCGATGGCGAGTTCGATGAACTCCCGCTTATGTTCCGCATTGATGATCTGAATTTTCTCCTCCAGTGAACAGGAGGAAATCGTAACCACCTCAACCGAACTGTACTCGAGCATTGACCAAAGCGTGAATCCGATCTGCTTGACCGCCTCGAATTCAGTCAATCCGGTACTCTTGTTTATCGCACCCGGGTCGTAAAGAAGCTCACCGAATTCGTTGTTTCCGTACCCATGACCAATAGACATTGCAATCCTCATTTTTTCCTCGCTTTCTCTACCAGCTTGTTCCACTCCGCTAACTTCCTATTTGCGATTGCCTTCTTTGACTTGGTGGCGTCGAAGTCTTCCTTCCCCCGCGCGCGTTCAAATCTCTTCCAACAATTCAGACAGGTATTTTCATCCTTCAGATAAACATTTTCCTCCATTTCCTGAACGTCCCAATCCGGAGATTCAGTAGTCGGCCAAGGAGTACACCCCGCTCTCTTGGTTTTTTCGTTGACAATATGAATCTTTGTCTTATCCCACTTACTCTTCCCGGATGTTCTTTTTACGAGGACTTTCATTCGGAAGGCTCCTGTTCTTTTCGGTATTTGTAATCCTTCCAGGCATCAGTGATTGTCTTGTACGTCCTGTAATAATGCAGATTGATGAAGCGTCTAAATGATCTGGTATATTCAGTTCTTGAGTAGAGCATTGGATAAGGAGTCAGACCGTGATCGTTGATGACCTGACACCGGTGAAGATCTTCCTCCATAGTCGTGTCGAAACCGATCAACACGTACACCAGATTGTTGACGGATCGCAGGTGATATTCTTTGAGTAACTTCAATCCCCTGATGATCTTTGGTTCATCTGTTATCCGATCCCAAGCAAAATGAATTCCGGTATAGAAATTCGTTTGCTTGAGCGCTTCCGCTTGCTCGTGATCTACGAGTCTGAGATCGTACCCATTTTCATCGATAACAGTCAGACCGGCGTCCCAGATTTCTTCAAAGGTCTCCCTCCATTGGGGATCGCTGAAAGTGTTGTTGTTCAGAAGACATATCTTTCGAAATCTGGGTTCGTGGAATTCCCAAATCGAATGATGGACCCGGGGATTACGCTGTTTCGGTACGACGCAGAACTTACATCTGCGCGGGCAATACGACCAAGTATAGCCCAGAGAATAATCCATATTCGGGAACAGATCGTAATCGGGTCTTTCCATCTCACAGGGTGATCGATTATACGGACTGATGGCCGGCCCCCCTTCCAGATCACAGTTGTATTTGAGAGATGAAGTAAAAAGCCAGGATCCATAGGAAACATCCGTTGGCCGGAGAGGTTGATTCAGAGCTACCTCATCGCCCTGCTTTTTATGGTAAGTCGAAATCTTCATCAACGCCAGATTATGACGCGGCGCGTCTGTTAGGAGATTGACTTTCATTTGGGACTCACCTTCTGACAACTTTCTTCCTTCTCAAACACCGTCACCGGTTTGATCGCGATAACACCCGATGAGAAGAGATAGGGCTTATCGAAATCCTCTTGAAGATGCAAATCTTGCGCCAGAATATGAAAATGTTCCGAGAGAAGTCTAAACGCATCATCCAAAGCTCTTGCCTGAAAACAGACATCGGCTTTCATTCTAAACTTGATCAACATACGCATCTCCTTCCCACAATGCTTGAGACATCATAACTTTCCAAAATAGCTCTTTTCTTGCCTCAGTTTGACTATAAGGGGGATATCATCGAGCACTCTAATCAACTCTTCGCCGATTCGAAGAACGGGGACGGAACGGTTTCTGGGAAAGGGTAAATCATTCACCTGTTCATAGTAATCGATCTTTCTCAATTTCTTTTCCCCGGAAATCCGTACTTCCATCACGTCATCTTGTTCCATTCCTTCCTCTCTAAAGCTTTCCAATCGCGGCAACCCCGTCTTCTTCTTTGACCTCGAAGATTTCCGAAGTTCTAAGAAGCTCGGGGTCGTAAGTCGCAACTATGATCTGTGGGTACACTTCCCGTAGCTTATCAAGGACTCCCGAAACGTTCAATGAAATCCTGCGGTCCGTCTTGCTCGTTGGCTCATCCCAAAAACAAAACCCGAGATTGCCTTCATTTTTCATCTGATTGTAGTAAAGCAAACCCGCTCGTTGGGCAATCGATACGCCCTGAGTTTCACCTCCGCTCAACTCATTCACATCAAGCTCCACCCCGTTGATCTCGCATTGGATTCCTAAGCTCTCTCGGATCTCGTCCTTTTTTGTCTTCAGCAGTTTTTCCATCACGAACGAAAGTTTGATGTCTTTCCCAGTATTGGCGAAAACAATATCGAGGTATTCCTGAATGATATGTTCAAAAAGATCGAGCTCATTCTTAAGTAACAGCGCCTGGGCCCCTCTTCGGGAAAAGCCTTCTTCAAGAATGCCCCAGATTTCCATCTCGGCGTCAGAGATTAAAATCTCTTTTCCGATCTCTTCGACCTGCCCCTTAATTTGGTGGATCTCTTCGACATTTTGCTCGGCGATAGTCAGGCTTCGCCGAGTGTTCTGAAGCTTTCCTTTCAAAACCGAGTTCGTTTCTTTAGCTTCCGACCACCGTTTTCGGAGTTGATCTAACAACTCCGGGAACTCTCTCGCCTTTGGATCGATCTGGATCTCTGCCGAATCTTCCTTCAATTTCACAATGCGATCGGCCAGTTGTTTTTGTTCTCGCAATAACGATTCGTGAGTTGTTTTCCGAAGCTCAATGGACTGCTTCAATTCTAATAGTTCACGTTCTTTGTCTTCGAGATCAGCGAATCGCTCAAGCTTTCCCAATGTAATCGAAACCGCTCCTTCACGGGCCCGGACAATTTCTCCTGCCGCATCCATTTCTCCGTCGATCCCGTCCAGCGCCTTCGCCAAATCGGGCAGCGCCCGTTTGGCTTCGGCAGCGTCTTTCACGAATGGACAGATCTTCTGGAGGTCCTCGTCGCAGGGAACGTCGTCCAGGGTCGAAATGGCCTTCCGAAGATTTTGGAATATCCCAAACTTCTCAATACGTCTTGACTCGATCCTTCGCAAATTCTGTTCCGCCTCGATGCGTTTATTTTGAAGCTCCTGAAGCTCCTTTTGAAGATCGGCTTTCTCTCTCTTCTCGGTCCTTAACAACTGCAATTGGTGCGGATCGAAGGTCTCCTCGACGTAAGCTTCGATTTCTTTCGTGACTTGATCGAGACGTTTCTGCTCGGTTTCCTGTTCTTTACTCAATCGAGTCAGCGTCTCAAGCTGAAATTGAACTTCGACGAATGCCACCTTCAGGTCGCTACCCTCCTTCGAAATTCTCGCAAGTTCGGCGTTCGACTCGGCGAGAACCAGATCTTGTCGTGCGATGTCCTTCCGGATATCGAGAATCGGGACAGCCTGTTTCCCCGAGATCTCTACGAAGCGATCTTGGACGAAAGAAAGTCTTTGCTTCACCTTTCGGTTTCGATCTTCTTCCATCTGACGCTCTGATTTCGAGGCCTCGTGGAGTGAGTCGAATTCGGCAAAGAGCAGCGGTGAAAGCAACGTTCCGAGGATCTCTCTCCGCTCTTCTTGACTGGCCGTGAGCAGAGACGCTCCTGTCTGAGCGGCAAAGTTAGTGACCAGGAAGACCTCGTAAGGCGGGAAAAGCGGATCCAGAATCTTCTTCGCATCGGAAATCTTCCCGGAGCTAATCTGAACCCATTCCCCTTCCCGATCTTCAGAGATAAAGACTCGATGTTCGGATCCGGTGACGTTCTCACCCTGCATCCAAGTTCGGGCGATCTTTAGTCTTCGTCCACCCTCTCCATTCTCAGCGACCACCGCCTCAATTGAACACTTTCCCCTCCAAGATCGAGATGCCGATTGATAGACATTCGCATCCCTGGAAGGACTTATGCCGTAGATCGCAAGAGGAACCGCTTCGATCAACGAGGTTTTTCCACTTCCCGAATCACCGACAAAAGTTAAGATCGGGACATCCGGGAAGTTGAACTCGGTCTCCGCGTGATTTGCTATCTTTAGAAGCTTGATATTCTCGATACGCAATTTAAGTCTCCTTCATTTCCCAGCGATAGATAGATATCATCCGCTCTTTTCATCGCCAACATTACTGCTGTTCTCGCCAAAACGATTGCATTCTCCCTCGCCGCTCTCTTCCGTCGCCCCCAAGGTTTTTTCATCTTTGCCGTTGAAAGATATATCTCCATTTCCTTATCGACCGCCCTCCACGACTTCGATAGTGCCTCTATCTCCGCCCTTTGTTCTTCCGTAGCATTCTCTATAATGGGGAATTCAAACATAGTCAACCTCTCATGAGTCAGGATAAAGTTTACGCAACTCAACCACAAACTGATTCGCATCCATTCCATCGCCAAAGTAGTAATCGTCCCAGTTCTCAGGCTTCATCTCTAATCCACCGCCTGATCTCCTAAGTCCGGCAATTCCCATATCCCATTGTTCTTGTGCAGGCATTGTGTCCCAAGCATCCCAATTCTTTTCCCCATCGACCCACTGGGGATCGCTAAGAACGGGAACAAAGCCTGCGACCTCTTCGTTTGGAAATGAATTGCAAACGCTGTAACTGGTGACAACCGGAGACGAATCATCTTCCTTCAACAATTTGATCACCGATTCCCAACCCGCATCGCCATGAAAGAATTCAAATGCTCTGCCTTGTCTGATGATGTCAGCGAGCCATCTTCGATTAGGCCCCTCAACGTAGGCATGTATTTCACTCTGAGCGTGTAGCCGGACACCGAGTCGAACTGGATCGGAACCCAAATAATATGTGGTATTCAGTTGCAGAGTGAACAAATTGACTTTCTTTTCTCCGAACATCACCGTACCTTCTGCCAACCGGAAATACAAAGCGGCATCTTCAGCGAAGCAATCTCTTCTTAAAGCGTAATGATCTTCCGGGAAGATATTGCGAAGAATAGATTGTCTTCCTGTGCTTTCATCTGCGAGAAGCCGGAAAACTGCCCAAGTTACATCCGCACAGAAAAGGTTGCCAAAATACGCTCGCTCCGAGCCTCTTACTCCGGCTCTTTTGAGGAGGCCAGTTACACCGCTCTTGTCAATTGAATGAAACCAAATCCTTGACATCTTGGTTTTCCTTTCGTGGAAAGTCAACTTTTCTCAACTGGCTCTTCCATAAATATCTACTTCGGGTGTGTTCTCTTTGCTGCCCCAGAAAGATTGGCCACAAGCACAACACGTCCATATACCTCCGCTATGTTGCCACCGTTGAGAGGAAGGATGCTGACAAATTAACTTCTCGTTGCGCTCTGAACCGTGTACCGCAACTCCTTCATTGGTTATTTGAAGACTGATCTTTAGCATACCAATTTTTCCTTGTTTTGGGGGTAAAAAGGAAGCTTGGAGGGGTCAAGTCAAGCCGCATTGCCACCATCCTGCCCTTGAAAGCCATTTTAGGTGTCAACCCACCACCCGTCCTATTTGAGGGGCTTAAAATCCATTTGGGCATTTCCACGGGACCTCTCGTGTCTTCCCCTTCCATCCGGTTTGTTTGCAATCTCCAAACCCTACTCGGTATGATCCGTTCTCCGACTCCGAATCATTGACAGAAGCTCGGGAATTGCCCGTATACAGTACGCGGCATCCGCTAAGATCTCCATCATCGCACCGTTATCGACAACCAGCGGTTAGTGAAGACCGCGCAGTCTCATTGGCGATTGCGCGATCGTTGTAATTATAGTCCCAGGATGCCCCCCTGGTTTCATACACCTTTCGAAACTTTCGAGTTGCCGTTCATTCGCCACGATCACAGATACGCGCTCTCGTTGAGCCAGCCACGCCAGCATAGTCGTTGTTCCGGTCTGACGAGAAGCCTCAAATGCCCTAAGAAGCATTTGGGGAACGTTCCGACTCGCTATGCGGTGGAGTTCTTCGAACCACTTCTGCTTTTTCCTTTCTTCAGTGCCCTCTCGAAAAAGATTGTCCGACATAGTTGCCCCCTTTCACTACTCTTCGCTTAAAAAATCTCCCCAACTACAATGACATGCTCTGCACCCACATTCACCCTTGCACGGTTTCGGGCATTCCGGTTTACAGGTACAAGCTTCCCAGAATTCGCTCTCAGAAGGATCGAGAAAAGAGTCTTTATAGATTCCCACTGGCGGATACGGATACCGTTTCTTTCCTTCTTCGGTTGGAATACCCATTCCTTCAATCTCCTGATGGAAAATACTTATCGGCCAATTGGCGAACGATGCTGATGTTGTACTCCGATGCCTCGATGTACCATTGCCGATCTTCGGGATCGTAATCACGCTCTGAAGATGAAATCTGAAACTTTAAGTCGGCGATGAAGCCCTTCCAATTGCTGAACTGAAAGTCCGCGTCGGTGAGGCTGAGTATAAGAAAACCGGCGCTCCGATTCCAGAGCATTTGATTCTTTCCTTTGCTTAGAAACCTAATGTCCAGGTTATAGTGACGGTATCCCCAGGATCCACTGAGATCCAGGGCGAAAGCCTCTTCCAGAACATCTTCTTCCGGATCTGTACACCTATCTGTCGGATTTCGGTTCGCTTCGGGACACTGAACTCCACCTTTATCTCCATATGGAATCCATTGTCCGCGATTTCCACACCCACCTTCGTTAATTCGAGTTCGTAGGGGCGTCCACCAATCGACTTCCTCGTCCATAACTTGAATTCTCGATAGCCGCTCAGGAGGATCTCTATGGCTTCGATTTCCTTCTCTACGAGTGCTATACCTTGCCGTAGCTTTGCCTTGCCCTTATAGCACGCGCAATCCAAATAATGGTTGAGACAGGTTTCACAATGCATGCCACTTTCCCTCCCAGTTTCCGATCAAAGGTTGCCGGGTTTGATTCTCTCGGTCGGATCCCATCTGCCTCCAAACCAAACTCCCATCGGTTCTCCTAAAGAACTCAATCTGGTTTCGTCGTCCAGCTAGATTCTTACAGAGCCTGGCGAGCTTAGCCATTCCCGTTTCTCATCCCACTCTTTCGCCTCGACGCGAACAACCATTCTTCCAACCAACTTCCGTCTGACCTCTTCTAGATTCATCGTGGTCTCCTCATTTATCCGATTCCAGATAGGGCCACTCTTTTCCGACTGCCAACCGGCTTTTTTCCTCTTGCTCTTGCTCTTGCTCTTGCTCTTTCTCCTTCCTCAATCGTTCTCGTGCATCCTCAAAGAACGGTTCGGCAAACTTGGAAGTCCACGTCCGCTCATCGAAGCTCCGCTCTGTCAAGGACTTCAGGAAGCCCTCGAAGTCTCCGAAGTAAGAGCCGTAAATGTGATAGCTGTCTGCGATCCAGACGAGTTGCCCGGGTCTGATCACTCGTTCAAGCCCTGCGCTCACACGCTCTGCTATGACACGCTGAAGATCGGTGAAGGCGAATAGATTCATAAAAGCCGCCTTGTACGCATCATTGCTGCGGATATGTACGTTACAAATAAGCTCATCGCCCACGATCCTGAACCAGATCCTCTGGAGACACGGGGCGAACTCATCCTGAGGGTCGCACCAGACTTTCCATGTGACAACTTGAGCCCGTCTGGTATATGGAGCTTCTATAAGCTTCTCAACCACCAGGTCAAGTTGATTGATCGTCCGTGGACGAAGGAGAACGCCGCACTCGCTCTCTTTGTGCAGTGGGAGGTCATACTTCGCCAAGCGCCCGTGGTAAGTATGAGACCAGCCACCTTCAGTACGACTGACCCAGTGGTCGTGTACGCCATAGACCACCTCCTGCCGGTAGGTTTCCAGATCTTCCAATCCCCCTGGGAATGCTCGATGGATTCGAGGTTCCTTCCGGGGCTCCCTCACCACCATAATCATCGTGCAGTCCCGGCTCGGTGGATCTCCTTCCTTATCGTATTCTGTCCGAATGGCCGCACCTTCCTCCCAACATGCGATCACCGACCGCTCCCACACCTCCGGGAGTGTCGACCCGACAATTTTCAATACAGGAATGCCGCTATCGATTGGAGTAGATTTCATCAATCTTTCCTCCTACTATGTTGTCCTTCGGTGAATGTTTAACTCGAATGCTCAGACAGTCATTATGAAAGGCTGACCTTCACAAAATTCTTGAATCTCCCTAACAGCGTCCATCGCTGTCGGGAAGGCATCTTTCATCGGATACTGTTCCCGGTTCCATCCTTCGCGCACTTTAGCCCGGGCGAAGACATCATTGATTTGCGGAGTACTGTCAACGAAGACTCTCATTCCCCTCTTTGGCAGATAATCGGGCGTCACCTTATCGTAATGCCAATGGACATGTTGCATATCTCCACCGCACTTCGAGCAGGGAATCATAAACGGTGTTACCCCATCCCGGGCGTTCCAGAGAGTCTCCTCGCATCCGTACCTCCCGCATTTGTACCTCATCAGACAAAATGCTTCCGCATGGTTGTATTCCATCGCCCCCATCTCCTCAATTATTGTTCGGTCGCTCCGGCAAAAGTTGCCAGTGAGAAATCTCGTTATTACGCAGGATTCCAGCATCGAATAGCCATTCGTCATCGTTCACAAACTTTCCCGCTCTGAATTTACCTACGCCACTAAACTTCTCAATGTACATGAAAACCCCCGAACCAGGATGCGGCAATCGTCTATTTGTACTGATCCACTTCTTTTTCCCGAGGAGCAGAAAAACGAGGATCGAGAGTACGATTAAGATGAGTGCTAAAGCTAAAGCCCACCATTCTGTATGACTCATCACAGATCCTTTCTATTCATCGGATGACACCGACTTAACCATCTTCCAGAGCGACTTCATCGATCTCCAAAGCTGATCGCCCGCGAGTTGAGAAATCGGCATGACATCTACACCCTCCCCCGATACTTTTACGATGAAGTACGTTGTCTTATGGTCAATAGCAAATTCAGCGAAAATCTCCCTCAATTGTTCGATGGGAAGGGGAGGATCTGATTCTATGGATTCTGTTGTAGTCGATGCAACTTGGCCGTCTTCAGTTCCGAACGGAAAGATGATTTTATTCATTACCTTCTTCTCCAACGCCTTCATCTGCATAATGTCCGTACTCTGGACTCGTATGGACCACGGATTTGTCCTGACCATAACAGATTGGGATAGTCTTCGCCTCGGGAGGCAGAGGAAAAAGTGATATGCGAAGATAAGAAAGTTGCCTCTCTAACATCTTGACGAGTACTCTATTCCAAGTCCCACCTGGTAGAGATCGCAAAGCCTCTACGATTTTCTCAGCATCACGGTCATATAACTCCGCGTGTTCTTTTAACTCCTTGAAATCGGGAAGTTCACCAGCGATCAGAATGGAAACGTCTGGAATTATCTGATTTCCGATCGAGCCCGCTTTATATATGGGGACTTCCTTTACGTTTTCCATAAACTTTTCCTTTCCCATTTGTAATCGAGGATTTGACCCGAAGTGGAGATAGAGCAGGTCCGAGGAGGGCCCTCACAAAACGGCCGGAAGATGACCACGATGCTCGACAAATTAGCTCGTCTGGACATTCCATTCGAACTGAAGTGTAATCTGTTCTTCACAAATCTGATTTCATCGGATCTCATAACGCAATTATGCCACATCACAGTATCGGTTGATTTACCGGAGATCAGGGCTACGACGAGTCCACCCTTCCGAGTCGTTAGATAAGCTTTCGCCATCCATTTGACTATATCTTTGTCATACGGCGGATTCAGCCAAATAATTTCCTCTGACCAATCCCGTCTCAAGCCATCTTCTTTCTTGGTAAAGAACCTCTGGCATTTCGTATTCTCTGGGGTGGCACAGACATCCAAAGTGAAATGGAATTCCCGATCCAGAGTCTCAAAGAAATCTTGCGGGGTTTCCCATTCGGTGGTCGATGTTCTCTTACTTCTGATCTTTGGCATCGTAAGCACAATCAATTTTACCTTTCGCAAGCTCCCACCAACCTGCCTTGATTGGGGAGGATGAACATTTGGCAAGGGCAATCTCGATCTCCCTTAATTCCCAGGGATGGAGGTGTCGCGTAGTCTCACAGTGTTCGCACTTATACAAGCCCGCATCCTTCCAATTCCCATCTCGTGTCGGACACAATTCGGTCCGCATCAATCTAAAACGATGTTTTCTCATTCTGCCTGCTCTTCAGGATACTCACCAATAACAGCCTGATACCACGCTTGACCCTGTTTGGCCCAGAGGAGGAGACGTCGCTCAGCTTCAGCAATCGCATCCTCCAGGACAGTGGTATTGAGCCAATAACCCTTGCCGCCAAACCCAAAAGTCCAACCATCCGCCGTAAACATCCCAAACCCATAAGGATGAGATCGGACAATGAACTCATATCCGCCACAGATATGAGCAGTGGCCGTGACCATCGTTGGAAGTTTGGGGTTCACAACTTCATACTCCACCTCATAGGTGAAGACTGAGACGATCCTCGTTGGGTTTTCCATCAAATTCCTTCTCATAGTCTTCTCTTTTATTAAATTGCTACCTTCAAATCCAGAGCAAGCCGACCCCAGACTTTTTTGATCCTGTGAGTGGCAATCTTACAGTACACTTTGCTGACATCACAAGCAATCCACCGCCGCTTCAACTTCTCGGCCTCTAAAGCGGTCGTACCGGAACCTACCATCGGATCAAAGACCAAATCACCCGGATTCGACCAGCTTCGGATATGATCGCGGGCAAGGGCTTCAGGGAAAATCGCCGGGTGTTCGTATGCAATCTCATCTTTGGTCGTAAAACCGTACCCTGAATTGATCTGCCAGATGTTAAATCGGATGCCGAATTTCTTGTACGGAACTTTGTTATCTCTTTTGTCGAGTGTCCCATCCCTGTTCCGAAAGGAAGTTCGCCCCCAGGATCCCGGCCATTTGTTCGGCCGATCCATCAGAAGATTTACAGTCTTTGGCTTCCCCCTGCTGAAGATGAACATAAACTCAAAAACCTGATGATACCGAATAAACTCAGGGTGAGTCGGCCCATTCTTCTGGTAAATCATTGTGTCGTGTAATTTGAAACCGAGATCCATAAAGTAAAGAGCCTGCCGAAAGCTTACTCCAGATTCCGATCCATCGATAATCTCGTCACCCACGACCCATACGACGACGCCTCCGGGAGCGGTGATCCTATAGAGTTCTTTTACAATTTTCCCGAAGTTGAAGGAATAACCATGATATTCTCTGAGCTTCCCATACGGAGGCGATGTGACAGTTAGATCAACCAATCCGGTTGCCATTTCAGTCATTATCGATAAGCAATCGTCGCAGTAAAGTCGACCCAAATTAGTTTGAAAGAATTGATTCACCTTCCCGATCCCTCTCTACCAACCCTGATTGTGAAATCCCATCGGTCACGAATCTCGTGCGGAAATTTTTTCCAATCGATGGTCCGTCTGAGAAATTTCGTCCAGATGTAGTTTAAGATTTTTCGATAAGACCATCGCCATCTTTGAGGAACAAGGACCTCTCGATAAGTGCAAAAAGGATCGGAAATCCAGATTTCCCCAACATCGGCAAATTGCCCAAGCATTTCTCTACAAGCTACCTCCGACAATTCGTTGAATGAAGTACGACCATGAGGCAGAGAGAAATCTCTTCTCCATGGTGCCAAACGAATCACTTCTTACTGAATTTTCGATGTGGCAACTTCAGCATTAGCATCCTCGAAAGAGATAGCCGGAATCTCATAATGGGCGATTTTGATGATATGCTCTCGGCAGTTATTAACCTTTCCATAGAAAATTCTATCGAGATCTGGAAGCACCCAAACGAATTCTTTCGAGGAACCAATAAGCCTAACTTCTGAAGGGCATTTTATCCTTCCTCTTACCCAGGTCAGCAGGACAAGATTCAGCTTATGCAGAACGATTTGAATCATCTCTCTTTCCCCTTCCCGATGGTATTTTTCCGAAGATCTCCGGCTCGTGTCAAAACGATCTTTTGCTTTTCGGGTTTAACGCCTTTGATTTTGAGCCACTCTCCCAAAATCGCAATCGGAGAATCTTCGAGAGTGATCTGATCAGATCCCCTTTTAACAGATCTCTTTTTCTGTTTCGTCTCGAAATGCAAAGAAAGAAGCTCTTTTTCCTTTGCCATCCTCCGAAGAATCTGCGTATCCTCGGACCCGAAATGCGAATCCAGGATAATTCTCAGATTCCATTGTCCGGCCGGAAGCTCAAGCTCTTTAAGGGCCTCGGCAACTTCAAGAAGTCGTCCCGGGAAACGAACGGTTTTGAACCTTGGTGCAATGATGTCAACCGTCTGGACTCCCTTTTCAGAATCCCAAAGAAGATAACCTGCAGGATTCCCCTCATCGCCAAACGTCCTTTGGAAGAGAGCGCCGGTGTACCCCGCGAAGACGACTTCTGGATAGCCCTTTCGAGGATCGAAAAATACTCGACGATGGATTCCTCCGAAGAAGTAATACTTTGCGCCGGACTCCAGGAAATTTCCAATCGAGAAATCCGAAGGTCGATACATCCGATAATCGCTTGAAACTTTGACGTTCCGCAAGAAGCCGTGATAGAAGACTGCATTATGGTCCGAGCTCAGGGCTTTCAAATCCTTCACGGTCGAAGGCAAGAACATACAGGACTCGTGATACAAATCTATCCCGGTGACGGATTCGATAACCTTGCAGCCCCGAAGCTCGGAGAAATAAATCAGCGGCGTCGCACGAAAGGGATTCGACATCTCATGGTCGCCCAGGATAAAGTAGATTGGGACCGAGTCTCGCCGGATAGGTTCTAAACTCTCGATCAGGAACCGAAACAGTTCCGGTGAGCAACTCTGCGAATCCAAAAAATCTCCAAGGAAGACTAAAAAATCTACCGGAAGGCCGGCAATATGCAACATCAAATCCTGAAAGATTGTTCGGTGGATGTCGCTTGTCCGATTGCTGAAATGCGTATCGCTGATGATTGCCACTCTCATGAGACTTCCCCCGGTTTGCGAACTAAATCCGCAACTTTTTTTCTCAGATTGTCAAGGGAATCTCTTCGAAGATCTGCGAGCCAGGCCGAAGCGACCTGTTTCCATCCTTCATCGGGATCGGCGATCTTGAATCCGAGTCGGATCCCTGCGACAAGATTATCCGTGCCGGAAAGCGTGTCGTAGTACCGGCATGCGGCTTCCAACAGTTCCTCCTGGCTGGCTGTCATCACGTCCTCGACAGTCACGATCCTCGTCTTCCGATCCTCCCGATCTTCAGCGGTCGAATATTCCTCTGTGTGCTCTCCCATTGTCCATTCCTCCTTTTGGAAAGGGGTTTTCATCGAAAAATGATGTTTGCGAAGCAAATCCATCTCTTCTGAATTGGCAAACTCGATAAAAGCAAGCTAAGCACGCTCAATGCTTTCAGAGAACCATTTCATCTGTTCCGAGAATAAACGGCAGGAGGCATTAAAACGGCGGTTCATCTCCGGTTGCTTGTCGCAATTCTCGGAGCAACTGGATGAACGCGGGAGTTTTTTCATAATAGCCTCGCTTTCTAACGAGCGCACGATTTCGAATGAGTTTGGATACGAAAAGTTTTGCCGTGCTTCGGTCCGAAGCAAGTAGATCCTCGAAGTCGGAAAGTAAGAATTGGGGGTATCTCAAGAGATCATTGGCTAAATTCTGCCGGTGTGATTCACCAACGGCTTCTTGAATCTCTTCCGGGTCTTCGATTTTATTTTCCTGTCTTTTCAACATCGCATATTCATTGTATAAGCAAGACGATGAATCCCAAATATCATACAAAAACTCCCGGACATATTGAACATGCCTCGGCTGAACAATGATTTTCTCTTCACTCTCATCAGTAGAAAACAGCCGTGCCGCGACAGCGACAGCTAATTTTGCAATGACGATGTGCTGCTCGCCGGATTTGACAATTGCGATCGGTGAACGATATTTTTCAAGAATCTCGGTGGAGACCATATAGATCAGTTTTTCGGCCTCGGGGTCGAAGACGATCTGTTCGGGCGAACGTGTCCAGGCCCACAACAACAATTCCCTGCAAAGATCGGATGTATAAACATGCTCTTGCTTTTCCCGGAGGTACATCGGGATCTGTGTCATATCCACTTCACCCTCTTGGGCGAAGACAACCAGATCGAAACGGGCGATGTCGCTTGGCTGCTCCACCAGATCCAACACAGCTTCGATTCCAAAAGAATACGAAGAAAGAGTCCGATCGCCCATAGGATTTGAAATCCATACCAATCGAGTTTGAGCCAACGTCGATTGACTTTCGATCTTTATGATCTCCGCAACACCCTCCGAGCGAATTCGGGACAATGCCGGAAGTACATGCCTGTCCATCTTTTGAAAATCATCGATCAACACAATCCCTTTGTGGTTAAGAGGAATAATGCCCCATTGTAATTGCCACTGCCTTCCGATCTGAGCAACGCCGCCCTTTAGACCTGCAATCGTTGCCGATTCCGAGCCACAATAGCATCCGATCCCATAGTGCCGAACCATCGCTCTCGCTGTCTCGGATTTCCCCTGTCGAGAATCGCCGATAATCAGTGCCTCGACCCAGCCCTTCGGGACAAATCTCCCGGCGAACCGGAAGGTAATTGGAGAAAAAAAGACAAAATCCAGAACCTGCATAATCTCCGAGCGCCCAAAGATCAATGTTACATTGGACTCGAAGTCTCGGTAGATCTCCATTAGCTTACCGGAAACATCATCGGATCGGAAAATCTCCAACGGTTTGCTTCGGTGAAACAAATTCAGGACGCCAGCTTCTTGTTCAGCTTTCTCAATCAGAAGGGTTGCGTACTGAAGTTTCGGCTCCGGAACAACGATCCCCTGAAGACGGCAAATGGTATTCGATCGTACTCCAGAACCAACGTAATAAACTTGATGGGTGATGTACTCTCCTGAAGTGGAGAAGAGGTCCGCCGGTAAGAGTCTCAGTGATTCAACGTTCTGATATTCTAAATACTCTACCTGAACGAAACATTTTTTGGGATGAACTACTTGGCTCCTGATAATTGCTTCAACGGTTTTTTTAGGATTTTCGATCATTTGGAGATAGACTGGATTGGATGGATAGAGTTCCAGATCGAAATCGCCGGCGCCGAGGTTGCAAAGTGCACATGCCAATTTTGTTCCTTCGCTCCGTTTACAACTCATGCGGATCTTCTTTGGAACGAGAAACGGAACCATATTTTTGCCGGAAATCTTTGCGGTTACTGAGACTTTTCTGTTCCAGTACCTGCTTAGACTCAAATCTTCAATTTTAATTTCTTCAATCACTTCTTTTAAGAGCGCATCGAACTGTTCTTTGGGATGTCCTTGAAGAAAGAAATCCGTAAAATCCCCGCCCTTTCCAAGATCTTCGGGAAGTTCTATGATCCGAACTTCCTTTGCAAAGAGCAGTAGCGATGCCTTCAGTTTTGCAGCACCATCAATTCCAGCTTTGTCCAGATCGTAGCAGATCGAGATAATCTTCCCCCGCAGCATCGGCAGATATTCGCCCGGTATTTTTGTCCCCTCTCCGGTGGTCAATGTTACTGCGTAATATCCGAGTTGGTTTCCGAGCAGACAGTCCATTTCGCCTGCGAGAAAAAGAATATGCTCCTGATTCAGATTCTCGATAGGAAAAATTCGAGCCCGCCCGTGACCATCAACTGAAATACACTTTGGTTTCGAACTGAAGGAGTACTTCCGAAAATTTAAGATTCTATCCTCTGCATCGGGGACCGGAATAATAATCCGATTCCCTTCCAAACCAAGTTGAAACCGCTCGATGGTGGAACTGTCGAGCAGTCTCTTTTCCTTGAGAAGTAGGAGATGTCTCTCGGACAGAAGGAGATTTTCGTGGTACTTCTCCACATCGGCGAGAGGAAGGAAGGGAGCTACTTTTTTCTCCTCCCCTTCCTCCCTCTCTTCTTCTGCCTTCGCCTTTCGTTCCTCGATCAGAGACGCTACGTCGAAACCTTCAACGTCTGACTCAAATCGTTCGAAGGTCCCACCCCAACCGCAACCAAAACAATGAGCCAGATTACGATCAAGATCGAGAGAAAGCGAAGCAGTAGAATCATCGTGGAATGGACAATGGACAAGGATGTCCTTCGATTTCTTCTTCTCCTTCAGTTCGGGAAAGTACTTCAGCCAATCTGCTAAAGCCATCAGCTTGCTCCTTCCCGATCAGAAAGGTAAATCATCCTTACCCTGTTTGCCCTCTCTGTCAGCGCCGGTGCCGGTGCCCGATTCAGGAGCCGATTCCTCCGAACTGGTCTCCTCTTCAACGGCCTCCTCTTCGAGTACGAATTCATCAACCCCGATCGGTACCGCTCTCATGCTGCCGAGATAGCTGTCCCTCTTCTTTCTGGCACCGCGATACTCAGCCAGGGAAAGCTCTCTGAGCTTTTCGAACACGAGGACCGAGAATTCCTGAACCCCATCTTCCTGCAGGTCCAGCGTGAATTTCGTCTCGCACCTATTCTTCTGGATACCCTGGTCCGAAAGTGCCACGAGGTACTGTCGCAGAGCCTTCAAAGACTTCGGCGGAACGGAAAGCACGTAGGGGATCTCGTGATCTATCTGCTGCAGGAAGATACGCTTCCGCATCCTGCAGGCCTTCCCTCTGGTCGGCTGTCCTTGAGGATCGACAGCCGAACCCCACACGTTCCACTGGCACTTTGCACACGTCTCGGCCTGGGGCTTCGGCGATTCAGGATCCGGTCGAATCCAATCGCGCGAAGCGCATTCCGGGGGAACTCGCTCGGTGTCCTCCTTCGGTTCCCACCAAGCCCTCGCCGGGAGGATCTCGATCGTAATGCCCTGCACGCTCTCCAGCTTCTCCCCATTCGGTGTTTCGAACATCGCCGCCGAGTGAAGAATCTTGATCTGAGGGAACTCCGGCTCTTCGCCTTCAAGATTCGCCTGGAGATCTTCGGCAAGCTCCCTGAGTACTTCCAGGCGCTCGTCCTCGGGTAGCTCCAAGAGTTCCTTCCTCAACTCCTCGCTGATCATGAGATCAGAGATTACCAGATCAGAATCGGTGCCCTCTTTTACCGGCATAAGCTCGAAGGCAAGCTTGCCCGTTCCTTCGGGAGCTTCAGCTTTCGAGTCTTCCGGTTTTTGTCCCTTCTCAGCTACGTCTTTCGACATCGGTACGCCTCCATTGGGGTTTGAGATGAGAAATTGACTTCCCATAGAAGATCGGTTCTTCGCTTATTCGCCTCCTTTCCGATTTAGGTTTTTGAATTATGAGAATTGTCTCTCAATCGAAATGTCGGTCTTTCGTAAATTCTGATGGTATCGGGGACATTAACAAACGGTTCCAACAACTTGGCAAGCCTCTTTTGAGTCGTCGAAGTTAGATCAGGAACCAGAAACTCGGAAAGCGACTTTCCAAAGTGTCGCTGAAGAAATCTATCCACCTTCTGAAAGTTTTTCTTTGCGACTGAGGCATAGGTCGCCGAACCCACGCTGACGGTCCCGTGCTGAGTTCGGATTGTCTTCTCACCGAGCAGCCAGATCACTTCCTCGAAGTATTCCAATTCCCGCTTCTGTTTTTTCAGCGCTTCCTCGGCTGTGGCGACTCGCTTTCGGGCTTCGACGTACTCAAAAATCAGTTCTTCAGTCAGTTCATCGGTAGGCTCTTCGGTCGGCTTGCTCATCAGAAGTCCCTCCAGAATTAAGATCGTCTATCGCCGAGCCAATCGCTTTGCGGATCACATCCCGGACGTTGAACGGAGCTTGGAGATCGATGTAATCGAATGCACCCTGAGCCAGGGTCTTGATCAGCCACCAAACGTTCATCTTACCAGTGACCGTAGTGAATCTTACCTCGGAATTCGCTTTCAGCGCCGCCTGAAGGAGCTTGGGTGAACCGGGGCGAAGAACATCGCTGAGAATGATTTCGTGTTCTCCTTTATTTACTTCTTCGAGTGCATCCGCCAGGTTATCCGCCTCGGTGATCTCCAGGTTAAACGACTCGGCATCCTTCCGCAATTGCTTTCTCAACTTCTCACAATCTGAAATGATCAGAGCTTTCATCAGTCTTATCTCCAATATGTTTTCATGTGGCGACAAGTCCAACAAATCACAAATAGAAAATGCCTACCCCAGAAAGTAGTCTCATAGAACCATTTCGCCTTATGACCCTCTTTGAAGGGACAATTTTTCATCACAAAAGCGCCATTCGCCGATTCTGTTATGCTGGCAAGCATATCACCTGTCATCATTATCTTTTCCTCCGCTCAGTGCATTTATCAAGTTTACAGTGTATTCGTCAGATCTAGTCCAAACTTTAGAAGTCACGAATTTCGGTTCCAGAAAATCTATCTCCGTGAGTGCACTATCAACGTGTAACCACCAGGGTTCTCTCCAGGAGAAAAAGATAGTCTTTTTTGCGTCTTCCAAATAAACCGCCAACAGAGATATTGCTCCGTTGTTGTAATACTCTCGGAGCCAATGTTTTTGAGTCTCGGTCAGCTTATTCTTCAGTACGACTCGATCGTTTCGACCCAAATGCCCTATTTTCGCTTCGATGAGATATGCCCGCGACAGGTAGCACCCCTCTAGATCCGGCAGTCCGGCAGTCCCATAAGGTCCTCCATGATTACGGTGAAAGCAACCGCGGAGATTCTTCTTCAACATTCTGACAAAATCAGCTTCTTTCATTGAATCTCGCCTTTCAAAATCCGTCGTACTCTCGTGAGATGCCTCGACCTAAAGTTCGGATTCCCATTGTACGCGGCGATTGCCAGCATATCGGTCGCCAGCCAAGGCAGCCTCCGCTTCTCAACTTGTCTCCGGCAGTCCTTCAAATAGGACAAACTAAAACGGATGTTATTCTCTGGATCTAACAGAAATCGAATCTGCGCTCTTCGATTGCGCGGAAACTCA
>Ga0114920_10000005_pt1 | contig 113322 bp, 104 predicted proteins | sample ChitaG_FD_88683 | JGI IMG/M metagenome (GOLD analysis project Ga0114920, IMG submission 88683) | Deep subsurface microbial communities from South Pacific Ocean to uncover new lineages of life (NeLLi) - Chile_00310 metaG | ecosystem: Environmental > Aquatic > Marine > Oceanic > Sediment ...
GAGCCTGAGCCTGAGCCTGAGCCTGAGCCTGAGCCTGAGCCTGAGCCTGAGCCTGAGCCTGAGCCTGAGCCTGAGCCTGAGCCTGAGCCTGAGCCTGAGCCTGAGCCTGATCTACCCCTTTAATTTTCAGTCAACACTTTCCCAAAGGCTGCCTTTGGGAAAAAATATTTATGAGAAAAGAACCGTTTACAGTAGGAGATTATATTCACATATACAATCGAGGCAATCGAAAAATGCCGATTGTTTACGATGAAGCAGACAGATGGCGTTTTACAAAAAGCCTACGCTTTTTAAATGAAGAGTTAGGAGTAGAAGCCCTTTTCAAAAAATTAAACACTTTCCCAAAGGCAGCCTTTGGGAAAAGGGCGAAAAGAGTTTTTGATTTTCGGTTTCCTATCAGTTGGCCTGACCATAAGCCCGTTGTGAAAATTTTATGTTTTTTCTTAGCGCCGAATCATTTCCATTTATTACTAAAAGAAATTCAAAAGGGAGGAATTACAAAATTTATGGAAAAGATCGGTACAGGATTTACCAATTATATTAATCTGAGGTACAAAGAAACGGGAAGGCTTTTCCAAGGGCCATATAAAGGAAGGACAGTTAATAGAATGCAATATTTGCAATATCTTAATGTTTATATTCAAGTTTTAAATCCATTTGAGGTTTATCCTGGTGGATTGAAGAAAGCGGTTGAGGAATTCGATAAGGCATTTGAATTCGCTGTTAATTATCAGTTTGGGAGTCTTCCTGATTTTTTAGGGAAACGCAATTTAGGAATTATTGAAAAAGATATTTTTGAAGGGATGTTCCCTGATGTAAAATCATATAAAGAATTTGCCTACGATTGCCTTATTGGAAAAAATTTACGGAAAATTTTAGGAAAATTAATAATAGACTAATTTCCCAAAGGCTGCCTTTGGGAAATTTTGGGAGTTTCGTTATTTATTATTAGTTAAAGAATAGTTAAAAATTGAAAATCGTAACATTCAATGAAAATTAATAATTGAAAATTATATAAGTAAAGCATTGATTCTTTTTAAAAAATAATATAATCTAAATGTTGTAATATGACAGTGAAATCTTCTAAATCAATTGAAATCTGTGAAAAAATTTCTAAAGGCGCTATTTATCTCTTGGTATTTTTATTGCCGATTTTCTTTTTGCCTTGGACAGTAAATGTTCTTGATTTCAACAAACAGGTCTTATTAGTTATTTTAGTTTTTGTTTCTCTTTTTGCCTGGATGTTGAAAGCTTTAATTTCGGGAAAGTTTAGTTTAAGTTTAAACCGGGTTCATATTCTGGTAATCGTTTTATTTTTGGTTTATCTTATTTCAACAATTTTCTCTTCTTTTTCCTATGGAAGTTTTTGGGGTTGGCCCCAGGTAACCAGCGAAAGTTTACTTAGTTTGTTGAGCTTAGTAATGCTTTATTTCTTGGTGATTAATATTTTTGAGAAAAGAGAGATTTTTTATTTGATAATTTTACTGATATTTTCTAGTTTTTTAGCAATACTTTTTGGAATTTTCCAACTTTTTGGCAAATTTTTATTCCCTATTGATTTTACTAAATTAAGATCATTTAATACTATCGGAGAGGCTAATGATTTAGCTGTCTTTGTCGCTGTTTTACTACCTTTAATTATTGTTTTAATTGCTATAAGTGCTAAGAGATTTTTAAGAATATTTCTGGCGGTGACTGCAATTTTAGGCATTATTTTGCTGCTTTTGGTGAATTTTTTAGTTGCCTGGTGGATAGTAATAGCAGGTTCTGCTCTAATTATTGTATTTGGGGGCCAAAAGAGAGATTCTTTTGATAGCCGCTGGTTAATTTTACCAATGTTCTTTTTAATCCTGGCTTTACTTTTTAGTTTATTTAAGTTTCAGATTCCCGGAGCTGCTTCTCAGCCTATTGAGGTTTTTCTGACCCAAAGAGCTACTTTTAATATTTCTTGGCAGTCATTGAAAGATAATCTGATTTTTGGGTCGGGTCCTGGTACTTTTGTTTATGATTTTTCAAAGTACAAAGATATTAGCTTTAATCAAAGTCTATTTTGGAATGCAAGATTTGAATGGGGAATCTCAAAGTTTCTTACTATTTTAGCCACTACCGGAATTTTAGGAGTTCTTTCATTTTCAGCTTTAATAGGTTTTCTGGGCTTTTTTGGAATAAAATTCCTTTTTAGAGAAGCTGATAAGAAACAAACTAAAGTTCCATCTAAAACCGAAGAAAGATTGAACGAAAGGTTTTTAGGGAACTTTAATTTTGGAATTTTTGTTAGTTTTATAACTTTAAGCATAGGTTATTTTTTCTATCGTTCAAACTTACCTTTGGATTTCGTTTACTTTTTGTTAATAGCAGTTTTTATTTCTTTACTCTCTCTACCTAAAAAAGAATTCTTGCTTAAACCAGCTTCTTTAGTAACCCTTGGCATTACATCTGTTTTTATCTTAGTTTTCATTTTAGGTTTTGGGCTTCTTGTTCTTGAAGGACAGAGATATGCAGCTGCAGTAGCTTATTTTAAAGGAGTAAGAGCTTGGCAACAAGGAGAAACCAATACCACTTTAGAGTATTTGGAGAAAGCAGTGAGAAGGAATCCTCGGGTAGATTTGTATCAACGGGAATTGTCTCAAGTTTATCTTCAAAAAGCAAAAGAAGAAGCCGCCAGGACAGATTTATCTACTGAGGAAATTAGCCAGAGAACTCAGCTTTTTATAAATAACGCGGTAAATACTGCCAAAACAGTTACTGATGTTGTGAGTTCTAAAAATGTTGCCAATTGGTCGGTTCGAGGTTCCATTTACCAAAACCTAATTGGGGTAGTTAATGGAGCGGAAGACTGGGCAGTAAAATCTTATGAAGAGGCCTTAGAACTTGAGCCAACTAACCCTTATTTCCCAACTCAAGCAGGAATTTCTCTTTTGAGAAAAATTAACTTTTTGCCCCAGAAAAGAACAAGAGAGAAGGAAATAATTCTTGCCGAGGCCCAAGAACAATTTAAAAAAGCAATTGAGTTGAAATCTGATTATGCTCCAGCTCATTTTCAGTTAGCAGTAGTTTTTCAAGCCTTAGGATGGCGGTCAGAAACAATTGAAGCGCTTGAAAAGGCAAAAGAATCTGCTCCTGGTGATGTTGGTCTGGCTTTTCAGCTGGGGTTAATTTATTATCAGAATAAAGATTATCAAAAAGCTAAAGCCGAGCTTGAAAGAGCAGTTTTCCTTAATCCTAATTACGCCAATGCTTTATATTTTCTTGGTTTGGTCTATGACCAATTAGGCAAGAGAGAAATAGCAATTGAGAAATTTGAAAGAATTTTAGCTTTAAACCCCGATAATTTAGAGATTAAGAAAATTTTAGAAAATTTAAGAGCGGGAAAGAAAGCTTTGGAGAAAATAGTTGAACAAGTCCCCCCGATTGTGCCTATTGAAGAAGAACCGCCAGAATTGGAGGAGTAGGGGTTGACCCCGTAGAAGAATTTCGACAAGGTTTTCTTCCAGAAAACCTAAACATTACGAAGTAAGTCGAAATTTCTCTACGGGGTTGACAGATTTTTTAAAAAAGATTAAAATTGAAATTAGTAATCTTTGAATATTAAAGAGGAGGTATTTTATTTTAAAAAATATCTCTTTTTAAAACAATTGAATAAAATTTACCTGGTTGAATAGTTGCAAAGTAAATTTAACCGGGTGAACCCTAAAAACGTTTAGGGCACTTTTAATTTTTAAAAATCTTTCATGGAAAGTATAAAAATTAAAAATTTCTCTAAATCAAAAATTCCCCCCCCCTTACCTTATTTACTGACTCTCCAAAAGGAAAGTTGGCAATGGTTTTGGTCAGAGGGTCTTAAAGAGCTTTTTTCTGAAATTTTTCCTATTCGTGATTATGCCGGAAAAGAACTTGAGCTCTGGTTTTTGGATTATAAACTTGATGAGTCAAAATATAAAACGGATTTGGAGGCAAAGAAAAATAATGACTCTTTTGAAGCTTCTTTAAGGGTTAAGGCAAAGTTAGTTAATCTCAAGACAAAAGAGATTAAAGAACAGGAGATCTTTTTAGCTGATTTTCCTTTGATGACTGAAAGGGGGACTTTTATTGTTAATGGAATTGAAAGAGTGGCTATTGCCCAGCTTATTCGTTCTCCGGGGGCTTTCTTTACTCTTCAGACAGTTCGGGGAAAAAATTGCTTTGGAGCAAAAATTATTCCTAATCGAGGAGCCTGGCTTGAATTTGAAACTGATTCCTCTGGCTTCATTGGGGTCAAGATTGACCGGAAGAGAAAAGTAGCTGCCACCACCTTATTAAAGGCGCTTACTGGCCTAGACAATAAGCAAATAAAAGAGGTTTTCCGGGATATTGAGAAGGGCTCGGAAATAAAATATATTGAAGAAACTCTAAAGCGGGACCCAACCCAGGATCAAGCAGAAGCTCTGGTGGAAATTTATAGACGTCTAAGACCAGGGGATTTAGTGACAGCCGACACCGCCAAGGAGCTTATTGAGAGTGTATTTTTTAATTTTGAGAGATACGATTTATCTAAGGTTGGCAGATGGAGAATGTGGCAGCGTCTACCTGAGTTGGTTAACAGTCAAAGGTTGAAGGGCGGGGCAGCCAGTTTGGTTAAGGGTCAAAGGTCATCGGGAAAAGACCAAACCGGCCACTTAGGCCAGAAACCAAAAACCAGACCCATTACTCCAGAAGATAGAGTTTTAAAACCAGAAGATGTGATAGCAGTAGTCCGGGAAATAATAAGGTTAAATAATAATCCTGAAGGAAAAGCAGATGAAATTGACGATTTGGGGAACCGAAGAGTGAGAACAGTGGCTGAGCTTTTACAAAATAGATTAAGGATTGGCTTGATGAGGATGGAAAGAATTGTCAAAGACAAGATGTCCACTTTAGATATTCATACTTTAACCCCTGCTCAATTAATTAATCCCCGGCCAGTGATGGCAGTTATCAAAGAATTCTTTACTTCTTCCCAGGTGTGCCAATTTATGGATAATGAAAATCCTTTAGCTGAGCTAGAACACAAAAGAAGATTGTCAGCTACTGGACCTGGAGGATTAACCCGGGAGAGAGCCGGGTTTGAAGTCAGAGACGTTCAACCCTCACACTATGGAAGGATTTGTCCAATTCAAACTCCTGAAGGTCCAAACATTGGATTGGTTGGCCACTTAGCTTCCTTTGCTAAAGTTAATCCCTACGGATTTATTGAAACGCCCTATTTTAAAGTAGAAAAAGGGAAAGTTACCTCAAAGATTCAATATCTTAATGCCTTTGAAGAGGAAAAATATAATATTGCTCACGGCGGTGTGCCAATTAGTGACAGGGGAAATATCATCCCTAAAAAAGCTGAGGCAAGGATAAAAGGAGAACCAGGATTGATTGATAGGAATAAAATAGATTTTATTGATGTTTCCACCGAACAATGTGTCTCCATTGGAACCTCACTTATTCCTTTTTTGCAACACGACGATGCAAACCGAGCCCTGATGGGTTCAAATATGCAAAGACAGGCTGTGCCCCTAATAAGACCGGAAGTGCCTTTAGTTTGTTCAGGGACGGAAGAAAGAGTGGCCAGGGATTCAGGTCAAGAGGTGATTGGAGAGGAAGACGGCAAAGTCCTTGAAGTTGACGCTGACCATATAGAGATCAGAAGCCAGAGGTCAAAAGTTAGAAGCTATCCCTTAAAGACCTTTATTAGAACTAATCAATACACCTGTTTTCATCAAAGACCGAGAGTTAAAAAGGGGCAAAAAGTTAAAAAGGGAGATATCTTAGCAGATGGCGGAGGAATTTGCCAGGGAAGATTGGCTTTAGGCCAGAATGTTTTAGTTGCCTTTCTTTCTTGGCAGGGAGCGAATTTTGAAGATGCAATTATTATTTCAGAGAGATTAGTAAAAAATGACTACTATGCTTCAATTCATATTGAAAATTTCACTTGTGATGTCAGAGAAACAAAATTGGGGCCTGAAATTACTACCTGTGATATCCCTAATGTTTCAGAAGAAAAATTAAAAGATTTGGACGAGGAGGGAATTATTAGGATTGGAGCTGAAGTTGGGCCAAATGATATTTTAGTTGGCAAAATTTCACCAAAAGGAGAGGCTGGTTTGACCGCTGAAGAGAGATTGTTAAGGGCAATTTTTGGAGAAAAAGCAAGAGATGTTAAAGACACCTCTTTACTGATGGAGCATGGGAAGCGAGGAAGAGTAATCGGGGTGAAAGTCTTCTCCAGAGAAGAGGGATATAAATTAGAGCCCGGGATTATAAAAAGAATTGAGGTTGTGGTAGCGGTGGTTCGTGAAATTCAAACCGGGGATAAATTAGCTGGTCGTCATGGAAACAAAGGAGTTATTTCTAAAGTTGCCAGCGTGGAAGAGATGCCTTTTTTAGAAGACGGGACTCCGGTAGATATTATCCTAAATCCTTTAAGCGTGGGTTCGCGAATGAATATTGGCCAAATATTAGAAGCCCATCTTGGGCTAGCAGCTAAAAATTTAGGATATACGGCAATATCTCCAGCTATGGCTGGGGCTAATGAGACAGATATTAAACAAGAATTAAAAAAGGCAGGTTTTTCAGAAGATGGAAAAGTTATTTTATACGATGGAAGGACTGGTCTTCCTTTTACTGAGAAAATTACCGTAGGTTATATTTATATGATGAAACTAATCCATATGGTTAAAGATAAGATTCATATGCGTTCAATTGGCCCTTATTCTTTAATTACTCAACAACCCTTGGGAGGAAAAGCCCAGTTTGGAGGTCAGAGATTTGGAGAAATGGAGGTTTGGGCTCTGGAAGGATATGGGGCAGCTAACATTCTTCAAGAGATGTTGACCATAAAATCAGATGATGTTTTAGGAAGAGCAACAACTTATGAGGCGATTTTAAAAGGGGAGCCGATCAGAAATCCAAATATACCTGCCTCATTTAATCTTTTGGTTTTAGAATTAAAATCACTAGGGCTTAGCGTAGAGGTTAAAGAAAAACCAGAGAAAAAGAATCAAGAATCAAGAATAAAAAATAAGAACCTCTCGCTTCGCTCGAGAACCCCGCCCTTTGGGCGAGGCTCGCCTTGATAAAATCAAGGCGGCTTGATTCGCTAAGGAATAATCGTATGTTCTTGAATTAAGGAAAAAAATTCATAGTTCATAATTCATAATTCATAATTCGTTATTCACTTTCATGCGAGTAGCTGATTTAGAAGCAATAAGAATAAAACTTGCCTCACCAGAAGAGATTTTGTCTTGGTCTCATGGCGAAGTTACTAAGCCTGAAACCATTAACTACCGGACCCAGAAAGCTGAGAAAGACGGTCTTTTTTGTGAGAGAACTTTTGGTCCAGAAAAAGATTATGAGTGTTATTGCGGTAAATATAGAAGAGTTCGTTACAAAGGCATAATTTGCGATAGATGTGGTGTTGAGGTAACAAAATCTCAGGTGAGGCGGGAGAGGATGGGGCATATAAAATTAGCCTGCCCTGTTTCTCATATCTGGTTTTTGCGGGGAGTTCCTTCAAGAATAGGAATGGTTTTGGGTATACCCATGCAGCAGTTGGAAAAAGTAATTTATTTCGCGGCTTACATTGTTACGAACGTTTCAGATAAAGCAAAGAAAAAAACTTTAGAGGAAATTGAGAAGGAATACCAAAACAAAGTTAAAGGTTTAAGGTCAAAGGCAGCCGGTTTGGTTAAAAGTAAAAAGTCATTAGGTAAAAACCAAAAACCAAAAACCAAAGACCAAACCGGCAGCCCAGGCCAAAAACTAAAGACTGGTTTAGAGGAATTAAAGGTAGCCAGGGGCAAGGCAAGAGAAGAGGTTTTAGATTTAAGGCCCTTAAGAATTCTTTCTGAGATTGAATATTATGATTTTTCATTAAAATACGGAGAGGTTTTTGAAGCAGGGACAGGAGCGGAAACCTTAAGGAAGATTTTTGAGAAAACTGATTTAAAAAAAGAGATTAAAAAATCAGAAAAAGAGGCAGAAAAAGTAACGCTAATATCTCAGAGAAAAATTTTAAGAAAATTAAGATTTCTCCAAGGATTGATTAGAGCCGGGATTAGACCGGAGTGGATGTTTTTAACGGTCTTGCCGGTTTTACCTCCTGATTTGAGGCCAATGGTCCAGTTAGATGGTGGTCGTTATGCTTCTTCTGATTTGAATGATCTCTATCGAAGAGTAATCAATCGAAACAACCGCTTAAAATATCTTTTAGAGATTGTCGCCCCTGAAGTTATTGTTAGAAATGAAAAAAGAATGCTCCAGGAAGCAGTTGATGCTTTGATTGATAATGGAATGAGAAAGGGAATTTTAACTACCGCTACCACCGGAGGAAGAAGACTTTTAAAATCTTTAGCTGATATGCTTAAAGGAAAACAAGGCAGATTTCGTCAGAATCTTTTGGGAAAGCGAGTTGATTACTCAGGCAGGTCAGTAATTGTGGTGGGGCCTGAATTAAAGCTCCATCAGTGTGGATTGCCGAAGAAAATGGCTTTGGAGTTATTTAAACCCTTTGTTATTAAAAAAATCTTAGACAAAGAACTTGCCTATAATGTTCGGGGAGCCTCAAGATTAATTGAACAGGAAACCAACGAAATTTGGGCAATTTTAGAGGAAGTGGTTAAAGATAAATTAGTTTTACTAAATAGAGCTCCAACCCTTCATCGCTTGGGAATCCTGGCCTTTCAGCCGGTTTTAATTGAGGGAGAATCAATTCGAATTCATCCTATGGTTTGCAGGGCTTTTAATGCTGATTTTGATGGAGACCAGATGGCAGTTCACGTCCCTTTAAGCGAAGAAGCTCAAAAAGAAGCAAAAGAAATAATGTTATCTTCCCATAATTTATTGAAACCGGCTACTGGCTTACCAGTGATAGCTCCTACTCAAGATATTACTCTTGGTTGCTATTGGCTGACTAAGATTCAGGAAGGAGCAAAAGGAGAAGGTAAAATTTTCTCTAACCCAGAGGAAGCGATGTCAGCTTATGAATTTGGAGATATTAATTTGAGAGCCCGCATTCAGGTGCGAATGCGGGCTACGCTGAAGAGCGCTGATAGCTACGCTGAAAAAACGCTGAAGTCAGCGGAAAATCAGCGTACAAATCAGCGGAAAATCAGCGGTCTTATAGAAACTTCTCTTGGGAGAATTTTATTTAATGAAACTCTGCCTGCAACTTACCCTTTTATTAACGAACTGATAAACTCAAAAAAAATAGAGAAAATAGTTGGTGAAATTATTGAAAAAGAGAACCAGCAAATAATTGAGGATACCCTGGATAAAATTAAAGATTTGGGGTTTGAATCAGCTACCATTTCTGGAATAACTTGGGGAATGGATGATTTAATTGTTCCTCCAGAAAAAGAAAAAATTATTAAAAATGCTGAAAGAGAAATTGAATTGATTGAAAGCCATTTTAAAAGAGGTTTACTTTCTAAAGAAGAAAAAAGCAGCAAAGTAATTGAGGTTTGGACAAGAGCAAAATCAGAGCTTGAGAAGCTGGTGCCAAAAACTTTACCCGAAATGGGACCGATATTTTCAATTATTGATTCAGGAGCCCGGGGATCTTGGACTCAACCGGTTCAAATGGCCGGGATGAAAGGTCTGGTAATTAATCCAGCAGGTCAAATTATTGAATTACCGGTCAAAAGTTCATTTAAAGAAGGATTTGATGTTCTGGAGTATTTTATTTCTACTCATGGAGCAAGAAAAGGAACAGCTGATACCGCTTTACGGACCTCAACCGCCGGGTACCTAACCAGGCGTCTTGTTGATGTCTCCCATGAAGTAGTGATTTCAGAAGAGGATTGCCGAGATCAAGAAGGCTTTGAAATATCCCGAGAAGACGCTGATGAATTAGGACAGGACTTTGTTTATAAAATCGTTGGCAGGATAAGCTTAGAAGATATTAGAAGAGAAGGTGAGAGAGTTGCTAAAGGCAGTTTTAAGAGGGGGCAGGGGAAAATAATTGTTAAAAAAGGAGATATAATTGATTGGAAGACAGTCGGGAAGATAAACGAGGAAGGGATTGAAAAAGTTAGGGTTCGTTCTCCAATAAGTTGTAGATCTACCCGAGGAATTTGTCAGAAATGCTATGGCTGGGATTTGGGCTTAAATCAATTGATTAAAAAAGGAGCAGCAGTGGGAGTTATTGCAGCTCAGGCAATAGGAGAACCCGGTACCCAATTAACAATGAGAACTTTTCACACTGGAGGAGTAGCTGGTGGCGGTGATATTACTTTTGGTTTACCCAGGGTTCAGGAGGTTTTTGAAGCAAGGATACCGGGAGGAAAAGCAGAAATTTCTCAAGTTGATGGAAAGGTATTAGATATAACGCCAGAAAAAGTAGTCAAGATTAAAGTCAAAAGCCTCTTCGTTGTTAAGCCTGCTCGCTCAGAAGACGAGGAGGCTTTAGCGGACAAGCAAAAATTAAAAAGGAACAAGTTCCTCGCAAGCGAGAGCAAAAATCAAAAACGGGCTAAAAAGGAAGGAATTGTCGAGTATAAAATACCTCCAAAAACAGCAATTTTTGTGGAGAAAGGACAAGATATTCAAAAAGGACAGCAACTTTGCGAAGGGAGTTTAGATTTAAGAGAACTATTTAAAATAAAAGGCAAAGAAGAGACCCAGCGACATATCTTGAAAGAAATTCAGAAAATTTATGTTTCCCAGGGCGCTATCATTCATGATAAACATATTGAAGTTATAATTCGTCAGATGTTTTCCAGAGTAAGAATTAAAGAAGTGGGAGACAGCAATTTTAACGTTGGAGAGATTGTTGAAAGAGCTAAGTTTATTGAAGAAAATACTAGATTAAAAAAAGAAAAAAAGAAACTAGCAAAAGATGTTGTTGTTTTATTGGGAATTTCCCGAGTGGCCCTTACCACCGATTCCTTCTTATCTGCTGCTTCTTTCCAAGAGACCTCCAGAGTTCTAATCAGAGCAGCTTTGGAGGGAAAGGAAGACAAATTGAGAGGATTGAAGGAAAACGTGATTATCGGTAAACTCATTCCTGCTGGCACTGGTTTTAAAAAATAACCAAGAATGATATAGTAAGAAAAGGAAGTTAGCGCAAAGTATAAAGTTCAAAGCGCAAAGCCACGACTTGAAGCTAAAAACTAAATTTAAGGAAAGCTTTAAGCTTTACGTTGTAGTTTTGAGTTTTGCGCTTTGAGTTTTTAATTGTGTCCAAAAGAAAAAAACAAAAATTTAAGAGAAGATTTGAAAAAAGAGAGAAGCGTAATAGATTTAGCTTGCCCGAAGAGACCAAGCAAATGATTTTTGGAGTTTTAATGATTTTAGGGGCTGTACTTATTAGTTTGGGCTTCTTTGAAAAAGCTGGAAAGGCAGGCCGTCTTTTCATGAAAGGGAGTAGGTTTTTAATTGGAGAGACAGTTTTTCTAATTCCTTTAATTTTTGCTTTAGGAGGATTGGTGTTTTTAAGCAGGAAAGCTGATCAGAGGTTTTTTAGAAAAGGAAGAGCAGTTTTTTGGCCAGTGATTTTAGCTACTTTAATTTTAATTTTAGGGATAACCGGAATTTTAGGGGGTTTTAATTTTAAAGCTATGAGAGGGGGCTGGCTGGGTTACATTTTAAGTTGGCCCTTTTTAAAATATTTTGGATTTTGGGCAGCCCAACTTATATTTCTGGCTTTGATTGTTATTGGAGTTTTAATTTTCTGGCAATTTTTGCGGAGACCCGCTCAAAAAGAAAGTGTTGAACCGCGAGTTCCCGAAAAAGAAGTTCCCCCAAAACTCTCAATTATTAAAAAAATTTTTGCTCCCAGATTTAAAATTAAAGAAATTCCTTCCCTTGATCCTAAAGAGCCGAAACAAGTTGAGAAAGAACTTGCTGCTTTAAAGTTGGAGACCAAACCAATAACTGGAGAGACAGCTTTTTCTTATCAACCCCCTCCTTTAGATTTACTGGAGCCTGATCGGGGAGCTCCGACCAGTGGCGACACCAGAATAAATTCAGCTATCATTAAAAAAACCTTAGAAAATTTTGGTATTGAGGTAACAATGTCAGAGATAAATATTGGCCCAACTGTTGCTCAGTATACTTTGAAGCCAGCTGAAGGAGTGAAATTATCCAAGATAACCGGCCTTTCTAATGATTTAGCTTTAGCTCTGGCTAGTCACCCAATTAGAATTGAAGCTCCTATTCCTGGGAGGTCTTTGGTAGGGATTGAAGTTCCAAATAAGGTTCGGGCTCAAGTTAGATTGAGAAATTTAATTGAAAATCCTAATTTCCAAAAATCTTCATCAAATTTAATAATTGCTTTAGGGAGAGATGTTTCCGGCTTTCCTATTCACGCAGATTTAACTAAAATGCCCCACCTTTTGGTAGCTGGATCTACTGGAACAGGTAAAACTATTTTTCTCAATTCTTTAATTTTGAGTCTTCTTTATCAGCCCAGCACTTCCATTAAAAGCGCTGGCCCCGAGACCCTTAGGTTTATTTTAATTGACCCTAAAAGAGTTGAGTTCCCGGTTTATAATAATCTTCCCCATCTTTTGTGTCCGGTAATTTATAGCGCAAATCAAGCTATTGCTATTTTGAAGTGGCTAACTGGCGAGATGGAACGAAGATTTGATTTGTTATCTGCGGCAAAAGCAAGAAATATTGCAGTTTTCAATGAGGCAGCCCTAAGAGAGGGTAAAGAACTTTTGCCCTTTATTATCCTTATAATTGATGAATTAGCTGATTTAATGGCAGCTAAGGGAAGGGAGATTGAGGCTGGGATTGTTAGATTAGCCCAGATGGCCAGAGCAGTTGGCATTCACTTGATAGTTGCCACCCAAAGACCATCAGTGGAAGTAATTACCGGCTTAATTAAAGCAAATATAACCTCTCGAATTACTTTTCAGGTTGCCTCTCAAATTGATTCAAGGACAGTTCTGGATACAGCCGGAGCTGAGAAACTTTTGGGTTTGGGAGATATGCTCTATATTTCAGCTGAAGTAGTTAAACCCAAGAGAATTCAAGGAGCTTATGTTTCAGAGAAAGAAGTCAAGAAAACGGTGAAGCATATAAGGTCAAAAAGCGAGGAGTTGGGACCCCAGACAGAGATAGAAAATGAGTTAATTCAAGAGTTAGAAAGAAATTCAAGAGAGCCGGAAAAAGGAGGCAGAGCTTTTTATAGCGAAGAAGATCCTCTCTATCAAGAAGCAGAAAGAGTGGTAATTGAAGCAAGAAGGGCCTCTTCTTCCTTGCTTCAGAGGAGATTGCGGATTGGTTATGCCAGAGCAGCTAGATTGATTGATATGTTAGAGGAAAAAGGAGTTGTGGGACCAGGAGAGGGAGCAAAACCAAGAGAAGTCTATGGGGACGTGGAAGGAAAAGGAATGGAAAATGGAGAACCGCAAAATCCAGAGGACTCGGACTGGCAAAAAGTATAAGTAAATTTGATTTGACTTATTAAAAATGCTATAATTGCAAGTGAGGGAAAAAAAGAAAAATTTATTTTTCTTTTTTGACCGAACGCCGCAATTATGCAGCCTAAGCTGCAATTTTTAAGCATGATAAAGAAAAAAGAGAAAAATTTGTCAACTGGCGGAGAAAAAAAGGATCTGCAGGAAGCAGTAGATGAAATCAAACAGCGCTTTGGTGAAGGAGCGATTATAAAGCTTAAAGAAGTAAGAGCGGTTGATATTGATGTTATTCCTACTGGTTCCATTTCCTTAGATTTAGCTTTAGGAGTAGGCGGGATTCCTCGGGGAAGAGTAGTTGAGATTTATGGTCCTGAGTCGGGCGGAAAAAGCACTTTAGCAGTGCATATTTGCGCCGAAGCTCAAAAAAAGGGAGGGATAGCTGCCTTTATTGATGTTGAACACGCTTTAGATCCAGATTATGGCAGACGGATTGGAGTAAATGTTGATGACCTTTTAATTTCTCAGCCAGATTCCGGGGAACAAGCTCTCCAAATTGTTGAAACCTTAATTAGATCAGGAGGAGTTGATGTCATTGTTATTGATTCAGTAGCAGCTTTAGCTCCTAAAGCGGAGATTGCCGGAGAAATGGGTGAATTTCAAATAGGTCTTCAGGCGAGGTTGATGTCTTCAGCTCTTCGCAAATTATCGGCAGTTGTTGCTAAAACTAAAACAGCGGTTATATTTTTAAATCAAACCAGAATGAAAATCGGCGTAGTTTGGGGAAACCCAGAAACTACACCGGGAGGACTGGCTCTGAAATTTTATTCTTCGGTTAGAATTAATTTAAGAAGAATTGCTCAGATAAAACACGGGGATGAAATTATTGGCAGCCGAATTAAGGCAAAAATAGTGAAAAATAAAGTAGCTGCTCCTTTTAAAACGACTGAGTTTGATATTTATTACAACGAAGGTATTTCTTATTTAGCCGATGTTTTGAACACAGGTTTAGGAAAAGGAATTGTTAAGAAAGCAGGCAGTTGGTTTCAATATGAAAATGCGAAATTAGGGCAGGGGATGGAAGGTGCTAAGAAATTCTTAAAAGAGAATCCCGAGATAGCAAAGAAGATAAAAAAAGCCATTGTTGAACAGGTCTAAATTAAAAAAACGCCCATTCTAATATAAATGTCTTTTATTGAAGGCGTTTTTTATTTCGGTTATTTTGTTGTGTAAGGTAGTAGGCCAAGATGCCTAGCTCTTTTGATAGCTTTCGTGAGTTGACGTTGGTGCTTAGAGCAAACTCCAGTTCTTTTTCTTGCCCTGATTTTGGCTAACCCCGAGATAAATCTCTTTAGAATCTCTGTATCTCTAAAATCAATTTCTTTAAGGTTTCTTTGACAAAAATAACAATCCATAAATATTTAAAAAGGTATTTTGGAAACGTCAATCTCTTCGTCTTTATTTTCTTCAATGATTGGGATATCTTTGGTGGATGATTCTTTTTTTAACTCTTCCTGACTAACTGTTTTTGGAGTAGGTTCTTCAGTAGAAATTGGCTGAGGAGAAAGACTTTTTGGTGCAAGTTGGATATTTTCAGCGATGATTTCTATTCTATATCTTTTATTTCCTGATGAATCTTGCCAGGACCTTGTTTGGATTCTACCTTCAATTAAAACCAGACTTCCTTTAGTTAAATATTGAGAAGCAATTTCTGCTAATCTTCGCCACAAAACAATATTATGATATTCGGTTTTTTCTTCTCTTTGGTCTGTCTCTCGATTCTTCCATACCCGATTAGTGGCTAAACCAAAGGTACAAACTAATTGACCCGAAGGAATAGTTCTTGTTTCAGGATTTTGAGTGAGCCGACCAACAAGAATTACTTTATTTAAATTCATAGTATTTATTCGCCGAGGATTTCTTCTATTTTTTTGTCAATCTCTTTTAATTCGACCTTTTTTGGTGGAGTTACTTTTTTCGTTACTTCAAGAGGTTTTTTAATTCCTGGGAGAACCTCTTTTCTTATAATCCTTTCTGGTCTTTCTCTTATAGTTTTCTTAGTTAGGATTAGATAGCGGAGAATTTGCTTTTCAGATTTGAGTTTATTTTCTAAATTTCCTAATTTCTCAGGATTTCCAGCCTTCGGCTGGTCAGCCGTAGGCTGAAAAGAGAAATTTAGGGTAGCCAAAAAAGCTTCCCCCTTTTTCTTTATAGGATAGCCCAGTTCTCTTTTGGATGGCTCTGTTATCTTTTCTAAAGTACCAGTTTCTTCCTGAATGAAATTTTTTATTTTTTCCGAAAGATTTTTTAATTCCTCTTCAGAAAGATCCGGCGAAATGAGATAGGTTAATTGATAGTTTTTCATTTCAAGATTATATATTTAGATTAAATTTTAAATTCTAAAATGTCTTCGTCTTGAACAATATATTCTTTCCCGATTGTTCTTATTTGGCCTAATTCTCTTGCTTTGGCCCAGGAGTCTGCCTCAACTAATTTCTGCCAAGAAATTACTTCGGCCCGAATAAATTTTTCTCTAAAGTCAGAATGAACTTTTTCAGCGGCTGAAATCGTATTTGAACCTTGCTTTAGTGTCCAGGCCTTAGCTTCTTTTCCTCCCTTTACTGTGAAAAAAGTGATTAGGTCTAAGACATTGTAGCAAGCAAGAATTAATTGGTCAAGGCAGGATTTCATTTCCAGCTCTTTCATTTCAGATTCTGATAATTCTGATATTCCTTCTTCATCTTTTAAATTCATAGTTAAATATTTAAATTCAAGATCTAAAGAAATGTCTTTCTTATTGGTATTTAAAAGATATAAGATTGGCTTTTCGGTTAAAAACTGATATTCTTTAATTTCTGATTTTTCTTCGTCAGTTAAATTAATCTCAGAAATCAATTTTTCCTGAGAAACTGATTCTTTAATTTTTTTTAAAAGCTCAAATTTCTTTAGGTCTTTGGTTTTTATTTCTTTTTCTAATTTTGTGAGGAGATTTTCCAAAGTTTCCAGGTCTTTCATCAAAAGCTCAACTTTCACTGTTTCAATATCTCTTTTTGGATTAATATCTTTCTCAATATGTTCAATATTAGGATTTTCAAAGACCCTGATGATTTCCACTATTGCGTCACAGTTTCTAATATGAGCTAAAAATTGGTTTCCCAGCCCCTCGCCCTTATGAGCGCCTTTTACTAAACCGGCAATATCTATAAATTCAATAATAGTTTCAGTAACCTTTTCCGGCTGGATAACTTGAGCGATTTTCTTTAATTTTTCATCAGGGACTGTAACTATGCCAACATTTGGCTGGATAGTTGTAAAGGGGTGTGAGGCAATGTCAACCTCTTTTTTAGTTAGGGCCTTAAAGAGGGTTGATTTCCCAGCATTGGGAAGCCCAATAATGCCTACTGAAAAACTCATAAATTTATGGTATAATAAATCTGTATGAAAATCAACCCCTCAATTTTTAGATCATACGATATCCGGGGGATTTATCCTACAGAGTTAAACGAAAAAACTGCCTATAAAATTGGGCAGGGCTTTGTCGAATATACCAAAGCGAAGAATGTAGTAGTTGGTCGAGATATGCGACTTTCTTCCCCGGCTCTTTTTGAAGCCCTTACTAAAGGTATTACTGCTCAGGATGCCGACGTTTATAATATAGGTGAGGTGCCAACTGAATGCTTATATTTTGCCGTTGGTCATTACAATTATGAGGCAGGTGTTATAATAACTGCCAGTCATAATCCCAAAGAATATAATGGCTTTAAGATGATTAAAAAAAGAGGAGATAGAGTTGATGTGATTCGGGGGGAAGAAATGGGGAAGATAATTGAAGGTGATGTTTTCTCGGAATCTGAAAAGAAAGGGACGATTAAAGATATAGATATTTGGCAAGATTTTTTAAATCACATTTTTTCTTTTATTGATGTTAATAGAATAAAACCTTTTAAAGTAGTAATTGATGCTGGAAATGGTATGGCAGGAAAAGTTATTCCTCAAATTACTCCAAAACTGCCAATAGAGGTTATTCCTTTGAATTTTAATTTGGATGGAAACTTCCCTGCTCATTCTTCAAATCCTTTACTTGAAGGAGCAGCCGATCAGATTAGCAAGGAAGTTCGTGAAAAAAAAGCCGACTTCGGTTTTATTTTTGACGGCGATGCTGATAGAATTTTTTTGATAGACGAGCGGGGTCGCCTTGTAAAAGGCGATGTTAGCTTATTACTTCTGGCAAAATATCTCTTGAAAAAAAATCCCGGCAAAGGAATTGCTTATAATTTAATTTGTTCTAAAACTGTTCCAGAGTTGGTAAAAAAATGGGGAGGAAGGCCTGTTCGGACTCCTGTTGGCTTTGTTTATGTGAGAGAGGGTTTATTAAAAAATGATGGAATAGTGAGTGGAGAAGTATCAGGGCACTTTAGCTTTAGAGACAATTATTATTTAGATTCTGGCTTTATTGTCTTTTTGATTTTATTACAGATAATTTCTGAGTTGGGTAAAAAAGTTTCTGAAATTACAGCTGAACTATCACCTTATGCCAAATCAGATGAAGTCAATTTTGAGGTTAAGGATAAAGAAGCAGTTTTAAATAAGTTTAAGGAAAAATATTCTGATGGCAAGCAGGATTATTTGGACGGTGTAACAGTAGAATATGACAATTGGTGGTTTAATATCCGTCCCTCCAACACTGAACCTTTGGTCCGATTAACAATTGAAGCCGACAGCTCAGAATTATTAAAAGAAAAGAAAAAAGAGCTAACCGCCCTTATTGAAAAATAAAGATAAAAACCGCTGTTATTTTTCGCAGCGGTTTTTTGCTTCTTATTGAGAAATTAAAGCAGGCCCATTTTTTTGCGGGCTTCTTGGAGGGTGAATTGGGCAATGGTTCCAGCTCTTTTACTACCTAACTTTAAAGTTTCTTTGATATAAACTTCTCTGGAGAGAAGTTCTTTTCTTTTCCGGCGGAAAGGTTCCAAGTAATTTATTAAAAGTTCAGCCAAAGATTTTTTCAGTTGGGCGTAACCTTTTCCCTTAAAGCTTTTTTCCAATTCTTTGATTGGTTTTTCGCTGAATAAACTATAAATTGTTAAAAGATTAGAGATCCCCGGCTTTTTTAAAGGATTATATTTTATTTGCTTGCCAGTATCAGTTACAGCTGCCATTACTTTCTTTTTTATTTCTACAGGTGTTTCAAAAAGAGAAATATAGCTTTGAGGTCCCAATGATTTTGACATTTTCTTCTTGGGATTATTCAAAGCCATAATTTTAGCTCCCATTTTTGGCAGCAGGGCTTTTGGTTCAACAAAGGTTTTGCCGAATTTTTGGTTGAATTTTCTGGCAATTGTTCGGGCTAATTCAATATGTTGAACCTGGTCTCTTCCCACTGGCACTGTCTCTATTTTATAAAGCAAGATGTCAGCTGCCTGCAAAATTGGATAAACCAGAAGGCCAGCATTAATATTTTTCTTGAATTGCCTGACTTTTTCTTTATATTGGGTCATTCTTTCCAGGTCTCCAATCGGACAAACAGTATTTAAAAACCAGCAAAGTTCGGTATGTTCTTTAACATCTGATTGGACAAAGAAGATACTTTTTTCCGGGTCAATTCCGGCGGCGATATAGGCAATGGCAGTTTCTAAAATGTTTTCTTGAAGTTCTTTCGGCTCATAGGGAATAGTTAAAGAGTGTAAATCAGCAATAAAAAAGATACACTCATTTTTTTCTTGGAGTTCAACCCATTGTTTAATAGCTCCCAAATAATTCCCTATATGGATTGATCCGGTTGGCTGGATACCGCTTAAAACTCGCATAAATTACACTTCTATAACGACCGGCAATATAATCGGTCTCCGCTCGGTTTTGGAAAAAAGAAATTGGCCGATCTTATTTCTAACTTCGTCTTTAATATAAACCCAATTAACCGCTCCGCCACTACCGGCCGCTTTATTTACAATGGTAATCACTTTGCGCCGGGTTTGGGCAAGCAATTCTTTTGATTCTCTTAAATAAATGAACCCTCTTGATATTATATCAGGAGAACCCCTAACTTGACCAGTCTGTCTATCCACAACTACCACAATAACAAACATCCCGTCTTTAGCTAACATCTGACGGTCTCTCAAAACAACCTCTCCCACATCTCCAATACCCAAGCCATCAACCATAATATAATTTGAGGGCACAGTTTTTTTCTCTATAAAAGCTTTCCACTTGCTTAAATTAACTATTTGTCCATTTTCAGCTAAGATAATATTTTTTTCAGGAATACCCATTTTTTGAGCAATTTCGGCGTGGGCCACTAACATTGAAAATTGACCATAAGCAGGAAGGAAAAATTTTGGTTTCATAATATTTATCATTTCTTTAAGTTCTTCCTGATGAGCGTGTCCACCAGCATGAATATCCATCATTTTATAATGGAAAACTTTAGTTCCCCGACGATAAAATTCATCTTTTAAAACTTGAACTGTTCTTTCGTTGCCAGGAACTACAGAAGAAGAGAAGATAATTGTATCTCCTTTTTTAAGAGAAATAAATTTATGTTCTCGGTTGGCAATCCTCATTAAAACCGCCCGGCCTTCTCCTTGGGCGCCGGTACAGATAATAGTTATTTTTGAATCAGGGTAATTAAAAATCTCTTTTGTTTTAATTAGGGTGCCCTTTTTTATTTCAAGATATTTTAAATTTCTGGCAATTTCTACATTGGTTTTCATTGAATAGCCCTCAATGCAAACTTTTCTTCCGTGTTTTTCAGAAAGAACGATAAGTTGCTGAACTCGATTTAGAAGAGAAGCGAAAGTGGCAGCAATAATTCGTCCTTTTGTTTTTTCAAAAATTTCATCTAAGTTTTGTTCAATTGTTTTTTCTGAAAGAGAGTGGCCGGTTTCTTCAGCATTAGTTGAATCCGAAGCTAAAAGCAAGATACCTCTTTTTCCTAATGACTTTAATTTTTTAAAATCAGTAGGCAGTTCGTTAACTGGATTTTTATCAAATTTGAAATCAGAAGTAATTAAGATATTTCCAACAGGGGTGCGGATAAAAAGACCAAGGTTTCCTGGGATGTTATGGTTTTGTGAAAAAAATTCAATATTGAACGGGCCGAGTTTTATTTCGCTGTCATTTTTAACAGTAGTGATATTTAACTTTGGTTGTTCTGAAAATTCTTCCTGTCTTTTTAAAATAATTCCTCGACTAAGAGAAGAAGCAAAAATAGGAGGATTACCAATTTTTCCAATTAAATAAGGAATGGCGCCAACGTGGTCGTAGTGGCCATGAGTAATAACTGCTCCTAAGATATTCTTTCGTTTGTCTTTTAGATAATTGACATTAGGAATAATGCAGTCAATTCCCGGCATATCTTCATCTGGAAAACCAAGGCCCATGTCAATGATTAAAATTTTCCTTCTGTACTCAAGGAGCATCATATTTCGACCCACTTCACCTAATCCGCCCAATGGAATAATCCGAAGATTATTATCTTCTTTAATTTTTTTAAACTTATAGGATTTTTTCATAATATGGTGCCGAGGGTGGGACTCGAAGAGTTTCCCGAAGGCATTCCCTCGCCCCCGCCAAAGGCGGGGCTCGGAATTCGGGAGGTTGGATCCTCGCTGCATCCATCCCCAAAATAAAGATTTATGAGCCCCTTGCTCAAAATCTTTATTTGTGCCGAGGGTGGGACTCGAACCCACATGGAGTTTCCTCCACAGCGTCCTGAACGCTGCGTGTCTAGCCAGATTTCACCACCTCGGCATATTATCCTTTCACCCCGTAGAAGAAATTTGACAAGGTTTTCTAAAAGAAAACCAATTCGCCGACAGGCAGTCAGATTTTCTCTACGGGGTTTAAGAAATTTAAATTCTTTGGCATTGATTTTAAGGGCTTTTTAAAGCGAAGTTTAGGAACTCTCTTGTAATTTTTATTCTTTATCCAGCCCTTTTTAGCATAGAAATAGCCAGCCCCTTTCATTACTTTTAGTTCTTGATAAACGTTTTTATTTTTTTCAGAAACCCAGTTGGCTGTTTTCAGGATCTTTTTTAAAGGATTGATCATTACTACAGCATATTTTGGAGGAACAACAATCCAATCTCCTGGTTTAGCTTTTATGGCCACAATATCTTCAATAATGTTAATCTTTCTACTTTTGGTTTTCTGCATTAAAAAGATTGCTTCTCCTTTTAGAATAGTATATAGTTCTGGGAAGTTTTTGCAGTTACGATTACCTTTGGTCCTGACAAATTCCTGGCCTAACATTCTGGCCGGAATAGCAGTAATATCATATCTTAACCCTCCTTTCTTCTTTACGCCCCTATACATATAATAAAGCTCTAAATTAGGGGCTGTTTTAAACCACTTTTTGTCATAGATAACATCCTTCATATCATATAAATAGCGGATGTCCGGCTTTTTGCTTTTTGATTTCACTTCCATGCTCTTTTTGTTTTTAAGTACCAGTTTTCAATCCCAGAGAAACGTTTTGATGGGTCAACAATCTTTTCTATGTTTATTCCTTTTATTTCTTTGGAGACCAAATAAATATAATCTGGGCTGTATAAAAATACTACCGGAGCATCTTCAATTAAGATATCCTGGAAGAGAGCCAGTTTTTCAGCCCTGGTTTCTGGATCTGAAGATTTTCTAATTTCTTCTAATAATTCATCAGCCTCTTTGTTTTCATATAAGGCCAAATTCAATCCCGGGTCTTTCTTTTGAGAAGAATGCCAGAAAGGAAGAGGGTCAGGAATTGCTCCTAAAACTTCTCCAAAGAGCAAACTTTCATAATTTCTTGGCTTGATGAAATCCTGTTCAAGTTGGAAGAGAGGAAATTTTTGGATTTCAATCTCAGCCCCCAGCGCCGCCCATTGTTGTTTTAAAAGCTCGGCGACTTCAACTAATTGGGGCTGTTCTACTGTTACCAAAGAAAATTTTAAGGGTAAAATTTCTTCTGGTTTCTCAAAACAGATTTCATTTAATTTGGCTCGGGTAGTTTTGCTTACTATTCCAGTTCCTTCTGTAAATCCCCAGGGTTCTAAAATATCTTTAGCATATTTTTCTTGAAATCTGATAACCGCCTGTTTTGTTTTTGGGCCAAAGTAACCGGTTACCTCGCCTTCAGGATAAATTTCCGGGTCTTTAGCTAAACATTTTTGAAGCTCTTCTACTTCTTTTCCCTGCGACCCCTTCTTTAAGTAGCTTTTAAATTCAAAAGCAGGTTTCTTTTTAATAATTTTTTCTCTTAGGCCATCCTGGTCTTCGTCTTTGAAACCAGCTTCTTCCAAAATATTTTTGGCCATCTCAATATCAAACTCATAGATTTCAGAAGGCGGATTAAATCCATAAAAATCTGGCAGGATAGGGGAATAGACAGCCCCAGAGATTGAAAATTCTTTTTTATTAGTTCCGTAATTAAGGGCTAATCTGACCTCTTTTTCAGATAGCACTTTTGATTCCTCTTGGTTGAAAAATACGGCAAAATACCTTGGCAAGAAAAGGGAATAATCCTGCCAATTTTCACCAAGCCCGCCCAAATTTTGCGGAGCAAAACTTGGATGGGTCAAGGATAATCCTTTAATTTTTTCCCGTTGAGCTGCTTTTATTAGTTCTTCTTCATTGCCGAAGAAGATAAATTTAATTTCAGAAATATTAGGCCTTTGCCCAAAATAAAGAGGATTTTGAACCAAAATTAAAGACTTTACTTGGTTAGATTTGTTTTGGTCTATCTCCTTTAATTTATAAGGACCTGACCCGGTTGGTTCTAAGTTATAAATTTCAAAAGCAAAGTTTTCTGCTAAGATGCCTTCCCAGATATGTTTTGGTAGAATTTTTAAGGTACAATTTTCCAGGAAAGCGCTATAGGGCTTTTTCAATTTAAATTTGACCCCCAAATCATTGATCTTTTCAACTTCTACTCCGACCCAGTTTGCTCTCAAAGGACTTTTGAAATCGGGATTTTGAATTGTTTTAATAGTGAAAATTATATCATCGGCAGTAAGAGATGTATTATCCTCCCAGAAGATGCTTTCTTTTAGATAAAATTTATAGATTTTGCCGTTTTCTTCAATTTCATATCTTTCGGCTAACTCAGGGACTATTTCTAAGTTTTCATCATATTTCATCAAGCCAGAAAAGATAAGTTGAACTAAGTCCCGGTCAACATCAGAATTAGCATAGACCGGATTGATAAATCGTGGCTGGCCAATCACTCCTTCAATATGAGTTCCTCCCCGGGCAGGCACGATTTCGGTATTTTTTAAATAAAAGTTGGTTAAGAGAAAAACAAGGGAACTAAAAGCTAAAAGAAAAAAAACAAGTAAAGCGATTTTTTCTTTTTTTGTTAAAACTTTAAAAAACTGCCTCCACTGGTGTTTGTTAGGCCATTTTTTTATCTTAAAAGAAGAGAAAAAATCTTTAATTTTTATCATGAACAATAACATATTTCTGAAGGGTTTTGGAAATATGTTATACCGGAGAGATTATAGGATGAGGTTTAATATTGCTAAAACAACAAATAAAAATCCGCAGATTATTGTTGCCCAAAAAATTTTTTTCTGAATGCCCCGCCGAGTAGCGTAGAAACCTCCTCCTCCGCCACCAAAAGCAGATCCTAAAGCAGTTCCTCTTTGTTGGAGAAGAATAAAGACAATTAAGAGAATAGCAACTATGATTTGGATAATTGGTAAGAATGTGTCCATAATTTATCTAAGCCCGGTAACCCTCTTTTTCTTAGGAGAGTATAGCCCAAAAATTAGATTTAGAGCCCAGATTATCACTGTAGTCCAGAAAAGGGGAAGAAGACCAGTAATTTCTAAATCTCTTGGGAAAAGAATTTCTACTAACCAGACCATTGCCATATTTATTACTAAACTAAATAGGCCGAAAGTTAGTATTCTTATAGGCAGGGAGATTGCTTTTAAAATCGGCTTAATAAAAAAATTAATCAAACCCAAAACTCCACCAATTATCAACAGCATTTTGTAACTACCCATAAATTCTACTCCAGGAACAAACTTAGCAGCTAAAAAAAATCCTAAAATCCCGGAGAAGATATGAAAAAGCAATCTTGCTATCATATTTATATACTATCAAGATTTTGGCAGGAGGTCAATTTCTCTCCGGGGCATACTAATTATCTTAACCCAAAACCCCTATTTTTTCAATAATTATATAAGGGCTTTTCTATTAGCTATTGAAAAGTTTTGAGATTTCAGGTACAATAGATTACTTATACTTTCCTCCAAAATTGTTAAACAATTTTGGAGGCCACAATTATGAACGAGGATTTTATTAAAATTCGGGGAGCTAAAGTTCATAATTTAAAAAATATTAATGTTGATATCCCCAGGAATAAATTAGTGGTGATTACCGGCATTTCAGGTTCGGGTAAATCGTCTTTAGCTTTTGATACTTTGTATGCTGAAGGTCAGAGAAGATATGTTGAGAGTTTATCTGCTTATGCCAGACAGTTTTTAGGAGTGATGGACAAGCCGGAAGTGGAAAGAATCGAAGGGATTAGCCCGGCTATTTCCATTGACCAAAGAAAAGCAGCTCATAATCCTCGCTCCACTGTTGGCACAATTACGGAGATATATGATTATCTCCGTCTTTTATTTGCCAGAGTTGGCAAGCCCTATTGCCCAAAATGCAAAAAGTTAATTTCTCGCCAGACGGTTGATCAAATTGTAGAGCAAATTTTAAAACTACCCCAGAAAACCGAGATTACTATTTTGGGTCCAGTAATCCGGGGCAAAAAAGGAGAGCATCAAGGAACTTTAGAAGAAATTCAAAGGGGAGGATTTGTTAGGGTGAGAGTTGATGGGATAGTTTATAGAGTCGAAGAGGCATTAGCAAAGGTCTTAAATAGAAATAAAAAACACAATATTGAGGTGGTGGTGGATAAATTAGTAATTGACAGGAAGTTAGATAGGTCTAGATTAGCTGATTCTTTGGAGATAGGCTTGAAGATGGGAAAAGGAATCGCAATAATAAATCAAAAAGGAACAAGTTCCTCGCAAGCGAGAGCAAAAAGGAACAAGTTCCTCGCAAGCGAGAGCAAAAATCAAAAATCTACTGACTTAATTTTCAGTGAGCATTTTGCCTGCGAAAGATGCGGTATTTCTTTACCGGAGTTGGAACCGCGCCTTTTCTCTTTTAACAGTCCTTATGGTGCTTGCCCTGAATGTATGGGATTGGGCGAGAAGTTAGAAGTTGATCCAAAATTAGTTATTCCTAATCCCAACTTAACTATTGCTGAAGGTGCGATCAGGCCCTGGATGCGAGCCTGCCTTGCCGATTCAAGGCGGGCCTGCCTCGCCGATTCAAGGCGGGCCTGCCTCGCTGAAGACGGTGAGTCGAGGCGGGCTTCTAATAAAATTGGCGGGCAGCTTTCTGATTTGGCAGATGAATATAATTTCTCTTTACATGAACCAGTTAAAAATTTATCCAAGAAAATTATAGATATTATTTTTTATGGGCAGGGAAAATTTGAAGGTGTAATTCCTAACCTTGAAAGAAAATATCATGAAACTGAATCTGAATGGACCCGCCAGGAAATTAAACAGTATATGATAGTTAGAAAGTGTCCCAAATGTTTAGGAAAAAGATTAAAACCAGAAGTGCTGGCAGTAACCGTTAATGGCAAGTCTATTGATAAGGTGGTAGAGATATCAATTGATAAAGCAAAAACTTTTTTTGAAAAGTTGCCCCTTCCCTCAAAAATCGCCCAGCCTATCATTAAAGAAATTCTAAATCGCCTTCAATTTCTTATTGATGTTGGGCTTGGTTATTTAACCTTGGATAGAAAGGCAACCACTTTGGCTGGCGGGGAAGAACAGAGAATAAGATTAGCTACTCAGATTGGTTCAAAATTAACTGGAGTTCTTTATATCTTAGATGAGCCTTCAATAGGGCTTCATTCTAGAGATCAAGGAAGATTGATTGAGACCCTTAAAAAATTACGGGACTTAGGCAACACAGTGGTTTTAACTGAACATGATTCTCAAACTATCAAAAAATCTAATTGGGTAATTGACATAGGCCCCGGAGCTGGAAAGAACGGTGGTCGGATTATTTTTCAAGGAACACCAAAACAATTACTAAAATCAAAAACCCTTACCGGCGACTACCTGGCTGGCAGAAAGAAAGTGGAAGTACAAAGAAAAGAAGAGACAAAAAAATCTTCGAAATTTCAGACTTCAGATTTCCTACTTATCAAGGGGGCAGCCGAGCATAATCTTAAAAATATTGATGTTAAAATTCCCCTTGGCAAGTTTGTTTGTATAACTGGAGTTTCCGGTTCAGGAAAAAGTTCTTTAGTAAATGACATTTTAGCCAAAGCTTTATTAAGGAAATTTTATCGAGCCAAAGAGAAACCCGGGAAGCATAAAGAAATTTTAGGCACCGAATTTTTAAATAAAGTTGTTTTAGTTGATCAATCACCAATTGGCAGAACGCCAAGATCTAATCCCGCCACTTATACAGGCGCCTTTTCTTATATTAGAGAACTCTTTTCTAAAACCAGAGAAGCCAGAATCAGGGGTTATCTGCCTGGCCGTTTCAGCTTTAATGTTAAAGGTGGAAGATGTGAAACCTGTGAAGGCCAGGGCCAGATTCGAGTGGAGATGTATTTTTTGCCCGATGTTTATGTTGAATGTAAAGAATGCAAGGGGAAAAGATATAATAAAGAAGCCCTGGAGATTGAATATAAAGGAAAAAATATTGCTGAGGTTTTGGAGATGACAATTGAAGAAGCTTTAGAGTTTTTCAAAAATATTCTTGGCCTCTATCAAAAATTAAAGACCTTAAATGAAGTTGGTCTTTCCTATATCCAACTTGGACAACCAGCTCCCTCGCTGTCCGGGGGCGAAGCGCAAAGGGTGAAATTAGCTGCCGAGCTTTCCAGAAAAGCTACTGGTAAAACTCTGTATATTTTAGACGAACCGACCACTGGTCTTCATCCGGAGGATATTAAAAAATTAATTTTAGTTTTAAAAAGATTGGTTGACCGAGGAAATACCGTGCTTTTGACTGAACATAATTTAGATTTTATTAAAAATACTGACTGGATAATAGACTTGGGACCAGAGGGAGGGGACAAAGGAGGAGAAATTATCACTGAAGGCGCACCTCGCGAAATTATCAAAAACAAAAAAAGCTATACTGGAAAGTATTTGAAAGCAGTGCTATAAGGCATAATTTTGGATCGTTGCAAAAATTCGACGATCGTCAAATTTTTGTCATTACCCTTTTTGATGATTTCGAGTAGGGCTTCGCTCTTGCTATTGACCCCGTAGAGAAAATTTGACTGCCTACGGCATTTAGATTTTCTGAAAGAAAATCTTGTCAGATTTCTTCTACGGGGTTGACAATTTTTTGTGGTTTAATAAAATGTTTATATATCGGGATTAGCACTTAAAGGTCGTAATTGCTAATATTATAAAAAAACATAATATAAATTCTATGAAAATAAAACCATTATCAGATCATATACTTATTGAACCAATAAAAGAAGAAGAAAAAACAAAAAGCGGTATTTTGCTTCCGGAAACCGTTGAAAAAGAAAGACCTGAGCAGGGCAGGGTGATTGCGGTAGGACCAGGCCGCAAGGCACCTTCTGGGAAGGTTATTCCTCTAGAAGTAAAACCAGGAGACAAAGTTTTGTTTACCAAATATGGTCCAAATGAGATAAAAGTCGAGGATAAAGAATATTTAATTGCCAAAGAAGAAGATATCCTGGCTATTATTGAATAAGAATGTGGGCTACCCCGCCCAAATTTTGCGGGGTGGCGGACGGCAGCCCGCTTCGCCCAACAAGGGATGCCCCTATTCGGGGCACGCAGGCTGCGGGATTTACAGATACTTTAATTATTATTACGTTATCAGTGAAAGCGACAGCAAAATTTGAGCAGGGTGCTCATTTTAGCTGTTCGTCGTAGCTCACAACTAAAATGAGCAAACAAATTAAATTTCAAGAAGAAGCAAGAAAAAAATTAAAAGCTGGAGCAGATAAATTAGCTGATGCAGTTAAGGTTACCTTGGGACCCAAAGGAAGAAATGTTGTTTTAGACAAGGGCTTTGGAGCCCCAACTATTACCAATGATGGGGTAACTATTGCCAAAGAGATTGAATTAGAAGACAAAATTGAAAATTTGGGAGCGGAAATTCTTAAAGAAGTAGCTGAGAAAACTAATGATATTGCTGGAGACGGCACTACCACCGCTGTGGTTTTAGCTCAGGCAATAATTACCGAAGGTCTTAAAAACGTAGCCGCCGGAGCTAATCCTTTAGCTCTTAGAAGAGGAATCGAGAAAGGCGTAGAGAAAATAGTGGAGGAGCTAAAAAAGATGGCAAAACCAGTTACTACCAAAGAAGAAAGAGCCCAAGTAGCAACTATTGCTGCTGAAAGCAAAGAAATCGGTAGTTTAATTGCTGAAGCTATGGATGAGGTTGGTAAGGATGGAGTAATTACGGTTGAAGAATCAAAAACTTTTGGTCTTCAAAAAGAAATTGTCAAAGGTCTTCAAATTGACCGTGGTTATGTTTCCCCTTATATGATTACTGACCCAGAAAGAATGGAAGCTGTATACAACGAGCCCTATATTTTAATTACTGATAGAAAAATCTCCGCCTTAAACGAGATTGTGCCAGTATTAGAAAAAGTTGCTCAAAGTGGTAAAAAAGAATTAGTCATTATTGCCGAGGATATTGAAGGCGAAGCTTTAGCCACTTTAGTGGTTAACAAGCTTCGTGGAATTTTTAATACTTTGGCAGTTAAAGCTCCGGGATTTGGAGATAGAAAAAAAGAGATCCTTGATGATATAGCTTGTATTACCGGAGCCGAGGTAATTTCTGAAGAAAAAGGTTTGAAACTAGAAAACATTGAGATAAGTATGTTAGGATCTGCCAGAAGAGTTGTTTCAACTAAAGAAAATACTACAATTATTGAAGGCAAAGGAGAGAAAGAAAATATTGAGGCCAGGGCTTCCCAAATTAAAAAAGAACTTGAGGTTTCTGATTCTGAATTTGATAAAGAGGAGTTACAGAAAAGATTAGCTAAATTGGCCGGGGGAGTAGCAGTAATTAAAGTTGGAGCTGCTACTGAAGTTGAACAAAAAGCAAAACAACACAAAACCGAAGATGCTTTATCTGCAACCAAAGCTGCGGTTGAAGAAGGAATTGTTCCCGGAGGGGGAGTGGCTTTGTTAAGAACGAGTTTAGTTTTAGAAAAATTACTCGCCTCGACAGGCGAAGCTGGCGGGGGAGTTGAAGGCGAGGAAAAAACAGGGGTAAACATTCTTAAAAGAGTTTTGGAAGAGCCGATCAGACAAATTGCCCAAAATGCTGGGATAGATGGAGCAGTGGTAGCTCAAAAAGTAAAAGAAACAGATGAAGGGTTTGGCTTTAATGCTGAAACCTTAAATTACGAAGACTTAATGAAAGCTGGAATAGTTGACCCAACCAAAGTGGTGCGTTCCGCTCTTCAAAACGCAGCTTCAGCTGCCAGTATGTTTTTAACTACTGAATGTGTTGTTGCTACAAAACCCGAAGAAAAGGAGAAAGAGATACCAGGCATGTCTCCTGCTTATTAGTTCTCTACAAAATAATATTCAAAAGATTTAAATTATGCTATGGTTTAGATAGGTAAGATTTTGTATTAGTTGATAGAAATTAAAATAAAAGCAAACTAAAAATTAGCGGTACAATAAATATGGCAAACCAAAATTTAAAAAAGTTGTTAGTCGAATATTTAATTGAAACAACCAGAGAAGTAAAAAAAGTAGCCGCCGGCGAAGGAGGAAGGCAGATTTTAGGTGAAACCATAAACAGGCCTGAAGATTTGGAAATTGGAATTGATAGAATAGGAGAGGAAATTTTAGAGAAACTTTTAAAAGAGCATGAAATAAAAGCAACTATTTTTTCTGAGCCGGAGGATAGAGATATTAAAAACGGAGGAGATATTTACGGTTCGGTTGACCCTTTTGATGGTTCAATGCTTTATCTTAGAGGATTTGAACACAATTGGTATACAGCTTTGAGTTTCTTTGACAAAGAAAAAAAGCCATTGTGCTGCGGTATAGCTGATATTAATAATGAAAAATATTATATTACCGAAGATGATGGAAATTATTTAGTTTTAATGAATTCCGGAGAAAGAAAGAAAGTTAAAGCTACTGCCAGGAAGAAAATAACCGAACCGATTGTTTTATCCAGTTATATAATGAGTTCTCAATATTCTCCAAAGTTTCTTGATATTTTTGGAGATCTGATAACAAACATGCATCCCAAAGGACTTTTTTATCCTCACGGTGGTTCTTATATCTATGCCTTTCTGGCATCAGGATTAGTTGATGCTTATGTAATGTTTAATGAACCTCGTTCTGAGATAGATCCCGGTTTCACAATCGCTAAAAGAGCTGGTTGTCAAATTGTTAGTGTTGATTCAGACGGCAATTACCAGGATTACCAGTTTATTCCCGGTAGGCAGCATGATAAGGTAGATTTGCTGATTGCTACTTCAACACCTCAACTTCGCGATAAACTAATAAAACATTATGTTAAAAAATATGAAGAAAAATACTCTTTTAAACCTCAAACCGATTAGAAAATTTATTGAGGGAGTAGGAAAAGATGTTGAAGAATATTTTGGGAAAGACAAAGGATGTATAATTGGCCTGGAAGACGACGGCATCTTTTATGGAGAAGGGCTTTATTGCTGGCTAAGTGAAAAAAATAAAAATATTACCTTTTTTGCGATGGATGATTGTGGAAAGGGATTAGAAGGGGATAAAGTAAAAGAAAGAAAAATTTTAATAGTTGATAATGATATTGTTACTGGCAAGGCCTATAGAGAGGTTATGGAGTTTATGCGAGAGAGAAAAGATAAGTTGGGTATTAAGGATATAAAGTTTGCTGTTTTGTGCGATAGAATGAAAATGGCTGATTTCTCAGTTGAAGATTATCCTGTTCCTTCTTCTTGGAGTTTAAAAAACTTAGATAAAATTGATCTTGAAATAATTAAAGCTCTATCTCAAGAAGGGAGAGAAAGATTTGTTGAGATTGCCAAGAAAATAGGATTAACTCCAGTAGGTGTTAAAAATAGAGTTGAGAAATTAATTGAGCAAGATATGATAAAAATTCAGGGGCTATTAAATATTGAAAAATTTTATAAAGTCTCAGCTAATATCGGTATTGAAGCTCCTCCCGATGTTATTCCCAGGTTAATAAAGAAATTTGAAAATTGTCCTTTAGTGTATAATTTAGTTAGAGTTTCTTCCGGGCAACATAATTTAATTATAGGAGTTGTTGCTCCTAATCTTGAAAGAGTAAATGATTTTGTTAGGAAACAAATAAGGTCTGAATTAGAGATAAAAGATATCCATGTTAACTTTGGAGAATTACCAATAATACCAAAAGGGCATTCACCAGTTAACTTTTCTGAAAAATCTAAAAAGTGTCTTTGCCAGGAAAGATGTAATGAGTGCGAATACTTTCTATAATAGATATTAGATATTAGATGATAGATAATAGATATGAATTTTGTAAAACCCTTTGAGGGTTTTTTATTTTATTAACTGTGGAAAACTCAAAATAAGCTGTGGAAAACTTAAGTTATTTAAATAGAGCTTTAAGAGGCTTTGAATTGCTAAAAGCTCTTGACAAGCTATCTTGGAGGAGTAAAATAAAATGTCAGAGAGAGGAAACTTTAGAAAATAAACAAAAAAGCTTAATTTGGTTAACTAAACAAATAACTCTTGACAAATCTGTTTGGAAAATTAAAATTAAAGTATTATAATAAATTAATAGAATAATCTTCGTCCTCCAACAAATTATATGGTAAAAGAAAAAAAGTTTTATTTAACAAAAAAAGGATTAGAAGGTCTGAAAAAAGAATACGAGGTTCTAAAGAATCTTCGGATTGCTAAAACCAAAGGAGAGGTTCCAAAGATTTGGGAATCTGAAGATTTAAATCCCGAATATCTTTCCTTTAGAGAAGATTTAAGTTTCCTTGAAACAAGGATAGCTGAACTTAAAAATATTTTGAAGAACGCCGAATTAATTAAAACTCCTCCCAAGAAAAAACGAGATTTTATAGACCTCGGAGCAACAGTAGAAGTAAGAGTAAATGGAGATAAAGACGAGTTTACAATTGTTGGTACTCTGGAAGCCAACCCTTCTTTGGGAAGAATTAGTAACGAATCGCCGGTTGGTAGAACTCTTTTGGATCATAAAGTTGGAGAAGAAGTTACTGTTTCTTCGCCAATAAAAACAATTTATAAAATTAAAAAAATAAAATACCAGTAATTATTTAAGATCTGAAAAACTCTTACACCCTCTCGCCTTAGCGAGAGGGCTTGTTTTTTTAATCAATATTTAATATGATATAAATGTATGAAGGAACTTGTTGATTTTTTTCATAAAATAGGGAAATTAAAGAAAATGCCTAGAAGAGGATGGGTTTTAATCGGAGTAAAAAATCCTGGGACTGTTGCTGCTCATACCTTTCGAACAGCAATTATGACCTGGGTTTTAGGAGAAAAAAAGAAACTCGATACCGGAAGAGCTATTAAGATAGCTTTAGTTCATGATCTTTGCGAGTTATATGCCGGGGACACAACTCCCTATGATTACAATTCAATTTTACCTAGAGACAAAAAGAAGTGGCCAGAATTATTTGACACCTGGCCAAGATTCTCAAAATCTAAAAAAATAAAATTTTTTCTTGAGAAAGATAAAAAAGAACGAGCTTCTTTGATGAAACTTACTTCAGGATTGCCGCCTAAATTAAAAAAAGAAATCTTAGGCCTTTGGTATGATTATAAAAATGGGTCAACAAAGGAGGGACGATTTACTAGACAAATAAATAGATTGGAAACCCTTTTGCAGGCCCTTGAGTATGGAAGAGAAACCAAACGCCGTCCTTTTAAATCCTGGTGGATTGGATCAGAAGAACAAGTGGATGACCCTCTTTTAGTAGAATTTATGTCGGGGTTAGCTAAGGAGTTTTATCAAGGAACCAAGAAGAAAAGAAAAGCCCCTGGAGGGACAAGGAGAGTAGCCCCTCGGAGAAAATGAGCAAAGGAAAAATATTTATTGGGACTTCTGGTTGGGTTTATTCCCATTGGGAGGGAATTTTTTATCCCGAAAGTTTAAACTCCAAAGATAAATTAAAATATTTTTCCCAGCATTTTAAAACTACTGAAGTAAATTATTCTTTTTACCACTTGCCAAAACCTACTACTTATCAAAATTGGTACTCCCAGACGCCGGGAGATTTTTTATTTGCTCTAAAGGCAAGCCGTTTTATCACCCATATCAAGAGATTAAAAGGGGCTGGAGGGGCCTGGAAAATATTTATCAAAAATGCTTTAAACCTCAAAGAAAAACTCGGCCCAATTTTATTTCAATTTCCTTCAAATTTTCAGGCCACCCCGGAAAACATAAAAAGATTAGAGGCATTTTTAAAATTTATTAGCAACAACCGGCTTCGTTTTGCCTTTGAATTCCGTCATCAAAGCTGGTGTCAAGATAAAACCTACAAAATTTTAAAGAAATACAATACTGCCTGGGTGATTGCCGATTCCCCGCGTTATCCCAAAGTAGAGCAGGTGACTACTGATTTTGTTTACCTGCGCCTTCACGGTTCTAAAATTTTATTTTCTTCAAAATATAGTAAAAAAGAATTAAAAGATTTTGCTCAGAAAATTAAAAAATGGCTGAAACAAAACAAAGATGTTTTTGTTTATTTTAACAACGATGCTTATGGCTACGCCGTTGAAAATGCCAAAACTTTAAAGAACTTGACTTCTATTTAATTTAAGATATAATCAAAAAGTGGTTAAAACGGAAAATTAATTGCACTTTAAAAAGGAGAATATAAGATGGCTAGAAAGAAATCCGTTAAACGAACCGCAGTAGCTGTTCCAAGCTCAAACTTAGAAGTAGCAGAGTTTATTCAACGCATTGGGTCTCACTAGAGAAATATTGAGCAAATTCAAACCAGCATAAATAATCAAATAGAAGGAATTAAGAAGGAAGCGCTAGCAAGGACTTCGGGTCAACAAGAAACAATAGACCAACTTTTTGAAGGAATCTTTATTTTCGCTCAAGCTCATCGTGATGAGCTGACCGAAAAAGGCAAGAAGAAAACAGTTAATTTACCAACCGGAGAAATTTTATGGCGTTTAACTCCACTCGCTGTTTCACTTAAGGGTGTTGAAAAAGTTGTAAAATTATGTCAAGCTCGCGGGCTTGGACGTTTTATCCGGGTTAAGAGAGAAGTAGATAAAGAAGCGATGCTTAAAGAACCAAAAGTGGCTGAAAAGATTCCCGGCGTAACCATTAAACAAAGAGAGGAATTTGTAGTTAAGCCATCTGAAGTGGAAATTGAGGTTTCCAAAGATACAGTAAAACTTAAAAAAGCAATAAAATAAATTTTTAAGAGTTCCTTATTAGGAACTCTTTTTTATTAAAATCTGCGGAGACCCGGTCTCAGCAGATTTATTTGGAAAGCAAAGAATATAAGGTATAATTTATATATGAAACGAATTCTAATTTTTTTGCTTTCATTTATAATTGGAATTTTACTTTTTGTCTGGGTTATTAAATGGGTTGGCTGGAAAGAAATTAAAGAAATTCTTTCTACCTTTTCTGGCTGGGAAGGAGTAGCAATTTTAGGAATAACTTTTTTAATTTGGGCAGTTGGAGTTTGGAAGCATAAATTTATCTATAAATCCCAAGGATATAATCTCCCGGTTTTTAGTTTGGGGGAAATTTTACTGGCTAGTTTCGCCATTACTTATTTGTTTCCGACCAGTTATTTTGGAGGAGAGGCCTTTAAGCTTTACGGCATTAAAAAGAAATTTTCTCTACCCTGGGATAAAAACATTACTGCCTTCACTATTGAAAAGTTAGTTAGTTTAAGCGTTATTTTATTATTTTTAGTTGTTGGAGTAATTTCCTTTTTTTTGTTAGCCAGTCCTCTTTTAAGAAATTTCGGACTAATTTGTTTCGTTTTTATTGGGAGCTTAATTACTGGCTTGACTATTTTTTATTTTAAAAGTTTCAAAAAAGAAAGCATTTTAAAATGGTTTCTTAAAATTTTTAGAGTAAAAGAAAGAAATCATTTAATTGAAGATATTGAAAAAGATGTATTTCACTTTTTTGATTTTAGAAAAATTTTAATGTGGAAAGGATTAGGGATTGCTTTTTTAAGAAATCTTTTAATTTTAATTCGCTGTTGGCTTCTGATTTCTTTTTTGATGGGTGATGTTAGTATTTTTGTTGCTTTAGCGGTATTGTTTTTTACTCATTTATCTTATCTTTTTCCTCTTCCAGCTAAATTGGGAGGTTTGGAAGTAACTGAAGTTTTTATTTTCGGTTCTTTAGGGCTGGGAGCTGCCACCGGAATTAGTTTTAGTTTTCTTTTAAGAGGAATAGAAATTATAGTTTCTCTATTAGGCCTTATATTCTTATTAAAATTAGGAATAAGATTTTTTATGGGAAGCGTTGAGGATAGAGTTAAGATAAATAATTTTAGTTAGTTTTATCAAAAAGAAAATTTTTGATAGAATATAATATATGAGATTTACTTTATCTACTAAGGGATTTAATGATATTATTGATATCACAAAACAAGTTTCAGGAGCGGTAGAAAAAGCCGGCAAAAAAGAGGGGATTTGTTTGGTATCTTGCCCTGGTTCAACTTGCGGGATTACCACAATTGAATATGAAGATGGTTTAGTTGAGGATTTAAAAAGAGTTTTAGAGAAAATAGCTCCGATGAACAAGGATTATGAACATTGCAAAAAATGGGGAGATTGTAATGGTTATGCCCACGTCAGGTCAGCTTTAATCCAACCATTTTTAGCAGTGCCAATCGAGGATGGAAAATTGGCTCTAGGCAGCTGGCAGCAGATTGTCTTTATTGATTTTGACAACCGACCAAGAGAGAGAGAAATAATAATAAAGGCGATAAGCAATAAATAAAATTATTTATGTTTTTTAAACGAATCAACAAAGTTATAAAAGTGATGGTTTTTTCTGACTTAGCTTTGCTTTTCGGTTGGGGATTGGTTAATCCGATTTTAGCTATTTATATTGTAGGAAGCATTAAAGGAGGGGATACTAAAGTGGTTGGAATTGCTGTTGGAATTTATTGGCTGGTAAAATCGGTTCTCCAAGTACCTATCGCTCATTACTTAGATAAAAACCACGGAGAGAAAGATGATTACTATGCTTTGATTGGGGGAACTCTTCTGGCTAGTTTTACTCCGCTCGGTTTTATCTTTGCCACTTTACCCTGGCATATGTACGTTCTTCAAGGAGTTCATGCCTTGGGAATGGCCATGGCCATTCCTTCTTGGAGCGGAATATTTACTCGTCACATTGAAAAAGGAAGAGAGGCTTTTTGCTGGAGTTTAGATAGCTCCGCTCTTGGTATTGGGGCTGGGATCGCGGGAATTATAGGAGGAACAATAGCTAAGATCTTCGGGTTTACTCCTCTTTTTATTGGGGTAAGTGTTTTGGGAATAGTAGCTGCTCTTTTGTTTTTATTAATTAGAAAAGATCTTTTACCAAAAGTACCAGAAGAAAGAGTATTTCCTATGCCAAAACCTTAATAAGCTCTTAGGGATATGAAAAACCAGGAAATAGCTAAAATTTTTTATGAGATTGCTAATTATCTTGAAATGGAAGGAGTTGCTTTTAAACCCTATGCTTACCAAAAAGTTGCTATCACCTTGGAAGCTTTAGAAGAAGATGTTGAGGAAATTTACAAGCGAGGAGGACTGAAAGCCCTGGAAGAAATTTCTGGAGTAGGAAAGAACATTGCTTTTAAAATTGAAGAATATCTTAAAACTGGAAAAATTAAATATTACCAAGAGCTTAAAAAGAAAACGCCGGTTAATTTAAATGAGATGATTGCTGTAGAAGGAATGGGGCCTCGGAAAACAAAGATTCTTTATCAGAAATTAGAGATTAAGGATTTGAAGGATTTGGAAAAAGCAGCCAAAGCCCATAAGATTGCTCCTTTGTTTGGTTTTGGCGAAAAGACCGAAAAAAATATTCTGGAAGGAATTGCTTTTTTGAAAAGAAGCAAAGGAAGATTTCTTTTGGGCGATATAATGCCGGTTGTTAAAGAAATTTTAGAGAATTTAAAGAAATTTAAAGAAGTTAAAAAAATAAATGTGGCAGGTTCAGTCAGGCGGATGAAAGAAACCATCGGCGATGTTGACTTTTTAATAATCTCAAAAAATCCAAAGAAGCCCGCCTCCGCTAAAGCTTCGGCGGGTAAAATAATGGATTTTTTTGTTTCTTTGGAAAAGGTAATTAAAGTCTGGGCAAAGGGCCCAACAAGGTCGTCAGTCAGGACGAAAGATGGTTTTGATATGGATTTAAGAATAGTTCCAGCCAAAAGTTATGGTTCCGCTCTTCAGTATTTTACTGGTTCCAAAGAGCATAACATTGCCACTAGAAGAATTGCTATAGGTAAAGGACTGAAGCTTAATGAGTATGGAGTTTTCCGAGGGTCTAAAATGATAGCTGGCAAAACTGAAAAAGAAGTTTATCGGGCAATTGGTCTTCCCTGGATTCCTCCGGAAATAAGAGAAAATGAAGGAGAGATTGAAGCAGCCCTTCGGCAGGCTCAGGGTAAATCTAATGGATTGCCAAAAATTATTGGCTACCAGGATATTAAAGGAGATTTGCATTGCCATTCAAAATGGGATGGAGGGAATAATACAATTAAAGAGATGGCTGAAACTGCTCAAAAAATGGGCTATCAATACCTTGGCATTGCCGACCATACTAAGTTTTTGAGAATTGAGCATGGATTAAATGAAAAACAGTTAGCTCAACAAAGAAAAGAAATTGATAAATTAAATAACAAATTGGGTTCTAAGGCAACCCTCCGGGGAGTCTCTCACTCCGTTCGATTCAGTAGAATTCTACAAGGCGCTGAAACCAATATTTTAAATGATGGGTCAATTGACATTAAAGATGAAGCTTTAAAGCAATTAGATTTTGTTATTGCTGGAATTCATTCCAGTATGAAGATGGAAAAGGAGAAAATGACCGAAAGAATAATTAGAGCAATGAAAAATCCCAATATTGATATTATTGCTCATCCAACCGGAAGAATAATTAAAAGACGAGATGAATACCAAATTGACTTTGAGAAAATTTTGAGAGCAGCCAAAGAATTAGGAATAATTTTAGAGATAAATTCCTATCCAGAGAGATTAGATTTAAAAGATGTTTATATTAGAAGAGCAAAAGAGATGGGAGTAAAAATGGTAATTAACACCGACTCTCATCATAGAGACCAAATGAGATTTATTAAGTATGGTATTGCTCAAGCTCGGCGCGGCTGGGCCGAAAAAAAAGATATTATTAATGCTCAACCATTGGAAAAACTCCTAAAATTCTTTAAATAAAATGCCAAAAGAAATATCTGCTGGAGCGGTAATTTTTAGAAAAGAGAATAACAAGGTTTATTATCTGCTTTTGCATTATGGGGCAGGTCATTGGGATTTTCCCAAAGGACACGTTGAAGAAGGAGAAAAAGAAGAAGAAACAGTAAGGCGGGAAGTGGCAGAGGAGACCGGGATTGAAGATGTTAAAGTAATAGAAGGTTTTAAAGAATTGATAAAATATACTTTCCGGCAAACCTATGGTTTAAAGGATGAAGAAAAGAAAAAGGCACCTTGGGTGTTCAAAATAGTTACTTATTATTTGGCTGAAACCAAAACCAAAGAAGTAAAAATTTCTTTTGAGCATAAAGGTTTTAAATGGTTGCCCTACGAACAAGCCCTTGAGCAGTTAACCTTTAAAGAAGCAAAAGGAATTTTTAAAAAAGCTAATAAATTTCTCAAAGGAAATGCTTAATTTTTTAATAAAAAATAAATCGCAAAATAGCTTTACTTTCTAAAGAAGGTGTGGTAATTAAAAAAAGAAAGGTAGTTCATTAAAAAAACAATAAGGAAGGTGTAAAGAAAGGAGAAAGGAAATGGCTGGATTGTTTGGCTTGAGCATTGACCTGGAAACATATGAAGGCAATTTTTCAGAGAACCTATTTTGGGGAATTTCTTACGTTACGCATTTAAGCGAAGAAAAATCTGGATTAGCTGCTTTCAAGAATAATTGGATTACTCATGACAGCGAGCCAGGTTTGTTTGCCCCCAATTTTAAAAATAGAATGGCAGATTTTGACGGCACTGAAGCAATTGGATACTGCGGGCAGGCCGAGGAGCCTTTCCTGGGAGATTCAGAATTAGGTCCGTTGTGCGCCTGTTTTATGGGTAACATAATTAATAGCGAAAATTTGTTATCTAAAATAAAGAAATCAGGAGGTCTTATTGAAAGAGGAGATGAAATTGAAGTAATGCTTAATCTCATTGCCCAGGGAGCAATAAACGGGAAAGGAATAATGAAAGGTATAAAAAGTATGACCAGAAAGATTAAAGGCACTTATTCTCTTCTTATGCTTACCCGAGATGGTATTTATGCTGTCTGTTGTCCCAACTACCGCTGGCCTTTAGTAATTGGTCAAAAAAAAGGAGCAGTAGTTGTTGGTGCTGAATCTGGGGGATTTGATAACCTCGGCTTTAAATTAGTGCGAGATATTGAGCCAGGAGAAATTCTTTTGATAAAAAACGGCAGCTTTAAAAAAGTGGGTGTAATGTCAGCCCCAAATCCCAAGATTTGTAGTTTCCGTTGGGTTTACACTGATTTCGTTAATTCTATAATTAGAGGAATTCCAACTTCCTCGGTTAGAAAAAAATTAGGAGTTGCTTTAGCTCGGCAAGATATTAAAAAAGGGTTCATTCCCCACATAGTTATTCCGGTTCCTGATTCAGGTCGTTTACATGCCATTGGCTATTATCAGGAATTTGTGCGTCAGATGATGCTGGGAAAGATAGAGAGGATACCATTTTATGATGAGTATCTCCATAAATACGGTTTTTCTAGAAGTTTTCTACGACCCACTCACGAAGAAAGACAAAAGACAGCTCATTATAAAATTGTGATTAGCGGAGAAACCATTAATCACTTTCTAAAGATGCTCGAGGAAGCAGGCTTAGGCGAGATAGCTAAGGAAATAAGAGGAACAGGTCGAATAATAATAGTTATCTGCGAGGATTCGGTTGTTAGGGGGGTGCAGATTGAGTCTAATTTAGCTCCAAAAGTCAAGAGAGTATTTGAAATAGAAACAGAGGATAAGATATTAATAAAAGTTGAAATTCATGTTAGATCTTCAAATCCTGAACTTCTTTCCCATTGTCCTTGGGGAAAAACAACCAAAAAAGGGGAAACCTTAGCTCAACAGTGCCCCGAAATAGAAGACAGGATTAAAAGAATGGGAATTGACGGTTTAGCTTACAATACCATTAATGACTTAGTTCGGGCGATTGGTCTTCCTCAAAAACAGCTTTGTGTAGATTGCGATTTAGTTCTGGAAGAATGACAAAACAAAAAGCCATCTTTAAAAGATGGCTTTTCTTTTTGAGACAAATACTAAAAACTATTTTTTTACTTCCTTTACAATTTTTTCAAAAATATTAGGATGATTTCTGGCAAGATCAGCTAAGATTTTTCTATCAAGTTCTATCTTTTCCTTTTTTAAACCATAAATAAAACGGCTGTAAGATAGGCCGTGTTGTCGGCAGGCAGCATTGATTTGAATCTGCCAAAGTTTTCTAAATTCTCTTTTTTTGACTTTTCTATCGCGATAGGAATATTTCCAGGCATGCATTAAAGCTTCTTTTGCCTGTTTATATTTTGATTTTCTTCCCCAGCGAAAACCTTTGGTATGTTTTAATAAACGTTTTCTTCGCTTATGGGCAGTTTTACCTCTTTTAACTCTAACCATGTAACCATCAACGAATACCTAATTAGTTACAAATTTACGAATTCGTAAATTCGAATAAGATTCGTTATTCGGTGATTATTTTAACAGTTTTTTAAGTTTCTTAGCCTCGGCTTTAGAGACCTTAACCAATCTTCTACTTTTTCTTCTTTTTTTTCCTGATTTTTTTGCCAAATAATGGTCCTGGCCGGTAGGTCTTCTAAGAATTTTGCCGGTTTTGGTTATTTTGAAACGTTTTTTGATTGACTTGCGTGTTTTCATAATTACGAGTGAGGGAGAAATGAAAGCTTGTTTTCATTTCGACCGAGTGAAGTAATCATATAAGACGTTAGTCTTCTATGATTTTGAAACAATCATTGTTAGTCCTCTTCCTTCTTTTTTTAGTTCTCTTTCAGTTTTAATTGGGATCGATTTTTCTAAAATTTCCAGGAATTTTCTTATTTTCTTTCTAGCAAAATCTTGATGTGCTTTCTCTCTACCTTTTAATCGCATCTCTATCCTAATTTTATCTCCCTTTTTTAAAAATTTTTCTGCCTGATGAGCTCTTGTTTCTAAATCATGTTCAGAAATTCCAAAGGTTAACCTTATTCCTTTAAGCAGACCTGCCATATGATGTTTGGATGATTTTTCTTTCTTTTTTTGCCGATAAAGATATTTTCCATAATCCATTAACTTACAAACGGGCGGCTCAACTTTTTCAGTAACTTGGATTAAATCGAAACCGCGCTCCCTGGCTATCTGGAGCGCTTTTTCTAACACCAAAACTCCCAATTGTTTCCCGGCTTCATCAATCACTCTAACTTCCCCAGCCCTTATTCGATTGTTGACTAATGGTTTTCTTTGCAGATTTTTTTAAAAATTTTAGAGTGCAATGTGGAGGTGGCGAGGATGAACTCGCATCCAAAAGTTTTACCAAAATAGTTCTACAAATTTAGTCTGTTTTAATTTTCGGATATTAAGTGAGAAACAGACGAAATCTTAATATCTTAGCCTCAATCTTTTCGGCAAATCTTCCGAGGAAAGAAGAGTTGCTTATCCCGATAAATAACACCCCCTAATCCTGATTTTATCAGGACGGGCCCGTCCTGCCGAAGGCAGGAACAGGGCTTCTTCGCCTATCGAGAATCGGCGAAGCGGATGGCGTTAAGCAAAAGCTAACGCAGGTTTCTTGAATAAGTTAGCACTTATTTTTTCTGAAAGTTTTACCAGTTTACAGAATGCTGGATCTGCTTTATTTTGATAAGAACTTCTGTCGAAACTTTCACCCCCTCTTTTTTAGATGTCTTTCTTGAGGGTTCGGCGAATTTCTCTCTCTGCCTCTCTTTTTTTAATTAACTCTCTTTTATCAACTTTTTTCCTTCCTTTAGCTACTCCAAATTCAAGCTTTATTCTAGCATTTTTAGTATAAACTTTCAAGGGCATTAAAGTCAAGCCCCTTTCTTTTACTTTACCAATTAAATGTTTGATTTCTGATTTATTTAAAAGAAGTTTCCTTGACCTTTCTGATTCATAATCTGAGGGCGCGTTTTTTGGTTGATAAGGAGGGATATTAGCTCCAATTAGATAAACTTGCTCATCTCTTAAAACAACATAAGAACCCTTCAAACTCATTCTGCCTGATTTTATTGATTTTACTTCCTGGCCATTTAAAACCATCCCGGCCTCAAATTTCTCCAGGATTTGATAGTTAAAATACGCCTTTTTATTGTCAGCTAAAACCTTCATTAATTCAAGATTATATGATTTATACCTTAGCGAATCAAGCCGCCTTGATTTTATCAAGGCGAGCCTCGCCCAAAGGGCGGGGTTCTGCGAGCAGAGCTCACAGGTTCTTAATTTATATTATCATATTTTAAGAATTAAAAAATGTGCCGAGAATTATTTCGGCACATTATAGAGATTTAGCTCTCTCCTATTTCGTCTGCGAACTTAAGAGCTTTTTTATGTAGGTCGGTTCTACTAATATGAATTGTAAATACCTCGCTGTTGACCCGGGAACCAACCCAATCACCATCAGTTGTTGAAAAAACTCCACGGGGACCTTTATTATGTCCATGTACAACACCAAGTTTATCCGCGATTTCCCCGTTTGACATATATTTTTTTAATCGGAATTTCTTAACAGATACTGGCATATTATACCTCCTTTTCAAGTTTTTAAGTTGCTATTTTAGTTTATTTTGATATTTACATACTATCATATATTCCCAAATCTGTCAACCCTCATTTTCTCACGATCGTGAGAAAATGAGAACTGTTTTTTAACAGAGGAAGGACTTCTGTTTTTATCTTTAATTTTTAGGAAAAATAAGAACCATGCCTCGCTAATGCTCGGCAGAACCTTGATTCGTTAAGGTATTTATATATGTCTTGAAATAAGGTAAACTGGAACTAATGATTAGAGAAGAAATAAAGAAATTAATAGAGAAAGCTGTGAAGGAGCTTGGCTTTAAGCTTCCCGAGGTTTTGGTTGAGGAGCCGAGAGAGAAGGCGCACGGTGATTACGCCACCAATGTTGCAATGATGATTGGGAAAGAAGATCCAATAAAGATGGCTGAAATGATAAAGTCAAAGATAAAAAGCAATATTATTGAGAGAATTGAAATTGCTAAGCCGGGTTTTATCAATCTTTTTGTTTCAAAAGAATATTTACAAAAACAAGTGAGCGAGATTTTAAAACAGAAAAATAAATTCGGCAATTTGAAAATCGGCAAAAGAGGGAAAATTAATGTTGAATTTGTTTCAGCTAATCCTACCGGGCCTTTAACTTTAGGAAATGGCCGGGGAGGATTTTACGGAGATGTTTTGGCAAATGTTTTAGAAAAAGCAGGATATAATGTAACTCGGGAATATTATATTAACGATCGTGGCAAACAAGTAGAAGATTTGAAAAAAGGGCTTTATAAAGGCGAGAAGAGAACAGTTTCGCAAATTCAAAAAGAAAATCAAAAAATAATTACAAAAAAACTAAAAATTAAGTTTGATAATTGGTTTTCAGAAGAAAGCTTGTATAGAAACAAAGAAGTTGATAAAATTTTAGATTGGCTGAAGAGAAAAAAACTCGCTTATGAAAAAGAAGGGGCTTTATGGTTTAAATCAACTAAATTTGGAGATGATAAAGACAGGGTATTGGTAAAAGCAGATGACGAGAAAACCTATTTCGCTTCTGATCTGGCTTATTTAAAAAATAAATTTGGAAGAGGATTTGATAAATTGATTTTCTTTTGGGGGGCTGACCATTATGGATATGTCGGTAGGATGAAAGCTGCGGTTGAGGCTTTGGGTTATAAAAAAGAGCAAGCAGATTTTATTATTATGCAGTTGGTTCGGCTTTTTGAAAAAGGGAAGCAAGTTCGGATGTCAAAGAGAACTGGTACCTACGTCACTTTGGAAGAATTAATTGATAAAGTTGGTTTAGATGTAGCCAGATTTTTCTTTTTAACCAGAAGCGCTGGCAGTCATTTGAATTTTGATTTGGATTTAGCCAAAGAAAAGTCAGAAAAAAACCCGGTTTATTATGTTCAATACGCCAACGCGAGAATACATAGTATTCTCGCGAAGTCAAAAGTCAAAAGTCCCTGCCTCGACGGTAGGCGGGAAAAATCAAAAATACAAATTAAAAATAAGAAAATTTTTGGATTATTGAACCATCCTTCTGAACTCACCCTTATTAAACAACTGATTAGATTTCCAGAAGTTATTGAAGATACTGCTAAAGATTACCAAGTTCAGAGAATTCCTCAATACGCCATTGATTTGGCTACTGAATTCCATAAATTTTATCGTGACTGTCGAGTCATTACAAAAAATAAAGAATTAAGCCAAGCCAGAATATCTTTAATTTCGGCAACTCAAGCCGTCCTTAAAAATACTTTAAATTTAATGGGAATTTCAACTCCCGAGAAAATGTGAAAATGCGAAATAAATATATTCTTTTGCGGCATGAAGAGACAATTTATCAGACCAAAAAGAAGGATTTTTTGTATCCCTGGTCACAAACAGCCTCTGTTAGTTTAACTGAAAAAGGAAGAAAACAGATAAAAACTGCAGCTAAAGAGTTTAAGGATAAAAATATTGATTTAATTTATTCTTCTGATTTTTTGCGAACTCGTCAGACAGCAAAAATTGTTGCCAAAGAACTTGGTTTAAAGGTTAAATTTGATAAACGACTCCGGGATATAAATTTCGGGATTTATCATGGAAAGCCAACAAGGGAATATTATCAATTTTTTTCTACCAGAAAGCAGAAATTTTCCAAACGACCTCCTAAAGGTGAAAATTGGAGAGATGTTAAGAAAAGAGTTAAAAATTTTATAAAAGATATTGAAAAGAAGCATAGAAACAAAACAATTTTAATTGTCAGTCATGGAGACCCTTTATGGCTTTTATGCGGAATTTTGAAAGGATTAAACGAGAAAGAAATTTTAGAGAGGAAATACCACGGCTTCCGTGCTTATAAAGACTTTTATCCCGGCCTCGGAGAGATTTTGGAAGTTAAATAAATTAATTATGGAATTAGATTTCCCAAAAATTGAAGAAAAGATACTAAAGTTCTGGAAAGAGAAGAAAATTTTTGAAAAGCTTAGGGAGAAAAACCAAGGTAAAGAACGTTGGTCATTTTTGGATGGCCCGATAACCGCTAACAATCCGATGGGCGTTCATCATGCTTGGGGAAGGACTTACAAGGATTTGTTTCAGAGATATAAAGCTATGCAGGGGTTTGAACAAAGATTTCAAAATGGTTTTGACTGCCAGGGGCTCTGGGTTGAAGTTGAAGTTGAAAAAGAGATGGGTTTTAAAACAAAGAAAGATATTGAGAAATTTGGCATTGGAAAATTTGTTGAGGCCTGTAAAAAAAGAGTTTTAAAATATTCCAAAGTTCAGACCGAGCAGTCAATTCGCTTAGGCCAATGGATGGATTGGGAGAATTCTTATTACACAATGTCTGATGAGAATAATTACGCTATATGGAACTTTTTAAAAAAATGCTGGCAGAAAAAACTTTTGTATAAAGGCAGGGATGTGGTTCCCTGGTGCCCTCGCTGCGGCACAGCCATTTCCCAGCACGAAATTTTAACTGAAGAATATCAAGAACTTACTCATAAATCAGTTTTTGTAAAGCTGCCAGTTGAGGGCCGAAAAAATACTTTCTTTCTTATTTGGACAACCACACCCTGGACTTTACCAGCTAATGTGGCTTTGGCTGTTCACCCTGAATTAATTTATGCTGAAGTTCAAGATAAGGAAGGAAATATTTTTATCTTCCTTAAAAGTAAAGCTGATTTAATTTCAGAGGGGAAAGTAATTAAAGAATTTCTCGGCGAAAAATTAGAAAATTTGAAATATCAGGGAATGTTTGATGAGCTTCCAGCAGTTAAAAAAAGCGTTGAGAAGGAAGGGCACCGGGTTATTTTATGGAAGGATATTTCTGAAGAAGAAGGGACAGGCATTGTTCATATCGCTCCGGGCTGCGGGCAGGAGGACTTCCAGTTAAGCAAAGAATTTAATCTGCCGGTTGTTAATCCAACCAATGAAGAAAGCAAATATAAAGAGGGGTTTGATTTCCTGACAGGAAAATTAGTGGGTGAGGCGGCTGATTTGATTTTTGATAATTTAAATAAAAAAGGATTGGTCTTTAAAATTGAAGATTATGCCCACCGTTATCCAACTTGCTGGCGATGTAAGGAAGAATTAATTTTTCGCTTGGTTGATGAGTGGTATATTTCAATGGAAAAGTTGAGAAAGCCATTAATGGAAATAGCAAGAAAAATAAAATGGATTCCTTCTTTCGGTTTGGAGCGGGAACTGGATTGGCTGAAAAATATGCAGGATTGGTTAATTTCCAAGAAACGTTATTGGGGTTTGGCTTTACCGATTTATGAATGCGCTTGCGGTAATTTTGAGGTTATTGGTTCAAAAGAGGAATTAAAAGAAAGAGCTGTTTCTGGCTGGAAAAAATTTGAAGGACGTTCTCCTCACCGGTCCTGGGTAGATGAAGTAAAAATTAAATGCTCAAAATGTAAAAAATTGGTTTCCCGGATTCCTGACGTAGGAAATCCCTGGTTGGATGCCGGGATAGTTCCTTTTTCTACCATGGGATATTACGAGAATAAAGAATATTGGAAAAAATGGTTTCCAGCTGACTTGATTTGCGAATCTTTTCCCGGTCAATTTAAAAATTGGTTTTATGCGATAATTGTAATGAGTACGGTTTTAGAAAACACCAATCCTACAGGAACAATTTTTGGCTACGCTTCGGTTCGTGATGAAAAAGGGGAAGAAATGCACAAGTCAAAAGGAAACGCTATTTGGTTTGATGAAGCTGTTGAGAAGATTGGAGCAGAGCCAATGCGCTGGATGTATGCCAAACAGAACCCCGTTTATAATTTAAAGTTTGGCTATGGGCCGGCAGAGGAAATAAAAAGGAAATTGCTAACCTTATACAACGTTTTTTCTTTCTTTAGTACTTATGTAGATAAAAAAGATCTCCCAGTTGCTAGTTCCAAATTACCAGTTACTAAAAACATTTTAGATAAGTGGATTATTTCCCGTTTTAATAATTTAATTGAAAAAGTTACCAGGAATCTGGATAGATATAATGCTTCCTTAGCCACTTTGGCAATTGAGAAGTTTTTTATAGATGATTTATCTCTTTGGTATATCAGAAGGTCTCGCAAGAAATTTCATCAGGGAGCTGAAGGAAGAAAGGATGCTATTAAAACTCTTTATTATCTGCTTTTAAATTTAACAAAACTTATAGCGCCGATAATGCCATTTTTTTCTGAGGAGATGTATCTAAGTTTAAAGTCAGATAATATGCCAGAGTCAATTCATTTATCTGACTGGCCAAAGACAGATAAGGAGAAAATTAATAGGGATTTAGAAAAGAAAATGACAGAGGTTCGGGAAATTGTTACTCAGGCCTTAGCCCAAAGAGCAGAAGTGGGAATAAAAGTTCGTCAACCCTTAAAAGAATTAAGAATTCCCGCCTTCGCTAAAGCTACGGCGGGCGAAGAAGAATTATTAGAGTTAATAAAAGAAGAGGTTAATGTAAAAAAGATAGTTTTTGATAAGAAAATTAAAAAAGAAATAGAATTAGATACTAAAATTAGTAAAACTCTTAAAGAAGAGGGAATTGTCAGAGATTTTATCCGGAATGTACAAAAAATGAAAAAAGAAGCAGGCTTTTTGCCAAAAGATAGAGTTTTGATTTATTATTTTGCCGAGAGAGAAATAAGAAATATTATAGAGAACAAAAAATATTTTATTTTAAAAGAAACCAGAACCGAAAATATCGAACTTAAAAAAGAAGTAATCCGGGAACCTTTTTATTTAGGAACAAAGGTCGACAACCAAAAAGTTTATTTAAAAGTTAAAAAAGGCTATTCGAAGATTAAATAATATGGGAATTTACGAAAAAAGAAGATCAATCCCAAGGAGGGAATTAAAATCAACCTTTAAGAGACATCGTGGCACAATACCAGGAACTGGCGGTAAAAAGTATCATCAGCGAGAACGAGATAAGATGACAAGAGAAGTATTTGGGCCGAAATACGGAAGCCAGATTTCTAAAGACGAATACCGAAGAGCGGTTCGGGATTTAGAATCTACTAAGAGGGGCGCGAAAACTCCTAGTGAAAAATTAAAGATAAGTCAAAAAGTCAGATACCTAAGAGAGATGGGAGGAAAGAATATCTAAACTATTGTGCTAATATGGCCGTTCATTATCGGACTCAAGGTTTTTTGTTAAAAAAAACTGATTTGCGAGAAACTGATCAGCTTTTTACTATTTATACTAAAGATTTCGGGAAATTAGAGATTTTAGGAAAAGCAATCAGGAAAATTAAATCAAAATTACGTTCAGGAGCGGAACTTTTTTATTTATCTGAAACTGAGTTTATTCAAGGGAAAACCCATAAAACCTTAACTGATGCAATAACAATTGAAAAGTTTAAAAATACCAGAAATGATTTAGAGAGATTAAAAATTGCTTATCAAATTGCTGGGGTCGCCGACAATTTAATAAAAGGCCAGGAAAAAGACGAAACAATATTTAATTTATTAAATGAAACATTTGATAAATTAAATAACTTACAACTTACAACCTGCAACTTACAACTAATTTATTTTTATTTTATTTGGAACTTGCTTTCAATTTTAGGATATCAGATTGACCTTTATAATTGCGCTTTTTGCCAGAAAAAACTGGTTCCTGAGAAACTTTTTTTTGAGCCAGAAGAAGGGATAATTTGCTCAAAGTGCTTTGAAGGGGCAGGGGATAAAGAAATTTCGCCAGAAGTTATTAAAATTTTGCGGCTTTTTCAAAAAAATGACTGGGATACTTTATTAAAGTTGAAAATAGATAATATTTATTGGAAATCATTAGAAACAATTTCAGAAAATTATCTCGCTAACTACAGTAAAAGCGAATAATCTGCTATTATATATTAATATATAGCAAGCCGGCTAATATAATTATGAAAAAACTTGTCTTTTTTATTATAATATTATGTTTGATTCTAGGGATAGTTGGTTTTTGGTATTGGCAAAGGAATCCTTATTCAAAAGAGATTTTGAAATTAGAGATTTTAGGTCCTGAGACCGCTGTGATTTCCAAAGAGATTGAATATACGGTGAAATATAAAAACAATGGCAATGTTAGGTTGGAGGAACCGCGGCTTATTTTTGAATTTCCCGAGTATACTTTGTTAGAAGAGGATTATTCAAGAAGGAAAGAAATAGGACCTGAAGAATTAGGAGATATTTATCCTGGCGAGGAAAAAACTTTTCAATTTAAAGGACGGCTTTTTGGAAAAGAGGGGGAGGTGAAAACAGCTAAGGCCTGGTTGAGTTATCGTCCTAAAAATCTTCAAGCCCGCTATGAGTCAGCCACTACTTTTACCACTATAATTAAATCTATTCCTCTTACCTTTGATTTTGACCTTCCTTCAAAAGCAGAAGCAGGCAGAGATTTTAAATTTTATTTAAATTATTATTCTAGCTTAAATTACCCTCTTACCAATCTGGGAGTAAGGGTTGAATACCCCTCAGATTTTGAGTTTTTAGAAAGTGATCCCAAGACCATAGAAAGAACTGAATGGGAAATTCCTCTTTTGAATAAAGCCGAAGGAGGAAGAATTGAAATTAGCGGGAGATTATCCGGCGAGATTAGAGAGCAGAAGATTTTCCGGGCTAATCTTGGAATTTGGATAGAAGATGAATTTATTTTATTGAAAGAAATAACTAAAGGCGTAGAAATTAGCAAACCCAGTTTATCTGTTTTCCAACAGATAAATAGTCAAAACCAATATACAGCCAGTTCGGGTGATTTGCTTCATTACGAAATTTTCTTTAGAAATATTGGAGAGGAAGCATTCTTAGATTTATTTTTACTAGTCAGGTTAGATGGTAAAGGATTTGATTTTGATACAGTAAAGACCGATTTGGGTCAGTTTAACAAGGGAGATAATTCTATAATTTGGGATTGGAGAGATGTTTCTAAACTTAAATTTTTAGGCCGAGGGGAGGGGGGAAAGGTTGAGTTTTGGATAGAGCTTAAAGAGGAGTGGTCACTTAACAGCCCTCAGGAAAAAAATGCTATTTTAAAAAATACAGTTTTAATTTCTCAAATTAAAGAAGAATTTGAAACAAAAGTAAATTCAAAATTAGCTATTTCTCAAAGAGGGTATTATCAAGAAGAAGTTTTTGGAAATTCAGGACCAATTCCCCCAAAAGTTGGAGAAGAAACAACTTACACCATAATCTGGCAGGCAAAGAATTATTTTAATGATGTTAAAAACGTAAAAGTAAAAGCAGTATTACCCTCAAATGTTAGATTAACCGGTAAGATTTTCCCCGAAGAAGAGTCATCAAATTTTGCTTTTGATAGCCAAAGCCGGGAGATTGTCTGGATGGTTAGAGATGACCAGGCAATGGAAGCCGGAACAGGGATTTTAAGCCCAGCTCCAAATATTGCTTTTCAGATTGCTTTAACTCCAAGCTCTGGGCAAAAAGGAAAAAACCCCAAAATTATAGGCGAGGCAACAATTAGCGGAGAAGACCAATGGACAGAGACAGTTATTGAAGAAACTGATTCTAAGATAGACACCACTTTGCCAGATGATTCATCTGTTTCTTCAAGCCAGGGAATTGTTGAGTAAGAATAAAAAAATTTTATGAAAAAAATACAGGGGTCGCCCTGTATTTTTATTTGACAAATTTTTTTTAAAATATTAATATGTTTTAGTTTCTGGTTCTTTAAAAAGGAGGTAAATTATGAAAGAAAAGCAGGAAGAATGTGCCAAATGCCCGTTTTTTAATATCTGCGCAGCTTACATTGTTAGAGAAAAAATCGAGGATAATTGGAAGTTTGGAATACTGATAACGGAAAAGATAATAATAAATCCAATAAAATGGTCTCAACGATTTTGCTTTGCTGATTTCGAAAATTGCGTTCATTATCCAGAAAGAGAACAAGAAAGAAAAAAAAGAGAACAAAGCGCTTAAAGCCCTAATCAGAATTTTCTGAAAAGGGCTTTTTTCTTCTACGGGGTTGACAAACCATTAATATTATTTAATATTATCTATTACTCAAAGAAGTACTTTTACAACCAAATAAGGAAAGGAGGTGTAAGTAAAGAAAGTTATTTTTGTTGTTAGTTGAAATTGCTTAAGAAGTATCAAATTTAAGGAGAAAGAATATGAGTAGAGTAACACTTTTTACCGGTCAGTGGGCAGACATGCCCCTGGAAAAATTGGCACAAAAAGCAGCAGCTTGGGGATATGACGGACTTGAACTTTGTTGTTGGGGTGACCACTTAGATGTTTTCAGGGCAGCTACAGACATGGCATACTGCAGAAAGCAACTGGCAATACTTGGGAAGAACAATCTGAGGATTTTTGCTATAAGTAATCATCTTGCGGGCCAGCTTGTCTGCGACCTCAACAATGATAGCCGTTCCGATGCGTTTGCCCCTACTGATTGTGCCGGCGATGCGGAAAAGAAACGGCAATGGGCTGTTGAAGCCATGAAGAACACGGCCAGAGCAGCGAAAAATCTCGGCGCCAAAGTGGTGAACGGCTTCACGGGTTCGTCTATCTGGCATCTGCTTTACAGCTTCCCGCCGGTGACGGAGTCAATGATTAGGGATGGTTTCGTCCATTTCGCAAAGATGTGGAACCCGATTCTAGACGTGTTTGACGAATGCGGAGTGAAGTTCGCACTGGAAGTGCACCCCACTGAGATTGCATTTGACATCATCACTGCCAAACGGGCTCTGGAGGCAGTGGGCAATCGTAACACCTTTGGCTTCAACTTTGATCCCAGCCACCTGCACTGGCAGATGGTTGACCCCGTATGCTTCCTCAATGAATTCCCGGACCGCATTTATCATGTCCATATGAAGGATGCGGCAAGGCAGCTGAACGGCAGGACAGGAATACTGGCTTCATACCTGCCCTTCGGTCATCCAGACCGCGGCTGGGACTTCCGTTCTCTTGGTCACGGCGGCGTGCATTTCGAGGAAATCATCAGGACCTTGAACAGAATAGAAGATAAGGACCCACTCTCGGTTGAATGGGAAGATAGCGGAATGGACAGGGAGCACGGCGCGGAAGAGGCCTGCAAGTTTGTCAAGGAGATTGATTTTGAACCCTCAAAACAGGCATTTGACGCCGCGTTTGATAAGAAATAACAGAATTTTGTTTGTATATAAACCCAAAGGGCTAGATAAAAAATCCAGCCCTTTTTTGTTTTTAGCTTGACAAAATACCACCAATATTTAATATTATCTATTACTTTAAAGCAGAACATTAACAACCAAATAAAGAAAGGAGGTGTAAGTAAAGAAAGTTATTTCTGTTGTCAGTTAAGAACGGTTTTAGAATATAATATTCTGTACAGTTTAATGAAGGAGAGTAAATTATGGAAAAGATTGTAGCTTTATTATGTGTGTTTGGTTTAGGTATGTGCTTCTCACTGCTGGGGTCAATTAGCGTAAAGCTGATGCCGCGGCTGGGAATCGACAAAGGCAAGTTTGGCACGCTCATTTCGACGTTTATGCTTACGTCTTTGATTGCGTCGCTGATTATAGGCGTGGTCATCGACAAGATTGGTTATAAGCCCGTGGCGATATTCGGGTTCGTCCTGACAGCACTGTGTATTTTCTTACTCGCGCACGGCAGGACCTTTGAGGCGGCATTATGGTCATGTCTGTTGCTGGGCTTTGGAGCAATGGCTTTGAACACGGCTGGCAATACTCTCATTCCAGTCGTTCTGTTTGATGGGAAGAACCCGGCAGCCGCCAGTAACTTCGGCAACGTGTTTTTCGGTCTGGGACTTTTTCTCACACCATTTCTCGTTAGCTTCCTTTTTCAGAAAACCTCTTACGAGAAGGCCGTTTCGGTGTTAGGTTTTATTGTACTGGCCCCTGTAATTTTAGCGATTTCGGCAACCTATCCCGTGAGCCAGGCAGGGTTCGCTCTTTCAGGCGCCTTCAAACTGCTTGCCGAGCCAGCCGTTCTGGTTGCTGCATTAGCACTGTTCTGCTATATTAGTCTGGAGATGTCATTTTCTAACTGGCTGCCGACATTTGGACAAGAAGTAATTGTCAAGGCAGGGCCGTGTGCTGATACGAGTGTGGTGGATGCTTCGGCGCAGCGGATGCTTTCAGTGTTTGCCATAGCGATGATGGTAGGGCGACTCCTTGCGAGTCAGATTCAAGTAATCACAGAGTACGGGAGCTGGTTTATTGCAGGGGCCGCTTTAATTGCTGCCTTTGTCATTGCGGCGATGAGAATTGTCAGGAGTGTTGCCTGGGCGTGGATACTAGCAGCCCTTGCCGGTTTCTTTTTCGCTCCATGTTTTCCGACAACCGTAGGAATTACGTTCGCCAAGTTCAGCCCTGAGATATACGGCAGCATATTTGGAATAATCTTTGCCGTGGGTCTGCTTGGTGCAGTGATTATTCCGAAAGCTATCGGTAACCTGGCTAAGGGGTCATCGGTTCAGGAGAGTTTGTGGCTGTTGATTCCTGCCTGCGGAGTTCTGATTGTTTTGGCGCTTCTTTTAGGCCTACCCTAAGCTTTGTGCTGTATGCTATCCTTGCTATCGTAGAACAAGAGTAAGCAGAAATGGACGAAAATAAAGAAATAATTAGTACTTTGAATAAGAGTTAAAAGGGTCTTTGTAAAGAGAGCGTGGCTTTATAAAGATTTGAGGATTTCCACGTCTGAAAGGATAGATGTATGATAGAGATTAAAGTATTTGAAGATGCGTTAAGGTCTTTGACTCCGATATTAAGTATAATGGAGTTGCATAGGCCTAGCGGAAAACCGGATTTTCAGAATGAGCGAGTTGTCTGGTGGGATAATGAAATGATTGTCCCTTACCAAAAAAGAATGTTTTCAATGGGCTGGCTTGATGTCAAAAAGTTCGGAAAAGACCAAGTCAGCGAGGATGGTTTTGAGTTTCATAAGGAGGGTGATGAGTTCTTTCTCAATTTCTCTAAAACCGCGACACTTTTCCTGCCGGTGATAGAGGTGGACAGAGATAACAACATTACTGGCCGACAGGTTATCAAACTACTGCCTGGGATGGGTTGTGTTATGCCTGCTAGAGTTATTCATACTCCGCCTTTCCAAAACGAAGAAGACATAGCAGTGATGCTTGTTTTCAAGAAATACCGCCTTGATTTGCAACCTGTGACAACGAGAAAACCGCTTGAGTTTGATCTAGGGTCATAAAGCCCAAAGATCTTTACCAGTTGTTTATCTCTATAAAATAAACCAAAGGGCTAGATAAAAAATCCAGCCCTTTTTTGTTTGACTTTTTAATATTAATATGTATAATAAGAACCATGCCTCGCTAAACGCTCGGCAGAACCTTGATTCGCTAAGGTATGAAAATATAGTCTTAAATTGAAGTATCTTAACGGAGTTTAAGATATATTAGTTCTTTTAAAACTTAACAACAGGAAAGGAGGTAAGTCCAATGATTGTTGAAGTAATATTGGGAATTATTGCTGGTTTGACGCATATCATAGCATTTCTCATATACAACAAACAGATGCTTCAAGGATTGTCGCGTCCTAACAGAGCCACTTGGATGCTGTGGGTTTTTATATCTACGCTCAATTGTGCTAGCTATATTGTGATGAGCAGAGACATTGTAAAAGGATTTCTGCCGATTGCCAGCACTATTGCTTGTATTGCGGTATTTGTTGTATCTTTGTTCAAAGGAAAGTTGTCCAAGTTAAATCTCGGGGATGAAGTTGCTTTGGTGATTGGATGTTTTTCTATTTTTATATGGTGGGGCTATCATTCTGCCACTTATGCTAATTTACTTTTACAGGTTTGCATTTTTATTTCTTTCATACCTACTTATCGTGGGGTATGGAGAGATGTAGCTACTGAAAAGGCATTACCCTGGTTTATCTGGAGTTCTGCCTATATTCTAACTATCACTGTTGTCTTTCTTCGCTGGCAAGACCAATATCAAGATCTTGTTTATCCAATCAACTGTCTTTTATTACACGCTGGAGTTGGGATTTTAGCTTTTCGCAGGAAGGATTGACAAATTCAAAAATATATGATAGGAGATAAGTGTTGCAGTGTGTTGCTGTGGCTGTCAGTAATCTGACATTTTGTAAATTAACAATTTCATAAAGAAAGAGAGCTGGTTTTATTGCAGTAAATTTAAGTGTTTTGCGGAAAACGAAACATTAATTTTAGACAAGCGTGGAAAGCGCAAAGGAGAAGTAAAATGGCACTAAAAGTAAGCCAATTGAGAAGAATGGAAAAGCTGGAATCAAGCATTCATGATTTGTGTGAAAAAAACGTCCGTAGCCCTAATCATTATTTGGAGATTCTTCAGGCTGTTAATGATGGTTTGCAGATTGATATTATTAAACCAACGCTCTTTCTTTCGCTGGCCGAACAGCTTAAAGGTTTTGCCGCCTACAACCAGTGGCTAAAGAAGGAATACCCAGAGTATGCTATCCCAGATGAGGAACTGGCAGCTCAACAAGCTGAGCTTAATAAGAGAGGTTCTAGCCGTTTGATTTTCTACTGCCATAACGGCGATGTGGTGCTGACTGCCAGATTAGCTTGGGAATATACTTGCTCCTATCGTGAGACAATTAGCGACTTAATTGAATTCAAAGCTGATTATATGCGACCAGCTGAGAGAGAACCAGATCGACCTACTGGTTTCTATACTATGAAGCTTTCTCCAGAGGATAAAAATGCCATCGGAAAAAAGTTTCAGGGTAGATCAGTCAGCGAAGTACGCAGTAAGCTTGGTAATGATTGGGCTATGGGCTCTGAAGGTCTCCAATTTGTGGGCATAACCCATAGAGACTATTTAGGACTAATGGATGGTCGCACCTTTCCTTGGATTGATCTCCCGGCTCTCATAGTAAGCCGAGGTGCTCGGGGCGACATTCTATCCCTGGATGTTTTTGAGGGAAAGCCGAGACTTATTGATCGAGGTATTAATCAAAGAGATCCTCACGTTGGTTCCGGTTCCCTCCAGCAGTGTTGATCTTAAATAGTTCTTTGACGATTTTAAAGGGCTGAATAAATTCAGCCCTTTTTCTTTTGCAACGAGAACAGTTCTCGTTGCATTTTTAAAATGGGCTTGACAGAAATTCTTATCTATATATAATATAAATAGTTATTAAAGATTGATCTGTTTCAATTTAAAGAACTTTGAAAATTGAAAAAGGAGAAAAAATATGGAAATTAAGAAAAATACGTTAGTGTTACTAAAAGATCCTTTACTTATTCCCGAATGTCGTTTGTACTTGGTGACAAAGGCACCCCAAAACAGCAATTGTCTGGGGCTGGTGGATCTTAAGGGTGAAAAAACTGAACTTACTAGAAGGGAGTTCGTTCCTCTGGCTCAGGTTGAAATAAAAACTAGAAGCGTTAAGAAGGCCTTGGCTTCATGTTATCTTGAGGCAGTGATGAATCTTATAAAAGCCTGCGGGTCCAATTAACTTCTTAAGACTAAAAAGGCTGGATAGATATCCAGCCTTTTTTATTTCCCCCAATATTTTATCAACGAGGCCCGTCCTCGTTGATAAAGATTGAATTTATATCTCTAACGGGGTAAAATTAAATAATGGCAAATTTAATGGAAAAAATTGTATCTCTGGCTAAAAGAAGAGGTTTTATCTTTCCCTCATCAGAAATTTATGGGGGCTTTGGTTCTTGCTATGATTTTGGACCTTTGGGAGTTGAGATGAAAAATAATATTAAGAGGACCTGGTGGGATGAAATGATAAAAGAGCATAATGATATTGTTGGATTGGATGCGGGGATTTTAATGAGTCCTAAAGTTTGGAAGGCCTCCGGCCACTTAACCGCTGGTTTTGCCGATGAATTGGTAGAGTGTAAGAAATGTCACAGACGGTTTCGTTTGGACGAAATAGAAGAAAACTTGCCCTCACACCATTCCGCCAAAGGCGGAACTGGTAGTGATGGGTGTCCGGAATGCGAAGGCGAGCTAACCAAACCCAGAAAGTTTAATTTGATGATGAAAACTTTTGTGGGACCAGTAGAAGATGAAGCAGCTAAAACTTATTTAAGAGCTGAAACCTGCCAGGGGATTTATCTTAATTTTAAAAATATCTTACAAACAATGCGTCTGAAAATCCCTTTTGGTGTTGCTCAAATTGGAAAGGCGTTTAGAAATGAGATTACTCCCAAAGATTTTATTTACCGAACCCGGGAATTTGAACAAATGGAAATGCAGTGGTTTTGCCAGCCAAAGACAGCTCCTAAATTTTTTGATTATTGGAAGAAAGAAAGAATAAATTGGTATTTAAATTTAGGAATTAAAAAAGCAAATTTAAGAGTAAAAGAAGTTTCTAAAAAAGAACTTCCTCATTACGCCAAAAGAGCTGTAGATATTGAATATAAATTTCCCTTCGGCTCGCCTCGCTTCAGAGTCGAAGCGGGTTGGAAAGAAATTGAAGGAATTCATAATCGGGGAGATTGGGATTTGTCTAACCACGCAAAGCATAGTGGTGAGGATTTAAGATACGAAGGACCCGCCTCCGCCCCGCAAAGCGGGGCTTCGGCGGGCAAGTATTTCCCTCATATTATTGAAACTTCAGCTGGGGCGGATAGGTCTCTTTTTGCCTTTTTATCTGATGCTTATCAGGAAGTCAAAGGCGGCAGAACTAAAACTACCAAAGCTGCAAAAGAAATTGAGGTTTTGCTTAAACTCCATAAATCTTTAGCCCCAATTAAAGTGGCCATATTACCTTTAGTGAAGAACAAACCAAAGTTGGTAAAAAAAGCAAAAGAAGTTTATCAGGCGCTAAAACCTCATTTTATGACTCAGTATGATGAGATTGGTTCAATTGGCCGGAGATACCGAAGGCAAGATGAAATTGGCACTTTGTTTTGCCTAACAGTTGATTTTGACTCATTGGAAAAAGATGATTTGACGGTTAGAGATCGTGATACAATGAAACAGGAAAGAATAAAAATCAAAGAACTAATTTCATTTTTAAAAGAAAAATTAAATGAGTGATAAAGTTGCAGCCATTGTTCCAGCTCTAAATGAAGAAGCAAACGTTGGCAATGTTTTGAAAGTGCTTTTAGCGTCAAAAGACCTTGATGAAGTGATTTTAGTAGATGATGGCTCCACTGATAGGACGCCTGATATAGCTGAAAAGATAGGAGCTAAAGTAATAAGCTTGTCCAAAAAAGGGGGAAGCGGCAAGGCAAATGCAATGAGGCAAGGAGTGATGAATACTAATGCCAATATAGTTTTGTTTATTGATGCTGATCTGAAGAACTTGTCGGTTGAACACATCTCTTTGTTGGTTGGGCCAGTTTTAAAAAGGGAAGCTGCAATGTGTGTTGGAATAAGAGAGCGCCGTGGTGGAGGAAAGATAACCGAGCTTTTTATCAAGATTGATCCTTTAACTGCTATTGCCGGGGAGAGGGCAATGGAACGTCAGGTTTTTGAGGGAATCCCTACTGATTGTATCAAGGGTTTTATGGTTGAGACCGCCTTGAATTATTATTGCTTGGTTAATAATCTCAAAGTTCGCTATGTTAAATTGAAGGGTTTGAGTATTACTATCAAAGAAAAGAAATGGGGCATTTTCAGGGGGTTTTTAAATAGATTAAAAATGTATGGCGAACTTTTAAGAGTAAGAATTATAATTTTAAGGAAAAAAAAGGAATTTAAAATTAAATAGATGTTCAAAAAAACTGTTTTCAAAAATGGCTTAAGAATTATTACTGTTCCTCAAAAGAGCACACAGGCAGTAACTGTTTTAGTGCTGGTTGGGACTGGCTCTAAATATGAAAAAAGGGAGATAAGCGGCATCTCCCATTTTTTAGAACATATGTTTTTTAAAGGAACAAAGAAGCGTCCCACCACTACAGCTATTGCTGAAACCTTAGATAAGGTTGGAGGAATTTACAACGCTTTTACCGGTGAAGAATTTACTGGTTATTTCGCTAAAGTTGATGCCAGTCACTTTGATTTAGCTTTGGACTGGGTTTCGGATATTTTTTTGAACTCAAAATTAGATGCCAAAGAAATCAAAAAAGAAAAAGGGGTAATTCTTGAGGAGATAAATATGCTCTTTGATAATCCTATGTCTCAGGTTCAAATTTTATGGAGAGAGCTTTTGTATGGTAACCAACCGGCTGGCTGGAACATTGCTGGAACTAAGGAAAGTGTGACGGGGATTTCCCACCAGAAATTAAAAAATTATCTGAAAAATCAATATGTTGCTTCAAATACTATTGTTTGTATAGCCGGGAATATAAAAGTTTCTCAAGCGATAAAAAAGGTAAGAGAGCATTTTTCTAAAATAAAAACCACTAAATCTTTTGGTAAACCAAAAGTTATTGAAAGACAAACAAGACCAGAACGCCTTTTAAAAGAAAGAAAAACCGACCAAACTCATCTTTGTCTGGGAGTTAGAGCTTACAATCTTTTTCATCCCCAAAGATATGCTCAAGAGATTTTAGGAATAATCTTGGGAGGAATGATGAGCTCAAGATTATTCATTGAGATAAGAGAGAAATTGGGATTAGCTTATTATATTAGCACTGATGTTTCTGCTGATCCAGATACTGGTTTTTTAGTTACCCAGGCCGGTGTTGATAATAAAAAAGCTGAGAAAGCTATTTCCACCATCTTAAAAGAATATAGAAAAGTTTCTCAAAAGAAAATTCCAGCTGGTGAATTGAAAAAAGCAAAAGATTATATAAAAGGTAAAACGACTTTGCAATTGGAAGCTTCTGATGCCAAGGCTAGTTTTTATGGAGTCCAGGAGCTTCTTGAGAATAAAATTTTAACCCAAAAAGAAATTTATGATAGAATTAATAAAGTAAGCGCTGATGATATCTTAAAGGTTGCCCGAGATTTTTTTCAACCCCAAAAGCTAAATTTAGCTTTAATCGGACCCTTTAAAAATAAAGAAAAATTTCAAAAACTATTAATATTATAGAAGACTAACGTCTTATGTAAATTATGACAAGTTATATTGAAATAATCGCTTCATTCGGTCGAAATGAAAACAAGTTTTCATTTTTCCCTCATTCGTAATTATGGATAGTGAAAAATTATTAGACATATCCTGGAAGACAATTCTAAAAATCTCTGTTGCTGTTGTTTGTTTCTATATTCTTTTTTCAATCAAAGCTATTCTAATTTGGTTTATTTTTGCTTTGACAATTTCGGTTTTATTTAATCCAGCTATTGATTTTTTACAGAAAAGGAAGATTCCTCGGGTTCTGGGGGTAGTGATTATTTATGTTGGTATCTTTGGAATATTAAGCGCTTTAATTTATTTAGTAGTTCCTCTATTTACTTCTGAAATTCAAGAATTTTTAAAGTCCTTTCCTCAATACTTTGAAAAGATTTCTCCTCCTTTAAAAGAATTGGGTTTTCAGGCCTTTGAAAACATTGAGAGTTTTCTTAAAGCTTTAGGAAGTACCTTAGAAGGAATGACAGATAATATTTTCAGCGCCTTATTTGCTATTTTTGGCGGAGTTTTTACAACTTTATTCGTTATTGTTACTGCTATCTTTCTTTCTTTGGAAGAAAAAGTCATAGAAAAAGCTTTGATTCTGCTTTTTCCTAAAAAATATGAGGCCTATGCTTTAAATCTTTGGGGAAGGTGCCAAAAGAAAGTTTCTGGCTGGTTTGGAGCTAGAATATTGGCCTGTTTATTTGTCGGAGTAGCTTCCTATATTACTTTTTTACTTTTTAATGTAAAATATCCTTTTACTTTAGCTCTCTTTGCCGGCGTCTTTAATTTTATTCCCTATGTTGGGCCGCTTTTATCAGGAATTGTTATCTTTTTGATTGTTTTCCCAATAGAACCATTAAAAGCTATTTTTGTTATTATTGTCTTTACAATAATCCAGCAAATTGAAAACAGTATTTTATCTCCAATCTTAATGAAAAAATTTGTCGGGCTTCCTCCGGCCTTAGTTTTGATTTCTTTGGTTGTCGGAGGAAAACTTTGGGGATTGTTGGGAGCAATTTTGGCTGTTCCTTTAGCTGGAATATTATTTGAATTCCTGAGAGAATTTTTACAAAAAAGAAAAGAGAAAAAAACAGAGGTGTTATAGATAAAAGCTTAAAATCATGCTAAGATAAGAACCTGCCTCGCTAACGCTCGTCAGAACCTTGATTCGCTAAGGTATGAAAATATATATCTTGAATTAAAAAGGAGGTTTAAACCTCCTTTTTAAGGTTATGGTTAAAAGAAAATTCTATATCACAACTAGTATTGCTTACACTAATGCTCTTCCTCACATAGGGTTTGCTTTAGAATTAATTCAAGCTGATGTTTTAGCTCGTTATCGTCGGTTTTTAGACGAGGATGTTTTCTTTTTGACAGGGACAGATGAGCATGGTGCTAAAGTTGCTAAGGCAGCAGAAGAATCAGGCAAAACTCCGAAAGAGTTTACTGATAAAATTTCAGAAAAAGTCAGGGCTCTAAAAGAAATTTTAAACCTGTCAAATGATGATTTTATTCGTACGACCGATAAAAAAAGGCACTGGCCAGCAGTAAAAAAAGTATGGTTAAAGTTAAAAGAAAAAGGAGATATTTATAAAAAGAAATATAAAGGATTTTATTGTTCTGGCTGTGAGGCCTTTATTACTGAAAAGGACTTAGTGAATGGCAAGTGTCCTAATCATCAAAAAAAGCCAGAATTAGTTGAAGAAGAGAATTATTTTTTCCGTCTTTCTAAATACGCAAATGAAATTGAAGAAAAGATAAAAAAAGATAAGGTGAGGATTATCCCGGAAACAAGAAAAAATGAAATATTGAGTTTTATTAAGCAGGGATTAGAAGATATAAGCTTTTCAAGATTAAGAGAAAAATTGCAATGGGGGATACCAGTTCCTGACGATGATACTCAGACAATTTATGTCTGGCCAGAGGCTTTAGTAAACTATATTTCAGCTATTGGATATGATAAAGAAGAGAAGTTTAAGAAATACTGGCCAACTGATGTCCATTGTCTTGGAAAAGATATATTAAAGTTTCATGCTCTAATTTGGCTTGGAATGCTTTTATCTCTTAAATTAGAGCTGCCAAAGACAATATTTGTTCACGGTTATTTAACTTCTGGAGGCCAAAAGATGTCAAAAAGTTTGGGCAATGTGATTGATCCTTTTGAACTGGTTGAAAAATATGGCACCGACGCGGTGAGATATTTTCTTTTGCGGGAAATTCCTTCAAGCGAGGATGGTGATTTTACTTATCAGAAATTTGAGGAAAGATATAATTCTGACTTGGCTTCAGGAATTGGAAATTTAGTTGCCAGGATAACAACATTGGCAAAAAACTTAAAACCAGGAGATTTGAAGAATATAAAATCAGATAGCTATAAATTAGTAGAGCCCAAAATTAACGAAGCATGGAAAAATTGTAGAAAACACTTACAAGAGTTTAAGTTTAATGAAACATTGAAATCAATTTGGGATTTGATTAGTTTTTGTGATAAACAAATTGAAAAAGAAAAACCCTGGGAGAAAAAAGAAAGCTCTATTTTAGCTATTTGTTGTTTGTTACATACCTTAGAAGCGGTAGCTCAGATGCTTTCACCATTTTTACCCGAAACTTCAGCTAAAATTTATAAAGGAATTTATAAAGGAATTTCCGGTCCTTTATTCCCAAGGATTTAAATTTTAATTGACTTCGTTAGAAGCCTTTGGCGAAAAAATTTAGAAGAACTAAATTTTTTCGCAAATTGTTGAACAAGCTAATATCCCAATATCGTGTTTTTTAGCTCAAAAAACATTATTCTTTATAGACAGGCTTCTAACGGGGTTGACAAATATTTTTATTTACTTTAAATTGAAATAGTTGTTTTTAACAATTAAATATAGACATAAAATTTTAGGAAGGAGATGATTTATGGCTAATTTCCATAAAGCTCATATATTGAGAGAAAAATTCAAACAAATTATTGCTGAAAAGTCAGAAGAGATTAAAGGAATGTTCCCAAAACTTAATGTGAGCGACGAGAATTATTCACTTTTTGCTGGAAAGATTTTAACAGGTGAAAAATATTTTCGTTTTAGGTGTCAGCCTACTACTAAAAAAATACCAGCATTTTTTGATGCACTAAAGGCTCTCAGCAATGGGTATTTAGTCGTTGTAGACGGAGAAACCATAGAAATAGCAATCAATGACCCAGAAAAACTTCATGAATTTTTAGGCCCCGATAATATATATGTTGAAGACGGAAGTGTTGAACTTATTAAGGGATAAACGGAAAGCGCGACAGAACCTGCCGCGCTTTTTTATTAAATTGAAATTATTTTTAGTTTGAGATAAGATAAAAAATATGATGCTAATTGATACTCACGCTCATCTTAATTTTAATGCTTTTAAGAATGATTTAGATGAAGTTGTTAGGCGTTCTTTGGCTGAGAATGTCTGGGTAATAAATGTTGGGACAAAATATCAGACGAGTAAGAGAGCAGTAGAGATTGCCGAGAAATACGAAGGAAATTTCGCTGCCATTGGTCTTCACCCGATTTATTCAACCTCTGGCTTAGTTAAAATAAAAACTGATCCTGAAGAAGGTGATTTTGAAGCAAAGGGAGAAGATTTTACTAAAGAAAAATACCAAGAATTAGCCCTTTCGGCAGGCTCAGGGCAAGCCCGTTCAAAAAAAGTGGTGGCAATAGGAGAAATCGGTCTTGATTATTATTACAAACCAAAAACCAAAAGAAAACTTGAATTATTTAAAGAGAAACAAAAAGAGGTATTTTTGGAGCAATTAGATTTAGCTAAAGAATTAAACCTTCCGGTAATTTTCCACTGCCGAATGGCCCACGATGATTTACTGGAAATTTTGCGAAACATCCAGAATGTTCAGGGGGTCATTCACTGTTTTACCGGTAACTGGGAGCAAGCAAAAGAATATTTGGAGATGGGCTTTTTTCTCGGTTTCAACGGGATAATTTATAAATTGGATTTGAAAGAGGTAATTGAGAAAACACCTTTAGAGAAAATTTTAATTGAAACCGATTGTCCTTACCTAGTCCCACCTCAAGCCGGCGCTAAACGCAACGAACCAATTTTTGTAAAATACATTGCCCAAGAAATCGCTAAAATAAAAAACTTAGATTTTCAAAAAGTAGCTGAAGTTACCACCCAGAACGCAAAAAATTTATTTAAGATTTAAATTAGATTAAAAAAAATAGGCCTGTTCATATTTTATGAATAGGCCTTGTTAATTTTTTTGAAGCGTGCCTATGGAACGCAGTTTTTTATAGCGATTTTCAAGCAGAGTATCAATTGTTACTCGTTTAAGATCTACTAATGTTTGAATAATATATTTTTCCACATTGTAGATGGTGTCGTGGATATTGCGGTGGGCGCCGCCTAAGGGTTCAGGAATAACCGCATCAATCAAGTCAAGTTTTAATAAATCCTTACTGGTTATTTTTAGGGCTTTGGCAGCTTCAGGGGCTTTTGAGCCGTCACGCCATAAAATTGCCGCACAGCCCTCGGGCGATATTACCGAAAAATAGGCAAATTCAAGCATTGCTAATTTGTCGCCCACGCCTATGCCCAGGGCGCCGCCTGAGCCGCCCTCGCCAATTACAATACAGATTATTGGCACTCTCAAGCGAGACATTTCTTTGAGGTTGGTCGCAATAGCTTGAGCCTGACCTCTTTCTTCAGCTTCAATGCCTGGGTGGGCTCCCGGTGTATCAATGAGAGTAATAATAGGGATATTGAATTTTTCGGCAAACTTCATTCTCAAAAGGGCTTTGCGATATCCTTCAGGATTGGGACAGCCGAAATTACAGGTCTTTTTTTCTTCTATTTTTCTGCCTTTGTTTTGACCAATGATTAATATTTTATCCCTGCCTATTTGCCCAAGTCCGGTTATAATTGCCCTGTCGTCGCCGAAATGTCTGTCGCCGTGCAATTCCCGGAAATCTTTCACCATTAGTTTAAGATAATCAGTAAGAATTGGTCTTTTTGGATGACGAGCCACCTGAACGACTTGCCAGGCAGTCAGCTTTGAGTAAATACGTTTGAGTTCATTGACTAATTGTTTCTGAAGTTTCCGAATTTCAGCAGAGCAGTCAATGCCCTTAACCGAGCTAAGTTTTCTCAGTTCTTTTATCTGTTTGTCTAAATCAGCTATTTTTTCCTCAAAAGGGGGGTAATATTCAACTTGCATTTTAATTCTCCTTTCACTTCAACTAATTTTAAAAGAACAGCTATCTATTTAATAATACAAAATTTTAATTTTGTCAAGATTATTGTTTCACTTTTTAAAAACTTTAGATTATGTTATTATTAAAAAATTGAGATATGCCCCGTAGAGAAATTTCGAAAACCCCTACAGGGCAGAGGAAAAAATTTCAAAGAAATTTTTAATTCGAAATTCTTCTACGGGGTATGGAAAAATATAATCCTCAGAAAATTGAAAAAAAGTGGCAGAAAAAGTGGGAGGAATTGGATATTTTTAGGGCCCGAGATGATTTAAAAAAACCGAAATTTTATCTTTTGGTTGAGTTTCCTTATCCTTCGGGTGAAGGGCTTCATGTTGGTCACTGCCGAAGCTATATTGCTATGGATGTGCTGGCTCGAAAAAGAAGAATGCAAGGTTTTAATGTTTTATTTCCTATGGGTTGGGATGCTTTTGGTCTGCCTACTGAAAACTACGCTATTAAGACCGGAATTCACCCGGCAATCGCCACTCAAAAAAATACAGCTAATTTTAAACGCCAGGAGAAAAATTTAGGGCTTTCTTTTGATTGGAGCCGAGAAGTTAATACCACTGATCCTGCTTATTACAAATGGACTCAATGGATATTTTTGCAACTTTTCAAAAAAGGCTTGGCCTATAAAGCAAAAATGCCAATTAATTGGTGCCCGGCTTGTAAGATTGGTCTGGCAAATGAGGAAGTGGTTGAGGGTAAATGTGAGCGTTGTGGAAAAAAAGTTGTTAGAAAAGAAAAAGAACAATGGATGCTGAAAATTACCAAGTATGCTGAAAGATTAATTGAGGATTTAGATAAAGTTGATTATCCAGAGAGAGTTAAGATTTCTCAAAAGGAATGGATAGGGAAGTCAGAGGGATGGACTATAAAATTCCAAATTCCAAATTCCAAATTCCAAATTGAGGTGTTTACTACTCGGACAGATACTTTGTTTGGCTGTACTTATTTGGTCTTGGCGCCAGAGCATCCAATTATTGAAAATCTCAAATCTCAAATCTCAAATTTCAAATTCGTTGACAAATATATTAAAGATTCAAAGAAGAAAATAGAGAAAGAAAGAATTAGCGAGATAAAGGAAAAAACCGGTATAAAGTTAAGGGAGCTTGAAGCCATAAATCCAGCAAATGGTAAAAAGATTCCTATTTTTGTGGCAGATTATGTGTTAATGCATTATGGGACAGGCGCCATTATGGCAGTACCAGCTCATGACCAGCGAGATTTTGATTTCGCTAAACGCTATAACCTTCCCATTCGAGAGGTTATAACGCCACGAATTAACACAGATAAAAAAACGGATTTGCACAGATACGAAAGAGCTTTTGAGGGAGAAGGAACCTTGGTTAATTCCGGCAGGTTTAATGGTATGCCTTCAATTAAGGCAAAAGAAAGAATAGGCGAGTGGTTAGCTAAAAAAGGGTTTGCTAAAAAAGCAATCCATTACAAATTAAGAGATTGGATTTTTTCCAGGCAGCGATATTGGGGGGAGCCAATTCCAATGATAAAATGTAAAAAATGCGCCCTTCGGCAAAGCTCAGGACAAGGTTGGATTCCAGTACCAGAAAAAGATTTACCAGTTAAATTGCCAAAAGTTAAAGAATATAAACCAACTGAAACCGGGGAGTCGCCTTTAGCAAAAGTTAAAAACTGGCTGAATGTAGCTTGCCCTGGGTGCGGCGGTGCCGCACGAAGGGAGACCGATGTAATGCCCAATTGGGCCGGCTCTAACTGGTATTACCTCCGTTATTGCGATCCTCAAAATGATAAAAAATTAGCTGACCCCAAGCTGTTAAAATATTGGATGGCACCTGCCCGCCGAAGCCCGGCCTGCCCGCCGAAGCCCGAAGGGCGAAGGCGGGAGGGCGTAGGCGGGGTTGATTGGTATAACGGCGGTATGGAGCATGCTACTTTACATTTATTATATTCTCGGTTTATCTACAAATTCTTATGGGATATCGGAGCTGTACCAAAATCTATTGGGCCCGAACCCTATAAAAAAAGGACTACTCATGGGATAATTCTTGGCGAGGGAGGAATTAAAATGTCAAAATCAAAAGGCAATGTGATTAATCCTGAAGAAGTTATAAAACAATCTGGAGCTGACACGATGAGAGTTTACGAAATGTTTATAGGTCCTTTTGAGCAAATGATTCCCTGGGACACAAAAGGAGTTAAGGGAGTAAGGAGATTTTTGGATAGGGTTTGGAAATTAGGAAATCAAACAGCTGCTTTTCAGAAACCCAAAAGTTCTGGTAATCTGAAAAAATTACTCCACAAGACAATTAAAAAAGTTTCTGAAGATATTGAATCTTTGAAATTCAATACTGCTGTCAGTTCTTTAATGGAATTTTCCAATGCTTGGCAGGCAGGTAAAGAGGGATTGGGAGAAAAAGATTTTAAAGATTTTTTAAAGATTTTACTGCCTTTTGCACCGCATTTGGCAGAGGAGCTTTGGGAGAAAGCAGAATTTAAAGGAATTTGCTGTAATCAAAAATGGCCAAAATATAATCCAAAATTGATTAAAGAAAAGATGATAACTTTAGTAATTCAGGTAAATGGTAAAATTCGTGGTAAAATAGAAGTAGAGACAGATATATCAGAAGAAAAGGCAAAAGAACTTGCCCTAAAGAGCGAGAAAATTAAAAAATGGCTTGCCGAAAAAGAAATTAAAAAGATAATATTTGTCCCTGGGAAATTAATTAACTTTGTTTTATGAAAAAGATTTTATTAGGCAATGAAGCAATTGTTCAAGGAGCCTTGGAAGCAGGAGTGGATTTTGTTTCTACTTATCCGGGAACGCCAGCTTCAGAAATAGGCAACACTTTTGCTAGAATTGCCAAAAAGCACAATATCTATTTTGAATTTTCAACCAATGAAAAAGTAGCTTTAGAAGCTGCTGTTGGAGCTAGTTTTTCTGGTTTGAAGTGTTTGGTTGCTATGAAACATTTTGGTTTAAATGTAGCTTCTGATGCTTTGCTACCTTTTTGTTATACCGGAACTAAAGGACCTACTGTAATAATTGTAGCTGATGATCCTTCTTGCTGGAGTTCAGGCCAGTCAGAACAAAATTCAAGAGCTTATGCCTATTTGGCTCATATTCCAATGTTAGAACCATCCGATGCTCAGGAAGCCAAAGATTTTACAAAGTTAGCTTTTAAAATTTCAGAGAAATTTAAAATTCCGGTAATAGTAAGAACAACTACCAGGGTTGCCCATCAGAGAATGCCAGTTCAACTATCAGAAATTAGAAAACAGAAAATAGAAAATAGAAAGAAAGGGAGGTTTGTTAAAGATGTTAAAAGATTTGTTACCATGCCTCCCCGGGTTTTGGAGATGAAAGAAGAGCTTTTGAAAAAAATAGAAAAAATAAGAGAATTTGCTGAAAAATCCCCAATCAGCAAACTCAGTAGAGACCGGGCCTCTACGAAACTCGGGATCATTACATCTGGAGTTTCTTATTTGTATGTGAAAGAAGTTTTAGAGGAATTAAAACTAGATTTGCCAGTTTTGAAGCTTGGCTTTTTTTATCCTTTACCCGAGAAAAAAGTCAAAAACTTTATAAAAAACCTCAAACAAGTTTTAATCATTGAAGAATTAGAGCCCTATTTAGAAAAAGAAGTTAAGATTTTAGCTAAGGAAGTCAATTGTAATTTAAAAGTGTACGGCAAAGATTTTTTACCACAGATAGGAGAGTTGAAAACAGAAATTGTTACTCAGGCAATTGGCAGGTTAATAAATAAAAAATTGAAAATTGAAAATTCATTGAAAATTGAAAATTGGAAATTGAAAATTCCCAAAAGGTTCCCTCGGCTTTGTCCTGATTGTCCTTATTGGTTTGTTTTTTCGGCTATTAAAAAAGCAGCTCCAAAAGGAACAATTTTTGGAGGTGATATTGGTTGTTATATGTTAGCTGGTTTTCCTCCTCATAATATTCAAGATTATCTTTTCTGTATGGGTTCTTCAATCGGAATAGGTCATGGAATAAAGAAGAGCTCTAAGCAAAAACTTATTGCCCTAATTGGCGATTCAACTTTCTTTCATGCCGGAATTCCTGCTTTAATCAACACTGTTTATAATAAATCAAACCCCCTAATTATTGTTATGGATAATCGGATTACAGCAATGACTGGTCATCAGCCCTATCCAGGAATGGGAGAGACAGGTATGGGAGAAGCTACTCAAGAGATAAAGATTGAAGACATTGTAAAGGCCTGCGGTGTTAAAAATCTAAAAGTAATTGACCCAATAAACGTTAAAGAGCTCCAGAGCACCATTAAAAGATTTTTAAAGAAAAAAGAAGTTTCGGTAATTGTTGCTCGTCGGATTTGTGTTTTGTGGGAAAGAAGAAGAAAAAGACGTAAAAAAACATGACTAAAAAAACATTCAACATTGTTATTTCCGGAACCGGAGGACAGGGATTAATCACTTTACTCCAGATTTTAGCTGAAGCGGCTTTGATTGAGGGATATGATGTCAAAACTTCTGAACTCCATGGTTTATCTCAGAGAGGAGGGAGCGTAGAGGCCCATTTAAGATTTGGGAAAAAGATTTATTCTCCTTTGGTTTCTTTGGGTTCAGCTGATTTAATTTTGAGTTTGGAAATGTTGGAAAGCTTAAGGGTAATTCACTATGCTAATCCCAAAACAATTTTTTTGATTAATAAATATCTTTTTTCTTTTCCCGGCAGTCCTCCCGAGAAAGAGGTTATCAAGAAAATAAATAGAGTAATAAAAGGAAAAAAATATGTAGTTCCTGCTTATCAAATTTGTAAAAAAGAATTAGGGAAAGAAGTGGTTGGGGGAATTTATCTTTTAGGTTACGCATCTTTTAAAAAAATAATTCCTCTGAAACCAAATTCAATTTCAAAAGCTATTTTAAAGATTGTTCCTAAGAGATATCTTGAGTTAAACAAGAAAGCATTTGAGTTAGCGAAATAAGAACCTGTGAGCTTCGCTCACAGAACCTTGATTCGCTAAGGTATAAATCATATAATCTTGAAATAAAATTATGGCAATCAAGAAGGTAGTGATTGCTGCGGCGGGTCAAGGAACCCGCATGCTTCATCTTACTAAAGGTAAATCTAAACATCTTATTGAGGTCCGAAAAAGGCCTTTTTTGGCTTATTTGTTAGATAATCTTTTTAAAGCAGGTTATAGAGAATTAATTTTAGTAACAGGTTATAAAGAAGAGTTAATTGAGAAATTTTTAAGAAAATATAAACCGCCCCTGAAAAGTTTAAGAAAAAGTCAGTATAAAATAAAAATAGTAAGCCAATATGAGATTTTAGGCCCAAAAGACAAAGAATATGGCACTGCTTGTCCTTTAAAATGTGTAAAAGATATTATCAAGAAAAGTCATTTTGTTTATCTTTGTGGAGATAATCTTTATTCAGTGAGAGATTTAAGAGCAATAAACAATGGAGGAAAATATAATTTTGTGGCTGGCATTTACTCTAAAAGTCCTGAAAAATACGGCGTTCTTGTTACCGATAATGGTCTTTTAAAAAAAATTGTTGAAAAGCCAAAAAAATTTGTAGGAAATATAATTAATGCCGGACTTTATAAATTTACTCCCGAGGTTTTCAGCAAAACTGCCAGAATTAAAAAATCCCCCCGGGGTGAATATGAAATTACCGATGCCGTTAATCTTCTATCCAGAGAAAAAAAGGTGAAAGTTAAAGTAATTAAAGATTTTTGGCTGGACTTTGGCAATCCGGCCGATATTATAAAATTTTCTTATTTTTTGAAATCTTTCAAGAAATTCAAAAAACTTTTCTGGAGATACAAGGACTTTGAAATTATTTCTTATAGGGCAAGAGATGTAGTTGAGAAATCTGTAGAATATTTGGGGAGGGGACAGGTAATAATGTGTCCCACCGATACTGTTTACGGACTTTTGGCTGACGCCACTAACGAGAAAGCAGTAGAAAAGATTTTTGAAATAAAAAGGAGAGACAGGAAGAAAGCAGTTCCTATTTTTGTAAAAGATGTGGAAATGGCAAAAAAGCTGGCTATAATGGATAAGGATTTGGAAGAATTCTTGGAAGAGCTTTGGCCCGGTAAAATAACAGTTGCTTTAAATAGAAAGAAAAACTGCGGTTTATCAAAGATATTATTTGGCGGCAAAAAAACAATTGGCTTAAGGATTCCAGATAATAAATTAGTTGCCGAAATACTTAAGAAAATAAACAAACCCTTAACTGGCACTTCAGCAAATATTTCCGGCAGGGCTTCTTCAACAAAAATTAAAGAGATTTTAGAGCAGTTTGAAACAGAGGAATTAAAACCAGATTTAATCTTGAATGCTGGAAATTTACCAAAAAGCTTTCCCTCAACCGTAGTTGATTTCAGCAGCAAAAAACCCAAAATTATCAGGAGGGGAAGATAGTAGTAAATAATAAATTATTATGAAGATTAAAAAAACTGATCCTCAAATTTCAAAACTTATTGGAAAAGAAACAGAAAGGCAAAAAACCTCTTTAGAAATGATCCCTTCAGAAAATCATACCTCTCCTGCCGTGAGAGAGGCCTTAGGTTCAGTTTTAACTGATAAGTATGCTGAAGGGTATCCCAAAAAAAGATATTATGCTGGTTTGGAGTTTTACGATAAAATTGAGTCACTTTGTCAGGAAAGAGCAAAGAAGTTATTTAAAGTGCCCCATGCTAATGTTCAACCCTATTCTGGTTCGCCGGCAAATCAAGCAGTTTATTTTGCTCTTTTGAAGCCAGGTGACACTGTAATGGGAATGTCCCTTCCTCACGGTGGCCACTTAACTCATGGTTGGAAAGTAAATTTTTCTGGCAAGTATTATAAATCAGTTCAGTACGGAGTAGATAAAAAAACAAAACTGCTTGATTATAATGAAATAGAGAAATTAGCCAAGAAAAAGAAGCCAAAACTTATCTGGGTCGGAGCCACTGCTTATCCTCGTTTTTTTGACTGGAAAAAGTTAGGCAAGATTGCCGATTCAGTTGCAGCTTATCTTTGTGCAGATATAGCTCATATTGCTGGTTTGGTAATAGTTGGCGCTCATCCCAGCCCGGTTCCTTTTGTCCATATTGTTACCACCACTACTCACAAAACCTTAAGAGGCCCCCGGGGCGGAATGATAATGGCTACCGGAAAAGGGCTGAAAAAAGATTCAGAACTTGCTCAGAAAATTGACAAGGCAGTTTTTCCCGGACTTCAAGGCGGTCCCCATGAAAATAACATTGCTGCTATTGCTGTTTGTCTAAAAGAAGCGTCAACGCCAGCATTTAAAAAATATGGAAAGCAGGTAGTGAAAAATAGTAAAGTTTTAGCTTCTGAGCTTTTGAAATACGGTTTTAATTTAGTTACTGGTGGTACTGACAATCATTTAATTCTAATTGATTTAAACAATAAAGGAATTTTAGGGAAAGAAGCCCAAAACAGATTAGAAAAAGCTGGAATTACGGTTAATAAAAATTCTATTCCCTTTGATCCTAATCCTCCATTTAATCCTTCGGGGATAAGATTAGGGACACCAGCGATAACGACCAGGGGAATGAAGGAAAAGGAAATGAAAAAAATTGCCTTTTGGATTTCTGAAGTAATATCTGACCCCAAGAGTTGTTCAAGGGTTAGAAAAAAAGTCAGAAAACTTTGCAAAAAGTTTCCTTTGCCATGAAGATTTTGGACGGTAAAAAATTAGCTGATGAGATTTTAAGAAAGTTAAAAAAAGAAATTAAAACAAAACGGCTAAAATTAAAATTAGCCGTCGTTTTAGTTGGAGAAGATTCTGCTTCTAAAGTTTTTATTCGTAAGAAACAGGAAGCTTGTAAGAGAATTGGAGTTAATTTTGAATTGTCTGAATTCCCTTCTAAGATTAGCAGATCAAAATTAAAAAAAGAGATTGATAAAATTGTTAAAAATCCAGCTAACTCAGGAATTGTAATTCAACTGCCTTTGCCAAGAGGTTTTAATCCTCAAGAATTTTTGAATCTTATTCCTCCAGAAAAAAATATTGAAGTTTTTTCGCCGGTGGTCTGTGCAATATCTTATCTTTTAAAAGAGTATAGGATTTCTCTGAAAGGAAAGAAAATAGTTTTAGTTGGAACAGGAAGGTTGGTTGGCTTGCCTTTAGCTTTATGGTTATCAAAAGAAAAAGCAAATTTTGAAGTTTTGGATAAATTTACAAAAAATATTTCTTCTTTTGTTAAAAAAGCAGATATTATAATTTCCGGCGTTGGTAAACCAAACCTTATTGCCGGCAAAATGGTAAAAAGGGGAGTAGTAGTAATTGATGCCGGCACTACTTTTAGAAAACCCGCCTCCGCCAAGGCTTCGGCCTCCGGCCAGACGAAGTCGGTGGGCAAGGGGAAATTAGTAGGAGATGTTGACTTCAAAAGTGTTGCTAAAAAAGCAAGTTATATTACCCCTGTTCCTGGTGGGGTTGGTCCTTTGACCGTTGCTTGCCTTTTAGAAAATTTAGTAAAAATCAGCAAAACTAATTAGTTTTTTAACTCGTTTCAAAAATCCGCGATCGCGGATTTTTGAAACAACCTTAGACATCTTTTCTAATCTAAATGGATTTATATCTTTTTCAACTAATAAATCAATTTGCTGGTAAATGGGCTTTTTTAGATGCTTTAGCTATTTTCTTTGCCAAATATTTTGAATATGTTTTAGTTTTTTGTTTGCTTCTATTTATTATTGTGAAGTTTAAAAAATACTGGCTGATGGTTCTTCAGGCGATTATTTCAGCTGTTTTGGCCAGATTTGTTATTGTTAATTTTATCCGTTGTCTTTGGCAAAGAGCAAGGCCATTTGTTGAGAATAATGTTAATTTACTTATAGATTATTCCCAAAAGCCATCTTTTCCTTCTGGCCACGCTGCTTTCTTTTTCGCCCTTTCCACTATTGTTTATTTATATAATAAAAAATTCGGCATTCTATTTTTTATTGGTAGTTTTCTGATCTGTCTAGTCAGGGTCTTTATCGGCATCCACTGGCCATCGGATATTTTAACTGGAGCTGTGGTGGGAATACTTTCTGCTTCGTTGGTTTATAAAATCGCAAAAACATTTTAAAAACATAATTCTTGAATTTAAAAAATGCCTCATTTGAGGCATTTTTTTATATGTGCCTGGGGTGGGACTCGAACCCACACGAGCTTTTGGCTCACAGCATTTTGAGTGCTGCGCGTAAACCAATTCCGCCACCCAGGCATTTTCAACTCATTTATTCTACCATATTTTTCTCAAATTGGCAATTTTTGTTAGAGCATTTAATTCCCTTTTTAGTTTCAACCAAAAGCGAATCGCATTCTGGGCATTTTTCGCCAGTAGGCCTGTCCCACAAAGCAAAATCACATTCTGGGAATTGGTCACATCCATAAAATATTTTCTGGGGTTTTGCTTGCCCGCCGAAGCCTCGGCGAAGGCGGGTTCTTTTCTCAACGATTTTGCCCTTTGCGCATTTTGGACATTTTATTCCCAGGGTGTTTTCTTTTAACGATTCAGTATATTTGCATTTTGGAAATTTAGAACAGGCGTAAAATCTGCCGAATTTCCCTAAGCGAATTAGAAGAGATGAGCCGCATTTTGGGCATTTCTTTTTAGTCGGTTTATCAGTGATATCTTTTTTAGAAACTTCTTTATATTTTTTCTTAAGGTTTTTTTCAAAAGGTCCATAAAAATCCCCACAAACCCCGGTCCATTTTTCTTTTCCCTGAGCAATTTTATCCAAATCATCCTCCATTTTAGCCGTAAACTCAATATCTACAATTTTCGGAAAATGGGCCACCAAAAGATCGTTAACTACCGTCCCAATTTCGGTGGGGCAGAATTTCTTTTGCTCGTTTTTTTCAATATAGTTTCTATTTTGTATTGTTGATAATGTTGGAGCATAAGTTGAAGGACGGCCAATTCCATTTTCCTCAAGGGTTTTTATTAAGGTAGCTTCAGTATATCTTGAAGGTGGTTGGGTGAAATGTTGGGAAGAAATAAGTTTTAAAAGTTCTAAAATTTCTCCTTCCTTTAAAGACGGTAATTCAGCTTCTTCCCGCTCTTTTGGGCGAGGCTCGCCTCCAGAGGAGACGGCAAACTTTATTAGGTAAACTTTTAAAAACCCATCAAATTTTAAGATTTGGCCAGTTGCCCTAAAAGTGTACTTGTCTTTTGTCTCTTGTTGCTTGTTGCTTGCTTCGACCTCGACAGTAGTCGAGTCGAAGCTCGCTTGGGCCATCTGGCAGGCAATAAATCTTCGCCAGATAAGGTCATAAAGTCGTTCTTCATTTCTATCTTTAAAGAAAGCCTGCCCGCCTAAGTTTTGCGGAGCAAAATTAGGGCGGGTTGGCCTTATTGCTTCATGAGCTTCTTGGGCTCTACCCTTTGCTTTATATTTTCTTAAAAATCCAGCCCAATATTTTTTGCCATAGTTAGTTTCAATGAACTTTTTAGCAGCAAAGAGGGAAAGATTAGAAAGATTTAAAGAATCAGTTCGGTGATAAGTAATATGTCCTTTTTCGTAGAGCTGCTGGGCAACTCTCATTGTGAATTTTGCCGGAAATCTAAATCTTTTCCAGGCCTCCTGTTGGAGAGTGCTGGTGGTAAAGGGCGGTAGAGGATTCCTTTTTATTTCTTTTTTTTCAACCTTCCCAATCTTATACTCAGCTCCTTTCAAATCTTTAACAATCTTATCTGCCTCTTTTTTTGTTTTAATTCCTAATTTCGGAATCGTTTTGCCGTCTTTCTTAACCAATAATGCCTTAAATTCGGTTTGAGATTTGATATTTGGAATTTTGGATTTGTTTGGAAATTGGAAATTGGAAATTGGAAATTGCTTTCGAAGCGAAGCTTCAATAAACCAATATTCTTGGGGAATAAAATTTTCAATTTCCCTTTCTCTCTCTGCCACTAATCTGACAGCAACCGATTGGACTCTTCCAGCTGATAATCTCCGGGCTACTTTTTTCCATAAAAAGGGAGATAATTTATAACCAACAATTCTATCTAAAATTCTTCTTGCCTGTTGGGAATCAACCAAGTTCATATCAATATCTCTTGGATTTTTTAGAGCTTCTTGAATTGCTGATTTGGTAATTTCGTGAAAAACAATTCTTTTAGGATTTTTTAAGCCAAGAGCTTGGCTTAAATGCCAGGCAATTGCTTCTCCCTCTCTGTCTTCGTCAGTAGCAAGGATGGTTGTTTTCGCTTTTTGGGCTTCTTTTTTTAAGGTTTGGATAACTTTTTTTGATTTTGAAGGAATGATATATTTTGGCTTAAAATCATTTTCAATATCTACCCCAAATTCGTCTTCCGGTAAATCTCGGATATGACCAAAAGAAGACCGAACTGTATATTCGCGGCCTAAAAATCTTTGAAGGGTATTTGATTTTGTAGGGCTTTCAACGATAACTAATTTCATATTTTTATCAGCCCTTTAGGGCATAGATGTTTCCTCCTAAATTTCTTACTTTTCCTCTTATTTCTAAAATTGTCAGGGTACTGGCTACAACAGCTGTATTTAATTTTGTTTTTTCAATAATTTTATCTAAATGTAAGGCCTCTTCTTTTAGGGTATTCAAAATTAGATTTTCTTCAAGAGTTTGAGTTCCACCCGCCTCGCTTCGCGAAGCGAGGCGGGTGGGCAGGTTTAATTCTTGCAAAATATCATTAGCATTGTCAACTAATTTTGCCCCTCTTTTTATTAAAAGATTAGGGCCCTGAGAGTTTGAGGCATAAATTGTGCCTGGCACCGCGAATACTTTTCTTTTCTGGGAAAAAGCAAAATTAGCAGTAATTAAAGCTCCGCTTTTTTCTTTGGCCTCAATCACTAATGTTCCCAAAGAAAGCCCAGAAATTATCCGGTTTCTTTCTGGAAAAGTAAAACGGGTCCCTCTGGTACCCGGAGGGTATTCCGAGATTAAACAGCCCCCTAATTCAATAATTTTTCTGGCCAGTTCAATATTTTCTTTTGGATAGATGCTTTTCTCGTCAAGGCCGGTGCCAAGGACAGCAATTGTTCTTTTTCCTTGTTCAGTCACTGCTGTATGGGCAAAGGTATCAATTCCCGGAGCTAAACCACTGACAACAGTAAGGCCAGCTTCAGCTAAATTGCCAGTAATTTCCAAAGCTACTTGCTTTCCATAAGAAAAGTATCGCCTTGTCCCTACTACTGCAAAACATAATTCTTTTGGCTTAATCTCCCCTTTAAAATAAAGAATTTTAGGAGCGTTTTTAATCTCTTTGAGCTGTTCCGGATAATTTTTATCTTCTATTGTTATTCTCTTTATTTCATCCTCCATATTCTTAAATCATAACATAAACCAGAAAAAAACTTGAAATTTTTCTATTTTCCTGTATAAAGATATAGAACGTTAAAAATAGAAAGGAGGTAGTAATGGAAAATACCAAAAGAACAATGAGCAAGGTTGTTCAGGGAGCGAAAGACCTCTTAACGAAATTCGGAAAGGCTAAAGAAAAAATTGTTATTGGAAAGGATGATATTTTAAATATTATTCCCTTCTCGTCTGAAAAAATTTTCTTAGATGAAGTTACTATAACTGGTAATAAAGTTACTGGTAAGTTCTTAGTAACTCAAGAAGCTTGTGCTGGGCATGAAATTGGTGGTCAGCCAATATTTAGAGCAGTTGATATTGTAGAGACAGGAGCTCAGCTTTTGGGAGTTTGGGCTTCTCAATTCCCTGAATTAAAAGGAGGATTAGCTTTTTTAAGCGAAATCGATTTTGAAATTCGGGCCAAATTTATTAAAGCAGTTACTCCTGGCAAGGTTTTAACCTTAGAAATAACAGAAAAAGATGGTGATGATGAAGAGGAAAAGAAAAATCCTAAAGTTGTTATTTCAGGGAGGCCGGGACGGGCAGTAATAAGAGTAATAGCCGAAGATATTTCAGTGAAAGTAGATAAAGACAAAAACAAAAGTGCAGTAATTCCGTTAATTAAATTAGGTATTTTTTCTCCAAAAAGCTTAGCTAAATAATTTAGCTAAGCTTTTTTATTTTTCTGAGGGCTAATTTATTAGATTACTTATTATATTCACTCATTGATTTTTCTAAACCTTCTCTTAAAGTTGACTCAATTGCCTCAACTATTTTATTAACAGCTTCTTTTATAATTTCTTCCTCGTCCTTTTTGAATTTTTGAAGAACAAATCTTTCCGCCTCTTTTGGTTTTGCTCCGGGTTGGATTCCAACCCGGAAGCGAACAAAACCTTTTGTTCCAATTTCTTTTATTATTGATTCCACTCCTTTGTGGCCGGCAGCTCCCCGGTTTTTAACAATTCTGATTTTTCCCAAAAGTAAGTCTATGTCATCGTGAACCACTAATAAATTAGTAACTGGTAACTGGTAATAAGTAATTATTTTTTTTACAGCTTTGCCAGATTGATTCATAAAGGTTTGGGGTTTGGCAATAATTACTTTTTTACTATCAAGAGAACCTTCTGAAATTAGGGAGCTAAATTTTTTACCCTTCACCTTTTTGGCAAAAAAGGTGAAGGGTTTAGACAGCTTAAACTCAGGAAAATTATTTTTCCTGGCAAACTTATCAACAATCCAAAAACCGATATTATGACGAGTATTTATGTATTTTTTCCCGGGATTTCCCAGACCAACAAGGAGTATCATACCTCGTAGTAGAATTTCGACAAATTATTTATTTCTTTGCTGTCCCGCAGCAGTCGAAATTTCACTACGGGGCATATTATTCTATTGTATCATTTTTAGAGGGCTGTGGAAAAATGACTCTTGCCCTCACACCAAACAAGGAATTGATTTTTTAAAAATCTCGCAACGGAATTTTAATCAAGCTAATTTAGCTTCAAAGATTAACTGTGCTTATGTAGTAATATACAAAAATTAAGGAGAGATTTTTCCTTGTTATGGTGTGAGGGCTTGACAAGATTTTTAAATGGGATTACGCTGGGAAAATAGTCCTTTAAAAAGATGATTTGGCCAAGGAGAAGGAGTGTTGGACGAGAACGATATTTTATTAACCCCGGCTTTGAGACGAGAAAGGAGGTGAGCGATAGTGAAGTACCCAAGAGGCCCGCCTTAAGGCGAAAGAATGGTTTTTTCTCACGAACCACAAACACCTATGTTTGACATCTTTGCTGAATTTGGCGTTCAATGCTTGAGCATCTTTGAAAAACTTGAAAAGCAGGTTCGATAAGCAGAAAGCGCAAACAGTGTTAGTTATTTCCGAGAACAGGAGGTTAGATATGTGTAAAAAATTAAAATTTTGCACTTTAAATGTCGTGATCGGACAAATGCTAAGAAGAAAGAAAAGCCAAGAAAGCATGGTAGTGATTCTCGGTTAACACACAGCGACCGAACCGAGCACGACGAAAACTACAAAAGCCGAGATAAAATATCTCGGCTTTTTTGCTTGACAAGAATTATCGGGCTTGCTAAAAAGAGGATAACTTAGAATCGTTCTTTAACAATTTTAGAAACTTCTCAAAACAAAGAAAGGAGATTTAAGATGGTAGAGGTAGCAATTTTTTTAGCAGTTGTGGCATTGGTATTGGCTATTGTAGTACTTTTCTGGATTATTTTAAACGCTGCCAAGATTAATCGCCTTAAAGCCGAAGTTAAAAAGTTAGATCCTGAGCAGATTTCTCAAAGAGTTGACGAAGAGATTAATAAACTTCAGCGAGCAACTGCCGGTAGCGATGAAAGATTAAGAGAGATTGTTCAACAAGAAACAAAGGACTTTAATGACCGTTTGAAAAAGAACGAAACAGAAATAGAAGCTCAAAAAGAAAAACTTGACAATTTGCGTTCTAGAATTAAAGAGAACGGAAAGAAAGTTGTAAATGGTATCTTTAATGTGCTTGAAGAGATATTTGGACCAATTCTTAAGAAAAAGCCAGAAGCAGAAGAGGTTATAGGCGAGGAGCTCTCAGATAAAGAAGATCAGGAAACAAAATCCGGGGATAAAGATGTTCTAGATTCCACTCAACAATAAAGCTTCCTTGAAAAGATATTTTTAAAAGGGCTAAGAATTTAGCCCTTTTTTATTAAGGACTTTTAACGGGGTTGCAAAAACAAAAATTTTTGCTATAATGTATAATACATATATATATAATATATAAACATGAAAAAGTTTTTCGCTCTTGTTTGGGAAATTACAAAAATAGTTGTCATTGCCGCAGTGATAGTAGTTCCGATTAGATATTTTTTATTTCAGCCATTTTTTGTCAGGGGCCAATCAATGAACCCAGCTTTTGAAAACGGCGATTATTTAATTATTGATGAAATTAGCTATCGGTTTCGCCAGCCAGAAAGGGGAGAGGTGATAGTTTTTAAATCTCCTTCAAATCCTTCCCAACGTTTCATCAAAAGAATTATTGGTCTGCCGGGAGAAACCGTAGAGGTTAAGGATGGCGAGATAATGATTTTTAAAGATGGCCAACGTCAGATTTTAGATGAATCAGATTATCTTTTTTCTGATTTGTCAACACCCGGGGATATTAAGGTTATTTTGGGTCAAAATGAATACTTTGTTTTAGGCGATAATAGATCTTTTTCTTTTGATTCAAGAAGATTTGGTGTCCTGCCCAAAGATAATATTATTGGCCGAGTGATTTTCCGGGCTTGGCCATTTGTCGCTTTAGCTAAAATTGAAGCACCGGAGTATTAAAATTATGGCAAAGAAACCAAAATTTCAAAGCCCAACCGGGATGCACGACATTTTGCCAAAAGACCAAAGATACTATCAGAGGATTTATAATATAGTTTCTGATGTCGCTGACTTTTATGGGTTTGGCAAGATTGATACTCCAGTTGTTGAGCAGGCAGAGCTTTTCTCAAAGGGAATTGGCTTGGCTACTGATATTGTAAAAAAGCAGATGTATACTTTAAAGACCAGAAGAGGGGATTTTCTAGCCTTGAGGCCAGAGTGGACGGCTCCAATAGTTAGAGCTTATATTGAAAAGGGCATGCAAGACCAGCCCCAGCCATTGAAACTTTGGTATTTTGGGCCTTGTTATCGCTATGAACGTCCCCAGGCAGGTAGATACCGCCAATTTTGGCAATTTGGCTTTGAAGTTTTCGGAGAAGTGAATCCGGTAATAGACGCCCAGATAATTCAGATTTTTTATAATATTTTGCGAGAGCTTAAATTAAAAAATTTGATTGTAGAAATAAATAGCATCGGAGATAGTCAGTGTCGGCCATATTACAAGAAACTTTTGTCAAATTATTTTAGAAGTAGAGAAATTTCTTTGTGTGTTGACTGTAAAAGACGGCTCAGAGAAAACGTCTTGAGAGTTTTAGATTGTAAAGAGGAAAAATGCCAACCCATAAAAGCGGATGCTCCCCAGATACTCGATCATCTTTGTGAGGAGTGCCGTTTACATTTTAAAGAGGTTTTAGAATTTTTAGATGAAATTGAAATTCCCTATAACCTTAATCCTTATTTAGTCAGAGGTCTTGATTATTATACTAAAACCGTTTTTGAAATTTTTCCTGAGAGAATTTGTGAAGAAGAAGGCCTCAAAAATGCTCTGGCAGGAGGACCTGCCCGCCAGCGGCCTGAGCCGCAGGCTCTGGCAGGCGGGGGAAGATATGATAAATTAGTTAAGCTTTTGGGAGGGAGAGAGACGTCAGCTTGCGGAGCAGCAGCTGGAATAGAGAGAATTATAGGGTTGATGAAATCTCGAGATATAAAGTTTCCAAAAGGATTTGAAGTTCAGGTGTTTTTAGCTCAGCTTGGTAATTTGGCAAAAAGGAAGAGCTTAAAGCTTTTGGGAGATTTTAGAAAAGCAAAAATAAAAGTTGCTGAATCTTTTGGCAGAGATTCTTTGAAAGCTCAATTGAACAGAGCTGATCGAATTGGAGTAAAATATACTTTGATTCTTGGGCAAAAAGAAGCTTTAGAAGGGACAATTATAATTAGAGATATGAAAACCGGGAAGCAAGAGATAGTAAAACTGGATAAAGTAGTAGAGGAGATGAAGGGACGACTAAAGAAGTAAAAGCTATGGATTGCATTTTTTGTAAAATTATAAATAAAGAAAAAGAATCTACTATTATTTATGAAGATGATAGAATTATTACTATCAAAAATATTTATCCTAAGGCCCCTGTTCATTTTTTAATTATTCCCAAAAAACACATCCTTTCAGTGGACCAGCTTGAAGCTGAAGATAAAACATTAATGGGAGAAATGATTTTAACCGCTAAAAAGATAGCCAGAGAGAAAAATTTAAAAGGTTATAAGTTAATAATTAATGTAGGTAGAGAGGCGGGACAAATTATTGATCATATTCATTTACACTTACTTAGTGGAAAACTAAAAAGATTACCTTAATATGCCTTTAGAAATTAAAAAAGAAGAAAGAGAAACATCGCAAAGCTTAGTTCGCCGCTTTTCAAGAAGAATGAAACAAAGCGGGATTTTGCTTAGGGCAAGAAAGATTCGCTTTAGAAAGAAAGGGAAAAGCCGTCAGATGAAAAAAAGATCAGCCCTTAGAAGAGAACAAATGAAAAGAGAATACGAGAAATTGGAGAAATTAGGCAAAATTAAATGATATGGAAAATATAAAGCAGGAAATTCAAACTGATCTTACCAAAGCCGTTAAAGAAAATGACGAAACCACCCGTTCTACTTTGCGGATGCTTTCAGCCGCTATTTTGAATAAAGAAAAAGAAAAGAGATACAAAATTTCTAAAGAAGAGCCGGATTTAGCTGAGAAAGAACTTGTTGAAAAATCTAATTTAGAAGATGAGGAAATAATTGAAGTTATTTCTTCTGAAATTAAAAAAAGAAAAGAAGCGATTTTAGAATTTGAAAAAGGCGAAAGGGAGGACTTAGTAAAAAAAGAAAAAGCAGAAATTAAAGTTTTAGAAAAGTATTTACCAGAGCAACTTTCAGAAGAAGAAATTAAAAAAATAGCTAAAGAAGCTATTGATAAAGTTGGAGCAACAGATATGAAAGACATGGGAAGGGTGATGGGACAAGTAATGCCAAAAGTCAAAGGAAAAGCTGATGGAAGTTTGGTTGGTAAAGTAGTTAAAGAACTAATTACCAGAGCCAGAGGAACAAAACAAGGATTGTAAAACATGATTGAGATTAATAATTTAACTACCAGTTCTATTGACAAAAAATTTTTAGATAGGGTTGCCAAAAAAATTTTAAAAGGGGAAAATCAAAAAGAGAGAGATTTATCCATTGTTTTTGTTGGCCAGGGAAGAATGAGAAAGCTTAATAAAAAATATAGAGAGAAGAACAAGGTAACTGATGTTTTGTCTTTCGGGGAAGAATTAAATGAGGTTGTGATTTGCCCTCGGGAAGTTAAGAAAAACGCTAAAAAATATAATTTAACATTTAAAAAAGAATTAGCCAGAGTTTTAATTCACGGAATTTTACATCTTTTGGGATATGAACACGAAAAGTCTAAAAAAGAAACAGAGAAGATGGAAAAGAAAGAAGAATATTATCTTTCTAATTTAAATTTATAATCTTATGGCAAGACAATATATTATCACCGCCTTAGATATTGGATCAGGTTCTGTAAAATTGCTTTCCGTTTCTAAGAAACCAGGGGAAGCGGATTTTAAAATTTTGAGTCAAAACCAAGAAATTTCTTCAGGGGTTAGAAAGGGAGTAGTGATTGATGTTTCCAAAGTAGCCGAAACAATTTCTTCTTTAGTCCAGAAGGCAGAGCAAGATTGCGGTCAAAAAATAGGTAATGTTTATGTAAGCGTGGGAGGAGGGCATATATTTTCTACTTTCTCTCGGGGGTTAGTTTCTGTTTCCCGAGCTGACCAAAAAATTTCCGAAGAAGACATTGAAAGAGTTTTACAGGCTGCTCAGACCTTTCCCCTGCCATCAAATAAAGAAATTCTTGAGATTTTTCCCAAAGAATTTATTGTTGACGGGGAAGGGGGAGTAAAAGAAGCAGTAGGGATGCAAGGAGTAAGATTGGAAGCAGAAATAATGGTTCTTTGCGGATTCTCTCCTTATTTGAAAAATTCAACCCAAACTGTCTTAAATTCTGGCCTTCAGATTAATGGTTTGGTTCCCACTCCCTTAGCTAGCGCTCGGGCAGTTTTGACTCCCCGAGAAAAAGAATTAGGAGTTTGTGTTTTAGATATCGGTTCTGGGGCCACCGGAATGTCAGTATTTGAGGAAGGCAGTTTAATTCATGCTACTGTTTTTCCAATAGGGTCAGGTTATATTACCAGCGACATTGCTATTTGTCTTAAAACAGATATTGATACTGCCGAAAAAATAAAATTGGAATTTGGTTCTTGTAAAGTTCTTCCTAAACGTTCAAAGAAACCCAAGAGAGCTGAGAAGAAAATAAAGATTGACCCTTTACCCTCAGCTGAAAATGAAGGGGTTGAAGGAGAAGAGCCACTTGTTTTTTCTAAAAAAGTACTAACCGAAATTATTGAGGCCAGGGTTTCTGAAATTTTTGATTTAGCCAATAAAGAACTAAAGAAAATTTCTCGTCAAGGAGTACTTCCGGCCGGTGTAGTTTTAACTGGCGGAGGAGCTCAACTTCCAGGGATTAGAGAATTAGCCAAAAAAGAGTTAAGGCTGCCTTGCCGGATTGGAATTCCTCGAGGATTCCCCGCCTTTCAATCAAAACCCGGCTTATCCGCTCTTTGTGGTTTAATTTTAGAAGGAGCTGATTTAGAAGAGGGGCAGGGAAATTTTCCGGGTTTTGGAAGAAGAATTAAAGATATATTAAAAAGAATATTCAGAATTTTTATACCCTAAACAATAATTTTGTAAAAAAATTATTGTCGGGTCGTTTAAAATTTTTAAAAAATTTTAGAATAGACCATGAAACTAAGTACCAAAATTAAAGTAGTTGGAGTTGGAGGTTCGGGAGGAAACGCTATTTCCCGGATGATGAGCTGCAAGATTAAAGGAGTAGAATTAATTGCTATAAACGCTGATATTCAAGATCTTCAAAGAACCAGGGCTCATCAAAAAGTTAGAATTGGTAAAAATTTAACCAAGGGTTTGGGAACAGGAATGAATCCGGAAATTGGTAGAGAAGCAGCCAAAGAACAAAAAGAGGAAATTCAAGAAACATTAAAAGGTTCAGATATGGTTTTTATTGCTTGCGGGCTGGGCGGCGGTTGTGGCAGTGGAGCTTCTCCAATTATAGCTGAAATAGCTAAAAATCTGGGAGCTTTGACAATCGCAGTAGTTACCAAACCTTTTTCTTTTGAGGGGATTCAGCGAATGGAAATTGCCAAAGACAGTCAAAGATTGCTCAAAGGAAAGGTTGATACTTTAATTAGTATTTCTAATGATAAATTGCTTTCAATCTTAGAACCAAAAACCACAGTTTTAAATGCTTTCTGGCTTTGTGATGAAATTTTAAGGCAGGCTGTTCAAGGGATTTCTGATTTGATTGTTCTGCCGGGGATAATCAATATTGATTTTGCTGATGTTAAAGCAATTATGAAAGATTCAGGCTCCGCTCTTTTTGGAATAGGAAAAGCTACCGGCCAAGAGCGAGCAAGAGAAGCAGCTCGAAGAGCTCTTGCCTCGCCCCTGCTTGATTCGTCTTGTAAAGGAGCAAAAGGAGTTTTATTTAATGTTTCTGGAGGAAAGGATATCAGCTTATCTGAGATAGACGAAGCGGCTAAAATCATTACCCAAGAGATTTCTCCAGAAGCAAAAGTAATTTTTGGAGCAATTCAGACAGAAATTTTGAAAAAAGGAGAAATAAAAGTGACAGTAATCGCCACCGGCTTTTAAAACCAGGAGTTTCAAACTTATCCACAATTTTGCGGGGTTGACCCCGTTAGAAGCCACTTCTATAATGATATAATGCGTCCCGTTGGGTTAGGCTTCTAACGGGGTCAACCCGCTTTTTATTTATATGAAAAATAGAATTACCAAAGCTCAAAAGAGGAACGATCAGATTGTAGATTTTGATCAAGCCAAAATTACCGATGCCATTTTTAAAGCTATAACTGCAACTGGTCAGGGCGATGGGAAAAAATCAAAGAAACTTTCCGATAGAGTAGTTAAAATTTTAAACCGCCGTTTTAAGAAAGATGAAATTCCTCAAGTAGAACAAATTCAGGACATTGTTGAGGAAATTTTAATTTTAGAGGGCCTAATTGATACTGCTAAGGCCTATATTTTATATCGGGAGCAAAGAAGAAGAATAAGGGAGGCAGTGGCAGTAGTAGATGAGTCAAGCGAAAAGATTGATAGATATTTGCAGGAACTTGATTGGCAGGTTTATGAAAATGCCAATATGACTTTTTCTTTGCAGGGGTTAAATCAATACGCAATTTCAAATATTTCTAAAAAATATTGGTTAAATAAAATCTATCCTAAAGAAATAAGAGAGGCGGCAATAAGTGAAGATTTTCATATTCATAATTTAGAGACCATAGCTTGTTACTGTATGGGTTGGGACCTTTATGATTTGCTAAAACGGGGTTTTGGAGGAGTGCCGGGAAAATTGGAATGCCGGCCGGCAAAACATTTCAGAACTGCTTTGGGCCAGCTGGTAAATTTCTTCTATACCGTCCAGGGCGAAAGCGCGGGTGCGCAAGCTGTTTCCAATTTTGATACACTTTTAGCGCCTTTCATTCGTTATGATGGCTTAAGTTATCCTCAGGTTAAGCAGGCAATGCAGGAATTTTTATACAACTGTATGGTTCCAACCCGAGTAGGCTTCCAAACACCTTTTTTAAATGTCACCCTTGATATTAAACCACCAAATTTTTTAGCTAAGCAACCAGTAATTATCGGAGGCGAGCCAAAAAAAGAAACTTATAGCGAATTTCAGGAAGAAATGGATATGTTTAATCGGGCTTTTTACGAAGAATTAATGGAAGGCGACGCCAAAGGAAGACCTTTTACCTTTCCAATTCCAACAGTTTCTATAACTAAAGATTTTGATTGGGACAATCCAGCCCTAAGTCCTCTTTGGGAAGCAACGGCAAAGTATGGAGTTAATTATTTCCAAAATTTTATCCGCTCTGATCTAAATCCAGAAGATTTCAGAAGTATGTGCTGCCGGCTCAGATTATCAAATAAAGAACTTTACATGAGAGGAGGAGGGCTTTTTGGAAGTCAACCTCTAACCGGTTCAATTGGCGTGGTAACCATAAATATGTCCCGGATTGGTTATCTTTCTAAAACTAAAAAAGAGTTTTTTGAAAGATTAGGGAATCTAATGGATTTAGCTAAAGAAAGTTTGGAAATTAAAAGAAAGGCATTGGATAACTTTATGGAAAAAGGCCTTTATCCTTATTCAAAATTTTATTTAGCTCAAGTTAAAAAAATCCGAAATTCTTATTTTGGAAACCATTTTTCAACCATCGGCTTAATAGGATTGAATGAAGCACTTTTAAACTTTACAGGAGAGAATATAGCTTCTCGCCAAGGAAAGAATTTTGCTATTGAAATTTTAGATTTTATGCGAGAAAAATTAATAAAATATCAAGAGAAAACCGGCTATTTGTATAATCTTGAGGCAACTCCTGGTGAGGGAACGAGCTATCGTCAGGCAAAAGCAGATAGAGACAGATACCCTGATATTATTACTGCCGGAACTAAAGAAAGACCTTATTATACAAATTCCTCCCAACTGGCAGTTAATTATACTGATGATGTTTTTGAGGCCTTAAAGCTTCAGGATGAATTGCAATGTAAATATAGCGGAGGTACGGTTTTACATATATTTTTAGGGGAGAGAATTAATGATCCCCAGATGGCTAAAAATTTAGTCAAAAAAGTCTTTGAAAAATTTCGCCTACCCTACATTACCCTAACTCCTACTTTTTCAATTTGCCCTGCTCACGGTTATTTAACCGGAGAACATTTTTATTGTCCAAAGTGCATCATTAAGCAACCCTGCGAGGTTTATTCCAGAGTTGTTGGCTATATTAGACCAGTTCAGCAATGGCATTTAGGTAAACAGCAAGAGTTTAAAGAGAGAAAAGAATTTAAAGCAGAGATAAAATCTTCTGCCTAAAGACAAGAAATAATAACTTAAAAGGTCGACTTATCTTTAATTAGTTCTATTTTAATAAAATATGAAATTAACACTTGTTGGACGCTGGGCATTTATTATTGGTATCCTTTTGGCAGTTTTAGCTGGTTTTACCGAGATATCTTATTTAGCAGTTATTCTTTTTATTTTGGGTTTAATTGTTGGTTTCCTTAATATTAAAGAGAAGGAGGTGACAATGTTTTTGTTAGCGGTAATTACCTTGCTGGCTATTGGAATATCTGGTCTCCAGATTGAGGCCTTACCCCTAACAATTGATTTTATTCTAGAGAATTTCCTTATCTTTATCGGAGCTGCTGGATTAGTGGTTGCCCTAAAGCAAATTTTAGTTGTTGCCAGACCCGGCGAAAAGTAAAAATATCCTTTCTTAATTTAGAACTTAACTATCTTTTTTTTAAAAAAGATAATTTGTTTATTTTACCCCGTTAAATAATTCCAAATTTTATACAAAATTTGGAATTAAGAATTGATTTTTAGAATCAATTCTTATTTAACAGGGTGAATTTTCAATGCTTATTAAAGGACTTCAAAAACTTACTTTAATAGATTATCCCGGCAAATTAGCTGCCACTGTTTTTTTAGCTGGCTGTGATTTTCGCTGTCCCTGGTGTTATTCATCAGAACTTGTTCTCCCGGAAAAAATTAAAGAGCAGTTTAGAGTTTCAGAAAATGAGTTTTTTGACTTTCTAAAATCAAGAAAAGGATTATTAGAGGGGGTGGTGATTTGCGGAGGAGAACCCTGCCTGGAGAGCAATTTGCCAAAATTTATTAAAAAGATAAAAAAAATAGGATATGCGGTAAAACTTGACACCAACGGCTCTTTTCCCGAGATGTTGAAAAAATTAATTGACGAGAAATTAATAGATTACGTTGCTCTGGACGTTAAAGCGCCAAAAGAAAAATACGAAAAAGCGGTTGGAAGAAATATTAATGTAAAGAACATAGAAAGGAGTATAGAAATTTTAAAAAACGAAGAAGTTGATTATGAATTTAGAACCACCATAGTGCCAACTATTTTAGATAAAAAAGATATTTTAAAAATTGCTCGCTGGATTTCGAGCATCCACCTTCGCCAAGGCTTCGGCGGACAAGGAAAATATTATTTACAAAATTTTCGGCCAGAAAAGACCCTTGATCCAAAATTTGAAAAAGTAAAACCCTATTCCCAAAAATATCTTTTAGAGATTCAAAAAGCAATTTCGCCATTTTTTGAAGTTTGTCAGTTAAGAGAATGAGTAAGTCAAGGATCTTTTTTTATCTCTGCCTCTTTTTTATTTTCGGAATTTTTCTGGATTCAATAGTCAATAAACTGAGCTTTTTTACCCCCCACTTATATATAAGTGGGGGGTTGATAATTTTAGGGCTAATTTTAATTTTTGTTTTCTGGCGTTTCAAAAAATTAGCTTTAATTGGTTTTTGCTTAATTTTTTTGGTTTTAGGTATTTGGCGGCACCAAGCGGTTGAATTGAGAATTTTGAATGATGAAGCAACCCTACGGGGATTCCGCCTGGAGGCGTCCAGGAGAAAATATAATGATTCAGAAGAAACGATTAGTTTTACCGGAATAATTGTCAGAGAGCCAGATATAAGAAGTAATAACATAAAGTTAACAATTGAGCCAGAAGAGATTAAGGGTAAGATTTTAGTAACTACTGGAAGATATCCTGAGTATAAATACGGAGATAGGTTAAAAATTATCGGAGAATTAAAGACCCCGGCTGTTTTTGCCGCCTCAAAAGAGGCGAGCCTCGCTCCTTCGGAGCGGGAAGATTTTAATTACCAAGATTACTTAAAAAAAGAAGGAATTTATTCTGTAATCTATTGGCCCCAAATTGAATCCTTAGGGGAAGAAACCGGTAGAGGATGGGCCTCTGCTATTTATGGGAGGATTTTGTTTTTTAAAAACAAATTAAGGGAAAGTGTTTACAGTTCATTATCGCCTCCTCAGAGTTCAATTTTAGGAGCGATGATTTTAGGAGATAAAAGCAGAATGTCAAATGTCTTAAAAGAGAAATTAAACATTGCTGGTGTTCGTCATATTACGGCAGTTTCTGGTATGCATATTGTTATCCTTTCCGGTATTTTAATGTCTTTACTACTTGGTTTAGGGCTCTGGCGGGGTCAGGCATTTTATTTTTCAATAATTCTAATTTCTCTTTTTATTATTATGACCGGTCTTCAACTTTCTAGTATTAGGGCCGGAATAATGGGCGGGCTTTTTCTTTTGGGCCAGAAAATTGGCAGAAAATCTGTTAGTTCCAGAAGTATTGTGATGGCGGCAGCTTTAATGTTGGCAATAAATCCTTTGCTTTTATTGAATGATGTTGGATTTCAGCTTTCATTTTTAGCCGTAATGGGAATTATTTATTTGGCGCCCATCTTTAAAAATTGGTTGAGGTTTATTCCTCAAAAATTTACTGCCTTAAAAAAAATTATGGCAATGACCTTTGCTGCTCAAATTTTTACTCTGCCAATTTTAGTTTATAACTTTGGCAGAATATCTTTAGTAGCTCCTTTAACTAATGTTTTAATTTTACCCTTTGTTTATTGGATTATGATTTTCGGTTTTATTTTTGGCTTAGTGGGAATAATCTGGAGTTTTTTGGGCTGGGTTTTATCTTTGCCCTGCTTGTTATTGCTAACCTATGTCGTAAAAATAGTAGATTTCTTTTCCCGGCCCTGGGCAGCCAAAACAATTGAGAATGTCCACTGGTTCTGGCTGATAATTTCTTATTTGATTTTGGGCTTTTTAACTTGGCGGCTAAACAAAAGAGAAAAGTTAAAATTTTTGAATTATTGATTTTTTGAAAAGAAAAAAGCACCTACTAATTTGAGGTGCTTTAGGGGTGACAAGAGCTATAAAATATAAAGCTTCTTTTTCCAGCAAATTCTTCTTTCGAATTCTTTAATTCGACGACTCCTCTTGAGTTCTCTAAAAAAATCTTTAGAAAATCCCAAAGTGAAAAATCCTCCCAAGGACAGAAATAGCCCGATGCCGTACAATAACGCTCCAATCACTTGGTGGGTTGTATCTTGGATGTAATAGTTGCCAGTTAACGCGATTATTGCACCCAGAAAGAATATTCCCAAAAATCTAACAAGAAACCATCTATTTTTACTCATCTTGATACCTCCTTTTGAAAGAACATTTATTTCACTTTTGATACTAATATAATAATAGCAAATTAAGTTAAATTTGTCAAGGTTTTATAGGGTGCTTCAACTTTCTGGATACGACACAAAAAGACATAATAGAGTTTGAAGAGCTAATAAGAGTTTAAGCTCAATCTGATTGGTTCAATGAGAAGGTTGGTGTATAAAAGTCCTTTGAAAAGAAAAAACCCCTTGATATTATCGCAGGGTTTATTGATTGAAATGGGCTAACTGTTTTTTCATTTTGAATGTTCTTTTCTGAAGTCTTTGATAACTTCCTGAAGTGCTTGGACGCAAGAGCCGTCTGTTTTTATAGGAGGAGTATTAACTAATATATCCGTGAGTTTTTTCTCGGTTTCCGAGATTTTTTCATTCGGAATTATCATACTATTTAATACTGTGCCTAGTGCCCCTATACAAGTTAGTGCCCTTAGAGAATCCTCTCTAAACCATATTTTGATTTCGTGAACTAAAACTTCATGAGCTGGCCTTTTCTTTTTTTTCTTCTTTTGTTCTTTTTGTTTTGCCACCTTATATCTCCTTTCTATTCAGAACTTTCATTATCTTTATTTCAACGAACTATCCATATCATACACCCCTTATTTGAATTTGTCAAGGTTTTATAGGAGTGCTTCAACCATCTGGATACGACACAAAGAGACATAATGTTAGAGTTTGAGGAGCTGATAAGGGTTTAAACTTAATAAGGGTTTAAGGTTTCAAACTTTATTCCTTTTAAATTGGAAGTTAAGGTTCAATAAGAGTCAGTATAAAACCCGCATAAATTAAGCGGGTTTTATTTTTTGTTATATATTATAAATAATAAATTAGATAAGAGTTGGCGGTAAAAAATTTTTAAGCTCCTCTTCCGTTAATAGTTTTTTTCTATCACTTGCTCCTAATAAAGATATAGAATATGTTTTCTCAAAACCAATATATTCTACCTCTTTTCCTATATCTTTAACTGCTTTTACAGCAGGGAGCAAGTCAGAATCATTACTTACTAAAATTATTGAATCGCAACTACCCCTATAAGCTAACATTACCATATCTATGGCAATTTTTACATCAACACCTTTTTCTCGCCATTTATTAGAAATTACATAAATCCCTTGAGATGGTTTTAAATTTTCTTTATTTTTTTGTTTAAATTTCTTAAAACGAGGAAAATTGGGTGTTAATATAATTATTGGATTATAACAGGTCTTATAATTTGATAATATTTTTTTACCAATTTCTTTTAAATCATCCTCATTTCTTATCTCCCTCTCTATCAAATAAATTCCTTCACATTTTTTATATTCAGGATATTTTAACATACTTCCTTCTTCTATTTCCCAATCTCCTTCTTTTAACTTAGCAAAAAGACGCTGTTGGTCGGAAACCATTTGTTGACTCTTTGGATTGTCTAGTTCTTTACGAATAACTCCTTTATAATACCTCTTAGTTATGATTTCTCTCTCTTTTGAAAGAAATTTAGCAAATTTTTCATAGTTAAAATCTAATAAATTGTGAAATTTTAGTGATTTTAAATTGTTATAAAAGTTATTTGCATCAATCAGAATAGCTACCTTCTCTAAATTTTTTTGTTCCTCAGAATTATTCATAGATATATTAATACTTTACTAAATAAAATCCCGCCATTAGCCGAAGCTAGGGGCGGGGAGTGTAACTTATTTTAATATAGCAAGAGGCAAGGAGGGTGTCAAGTGTTAATAAAGACATTAATTTTGACTCTGAGTATTTCCGCATATTTAAATTTATAGCAAAAATCCACAATAAAGTCAATAGAAATCATATCCATAACAGCTTGGTATAGACATAGAGATAGAGTTTGAAAAGCTAATAAGGGTTTAAGCTTAATAAGGTTGGTTTAACGAGAAAGTTCTTGTATAAAAAAAGCCCGATAAGGTTTTATTCCTTAAAGGGCTTTGGGGCTTTGTCTGTTTACCCATATTGAGTTGTTATCTTACGGGCAATTACTATAGTCACCACTATGAATATCGCACTTACAAAAGCGACTCCTATCCAATCTCTGGTACAGGAAATTGTTGCCACTCCTAAACTGGAATCTATGTGAGTTACTTCTCTCGCACGTAAAAACTGATCTGCAACCGTCCAGAACCACTTCTTTGTAGAAACATAAGTTTCTTTGTTAGTCCTTGTAAGATAATAGACATCTCCGTTCTCTTGTACAATTATGGTGTGGTCACTATGCGGGAAACGTTCCTGATATTGGTTAAGGGGGACAAATATCGCTGTCCCGCTCACTGAAACTTTCTCCACAGAGGTGTATTTTCCTCCTATCAAGTTAGCAAAAGAGACTTTTTCAGGAGACCACAATTCAATAGAGGACTCCCGCGGTCGAGAAAGCCAAAAGATCCCGAATAGACCGATTAGCAATACAACACCACAACACATACAAACCAAATTTTTCCTTTTCTTTGCATTCATTTTCTTTTCCTTTCGTTGAATACATTACACTTATTTACATTTTAAGAACTATCTCCATTATACACCCACTATTTAAATTTGTCAAGGTTTTATAGGAGTGCTTCAACCATCTGGATACGACACAAAGAGACATAATGTTTGAGTTTGAGGAAATGATAAGGGTTTGAGCTTAATACGGTTGGTTCAATGAAAAGGTTAGCGTATGGGAGTCCTTTGTAAAGAAAAAAGCACCCACTAATGAGTAATGAGTGCTTTGGTAACAAAGAGCTAAATAGAGTTAACTTTATTTCTTATTTCGATAAGATAAGCAACAGGTAAGCTACTGCCAAAGCTATTACTACCATCCGCTGTGTTCTCAAATCGCGGGTTATTCCTGTCTTGATTTGGTAAATAACCCCGCAAAGAACAGCCCCGAACGACATTAACTGAAGAATCATTTTCTTACTCCTTTCTTTCATAAGGTTTTAACTTGAATTAGTCGCTACCACAAAATTATTCCGGCAATTCCGAAAATAACACACATTACTGAACAGGTAGCGATATACGCTTTCCTGCTCATTATAACGCAGGGAGTTGAACGAGACTGAGTTGCGAATAAAATAGAGAAAGTTCCAAAAAAAACTGCGAGTCCTGCTAATAATAATGCATTCATTTTCTATTTCCTTTCTATTAAAGTTTCCTTATTTTACATTTTCAATTTACTACCTACATTATACACCTACTATTTAAATTTGTCAAGGTTTTATAGGAGTGCTTCAACCGTCTGGATACGACACAAAAAGACATAATGTTAGAGTTTGAGGAGCTGATAAGGGTTTAAGCTTAATATGGTTGGTTTAACGAGAAAGTTGGTGTATAAAAAAAGACCCAAACATATTCTTTGGGTCTTAAGGATTTTTGTTAGTTGCAAGCTTCTTCAATGAGTCGCGGAATTATCAAATGATGATACTTCGCCAAAATCTGTTTCGGGGCTTTAAATTTAGGATTTACTTGAGCCAATGGAACTAAATCCTCCCTTTTCCTAAGATAATGCTTAAAATTAGAACGTGGGGGAACTAAGAATCTGATAGAATATTCTTCTGAGCCACGCTTAGTAAGGTCTGAACGAAAATCAACTATCGCAAGACGAGATTTCCAAGCGCCACCTGCTTTTTTAACATAAACCAATGTTCCTTTCTTAATTTCCATTTTATTTCTCCTTATTCAAAATTTCGTTATTTTTATTTCAACGAACTATCCCATATCATAGCACCCACTATTTAGATTTGTCAACCCCGTAGAAGAAATTTGACAAGATTTTTTTGAAAATCTATTGCCGTAGGTAGTCAAATTTTCTCTACAGGGTCAAGAAAAATAAGCCTGAATAGGTGAAATTACCTAATCAGGCTTTGTGTGAAAAAGTATTCGGTGTATACACAGGGTATACCAGGGGCTCAAAAAGAACAATATAGTGAGGAAAGAGAGTTGGAAACAACGAGTTTCCTGCTGAACAGGCAAAAGAAAAAACGTCAATTTTTTACACACAATACAACTACTCCTCATCATCTTCTTCTCCATAATTCAAACTTTCCCAAAAACGTAAAAAAATTTTCCTTCGGGTCTCTTTCCTCACCAAATACAAAAATCTTTCTTTATTTTAATATAATCAAAAATCTTGTCAATAAAGGAGCTTGTGGATTAAAATTTTTGGATTATTAAAGATATTAATGTACAATAAAAAAACATGAATGATAATAAGAGAAAAGCTTGGCTGGTGGCAGTTAATATGGGTTACGGCCATCAGAGAACCGTCTACCCTTTAAGAAAATTTGCTCCCGGAGAAAAAATCATTAATGCCAATGATTATCAGGGAATTCCCGAAGGAGATAAAAGAATCTGGGAATCAACCAGGGGGTTTTATGAATTTATCTCAAGGTTTAAAAGAATTCCTTTAATAGGCAGTACGGTTTTTTCTGCTTTTGATGCATTTCAAAAAATTCCTACTTTTTATCCTCACCGGGATTTATCTAGGCCGACTCTTAGTTTGAAAAGAATCTTTTCTTTAATTAAGAAAGGATGGGGGAGAGACCTTATCGAAAATTTAAAGATTAAAAATGAAAAATTAAAAAGAGATTTACCGATAATTACCACTTTCTTTACCCCGGCTTTTATGGCCGAGAGCTTTAGTTACCCTGGCGATATTTTCTGTGTTGTCTGTGACGCTGATATTTCCCGGGCTTGGGCTTCCTTAAAGCCGAGAGAAAGCAAAATAAAGTATCTTGCTCCTAATTCCTGGGTAGTTAATAGATTAAAGCTTTATGGAGTAAAAAAAGAGAACATTTTTTTAACCGGTTTTCCCTTGCCAATAGAAAATATTGGAACAGAAAACCAGGAAATTTTGAAGAAAGATTTGAGTTACCGGATTTTAAATTTAGATCCTCAAGGAAAATTTTATCAAAAGTACAAACCATTGGTTGACAAACACTTAGGACCTCTTCCTGAAAATTCAGGTCATCCTTTTACCATAATGTTTACTATTGGAGGGGCTGGGGCCCAAAAAGAAATGGTAATTAGATATGTTAAAAGTTTGGCTGACAAAATCAGGAAAAGAGAACTTAAAATAATTTTATCAGCTGGTATCAGAGAAAAAGTTAAAGAATATTTTTTGGAGAATATTAAAAAACTTGCTTTGGAGGGAAATATTGAGATAATTTTTTCTGAAAAAATAGAGGATTATTTTGAGAGTTTTAACCAGAAATTAAGAAAGACCGATATTTTATGGACCAAACCAAGCGAACTTTCATTTTATAGTGGTTTGGGCCTGCCGATTATTGTTGCTCCTTCCATTGGTTCTCAAGAAGATTTTAATAGAAAATGGCTTTTGCGGATAGGAGCTGGAATTTTGCAGGAAAATCCAAATTATGCAAATCAATGGATTTTTGATTATTTAAATAGCGGGCGGTTTGCCGAAGCGGCAATTCAGGGGTTTCTTAAAGCAGAAAAATTAGGAGTTTACAATATTGAGAGAATATGCTTTGGAGGTACTCAAAAATAATTTTCTTGCTATTTCCTTTAATTTTAATAGTTGGCTTTATTGTTTATAGAGTTTCTTATGCAAGTCAATTAGTCCAAACCTCCGCCTCTTTTGGAGAGGAAACTGAAAAAATTTTAAGTGAGCTGACTTTAGAACAAAAAATTGGGCAGTTATTCATAATTGGTTTTGAAGGAAAGGTTCTGAATTCCGAAATTGAGAATTTGATTAAAGAACTGCATCCTGGCGGAATTCTTCTGCTTGGAAGGAATATTGAGAATGAAGAACAGTTGAAAGAGTTAATTAGTTCTCTTCAGGAGATTGCTCTGAAAGATACGGGCTTACCATTATTTATTGCCGTTGACCAGGAAGGAGGATTAATCTCTCGGATTGAGTGGATAGAAAAAAGCGCCCAATCTGAAATTGAAAATCCAGAGCAAGCTTATCTGGTTGGTCAAACCCGGGGAAAAGAACTTTTAGGATTAGGAGTTAATCTTAATTTAGCGCCGCTTTTGGAGGTAAGCTTGGCTACTGATTTTATTTTTGAAAGATCTTTTCAGAAAAACTCTGAGAAAACAGCTGAATTGGCTAAAGCTCTAATTCAGGGCCAAAAGCAAGCTGGAATTTTGACGGCAATAAAACATTTCCCTGGCTACAAGGGAATTTCTTTTAATCCCGAAGAGAGATTGGCAGCCATAGACAAAATTCCGGAAATTTCTCAATTCCAAGATGCAATGAAATCTTTCCCTGAAATGATAATGGTCTCCAACGCGATTTATAAAGAATTAGATCAAGAACTGCCTTTTAGTTTTTCAAAAAAAGGAATTCAATTTTTAAAAAGTAAAATTAAAGGAAATTATCTAGTCATTTCCGATGACCTTTCTCAAAACTCGCTGCTGAATAGATTTTCTCTAAAAGAAATTGTTGCTTTGCCTGTTAAAGCCGGAGCAGATATTTTGATATTTTCTGGCTGGCGAATGCCAATAGAGGAAGGAATTTTAGCTTTTCAAGAGGCAGTAGAAAATGGAGAGATTTCTGAGCAAAGGATTAATCAATCAGTTTTTAAAATCATTGAATTAAAGCAAAAATTATAATGAAGAAAATTTTAAAGCACTTTCTAATAGTTTTAATTTTTTTATTTTCGGTGGCTATTGGTTATTTTTTTATTGGTTTTTCAAAACCAGCAGATCAAATTAGTTGGGGAGTTAATTTTTCTCAAAAACATGCTGAAAATTTAGGACTGGACTGGAAGGAAACTTATTTGGCTTTATTTGATGATTTAAGAGTAAAGAACTTTAAAGTAGCTACCTATTGGGATTTGATTGAGCCGGCTCAAGGGGAGTATAATTTTGGAGACCTAGATTGGCAGATTGAAAAAGCTCAAGAAAGAGGAGCAGAAATTATTTTAGTAATAGGGATGAAAACTCCTCGCTGGCCGGAATGCCATATTCCTAAATGGGCAGAAAATTTAAATAAAGAGGAACAACAAGAAAAAGTATTGAAGCTGATTGAAAATATTGTTTTGCGTTACCAATGGTCAGATGCAATTAAATATTGGCAGGTAGAAAATGAGCCGTTTTTTCCTTTTGGAGAGTGCCCAGATTTTGATAAAGAATTGTTGAAAAAAGAAATTGATTTAGTTAAATCTTTGGACCCCGTTAGAGATTACGAGGGCAGAGAAAAAGCACAAGGAGAACAAATCTCTAACGGGGTGAATTCTCAAAAAAGACCAATAATAATTTCAGAAAGTGGGGAGTTTTCTTTTTGGATTCAGGCAGCCAGATATGGAGACATAGTTGGGGTTACGATGTATAGGAAGGTTTGGTTTCAGGAATTACACTCATATATTTCTTATCCCTTCCCCCCGATTTTTTACCAGCGAAAGGCACAACTTATTAATAAAATTTTTGGCAAGGAAGTGATTTGTGTTGAACTTCAGGTGGAACCCTGGGGCCCCGAACTTTTGTATACTTTACCATTAGAAGAACAAGAGAAAACAATGAATTTAAAGCAGTTTCAAAAAAATATTGAGTTTGCTAAAAAGACCGGCCTGAAGGAATTCTATCTTTGGGGAGCTGAATGGTGGTACTGGATGAAAACTAAACAAAATCAGCCGGAAATTTGGGAAGAAGCAAAGAAATTGTTTTGAAAATATGTTGTCAATTATTATTCCAACTTTAAATGAAGAAAATTATCTTCCTTTACTGCTGAAGTCAATAAAAAAGCAGGATTTTAACAGTTATGAAATAATTATAGCTGATGCTGGTTCTAAAGATAAAACTTTAGAGATTGCCAAAAAACATGATTGTAAAATTGTTAGGGGCGGTTTGCCGGCAAAAGGAAAAAATAATGGAGCTAAAGCAGCTAAAGGGGATTTATTCTTTTTTTTAGATGCGGATGTTATCTTGCCGGAGAGAATTTTTGGAAAGGTTTTTAAAGAATTTAAGAAAAGAAAGCTTAAAATTGCTACTTTTTGTTTGTTGCCGTCTAAAAAAAATAAATTATCCACTTTCTTTTTTAGTTTTTTTTACAACCTACCTATTATTCTTTTGGAGAAAACCTTGCCTCATGCCGCGATGGGGCTTTTAATAGAAAAAAAACTTTTTAAAAAATTAAACGGTTTTGATGAAACTATTGCATTGGCTGAGGACCATGATTTAGCCAGAAGAGCAAAAAAATTAGGGAAATACGGAATTTCAAAATCCTCAAAAATTTTTGTTTCTGATAGAAGATTTAAAAAAGATGGTTGGTTGAAGACCTATTCTAAATATTTACTTTGTGAAGGGTATATGATTTTTATTGGTCCGGTTAGATCAGATATTTTTAAATATAAATATAATCGCTATTGTAAAAAAAAGAAACCATAATATAATATTAAATAGTAATAAATAGAGATATGCAGTTATACGAATTGCCAAAAATTAAAATTCCTAAAAAGAAAAAAAGAGATCTTCAGTTAATTGCTTTAGTAATTATTGTTTCTCTTATTTTTGGTTTTTTGGCTGGGGCTATTTCTGGCACCTTTTTTTATTTCCAGATCAAAAATTATCTGGATACACTAAATATTCCTTTACCTTCGGTAATTAAGAAAGAAGTATCTAAGGAGTATGCTCCTCAAACATCTCAAGAGCAGGCAATTATTAAAGTAGTAAAAGAGACGTCGCCAGCAGTGGTTAGTATTATTATTTCCAAAGACCTTCCAATTATTGAAGAATTTTTTGGACCAAGCCCTTTTGAATTTGAAATTCCTCAATATCGCCAAAAAGGTACCGAGAAGAGAGAAATTGGAGGAGGGACTGGTTTTATTGTTTCAAAAGATGGATTAATTTTAACCAACAAACACGTGGTTTTAGATAAAGACGCCGAGTATACAGTGTTTACCAATGATGGCAGAAAATTTTCAGCAAAAGTTTTAGCCCGGGATCCTGTTCAGGATTTGGCTGTATTAAAAATTGAGCAGGAGAAAACAGTAGATGATAATGGAGAATTTGTTTCAAAGCCATTTCCGGTAGTAGAACTGGGCGATTCAGAAAATTTAGAGATTGGACAGACAGTAATCGCTATTGGCAATGCTTTGGCAGAATTCCGAAATACTGTTTCGGTTGGAGTAATTTCGGGCTTGGGAAGAAAAATTACAGCTTCGGGCGGCGGATTTATTGAAGTTCTAGAAGATGTTATCCAGACAGATGCTGCTATAAATAAAGGAAATTCTGGCGGGCCTCTTTTGAATTTAAAGGGCGAGGTAATTGGAATAAATACAGCTATAGCTTTAGAGGCTCAAAGTATTGGTTTTGCCATCCCAATTAATAAAGCTAAAAAAGACATTGAGCAGGTTAAAACCTTAGGTAAAATTGTCTATCCTTTTTTGGGAATTCGTTATGTTTTAGTTACTGAAAAGATTAAAGAAGAAAATGATCTGCCGGTAGATTACGGAGCTTTAATTATTAGAGGAAGAGCAGATGAGTCAGCTATTTGGCCAGATTCAGCTGCTGAAAAAATCGGTTTGAGAGAAGAAGATATAGTTTTGGAATTTAATAATGAAAAGATTACTAGCGAGAATACTTTAGCAAAAGTTATTATGAAATATAATCCCGGAGATAGAATAATTCTGAAGATTTTAAGGGGTGATAAAGAGATAATACTTGAAGTGGCTCTGGGCGAGCGAAGCGAGTAATAATTTGACCCTCATAACCAAAAAGAGCGATATGGTTAAAATCAACCGCGCTCTTTTTTTATGGTGTGAGAGTTGACAAAATATTAGGGGTGTTGTAGCGTAGATGTAGAAAATAGTTCTTTAAAAATAAGGAGGGAAAAAATAATGGCTGTTAAGAAAAAAAGTAAAAAGGAAAAAGGTAGAGTTAAAATAGATAAAGAAAAATGCAAGGGTTGCGGCCTTTGCGTGGTTAGTTGTCCGGGAAAAGTTCTAAGAATCTCTAAAGCATCAAATAAGGTAGGATATTTTCCGGCTGAGGTGGCAAAGAAAAAAAAGTGCACCGGCTGCGCTTGTTGCGCAGTAATCTGTCCTGATGCTTGTATTGAAGTTGAAAAATATGATTGATGACAAAATTAAGAAAGGAGGTGAATATGAATTGATTTAGTTAGAGATTTCGGAATTTATTATAGATAGCTGAGTCATAAAGAGACTGAGACTCATAGAATCTAAGGCGAGCCCAAAAGAAATTGAGACCCATAACAATTATGCGAGTCAGAAAGGAGAGTTGAAATGAAAAAATCAGGAAAAGACAGCGTAGTAATTCGTGAAGCAGGCAGGATTATTGCCGGCGGATATGCAGACCATCAGGATGCCCGCAAACGAGAAATGAATAGAATTCGCGATTTAGTGCGTCACAAGAATGAAGGCATCCCTTTTGACCGACCAGAAGAAAAGAAGAAAGTAAGGACCTTTGACAAAAAGTACAGCGATACTAATCTTGCTAAACTTGTTGAGGAAATGTTCGCTGCAGATAAACTGACAGGAGAAGAGCGCGATTACCTGCGGAAAGCCCTTGAGCTGGCCAAGAAGGCCTCATTTCTGGAACAGAGCTATAAGGGTCCCATGAGAACATTTGTTTCGGCTGAACTGGTATGGACGGGATTCCTTGCTCATATTCCGGGAATTGGCGAGGTGCTGGCCGCAAACCTCATTAGCAAACTTGCTAACTGCCAGAATTATGATAAGGTCTCCTCGCTCTGGAGACATTTTGGTCTTCACCTGGTCTGTCCCAATTGCACCGAGAAAATAGATGATAGGGTTTTGCCTGTTCTGGCTAATGTTGGCGGTAAGTGCCCCAAATGTAATTCAATCGGAGTAAGTCCCAGAAAAAGAAAGGGTCAAAGAATTGATTATGACAAGAACTTAAAGACTCTTGCTTGGAACATTGCCGTCTCTCTAATAAAGCAGAAATCACCCCTATATTACGATATTTACGTTAAGGAGAAAGAACGTCAGTGTAAACGGGTTTTTGCCAAGGGCGAGCTGATAAAAATTTACGGAGAACCCTATAAAAAAGAGGATATTACTCTAAAGCTGGGTCACGCCAACAGCCGGGCTTTGCGCAAGACGGTCAAAATTTTTCTCCAGCACTACTGGGAGGCCTCCAGGGAATTGGCTGGCTTGCCAATAAGAAAAGCTTATGTGGAAGCGAAGCTCGGGCACAAAGATATTATTACCTGGAGAGATGTTCTTAAGAAAAACGGCGTAAAGCCATCAGAAGAACTGGCAGCTTAATTTGAGCCATATTTCTCATGAGATCCAACAACAGGTTGCGAGCCAAGAAGGGATTGAGACCCATTATGAGAATGCGAGCCAAGATATTTTTGAGGCCCAATCAACCAATGCGAGCCAAATGGTCATTGAGACCCATAATATATCTGCGAGCCAATGGATAAATGAGGCCCAGGAAGTTCTTGCGAGCCAAATTGCTTTTGAGACCCAACTTAAACATGCGAGCTAGATTGCAGTTGAGATCCATAAAAGAAGTGCGAAGCCTAAAGCGCGGAAATAATTTCCGCGCTTTTTTACTTGCCCTCACACCTATTTTAGGTGATGGGTTGATTTTTTTAAAATTTTATGTTAGAAAAAACTTACTTTTGAGTAAGTGTATAAATGTAAATTAAAGTACCTTTAAAATTTAAGAAAGGAGGGAAGCAGATATGCGTTCTTTAGATTTTCCTTGTCCGAAATGCCATCAACTAAAGTTAACTATTGATGAAGAAAATTCAAAAATAAAATGTTACAATCCTCTTTGTGATTATGAATCTGTTTCGGTAAAACCACTTGATGAGTATGAGCGTTTCCAAAAAATGGCTAGGCCTGATAAACATTTCCAAAAAATGGCTGAGGAAATCCATAAATTGAAAATTCCTGAGATAACGCGTCATCAAGATATGCTTCAGCCGGATATAAATCTGTTTCCTGAGGTAGGGCGTCTTCGGCCGGATCTATTTCCAGGAGGGTTTCCCCAAATCCCGGGATTTTATCGTATTGCCTATGAGCCTGATGAGGGAGAGAGAAAAGCCCTTTTTTGGGGGTCATATATTGTCTCCTCAATTATAATTATTGGGTTTTTAGCCGTGGCAAGTGTTTTTTGGGAAATTCCCTGGCAAACTCTGACTTTTGGTTTTTTATTCTGGGCTCTGGTTATTTCCAGAGGGGCTGATATTCTATCAACATTCTTTATTCTTGGTATTGGTGGGATTGAGACACATCCTCTTTCAGACCCTCACGATATTACTAAACTTTTGAGAGGCCACGGGTTTCAGGTATTGCTTATTTTTATTTTGGCTTATTTTCTTGGACAATGGAAACCTTGGTTAGGAACTGGTTTGTTGCTCTGGTATACAATTGGAGGTTTTCGAGCAGCTCTTTCCAACATTACTCAGATACTCCACATTATTTTTCCTCTTACTTCCCTGGGAGAACTAAAAGTCCTATTCTATGTTAACATGGTGATTTGTTCTTTTGTAATATGTGCTATTGCCTATTTTGTTCTTCCTTATTTTTTGCCTTAAAAATTTTTCTTTTTTATTTAACAAAGTGGTCTAAAAATCAGACCACTTTTTTTCTTTACCCCCACACACCATCCCGATTGACGGGACTGGTAGTGAGGGTTGATTTTTTGGAGAATTTTTGGTAGAAAGAAGTAGTATGAACGGAGCTAATTTTACTCGTAAAGCCCAAGAGGCAATATTAAGCGCTCAATCTGTTGCTCAAGGAAGAGGACAGCAGCAAATTGATGCCTTGCATTTACTTTTTGCTTTGCTTTCCCAGGAAGAAAGTGTGGTTTTGACTTTGCTGAGAAAATTGGGAGCTGACATAGAAAATTTAAAAAAGAAAGCTCAAAATGCTTTAAATAGAATTCCAACCATTGCTACGCCCCAAACTTTTGGCCAGTTTTATTTAACTCAAGACATGGCAAAGGTTTTAGAAAGAGCTCGGCAGGAAGCAGCAAAGATGGGAGATGAGTTTGTTTCAGTTGAACACTTATTTTTAGCTTTACTTGATTCTAAAACCAAAGCTAAAGAAATTTTAGATAAAGCCACTTTTTTGAAATCAGGCGGACCTGCCTCGCCAAGTGGAGCTGGCGGGGGAGCAGCTGCTTTAGAGTTTGGCAAGTTAGATTACGAAACAGTTCTGAAAAGCTTAGCCCAGATTAGAGGGGGAACCAGAATTACTGACCCGGAGCCAGAATCAAAATATCAGGTTGTTGAGAAATACACCAGAAACCTAACCACTTTGGCCAAGCAAGGGAAACTTGACCCCGTAATTGGCAGAGAAAATGAAATTCGCCGATTAATGCAGGTTCTCTCTCGAAGAACAAAAAATAACCCGGTTTTAATTGGTGAAGCCGGAGTAGGAAAAACGGCTATTGTTGAAGGATTGGCTCAGAGAATTGTTAAAGGGGACGTCCCCGAAAGTTTAAAAGATAAAGAAATTATTGGTTTGGATTTAGGAGCTTTGGTAGCTGGGACAAAATATCGGGGAGAATTTGAAGACAGGGTCAGAGCTTTACTTAAAGAGATTAATCGGGCAGCTGGCAGATATATTATCTTTATTGATGAGCTTCATACTTTAGTTGGAGCCGGAGCCGCTGAGGGAGCTATTGATGCTTCAAATCTCTTGAAGCCGGCTTTAGCCAGAGGAGAGTTAAAAGCAATAGGGGCTACTACTTTAAAAGAATATCAAAAATATATTGAGCGGGATATGGCTTTGGAAAGAAGATTCCAGCCAATTTATGTTCAAGAGCCCTCAATTGAAGATACCATTGCTATTTTAAGAGGAATTAAAGAGAAATATGAGGTTCATCACGGTCTTAGAATAAAAGATTCTGCTTTGGTGGCTGCAGCTGAACTTGCCTCCCGCTATATTAGCGATCGCTTTTTACCCGATAAAGCCGTAGATCTAATGGACGAAGCAATGTCAGCCTTAAGATTGGAAATTGAATCTGAGCCCACTCAATTAGATGAATTAAAAAGAGAAATTCAGAAATTAGAAATTGAAAAAGAGGCAGTTAAAAAAGAAGGAACTAAAAGGAGATTGGCAGTCATTAATCGAACTTTAGCTGATTTAGGAGAAGAAGCCCGGGCTTTTGGACTGAAATGGAAATCTGAAAAAGAATTAATCCAAAAAATTAGAAATTTTAAGAGAAAAATAGATGGTCTCACTTTTCAATCAGAAATTGCCCGGAGAGAAGCTGATTTGCAGAAAGTAGCTGAAATTAAATATGGAAAGATTCCCGAACTTTTGAAAGAAGTTCGGAAAACCGAAAAAAAATTGGTTAAAATTCAAAAAAATAATCCAATTTTGAAAGAAGAAATTGAAGAAGAGGATGTGGCCCGGGTTGTTTCTAAATGGACCGGAATTCCGGTGATGAGATTAATAGAAGAGGAAGCAAGGAAATTAGAGAAAATGGAGGAGATTATTTCTCAGCGGGTGATTGGTCAAAAAGAGGCAATTTTAGCCGTTTCCAATGCTATTCGGCGCTCCCGAGCCGGGATTTCTGAAGAGAATCGTCCTTTGGGCTCATTTATGTTTTTGGGTCCCACTGGCGTTGGAAAAACCGAAACTGCCCGAGCCCTGGCTGCATTCTTGTTTAATGACGAAAACTCTCTGGTTAGATTAGATATGTCAGAATATATGGAAAAACACACAGTTTCCAAGATTATCGGTTCTCCTCCTGGCTACGTTGGCTATGAAGAAGGAGGCCAGTTGACCGAAAGAGTTCGTCGAAGACCTTATAGCGTAATTTTACTTGATGAAATTGAAAAAGCTCATCCCGAAGTTTTCAATATTCTGCTCCAAATTTTAGAAGATGGAAGATTAACAGATGCTAAAGGCAGGGTTGCTTTTTTCAAAAACGCTATTTTGGTTATGACCTCAAATATTGGTTCTGAATATATTGCTAAAATGGGCTCTCTTGGTTTTTTAGGGAAGAAAGAAGAAACGGAGAATCAGTCTTTAAAAGAAAAAGTAATGGAAGCCCTGAAGGAGAGCTTTAGGCCGGAATTTTTGAACAGAATTGATGATATCGTTATTTTCAACTATCTTGGCAGGCCGGAAATTAAAAAGATAGTTGAACTTGAATTAAAGAAGGTTGCTAAGCGCTTAAGAAATAAAAAGATAAAAATTAAGGTTTCAGAAAAAGCAAAAAAACTTTTAGCAGAACAAGGATTTGATCCCAATTTAGGAGCCAGACCCCTGAAAAGGGTGATTCAGCGAAAAGTTCTTGACCCCTTAGCTTTAAAAATTGTGGCTGGCTTAATCAAAGAAGGCCAAGAAGTTATGATTGATACCGAAGCTAAAAAAATTATAATTAGAACTCCAGGTGATTTAATAAAAGTTAGAGGGAAGAAAGAAAAGGTTTTGGTTTAAAGCATGAAAAACATTATTAAAATTATTATTGTTTTTATCCTGGGAATGGGTGGAGGAATTTTTGCTGACCAAATTCTCTGGCCTTACTTTGTAGAAAGGCCTCTTTTTTATGAATATCAGCTTGCCCAAGTTCCGGTTTCGGTAATAGAACAAAATAAAATTACTGTTCAGGAAAATGTTGCTCTTCAAAATGCGGTTGAAAAGATTGAAAAAGCAGTTGTCGGGGTGAGGACAAGAATCAAGTCAGGAGAAATTTTAGAGGGTTCTGGCTTGATTATTACTTCAGACGGTTTATTAATTACCTTGGAAGAGCTTCTTCCAAGAGGTGAAAACTTTATTTTCTTTGTTGACGGAAAAATCCCAGGATACCAAGTTTTAAAAAGAGATTTAAAAAATAATTTGGCTTTGGTGAAAATTGAAGAAGGGAATTTACCCACCGTTGGTTTTGCTGATTTTGATAAGCTAAAACCAGGAGAAAGAATTTTTTTGGTTGGAGTAATTTTTGACAAAACCAGCCCTCTCAAAATGGTAAATGAAGGAATTGTTAAATTTTTCACTAAAGATTACATCCGAACCAATATTTTTGAAAAAACCACCCTGGCTGGCAGCCCGCTTTTTAATATTAAAGGAGAATTATTGGGGCTAAATACAATTGATCTGGAAGGAAAAGTCACTGCCATCCCAATTACCAAAATCCGCGACTTCATCGGATTTTAAGGTTTCTTTTCACATCGGTTCGAGTCCTACCGCCAAAGCAAAAATAATTTCCTCTGAAAGAGGATTTTATTTTTGCTTTGTGCGATGTGGCGAGAACCTACCTCCCGAATTGCGACGAGCGAAGCGAGGAGGCAATGCCTTCGGCCAACTGGTTCGCTGTGCCCGTCCGAAGCCCGAAGGGCGAAGGAGGGAGTCCTACCGCCGGAGCAAATTTCTCGAGGCCATTCCCTCGGGTTTTTTGTTGACAAATCTAAATAATGAGTGTATAATGTAAGTAGTTATTTTAAAGTAGAATAAAGACAATTCTTCATAGAAAGGAGATGATTTTTTATGCAGGAACAAGAAAACGAAAAGAATGTTTCTCTTTTAATAAGGGACGGTGCTGGGGTAAGTAATTTTCTTCGTATCAAGAGTTCCATTCCTATATCAAAACACGATAGGGGTGAAGTTAAAATTTCACTTTCCAGGGATTACTATAGAATGCCTGTTTTCTTAAAAGTAGGTGCTTTGGCAGAGCTCATAGTTAGAGCAGTTATGGAGACCGTTCCCAGTGTACAAATGATAAGTTTTAGACCAAAGCAAGTGATTCTCAACTTAGGAGTCTGGAATATCTGGACTGAAGAAAAAGAAAGAACAGTAAAAGAATTGATTGATTCGCTTCTAACCAAAAGAGGATTAATCACTCAATGGTCTGTACAAAGAGGCGTAGGTGAAACACCGAAACCTTTATAGAGGGATAATAATCCAAATTCTGTCCCTCTTTTTTATTTCACCAAACAGGTTCTAACATCGTTCCAAAATAGGTATTCTCAGTCTAAGGTTTTCTAATTCCTCCCTCATTTTCCTCCAATCAAGGGTTCTAAGTGCGTCCTGTAGGGGGAGCTACGTTTAGAGGGTTAATAGCCCTCTTTTTGCTTTAATCCTTGACAAATTTAAATTATGGGTGTATAATTTAAATAGTAAATTGAAAATAAAAAATAAGGAATTTTAACAGAAAGGAGAAAAAAAGATGGAATCTAATGTACTTTTTAGAGCAAGCGTTGTTGTAATTTCCTGCCTAGGTATTGGTATAATTCTGGGGATAGCTAGTAATCGAGTCTCTGATCCATGGCTCTTTCGAGGTGTCATTATGGTCATCGGTTTGGTCATCGGTTTAGCTGCTGTTATAGTCTCTGGATGTCGAGTTGACCATCCCCACACATATCTAGTCGCCGGTCTTGCCTGGTGCCTCTTGGTCTGCATAATTGCTAGTTCAACTAGTGCTCTATTTGCAAGTGTGAAATATTTTCTCAATTAACGCATAGCCCCAATGGAAAAAGATTCCAAAGGGGCTTTTTTTATTAATCTTTTTTCTTACTTTAATATTTGCTATAATTTAACGAGAACGATTCCGAATGGACTATAGGTATAAAACATTCAGTGTTTTTGTAACTGCTTACCTTGTTCCTAAAAATGAAGTAGGGAAAAGGGATTTGGTAAGAACTTAACCTTAGGGGTTCGAATCCTACCGCCGGACTCAGTGCGTTTTACTAGAACTCTATCTTAAAATTCTACTATTTTAGCAGGATTTTTATTTTACCCGGGGTAGGACCCGAACTTTTGTCGCTAAATTAGCGGCTTTTTTATTATCTGTGCGAGAGTTCTCGACCCGTATTGTTGCTTATAGAGAAAGGAGGTATAATAATCTAATATGCCTTTCATCGCTCAGGGTAAAACTAACTTAAGATACATTTTAATTGTTGTTATTCTGTCTGTTATTGTCGGTGGGGGGATTTTGGGTTATTACCTTTCGTGGATTAAAGAGCTGGAAGCCAAGTTAACCAAAATAGAATTGAAGCTGACGGAGGTATCAGAAAAAAGTAGATACGAAGAGGAACCAACAAATCTTTTTTTAGCTGGCTCCAATCGTGAATCTGTTTTGGTAATTATTTATAATCGAGATCAAAAGAAAATTACTAAAGAAAAAATTATAAACCTTAATGGTTTATCACTGGATTCTTCGGGCTGTCAGGGATGGGGCAAAAATGATTCAGTACAATATAATATTGCGACAGGTCAAATTCTTCTATCCATTGATAATATTTCAGCCTTCGATGGCAGTCTGTCGCCAGATGCACCGTATGCACAAGCCATATTAGTAGCATCTTTTGATAGTGACGCTCCTCAAGTAATCTTTATTCCAGAAGGTAATATTCTTTCATGGATTACTCATTCCTCTAAACCAATGGTCTATATTGCACACCAAATACCATCTACTTCAAATGAGGAAATTTTAGAAATTAATCTCTTGAACAAAAAAGTCCGAAAAATTGCTGACGTAGGAAATATCAGCAACAGCAATCATCTCGAATTGATTATGTCAAAAGATGAAAATTTTATTTTTCAAGCTGTCCGATTACATAATCCCAAAAACAAAGTTTTAATTAAAAAAGTCAACTTAGAAAATGACGATATTCTTACTATAGACCTTGAAGATTCATCAAATTCCTTTGATACTAATAACCTTTCTCCTGATGAGAAATATTTTGCTTTTTTTGGAGGATTTATGGCAGAAACGGGTTTGCGTATTCGTAATTTAGAACAAGAAAAAACCGACATTCTTCCTCTTCCTGAAAATCAAGATATCGCAAATTCTAATATTCTTTGGTCGGGTGATAATAAAAATTTACTTTTCTTAATAAAAACCAACGATAACCGAGTGCCTTTTATATATTCTCTTGAACAAAAAGAAGGTAGGATTATTAATAGTTTAATAAATCAACATCCGTTAATATGGGCACCTGCCACAAATTATATCATCTTGAAAGAACGGTTATATAATTTAGAAGATCAGAAATATAATAATTTAAATTGGAGCATTTTCGATTTAGAGAATAATAAAATTGAAGATGTTTATTCTTCTTCGTCGCTCTGGGATACAGTGGGAGCCCACTGGTTTTAATTCTAAAATCGTCCCATTGTAGATACCTTAACCTCAAAACCCTCCATAAACCAAGTTCTAATATTGTACCATCCCCGGAGCAGGTTGGTGCTCGGTTCTTAAGACCGAGCCGCCCGAGAGTTTTTCTCGGTTTTATTTTCGGCCGTTTGCCCTTGACATATTTAAATAATAGGTGTATACTTATTATATTGTTCATTAACTTGTTAATAATGATTTGGATAAGGAGAAAAGCAATGACAATTCAAAATTGGTCAAAAAGTATTATCCTTGTTGATTTACCCTTAGAACCAAAAATGTTCGATGAACTTGATGTTGTCGCTAGGACCATTCGTGAGAGACATGATTGTAACATTGTACTTGACTTTAGTGGTATCGATATTATAACCGGTCCAGGCATCGCAAGAATCGTGATATTGTACAATCTGTTGATAGAATATAAATATAGCATGGTCCTTTGCAATGTTTCTCGAAAAATCAAAAACATCTTCACTTCAAACAAACTTAATTGTCTTAAATTTGCTGACGGTAGGTCAACGGCCTTAGCCTCTCTACAAAAAACAGGTTAAGACTCAGAACCATCTTAGACAAACTTAGACAAAACCCTGCGGTTTAAAACCAAAGGGTTTTTCTTTTATACAAAACTTAATTTGCCCATTTCTTCCCTAATTTCTATCCAATCAATGGTTCTGAATGTGTCCCGTAGGGGGAGCAGGCTTGTGCTCGGTTCGAGAGACCGAGACACATTTATATAAACCCCGATATTTATTCGGGATTTTGTTTTAGAGATAAAATCCTTGACATATTTAAATAATGGGTGTATAGTGTAAGTAGTAGGTTGAAAATAGAATAATGAAAATTTTGAAAGAAAGGAAAAAAATGACGACGAAAAGCGATTTGACTAGACAAATTAATAATGCCAAACGTCGTTTGAAACGTCTTAAAAAAAGACGTTCTGACGGGCCAGAAGCAGGGGAAGCATTTGAGAATGCTCCACTTGCACAGGGGGCGATGCAAGTCGTGGCGCATCTTGATGAAGAAATAAAGAAGGAGAAAGACTTGATTGCCAGTTTGAAAAAGAAAAGGTAAGGATTAAAGAATAAGGCGGTGCGATAAAATCAAACCGCTTTTTTTATTTTCTCAAACAATCCATAACATCATCCCACCAGCAGTTTATTGACCTCTGTCAGTATTAAATCAGGGTTTTTAACCAAATCTACCCACTTAAAAGTTCTCCACCTTCATTAAAATTTCGGTGGACAAAGGAAAATCGCCTGCCCCGTAGTTAAATCTGAAAGATTTATACTACTGGGGTCCCACCTGGGGAGCAAATTTTAGAGGGTTAATAGCCCTCTTTTCATTATAAAGAGCTTGACTTTTTTAATAGATGAGTGTATAATGTAGATAGTAAATTAAAACAGAAAATAAAAACCTTACAATGAGAGGACTACGAAATGGCAGAAAAGAAAAGACACAATCTATGGTATTCTCAGCAAAAACTAGACAGAGATACCGACTTTGCCCGTTCCAGTACGTTTGGGAAATTGGAAGAAAGTGGGGATATTGTGGAATATACCGAAATGATTGAAGTTGGTTCCTCTTCCTCTTGGCCCGATGCTGAATGTCTTGGAGTCGGCGAACACCACCATACTGGTGGAAACGAGTAATTGCAAAAGCGAAAACATCGCTCAAAGCGTGATAATACTGGAAACAACCAGCCTTATCACGCTTTTTTATTAAATTAACAATTCTTGAGCTAATTCAAACTTAAAACAGGTTCTAACGTCGTCCGTCCCCCGGAGCAAATTTCCGCCTTATCAGTTAGGCGGTTTTTTGGTAGAATAAAAGTGAAAGGTCGGCAAAATATAATAAGCAATGAATTAAATTATGAAAACAATATCTTTATTGATAATTTCAGCATTTCTGTTCTCTCTCGGAACAGGAGCTTTAGCTCAAGAGATAGAACTTCCAGACCCGGGAATGACTCCCGACAGTCCATTTTACTTTCTGGAGATAATTGCTGAAGAAATTGGCACTTTCTTTACTTTCGGTGACCTTAAAAAAGCTGAAAGACATGCTGTCTTAGCTGCTGAAAGACTGGCTGAAGCCCAAGTTATCGCAGGAAAAGGGAAACCAGAATTAACAGAAAAAACTTTGGCAAGATATGAAAATCAATTAGAAAAAAGTATGGCTCGGGTAGAAAGGGCAGAAAGTAAAGGCGA
>Ga0114920_10000007_pt1 | contig 108717 bp, 105 predicted proteins | sample ChitaG_FD_88683 | JGI IMG/M metagenome (GOLD analysis project Ga0114920, IMG submission 88683) | Deep subsurface microbial communities from South Pacific Ocean to uncover new lineages of life (NeLLi) - Chile_00310 metaG | ecosystem: Environmental > Aquatic > Marine > Oceanic > Sediment ...
CAGTAGTGAGGAAATCAGGTTGATAGAGTCAAGGTTAAACAACAGGCCCAAGAAGTGCTTGGGCTTTAGAACACCCCTCGAAGTCGCTAACCTTAATGTTGCACTTCAATGTTGAATGTAGTTATTACTTTCCTGGCGGTGCAGCTCAAGAACTCTTGAGTATAGCTTCATTGTGTTTTAGGAAGAGGTTCAAGCTAGGCCCGGTTGTTCGGTTGAACGACGAACCTAAACGTCTTAGCTTCAAAGATAGTTGGATTGATATTGATGCTGTAGCTGGTGAAAACCTTCTTTCCGAATTACAAAATTTTTTGAAAAAAATCGAAACATTGGATCCGGCTTATCACTTAGACTATATACTAGCAGTAGACCAGTACCGACGAGCCTTGGATATTATTGAAAACAGTCCGGATGTAGCCTATTTGAATCTAGTTACAGCAATTGAGACTTTGAGTAAACACTTTGATGTTACAGAACTCTCTCTTGCCGATCTTGATGAGAGATTAGATGAATTGATTGAGAGCATTGAGAAGGATGAACTTAAAGAGGAGTTAAGAGCTTATCTCACAAATAGATTAAAACAGTACGGTTTGGCGACGACAAGGTTTGTTAATTTTATTATAGACCATATCGAAGAAAGTTTTTGGAACGAGTCGAAAAGCCCTGACTATTGTAAAGTCACACCGGAGGTCCTTAGGAAGTTACTTAAAAGGATTTATTCTCAACGCTCTAGAACTTTACACAGAGGTGAGCCATTTCCACCATATGTGTATGATACTCCAATTCAAAATTGTGAGATACTTCATGCTGATTGGATGAGAACAGGGGAAAAACAATGGAGTGAAAAGGGATTTATACCGCATCCACATTTCTTTGAACGGCTTGTAAATCATGTACTTAAGGTGTTTCTGAATAGACACCTTGTAGATAATTTATCAAACCGACAGGAGGAAACATGACATGACACCTTTGGAGGTTATTCTTTCATTAGCAGTCATTGCTTCAAGTATTGCCGCACTGTTAACTTTTCTTTTTGGTGTATTACCTCAGCGTAGACTCTACAAACTAGATGCTGTAATTAAATACTTTCAGCAAGGCGATACTACCGAAGCGAAAAAGCACAGGAAAAGAATATATGAAGCAGAACCAAGTAATATTAATCGTCACGATGCTTCCATGGTAATAGCTTTTTTCCATTTTTGGGGTCTAATGGTTAAAAAGAAACTGTTGCCTATATGGGTTTTCGACTCGATTTCTGGATACCGGGTAGTTCAACTATACGAGAAACTAAGGGGACACATACAAGAGGAACAGAAGAAAGCGTCTAGATACGGGGAGTATTTCGTTTGGCTTGCTAAAGAAATCAAAAGGCGGTTCAATATCGAGGTTCAACCTCCCCAATCTCCTTAACTTCCTTCTCTAATCTCCCAAATCACTTGATACCCCTACGGGGCACAGGCACCCCACGGAGTTAATGCTCCTTTTTGCCCTTCGGTCAAAAAGATCGCAGGGAAGCTCAATCCCCCTTTAGTTCCCCCTTCAGTAAGGGAGACGTAATCCCCTCCCCCTTAATCCCCCTCCACAAAGGGAGGGGGAACTGTAGCCCTCACCCCCAGCCCCTCTACCAATGAGAGAGGGGAGTTCCTTACTCCTCTGCCAGTTTATAGAGGTTGGAGTAGCCTCTGCCCTTCTTCTCGGCTTTTAGACGCTCCACGAGTCCCATGTCGCAAAGTTTTGCCAGGGCGCGGCGGATGGTCTTGACCGAGATCTTCTCTTTCGTTTCCTTGCGTATGTCTTTTATCGTTAAAACGTCCCAGCTGTACTCGAATGAATCCAGCACGAGCCTTTGCGAGGATGTTAGTGCCTGGTGGCACTGGTCAGGTGATAGGGATGTCATAGCTAAGTTTAGCGGTGTTCGTGACGAACGCCATTGAAACCTGAGGAATCGGTTTTTTTCACCCCCTCTTTTATTCTCCCCCATCAAGGGGGAGATAGTATGGTAGGAAGCTTTCCCCCTCCCCTTAATCCCCTCCCACAAGGGGAGGGGAAATTAAGGGATAAACCCTCCAACCAAGGGAGGGGTGAGCACAATCCCCCTTTAGTTCCCCCTTCAGTAAGGGAGACGTAATCCCCTCCCCCTTAATCCCCCTCCACAAAGGGAGGGGGAACTGTATCCCTCACCCCAACCCTCTACCACGGGGAGAGGGGGGGTAATCCCTTTAATAAGGGGGACGCACAAGGGTCTTGACAATTCTCCATATCTGCGTTAAATCCTATAAACTAATCAATCACTAAACCACGGAGGATACTATGAAGAATCTTCACAAAGTGATGCTGTGCATTACTGTTCTCGCCGGAATTGTTCTCGTGATCAACGGCTGTGACGGTCGACACCCCGAGAACCCCACCGGTTGGGCAGTGGGTGACTCAGTTGACGGTTACGGCGCCATTCTTAACACGATAGATGCCGGTGAGAACTGGGTCAGGCAGGGTTCGGCTCAGGACATACCTGCGGTGAATCTTTACGACGCAAGCGCAATTGATGCGCACAAAGTCTGGGTAGTGGGAGCGAACTGTGACGGATACGGTGTGATATTGCGCACCGAAGACGGAGGCGAGAACTGGGTCAGGCAAGGGTCGGCTCAGCAAATTCCGGATGTTGAATTTCTCGGCGTAAGCGCTCATGACAAGCACACCGCATGGGTCGTAGGAATGCAAGGTACGATACTTCATACTACCGACGGTGGTAAAACGTGGATACGCCAGGCCAAGGGCATGGCTCCGGATGCGGAATTGCAGGTGGTGTATGCCGTTGACTCAAGGAACGTCTGGGCAGTGGGAAAAGGTTCTGATGCCTTTGCCACCATACTGCGAACCTCGGACGGCGGCGACACGTGGGTCAGGAAGGGTTCGGCAGAAGACGTACCTACGAACCATCTTATTGATATCAGCGCGGTTGACAGCTCCACTGCCTGGGCTGCGGGTGGTGATTATTCGTTCCTCCTGACTACAGACGGCGGGATAAGCTGGACTAACCATCAGCCGGTTATGGGGCTTTACGATGCAAATGGAGTTTGTGCGGTCGACCTTGATACAATCTGGTTCGTTACAGACAATGACGGCATCTACTACACTACGGACGGCGGCGTCAACTGGACCAAACAGACGCCTCCCGTGTACGGATACTACCTGATGGGAGTAAGTGCGATGGACGGCCAGAGAGCCTGGGTTGTCGGCACCGCCTGGGTTAAAGACCAGAAAGGCGTCATTCTACATACCTCGGACGGCGGCGACACGTGGACCGAACAGATTGCCCCGGTAAATACCAGGCTGAGAAGAATCTCCTTTGTTGATGCCAGGAAATGAGGTAAACGGATAGGACAAAAGCTGGACAGGGGCGCGACTGCGTCGCGATTGCAAATATCAAAATGCAAAATGCAAATTTCAAAGTTAAGGAGGCTGATAGCTGTCGGCCGTGAGCTGTAAGCTGTTTGCCGTGAGCTCCTAGGGGGGGTTGACAAGGGGTGTCTTTCAGCCTATTATTGTGCCAAACCAAGAAGTTTAAGAGGAGGAAATTATGGATAAAGCTGTGCTCAGCCTTGCTATATTGAAGGTTAACCTAGATCATCTTCAGAAAGACTATATTGAAGTATTTATTCCGTTTCTAGCTACATTAATTATTCAGAAAGGTTATGAAAGGATAATCGATATTAATCAGTTGGGCAAAGATTTTGAAGCAGAATATGATTTACTGATACCACCTTACGCATTGAAAGCTATTTTAACAAGGGCGAGAAAAAAAGGTATTGTTAAATTAGATGAAGATATGTTTGTACCAGTACCTGTAAAGGCACGCAAGTACGATTTCTCTAAAAGTTCAGAAATACAAGAAAAGAGACAGGTTTCAATCATAGAAAAATTGATTACTTTCTGTAAAGAGAAGCACCAAGAGAATATGACAACGGAAGAGGCAGAGGACCTTTTTCATACATTTCTGAAAGAACATGATATCGAAATACTTTTTGCAGCCGAGGGTGTTGAAGAATTACCCAAAGTAACGCATATAGCAAGAAAAAAATACCTTATTTACAGCTTCATAAAACATACTCAAGTTAACGACCTGTTTGCCTTCGCATTCATTGTTGACATTGCGATCGGTCATGTTTTGGCGAGTGCTTTGATCTATGAAAGATTTGTTCAATACACTGGTGATCTAAGGAATGTAGGTTTGTATCTCGATACGAGATTTATTCTCAGATTGTTAGGGGTGGAAGGTAAGGAACAAAAAGAAGCTTGTGTTGAATTTTTAAAATCATATAGGGAGAAAAAAGCTAAGTTATTCCTTTTCGAACATACTTACGATGAGGTTACAGGTATTCTAAGAGAATGTATACGATGGGTAGGAAACAAGGATTATGATCCTCGTAAGGCAAGCCCAGCGTTAAGGTTTTTCGTTGAGAATAACTTTACGAAAAGCGACGTGGAAGAAATCATTGTCACTGCGCCTGAAGAGTTGAAGGCGTATAACATTGAGATAACTGCTATACCGGACCCGAATCTTTACAGTGCATGGCAAATCGACACACAAGCATGTCGGCGACTATGCAAATTGACCCCCGGGGAGGGGTGAACACTATGCATTTTGAGGGTAGTTTTGTGCACTGGTTTTGGGGTTTGCTGTAGTTTTGTTTGAGTGTGTGCGCGGGTGGATTAGGTGTGGGTGGCTGTAGTTTTGTTTGGGGCTAATTCAGATCCCAGTACCAGGTTTCGTAATAGCCATCCGTAAGGATGAACTTCTTGAAGCCCAATTCTCGGAGCTTTTTGAAGAAATCAGGGTCTTTAGTAAATTCGTGGGCATCAACCTTTGTCGCTAGTATCCATTCTAACTTTAAAGTTGTCGCAGATTGGCCGTGCGTAGTAACGGTGGCATTATAATCCTCGTCAAGTAACTTATACTCAAGGTCTTTTGCGAACTGTTTGCGCGCAGCCAGCAGTTCTGCCTCGCGTTTCTTTGCCTCTTTCGCCTTAATGGTCTTTTGCAGACTCTTGGCCGTCCTGGAGTCGGGGTTGTAATAAAGCGCCTTGTTGCAGGCCCCGGAAGCCGCCGTGAATTCTTCATCCTTGAGTTGTGTTCGGGCCTCGGCTATCCAGTACAAAGAGGCTGCCGCACGGATCTTCTTTTGCAGCTTCCCAGCTCCTGCATCCTTAGGTTTGAACTCAAGCGCCTCTTCGCAGGCCTCTAGGGCATCATCAAATTCTTCTGCTTCAAGTTTTTCTTTTGCTTGAACGAGATAGTATGCACAAGCTGTGTCCGGCAGCTGTTTAAGCAGGATCTGCGCGCTGTCGTATTGCGAGTCCTCGGCTTCAACCCTTGAGAGCCATTCCTGGGCCTCTTTATAGTCGTGTTCCTCCCATGCTTTGACCCCCATCTCATAATCACTTATGCACCCGGCAAGAAGGGCCAGGGTGAGAGAGCACAGAATCAGCTTCTTCATTGCTCCCCCTTAACTCACAATTCCACTACAAGGTGAACTCGCCCTTTTCGATCCCGACCTATGATCTTGGTAAATCCCAACGTCCGCATTCGCTCCAGATCAAAGTATTCTTCAGGGTCTTTACGACAGCCCGAAGCTATAATGATAAGCACGAACGAAGTTCCTGTTATCTCGAAAACCGTTGCTTTATACCCGGTTGCTTCTACCCTGATATTAAGTCCTGCGTCTTGGTATGCCTCTTGGATTACATATGCGTATTCATGCCGTTCCCTTTCTTTCACCCCACAACCCGGCAGGATTATCATCCCCGCCAGCAAACACCAGACTATTTTCTTCATTCCACCACCACCACTTTCACAACTGTCCGCTTCCCGTCCCGGGCGAAGTACGTGCCTTGCGGCAGGGTGGATATGAACACCTTGTCGTCCTCAATAGCGCCTTCAATTGCCCGTCCAGAGGTGTCCACAAGTTCGGTTGCCCCTTGCACGTTAACGTAGGGGCCTTTGCTGATGACGCTTCTCAGGGCACCTCCCCCCGGCTCTACAGCTCCACCCGGCGGCTCGGCCACAGCGCTTCCCGCATCCGGCAAAAAGATGAGCGCTTGCAGGTAAGCGTTATAAAAAGTGGAAGGGCCTGGTATAAGGGTAATTCCATTAAAACGAACGGTATGTTCCCCCGGAGTAATCAGGCAGGTATAAACAACAAGGGCTGATAGGGTTGTACTCCCCTGTACGATCGCTGCGGGAAATAGGTAATTACCATCTAATTCCAGCAACATCTTTGTTTGGAAACTGGTTAATCCTCCCGCCGTGAACTGTACGTAACACGAAGTATCCACAGAGAACGACAGCTCAACCAGCGTAACCGTATCATGGTCTCCCTCAGGGATCGTAATCGTTCCTTCCTGATACGCCTCGATCAGCACGGGCGCTGCGGAAAGGCATAGTGCGGCAAAGAGTAGTATAACAAGGACTTTTTTCACAGTTCCTCCTTTTTAATCACCCCACAAATCCGCTGGAAGCGTCTTTGCGGGGACCCCGAAGGGCGTGTTCATAATCATATTTCAATTATAGGCCGATTCTGAATCTGTCAAGTTTTGCCGTCAGGGGCTTCCGGCTCACAGCTTACAGCTGACGGCTACCGGCTGTTTTACCAGCCAGGGGTTCCCAATGCTCCCTGGGATTTGCCCGGCACACGGCCAGCTTTAAGGAACGTTGCGTAGTTCACGATCTCTGAGGAATACAGCTCCCTGTTCAGGAGCCTTATCTCATCGAACCCGTCATCCGGCATGCCCGTAAAGGAAACCAGATTGCCGGCTCCGGGTATACCCGATCCGAGTGAAGGACTCAAAGGCTCGTCAGGCACTGCGTTCAACTCCAGGATTCCGCCAAGATAGACCTGCATCGTAACATAGTATTCGTAAGCACCTTCATAAGGGGGAGGGCCTCCTGTAGGGTTCCATCCTCCGACCATCTCGGTATTTATCTGGATCAGGTACCAGGTGCCGGCCTGCAGGGCGGTCGAGCCTTGTGCGGATACCTGTCCGAAGAGCGTTCCTTCGAGCACGCCGCTATCAGTGATGTGCAAATTAAACGCGTCCCCGGAGTAAGTGAAAAGGGGACGAGGCTGTCCTGGATCGGCACAGTACCACAGGAACTGGAAGCTACGCCGCCCTATAGGATCGGTCCCTACGAGCTGCAAAGGCTCGGCGTCTTGCGGAACCCTCAACGCCGGGCGGGCAAAGAACCCCGAATCGTACCAGTCCCATCTATCCGGCAAGGAAGCCTGCTGGCCGGAAACGCCGAGGAAGCTCTTGATAGTTGAACCTGCATCCTCATTGCAGTGGAAGTAGAAAGCCAGGCCGGGCATGCCTGCGGCGCGCTCACCGTTGAAGCAGTCGGAGTACCCGCCGCCTGCAAGCTTCCACTGCAAAACCTCTACGAAAGTTTCGTCCGTAGGCAGAATCAACGTGCCGTGCCGGTCGGTATTCCGGGGGCCAAGATACGCTCCTGAGATCTGATCCCACACGTCCACATTGATCCCGGCAAGCCGCTTGCCCCTTAGTCGAGCGTAGAGGTCTTCTACGGCTCGCTGCAGCGCGGGTATTGCGTAGGCCAGCTTGGTCGGATCGTAATAGACCACGGTTGTCTCTACCAACTCCGCGGCTTTTTGCATCTTTGCAAGGTTCTTTACCGTAGCATTCGCCCCAGGATTTTTCAATGCATCCATCATCATTCGATCTATAAGTCCTACATCTCTAGGTGCTTGATAGGTCTTACGGACTTTCCTTTTGTATTTGGCGATTACCGCTTTGACCGCCTTGATGCCCTGCAACGAGGCGCCTTCGTAGAGTTCTGAAAGGTCGCGTAGACGCACGACCTGCTTGCCCGGATAGTCCTTATCCAGGCCTATGGTTCCGACCCTGATTACTTCAACGGTTCGAGTGGAGCCACTATCTGGGTTCATTTGGTTCTCCTTGTTTCAGTTAATGCCCCGACGGACGACAGAACACAGATAGGGATCAGGAATCTGCCGCCCGCCGGGGAGGACATAGTGTCCGATTTTATGGCCTTTATCATGCCAGCTCGCCCTCAGCATCCTCGCGATACTGAACGCCCCAGCGCAGAGTAACGTCCTGCGAGGATCCCTTGATATTCTTGACCGTAATTACCATGCCTATGTCCGTGATGCGATAGTCGGAGATGGCCTTTTCTACGCGCGCCTTTGACCCGATTTCGGTTTCATCGCCGGTGGCTGAGATCTCGATCTTGCGGCCTGCGGTGTAGGTTTGATTCGAGCCGTGCACGTAGACCTCGATGTCGGTGATGGCCGAGCCTGTAGGGTTGAACAGGGAGATCTTCTCAGGCCAGACGGGATTTGCAAGCGGGACCTCGTCGGCTACTGCAGTCCCCTGCGAAGCGATGCCCGACTCCTGGATCAAGCCGGTGAAGGCCTTGCGGTTGCGGCGAATAGAGACCCCGCCTGCGGTGATGTAGGCGTCTTCGGAGGCAAGGATCTTGTCCACGCCGGCGCAGCGCATCACCATGCGGCGGAAGATGGCGCGGCACTTGACCTTTATCTTCCGGCCCGGGGGCACGTCTATCTTGACCTTGCGTTCCTTGGTGCGGATTGTGGGATGCTCCGGGTTGTCAAAGTCAGGCGTAGGCGGATCCGGGTTTGCCTCCGTGCCGTAGGTATAGCAGAGTTCGTATGCTTCCGGCTCTATCGTCCCGTCGGGCGGCGCGGGGATAGTGATCTCCACGCCGCCGTCTACCGGGATCACGTTGAGATAACCCGAAGAAGGCTGCCAGCAGGCCAGGCCGTCGGAGCCTACAATAAAATCGGCCTCAGCCCACTTGGTATAGTTATCGCCTGAGACCACCGACGCTATCTTGACCTTGTACTTACCGCCCAGGTTGAGATCCTTGATAAGCACTATCGGAGCCACAGGCGAGCCGATGCGGTTGTAAAATCGCATAGTCTGCGGATTTACGACATCCACCTCGGCGTCAGTCTTGTACGGGATCACCTGGGACCGGTATATCTCCGCGTAGGGACAGATATAGTACTCACCGGACGCGGCGTCAGGCAGGTCGTCTTCGCAGATAACCCAGGTATCGCCTGAATCGGTGATCTTCGAGTGCCAGCTCTCGTCGGATTTCACCAGGTAGTAATAGCCAGGCGGGTCGGTGATCCACAGGTCGTCGTCCCAGGCGGTGACCCCGGATTTCGCAGGCATGGTGAAGTTGCACTTCTTGAGGTCCTCGGCGTCGCGCTGCCCGGTGCCCCAGTCACCTATCCAGATCTTGACGTCGGCCAGAGGGGTGCCGGACTTCAGGTTAACGCGTTCTAACGTAAGCGCATCAATAGCGGCCGTAGTGCGGCCCAGTTCCTCAGGCATGATGGTCTCAATCCCGCCCCATGCCTCCTCGTTGCGCGTGCCGGAAAGGAGGATAGGCATGGGCACATCCCGGCCTTTGGGGTAGTCCGGGAGTTCCGGTTTCGAACCCGGGGGCGGCGGCGGGCCTGCGGCCTCTTCGCCTTCAGGGATAACGCCCGGCACCTTGTCCTGAGAGACCAACTTGCATTCCCTGCTCAACCGTTCGGTAACGTCTATAGTGATAGGCCCGGTGCCGGTCTGCTTGCAGTTGGCGAGACAGATATCGTCCACGCCCGGGGCCATGTCCTGAACGGTGATTACAAACGAGTCGGCCTTGCGCGTGGGGTAGGAAACGCCGGTGCGGTGCGCGTTGCGGTTATCGGACGTGACGAACTGATGTGAGAGGATGATGTAGTTGTCGCCGCCTGCGGTATCGGTCAGCACCGCTTCCTGGGCCGAGGAAATGGTGATCCGGTGCCCATCCTTATCGTAGGCCCAGCCTGCCGCAATCTGCACTTTGTGATCAGGCTCGGAAAGGCTGGTAACGTCAAGGCCTGAGCCTATGCACGGCAGGCAGCCGAAGTCCTTGGCGGTCTGCAGCAGGTCTGCGTCCTGGCCGTTTTGGTCCACCTGGAAGTCGGTGCAGAACAGCCTGTCATCTTTGACATTCGCGTCGTTGCGGTTAAAGCGATTGCTCATAACGAACTCCTTATTCAACCAACTTTTTAAGCACGTAATATCCGCTTCCGGAGACGGTGACCACAAGGCACCGCGCCGGAGCGAATTTGAGTTCTGTCATCTTCTGCGCAATCTGGCTAAGTTCAGACGCCGAAGGCTCGGAATCCAACACCAGCAGGAAGTCAACCAGATGCGTCCAGTCACACCACGTAACGTGTTCCGAACCAATATTCTCCCACCACTCCAGGGGCCAATCCGGGGCAAGGCTCCAGATCTCCACGATTGCGGGGCGCTCGGATGTAATTGCCTCCACCGCATCCATGAGCGCATCGGCGGTGAGACACGAGGTGAAGTCGCGCAGCTCGGTCAAAAGCCGGGTCCGGTAGGCCGCGTCGAGTTCCGAGGCGTTGCGGGGAAGATCGAGCGTCTCGCCCCATTTGTCAAGATCGTCGCCCGAGGCCAGGGTGATGAACCGCGCATCGTAGACCGGGTTCAGACCGTCGGCGACGAACTCATAGGTGTCCGGCTCTCCTGCAGGCCGCTCGGTCAACTCGCTGCGGATAGTCTCTAAGAGCTTGCGCAGCGGGCTATCTTCTTTGAGGTCCCGGAACGCCTTGCGACCTGTGAGGATGTTGAAATTGAAGCGAAAGCGGCTCACGGCTTATGCCTCCACGCTTGCTACCAGTACCTCCGCGCCGACGACGTTGTTCTCGTCGTCGTCGAAGAAATCCTGGATGTCCTGTATGCTGAACTCGTCGTCGGCAAGCACCGGGCCGCCGTTATAAGAGACCTCGATATCTATAGTATTCGGGCCGCGCGCCCGCACAGTGACGGTGGCATCGGTTACGTGTTCCTTGAATTCGCTAAGCACCACAGATCTATACCACGCTTTGGTGCCCTTGCCTTTTTGCCGATACATACCGAGCACGGTTTCGCGCGCGGTCTCGGTAGCAAGGTTCTCCGACCAGGCCAGACCCCACAGTTCGTAGTAGCGGCGCAGGGTTAGCCTGTCCGCGTACTGCGCCCAGATGCCCAGATACATGAGCTTGAGCCTGTCCCAGAGCATGGACAGGGCCGCGGCGACCACGGCCAAAATCGAGCGCACCACGCCGCGCGTCCGCCAGTTGGTTACTTCCGGGGCCTCGGCTTGCATCTGGGTCTTCATGTCGGTAAAAACTTCGTTAGCTGTTTTAAAATGAAGACTCATTAAGTCCTCCTTCCTTTATTTCGATAACTCCCCCACAGCCTCAAGTAATACTTTCTCCTTTTACGTCTGATCCACTGCGGGTTAATGGCATTCCCCACACAGAATTGATATAGCTCATCATAGCTTTCGGAAACCCAATAACGGCAATTGTTCATCATAAGGCGACCTTCGGCAAGCATCACTGCCCCTTGATCCGTTTTATCTCCAGCGCCATCTTCTGCGGCTGGACCAGGGATACGGGGATCACCTCGCAGGAGAAGCCTGCATCCGTGAACTCAATTGTATAGCGTCCGCGCACGAGCCGATCCTCGCGTTCCAAAGGCTCACGGATAGCGTTCGTAAGATCGGCGAGCTCAAGCCCACTCTCAGGCATGTTCACGAACTCCGGCAGCCGGGTTCCTACCGTATAGGCCAACGCCCAATCGTAGTACTGACACCACAGCTCGTTTAGAAGGTCCTGCTTCAGACACTCGCGGCCTTCCTGCAGCGCAAAATCCCCGTCTTCAATAACCACGTCGAGGATCCTCCCGTCACTGGTATCTACTTCCAGCTTGATGTCACGGCCGAGGTCGATCACCTTTCCTCCTAATCCAGTTTGTTTATCAGCGACAAGATGCCTGGGAGCGTGCTTGTCTGAAGCGGCGGGGTTGTGGGATCCCCTGGTTTAAGCGTGCCGTGCGTATGAGAAGAAAGCCAGAGCTGCAGCATGTTGCCCAGCACGGCCTGGTTACTTCCCGAAGGCCCAAGGACAATCTGCGGCGCTACGATCTGTTTCGAGATCCCGACCTCTTCCTTGGAAGTCTTGAGCACCTTGACGCTCGCGGCGCCAGAGGTCTGCAGCTCAACATTATTCTGGTTATCTACGGTTAGATAGAAATCCTCACCCTTCTTAAGGATAAAATAGTCCCACTCCTGACACGCCTCTATAGTCGGTCTGCCGTCTACCTGGGAGACCAGCACCTCGGTGTCCATCTTCGGCACGAGGATAAAGCCCAGGTCGTCGGCAAGGTTCATTACCCTGAAGCTCATCGGCACGTACTGGAGTAATTCTTCGCCTTCCTTCTCCGGCTGCACGTCGCACCAGAACCCGTAAGGCTCACGGTCAGGCAAAGCCCAACCCGCAGGAGTCAGGAACTGCCGCGCTGTAACCTTGCCTACAATAGCATCCTGATTAAGGTCAGAGCCCATCAGCTTCTGCAGTATTTCTTTTCCCGTTCCGGGCTGCGTTACAGATCTCGGACCACTCATCTTTTCTCCTGCTTCTGACAAAGGGTTAAACTAGTCTTGAAGCCTACAGAGGGGCCGAACTCGTGTACCACTTCATCAATTACAAAAGATAAATCTTGCCCAGGGCCACAACGCTCAGGGTGATCGGGATCTCGCACCATTACTTGTTCTGAATGCTTGATAAACTGGTTGCCGAATATCTTGATCGCTCCTTCTATGGAGGGGGCATTGTATTTGTAGTATAGGTTCCGCGCCAGTGTAGCAGCCTTTTCCTCTCCATCCTCCTTCTTTTCGTAACTTCCTGTGATGCTAAATTCCTTAACTGGCTCTCCGCCTTCGCCTTTGGGGGGGTGCTCGCCATGGACTGCAGGCTTGGTAAATTCGGAATTGACTAAATGGACAATCACCTTACCGATCTTATCCCCCGGTGTGAACTTAAACCCCTGCGGCGCGATGATCGGTGCGTACTCGATCTTTCCCAGCACGCGCAGGTCCTTAAATGAGAACTTGAAAGTTCTATCTTGCTTGAGAACCCCGTATGCCCAAGGGTGATCGGGGCCATAGTAAAACTCTTTCGTGCATGGGATACAGAAGGAATCCCAACCGTTCTCCCGCAGCTTCTCCATCACCTGCATACAGGTTTGATGATCTATGGTAACGCTCTTGTCAACAATGTCATCACTTGCCGTTCCAACATATAAATCCGAGATCTCGGGCGTAAGCCCGGCCTGGGCGATGGCGTAAGCGGCAATCTCCGAGTACCATGTCTCTGGTCCACCCAGGGGACCGATGTTGGCCTTCTTAAACGTCTTCTGGAACCGGGTTGTTTTGAGCGCGTGCCCGTGATCTTCACACTTGATAACGAGCGGCTGGTTCGGCAATACCTCGGTGATAACGCCGGTGAACACCGGTTCCGGTTCCGCGCCTTCCCAGCCGAGCGAGATTTCAACCTCGCCGCCTGTGGCCGCGCCGCCTTCTTTCAGCTTGGAAAGATCGGTCTCGGCAAGCAGAGGCAGTTCGATCTCAGCCACGTCGCACAGTAATTTGCGCGAGAGCGTTACCCGGATGTTCGAGACCGCCTTGACTGTGCAGCGGCCCAGCTTCAGCTTGAACTCAGGCACCAGCACAGGCATCAGTAGCTGCTCCGCGCCGAGTAAAACTTCTCGCGATAGAACTCGGCTTTTTTTAGGTCGTATGGGTTCCCGTGCGGCGGAAGCGTGAGCCTGGTTCCGGGCACAAGCACCTCGTCGCCCTCAAGCTCCGAGGCCTCAAGTAAATCGAAGTAAAGCACCGCATCGCCGTAGCGATCTTCGCAGAGCTGGACAAGCGGGTCTTTCGACGCCTCGTAAGGGGTCGCCGGGATGTAGGTAGGCATGTCCATGCGCTGCCGCTTAACTGCAAGCAGAGGAACCCGTAACACCGTCCCGGGTTCAAGTCGTTCCGGGTCGTCCCCGATCTCCTCGATGTTCACGTGATAGATCACCCACCACAGGCCGGCGTTGCCGTAGTAGAACTCGGCCAGGAAGAAGAGGTCCTGCTTCGCGCCCAGGGCGTGTTCAACAAACTGCTGTTCCATCAGAACAGTCCTTCCTCGGGCATCAGGTCTACGATGCTTACGTCCGGGTTAAGCTCGGAATAACAGCCGAGCGAGATCGAGAAGGCATGCGGCTTCTCGCGGATAGGCTCTATGGATATGTCGTGGATGACCAGGTTGCTAATCCCTGCCGCGGCCAGGATCCCTTCTTCATCGACTGCCTCCAGGGGTTTCTTTTTGTCGCGAAACATAGCAAGCAGATCCCGGATATCGTTTGTCCCTTTAATCGGCCCATGGAGTATCATAAAGATAGAACTGCGGAAAATCGTACGGACCTCCCAGTTGCCGATCTCCCCCTGGATGTCAACCTCATACCCTTGCAAATCCATGATTTCCTTGACCGTATCTTCGAGGCCTTGTACCTGGGTTACGACTATCTGCCTGCGAGGCCGCAGACTTATCCAGGCCGGCAGCACGAACACGAACCCGTCAAAGTACCAGTTCCCCAGCGACAGCATGGCCTTAGGCTTACGGTATAATCGTCCGGTAGATTCCTTGCCTGCAAACAGAATACCCATTACGTTTCTCCAATCTCCAGAATAAGTGATTTACCGAGTAACTGCAGGAACTCCTGCGGGGAGAGCTTTGCCGCGAGTATCTTTATCGCGTCATGGCCAATGTGGAAGTGGTAGTAGTTATTCTGAATCGTGGGGCCCCCACCGCCTGCTCCTCCGCCTCCTGCGCCGCCTGCACCTGTACCTGCGCCAGACGGGATTGGTGCAAGCCGCGCAGCCTTGCGCTCCTCGCGTTTCTCTTTGCGCTCAGCGCGCTTTTCAGCAGCGGTAGCACCTGTGGCTTTACTCCACTCCTGTAGGTTTTTGATGTTCTCCTCAGATATACCGAACAATTTGCCTACCCATGCCACTGCCTTCTTTGAAAAGAGTTCGCCCAGCATTCTCTTAATTCCATCTATTACTGACTGGAAGGCGTCGAGGAGAGGATCAAATATGCGGGCAAGGAAGTCGCAGAAAGGCTCGAACACCTTCTCCTTGAGCCAATTAAAGACCCTTACAAGCGGATCGATCAACTTTGATTTTATCCAGTTCCATGCCGCGGCAGCACCTTTCTTGATACCCTCCCACAGCTTCTGGAATATCTCAATCGCTTTGCCGATTGTCTTTTCCACTACGAGCTTGATGAAGCCACATACGAACCGTACCGCATTGCCTATCTTCTGCCAGTTCGAGACCCCCTCGTCACCGGTCTTGCGAAACCAACCGATCACCGCCTTTACGACCGCGATGATGCCCTTGATCTGCAGGATGATTATGGTAAGCGGATAGAAGATCACGCGCAAAACCTTGCCTACGGTCGATGTGCCCGCTATCAGCTCCTTGATGCCTTTCACCATCAGGCCGATCGTCCACTCGTATCCTGTAGCAATCACGTCTATGACCCAGCCGATCGCGTCCGCTATTTTCCCGATCACCGTAGCCAGGCCTTCGAACGCACCGCCTATCCCTTCAGCAGCACCTTCCCCGACAAGGCCAAGTGCTTGGAAGATCTTCTGAATCGCCTCGATGATGGGAGTAACGATAGCCTTGAGGATCCTGAGCTGCGCGCCGATTACCTTGACGATAAGCTTAAAGACCGGAGCCACGACCCTGGCAAGCCCGAGCCAGATCTCCTTGAGCAGTTTCCCGATAGCTTTGATAGGACTTATGCCTGCCTTCAAGCCTAACAGGCTGCGCGCTATGTCGGCAAGCGGCTCGAGTGCTTTTTTAGTGGCTTCCCGGATGCCGGCAAAATTCTTTTTCCATGCGGTTGCGAGCAAAGCCAATCCGGCAATAACTCCACCGATGATGGGGAGCGCGGTGGCCAGTGTGGCTGCGATTCCCCCTCCGGCTGCCGCACCGCCTCCGGCAAACAGGCCGCCGATCTTGCCCATGATCCCGCCCTTGGCAGCCAGGCCGCCCATGAGACTGCCGAGCCCTCCTGCGGCTTTGGTCTTCGTAAACAACGCCATCAACGTGCCCCCGAACTTCTTGAGCATACCGATCCCGCGCACGAGCCCTACGCCCAGCTGGCCGAGCTTGCCGACCACGAACATGATCCCGCCGCCGACCAGCAGCAAAGCGCCGCCTACCGCTACCGCGGCCACGGCCCACTTTAACATTTTAGGATGCTCGCGGAAGAATTCTACGAACGGCTTGATGAACTTCCAGATTATCGCGCCCGCCTTCTTTAACCCTTCGTAGATCATCTTGAACCCCTTAGCCACGCGCTCGGCCCACTCGGCAAGCTTGCCCGATTCGTACATCTTTACAAACCAGTCAACTATCTTCTTGAGATCCGCCTTCATCACCTTATTAACAGCCTCTCCCAGAAACATCATAAACGTTTGGATCCCGCCCTTGATAGACGAGAAGACGCCCTTGAACGTAGCTGCGTAACGCATCATACCGCCCTTGAATTTGGGGTCAGTGATGAACTTGTACAAGGCATCGCGGTACTTTTCCATATCCGTGCGTAATTCTTTCTCCGTGTAGTTCGAGATCTTCACAAGATTAGTCATGGTCACACCATACGATTCGCGCAAAGCGTCCGCACCTGCCTGGCCTGCGGAGAACGCTTTTGCTACCCCTGTAGCCGCATCAATAATATCCTTGCCCATCGTAGATGCCATATCGCCGATTGCAGGCAGCCACTTGCGGGCGTCCATCCCGAAAATCTTGAGAGGCTTGAGTGCACCCAGCAGTTCCTCCGGGGTATATGGAGTCTTGACCTGCATGCCCATAATCCACTCGAGCGCCTCGCCCGCCTTGGTGGCGTCCCCGTAGAGCTGTTGCAGGGTAACCCTGTATCCTTCAAGCATCGCCCCCTGCTTGGAGGCCATTGCAAAGAACCCGCCAAACGCGGCCAGGATAAGCCCGCCCGCGAGCATCGCTTTCTTTCCTATACGCGTCAGCCCGCCGCAGATGAGATTAAATTGAGTAAGCGCCTGCGCGCCGAGCAGCTTGATCTCGGCACGCAACGCCTTGACGTTTTTCTTCAGGGCGCGGGTTTGTGTAGAACCCGCTACGAGCGCGCGGTTGTCCGCAATCCACTTGAGGAGCATCTCTACGGTATACGCCTTCTCGGCCATTATTCCTTCTTAAAAGCTGCGCTTATCCCGTAGGCGACGACGTGTTCTGCAATCCATTCCGCGAACCAGATGATTGTTGCGTAATCGTCTGCGACGGTGGAGGGATTGAACTTGCCGAAGAAAAGCTGCTGTAGTGTCCGTGCCTGGGCAATCCCATCGGCGCGAAGCCTTTCCAGCCGCCGCTCTACACGTTTTTTATTTCTTCAACCAGCGCCGGTTGGGCCTTTGCCTGCAGCAGACCGGTAATCTGCGGGACCAGCCCGGGCATCAATGAGATCAGCTCATTGAACTTGTTCAATCCGGGATGCAGGAGTGTGTCGGCCAACAGGGTTTTACCTGTGCGATAGAATACGTCGCCTTCTGAATCCATGCTGATATCGCTCATGAAACGCTGGTACTGCGGCTCTGAGGGATAGGCGAACGCCAGGTGACAGGGGGTGTTATCCTGGTCGGTGATCTTGAGAATGAGCACACGCCCTTTGTGCTCGCGCTGAAGCTTCTCTATCTCCTGCTGCGAAAGCAGCAAGGAGTCTGGAGCAGGGGCCGCAGGTGATGGTTGTTTGCCAGGACTTGGCGGTGTCGATCCATTAGACACTATGTCCTCCTTGGTTGGGAAGCGTCTTCCACAAAGGAGGAAAAGGAGGACGCTCCCCGTCCTTTGAATTGTTTATATAGTCCCGATGATCTTGCCCACCAGGGCGGTATACTTGCGTTCGATCTTCTTCGTACCTTCATCCTGTGAAGTCTCCATATCGGTGATGTCTACGTCCGTGAGAGTTACGATCTTAGTGCCGTGCTTCTGCTCGACGAAACTACCGGAGACCTGCTTGTCGGCGTAGCTGATTACGATCAGAAACGGTGCGTAGTCCAGAGGGTCTTTGCCTGCGAGGCGAGCTATAGACTCGAATTGCTGTGCAGACTGCAAGGACATGCTGAAATCACACTTGGCGCTTCGATGCCCGTAGCCTACGCCTGAAGGGGTAGTCCCGCTTCCATATTGAAGTTCCTTCTCTTTTGTGCTCGAATAGTTGATGGACGAGAGGCCTCGGAACTCAACGCCGCCCATAAACTTGACTACGACATCGGTCCAGTCGTGGATCTCGCCGTTGATCAGGATACTATCTGCCATTTTCGGCCTCCTATTCCTTAACGCCGGTTGTTAGCTGAAAGACAGCTACGAGTTTCTTTTTGGTCGGCGTAGGCACTATCTCCACCTTGCAGTGCACGATTCCGTTCGACCAGATATTCGCGTCCGGGGTGAGCGTCATGACGTAGTTCATGATCGGCTTGTCCGTATCGTCTTCGGTTACCTTCATGGCCTCGAGCGGACGGGAGAGGTCGGCCTTATAGGCTCCCAGGTCTTTCTCGGTGATGCCGGGCGAGTTGACGTAGGGCACGTTCGCTATGCCGACCTGCTTTACGGCCTCGTCTACAATCCTGCGGTTGCGGATGCAGAAGTAATCCGAGGTGGCGGAAGCCATCATCCAGTCGTCGGTAAACCGTATGCCGTAGCCGATGAAGTGCCGGAGCGATAGATAGCGCGCGTCGTTGAGCCGGGCGGTGTTCGAGGGACCCATCTCGGCGTTGGTGACGTATTCGTAATCTGCGGTCGCAGCAGTCGGAGCGGCCAGAAAGTGATAATGTCCGGTTGCGTATTCGATCGTCCCGGTCGCAGTACCGGTAGATTGGTCATAGAGTACACCGTCTCCGCCGTCTACGTGGATAGTTGCGCCATCGGTTATCGTCAAAGACCAGGGAACGACCGGGGACTTAGCAAGGAATCCATCCTGCGTAGTCCCGATACTCTCCTCGGTTATCTCAAAGATCGGCTTATAGGGATAGATCGCAACGGAGTTGGGGATCCCCATGTAGCGGACCCAGCCGATGGAGTGGTGCAAGTCAGCCTTGGCTACGAGCCCTGCCGAAGCGCCGCCGTCCGAGCGCACCTGCAGTTTGCCGCGCGCGTCGGTAAGCAAGGCCTGGCCTGCGTTTACGCAGAGCCGCCCGGAGCGCTTCGCGCCGGAACAGGTTACAAGCAGATCGATCCAGTCGTCTACCTCTTCGAGCGCATCGGCGTCCTTCAGGGGCAGCATGGGCGGGGCGTTGCAGATGAAGAAGATCGGTCGCTGCTCGCTGTTCCAGAGATCTTCGGCAAGGGTAATGAGCGCGGTCCAGAACGCGATGACGTTCGTTTGATCGCGGGTAGTCCAGATCGAGGTGGGCAGGTTTGAGATGTAGATATACTCGAAGCCCTGACCCGTGTTGGGGTCTTTCCAGGCGATAGCCTTTTCGCATGCGGCGATGATCTCATCAAGCGATGCGCGCGGCTCGTAGCACCACCAGCGGTACTCGTCACCGGCAACGAAGCTGTCGGCAGGGGTTCCGTCCTCGGTGAACTCTATGTACGTGCCGTTCTCCATCTCGAGCTTGGATTTGCGCGGAGGGCCTACGGTGGTGATGGGAAAGCTCGATTCCGGACCCCAGGCGATGCCGTTGTTGTACGAGACCTGATAGGTGGCGGTAGTGAACGAGCCGCCCTTGACGATGCGAATCCGATAGCGGCGGTTATAGCCGACCTGGGTGTGCGGCGAAACGTAGCCGGTAGCGACTACGGCGGCGCCCCCGCCGGTCGGGTCGCCGTACTTCTTCTGCTCCGGTACGGTGATGTCGGTCGTGACCGGGCTGGCTGTCGCGCGCACAATGCCTATCTGGCTCGCGCCCGAGCTGAACGCATCGTAGGCGTGCTCGGTCAATATGCCGTATCCATACTCGTCGAGAATGTCGCCGATATCACCCGCAAACTTTACGTCAGTAGTGCCTTGCTCAGACGCGCCTACGAGACAGAACAATCCGGCAAGCGAAGGCGGCAGAACGCCAAGCCCGCCGTCCTTAATTTCAGGATAGTAGCCGGGTAAGTCTTTTATAGGCATCTGTTACTCCTTATTGAGAAGGTGTTTGTTGATGGCGGCCTGAAGTTCAGTTTCAGTAATTTTGGTCTTATCCTCCCAGCCCGTGCAGACCTTGAGCACCGCGACGCGCGGATGCGTCAGCTTGCGCTCGGCAGCCAGGCGGGAGAAAGGTTTCTTCTTCTCTGCCACTTGGGCCTCCTTAGCCTCAGCTTGAGGCTCCTGGGGTTCCGGGGACTTTTCTGTCGAGGCTTCAAACCGATCAAGCATCTCCTTGAACTCCTCGCGGGCTACGACTTCATCCGGCGAAACCCCGAACAATTCGCAAAACGCCGGAAGCTGATCCGGGGCAAGCTTGTAGCGCCTTGCGAACTCTTCTATTGAAAATCTATCGTCTGTGGACATCAATCCTCCTAATCTGGGATTGTCGGCTCTTCTGCTTCAAGCTTGCGTATGAGCGGGCTAATCTCCGCCGTAAACGCCACCGGTTCGGACCCGTCGTTAGGCCCCCGGAACTCGAGCTCTAAAGTAATGAACATCTCGGTATTCGGTTCCTTTTTTTCTTCCTCGCCGGAGATGAACACCTGCGGCTGAAGCGCGCGCAGCTCCTGGTCTACGGCGAGGTAGTGGCCCGGGAAGGTCTCTATCGCAAGCTGGCGCTCGCGGAAGAAGCTAAAAAGCTGATCCAGATAGCCCTCGTCAATCGAGGACTCGTCTGCGAACATAATCGAGATGTCAATCGTTACGCTCTGTCTGATGGTGCGGCCGTTGACGTTGGAGACGCGGTACGCCTCGGTCTCCCATGAGTAGGTGTCGCCCTGGACAACTTCTTCTTCCTGTGTAAAGACAATCTTCAGTGTGCCGTCTCCTGTTTCAATCTCGCCGGACGCAGGGATAGCGCCGGAGGAGACGGTCTCTTCTTCCCCCCAGTCCGTACCGGTCCAGGGGGTCTTGCGCAGCTCGTAAGAGCCGTCGGTCCCTACCGTGCCCGATTCGGTAATCTCGCACACGTAGCGATTGTTCCCCTGGTGGTTGCCTTGCAGTTCAACCTCTTCCGTTCCGGTTCCCTCATGGACAATCTCGCCTTTCTCATAAATCACTTCAGGCACGCCCCTGATGGGCGAGTTCGTCATATCCGCGCGCCCGAAGGTAATCCGCGCGATCGGCTCGTTTAGTTGAGTGACGACCCGGGGATCCACGACATGCAGGCCCACCAGCCGGGGGTTGCCTTTGAAGGGATGCGCTCCTTTGACGTTGGCAAGCTTCGCCAGCTCGGTGCGGATGTGTCCCGCAATCCAGGAGATCGTCAAGCCGCGCTTGATAGGGCCGTAAGGCAAGCTCATGGGAACGCCCCCTCGATAAAATCTTTGACTGCGGCCTTGATGATGCGCTCCTCGTCGGCAGGGAGTCCGGTGCCCTCGTCGGGTAGCCACTGCCTGCGGGGCATCTTGACTTTCTTTGCAAAGACCATCCGGCCGTCCGCACCCTTGAACACCAGGAACCGCGCCCGGCGCGGCCTGATCGTGCCGCCCTTTTGATGGATGCGAGCGTACTTGATGGGTGAGCCGATGTGCAGCACATTGCCTGCGACCCGGAATCCGATCGAGGATTTGAGCGTGCCTGATGCGCTGAGATACGAAGGAGTTCTGTCCCACTTTGCCGGCCACGGTCTACCGTCCGGGGCGACGCCCCGTTCAAAGCGGCGGGTCGTAGTGTAAACGAGCGAGGTGCCTACCGATTCCATCAAAGGCCGCAGGTTGCCGAACCGGTTAGCCGCACGGTCCATGATGCCGGGCAGCTGATCGATCGTAATGCGTTTCCTTACGCTCACGGGTTGCGCTCCTGGGGATGATCCGCATCGTCAACCGTGCTGAACTTGGCCTTGGGCGCCACGTATTTAATCCGGGTACGGCTCAAGGTTTTCGCTCCTCCCAGCTCACGCTGACCCGAAGCTACCTCGGCGAGGAACGTGTCGGCCATCTTCTTCTTATCCGAATGCGCATCAGGTTTGCCGACACGGGAGTAGAGCTTGTGGTAAACGAGGTTGACGGCGGCCTGGACGATTGCGTCTCGTGCCGCCGCCTCCTCTAACTCGGTAAGTTTTATCGGAACCTTGTAGCGCTTGGCAAGGGCGTTGTCTATGCGTGCTTCGGCATAGCGGATCGCCGTTGCGATCTTGGCCTCGTCAATGACTTTCTGGTCGGCGTCCTTGGACGCGTCATCATCGGTTAGTCGCGCGAGGATATCGGTCGGGATCTCCGCCTTGACGTCCGCGATAGTTATGTAGCGCCCGTCGCCAGTCGCCATTTACACCTCTTCTACTGCACCGAGTTTCAGCAGCCGATTGCGTTCGTTGTCCGGGAAGTCCACAGGAAGAAGCTTGCCGGACGGATACTGCTTGTGGTTATAGAGCACCGTGCAGCCGGTAACGCGCAGGCGCTTGGGTTTCACAGGTTTTGGTTTTGCAGAAGGTTCAGGCTTGGGTTTAGGCTTTGCCGATTCTTGCTCCCCTCTGTACTGCGCGAGCTTTTCGGCAAACTCCGCCTCCGTTATGGGATCGTTAAAGTCCAAGCCGAACTTTTCGCAGAAGGGGGCGCGTTCCTCCTTCTTGAGGCTAGACGCGTATTTGAGAAAGTCCTCTACGGTCTGAGGTGCGATCTGTCTGAACTGAACCTCGGTTAGCTCGTCAGTGAGCTCGACCGCGGCGCCCTCTGTAAGAGAAGCCGCCTCATTCGCGGTAAGCCCGAATTGAGCACACCATTCATCGAAGGTCTTTTTCGCTACTGCCATGATTCATCTCACGCCAGCACGGTTGCGAAGACCATGCACTCGGGCCAGTGCGGGACAGGAAGCGGGCGGGACTCGGCAAGGATCCACATGACACTGGGATCCTTCTCTATCCAGGACTTGGAGAAGAACGGAGAGGCTACGGAAGCGCCGGTGTCGAGGTCCAAGATAAGGGCGTGATAGAGTCGGAACGGACCTGCAGAAGCGATGAGGATGAAGGAGTTGTCCGGGATGAACTTCTGAGCAACGCCGGAGACATCGGTGTATTCCGCGCTGTACTCGAAGATGTCCACGCCTGCGAGCCTGCCGACGTAGTTACCTGCCTGCTCCAGGGAAAGCGCACCCGCAGCGATGCCGGAGGTGGTCTTAATCACGGCCTGGACCTTGGGGTGATCGATCAGAGCCTGAGCTACCGAGGAACCGCAGATAGCGATGTCGGCTGTGAAGCCGGTAGCGTTGGCGATCAGCGCCTTCCAGGTGCGGGTGTTTTTGATGGGGTTCGAGTTGGTGGTGTCGGACCAGAGGTCGGTCGAGGTAAGAACTACCTTATGGTCATCGGGGAGCAGGAAGTCTATCTCGAACGCGAGGTTTTCCTGCGCGACTGTGAGCTTGCCCTGAAGCGCCTGCGCGGCCATCCATTCTTTTGTGCGGGTGATCTGGGAGAGGAGATCCTGCAGCTCTACGCCGATCTTCTGCGCTTTGTACGCGTCGATGTTTCCGCCGCCTGGAACGTAAAGCTCAGCGCCCGGCGCGCGCACGGTCATCAGTTCCGGAGCGGAGAGTTCTTTCTTGAGCCTGATGCGCGGGGCCTTGATAGACTGCATCTTGCGGCCCAACTTATCAACCACCACGCCTTCCTCGATGGGAGAGACGAACGGTGCCAGGTTCTTGCCGCCGATTACGATGTCGACGTCAATGTCCTCGGCCAGAGCCTGTCGGCGCTGCGTGAACACCTTGTCGAGCAGGAACGAGGGCGGGGCCTGGATCTTATTGATGGCCTCGGTCATGGACCGCCAGTGGAAAAGATCAACTGCCATTTAATCCTCCTAAACGATGCGCTTTTTGATGAAGATGCCACGCTCCATGCAGGAGTGGACGATCTCCGTTTTCTGTGCCGTTGAAAGACCGGTCGGCCAGAGGTCGGCAAAGTCGTAGTTGAACTCGCCGTGGACGTAGGCAATGACCTTGGCGTCGGCTAAGGTAGCGTCTATAGCTTTACCCAGAATCGCGCGGGGAACGTCGACTCCATCAGTAGAGCAGTAATCGGCCTTGATGGTCTTGTCCTCCGCAGGCGCGGTGTCGAACACGATCTCATATTCACCGGTCTCGTAGTTGATGGTGCCATGCCCGTCGTCGCCTACCAGATTGCCGTTGCCGTCGTCGTGCAATTCCTTAGGCGAGGTGTCGTTCGTGTAGATGTAGAGCGAGCGCTCGATTACCTTGGTATGCGCAAGATAGCCTGCCCACTCTACCTGCCCGCCTGCAGTGCCGGTGCCGATAGCCTCGGCGGCATGCGCGGCCAGGTCGCCGATATAGGCAGCCAGGATGTCTTCGCCCGTGTCGGGCGCGACGAAGAAGGTAACGTCGTAAGCACCGGTTGCGTAAACGATCGTGCCGGTTCCCGGGGTTGCGCCGTCCGAGGTCAGGGTGCCGTCGCCGTTATCGGTGAACGTCTCGGTCGCCCCACCGACCACTACGGCCGCGATTACGAGCGAGCCGGGCTTGACTCCAGGCTTGGCCAGGGTGCCGGCAAAGTTCTTTTCAGAAGCATCGCCGTCCCCGAGATCCTCGTCCTCGTAGGTCACGCCAGGCGTTATGGGCGCGTATTTGAGATCCGAAATCCTGCGGCCCAGAAGCGCGCCGCGCTTAAGCGAACCGGCGCCGGATATGATGGTAACCGGGATCTCTACGCGCGGATGAGTGCCTGCCAACAGATTATCTGCGGCAAGCGGGGTTTCAGTTACGCCGTAATCTTCTGCCATGTCTTACTCCTTTACCCTTGAGAGGGCACAGGCGGAGGGTTGACCGCCTCGGCGATCTTTTTGCCCGCTTCCACGTGCTCGGAGAACCGCGCGTGCTCTTTGTCGTCAGGCTTGACGATTTCTCCGTCGGGCACGAACTTGGGCAGCGCCTCGAAGAGCGCAAGGATCTCATCGGCTGCGGGCCGGGTCTCGGTCTTGCCTGCCTCCGAGAACTGCACCGTGGGCGCGTTCTCGCCGGAGATAGCGGCCAATGCGTTTACCAGACGATCCTTGTTTGCAGGCAGGAACTTGCCGGCGCTGATGAGCTTGGCGACTCGTTCTGCGAACTGAGCCTTTTGCCGCTCGGCGAAGGAGGCCGCGAGCTTTGCCTTCGTCTCCCCGGCTTCCGCCTTCGCCTTGTAGGCCTCAAGCTTTGCTTCAAAAAGCTGCTCCGCAAAGGTCGTTGCGGTCGGCTCCTTGAACTTGGCAAAGTCCGGGTTGTCGGTAAAGATCAGGTCGGTGAGCTGCTCCGCGAACGAAGCGACTTCGGCCTCAGGAATCTTTCCCTTTGCCAGGTCTGCGAAGAACTTGAGCAGTTTCTCTTTGTTCACTTTGCCTCCTGGATTGTTGCGGGGGTCACAGAACCCCACGGTTGTTTGTTCTTTCTCGATTCGTTTCTTAATCTCCTTGGCACGCTCAAGCGCCGCGGCGCGATCTTGTTTTTCGTACTGGTCCACTGCAGGGAGCGTGGGGATTGCCGCGATAGCCGCGTCTACCGCAGCCGGAACGATCTGGGGTTCATTGGCCACGACGTCGACGACCAGAGCGTAGTAAGAGTCAAGCGTTTCCCAGTGCTTTTTGAAATCACGATACAGGCTGTACCGTCCCAGCCCCCACCAGCCGAACCGATCCTTGACGCGCTGTTTGGCTACCGCCTCGTCCCATGGCGAGAGCGGCGCCGCGATCTTGAGCGTGTCTAAATCGGGCGGCTCCTCCTCGAAGATGATTATTCCGTCCAGGGTCCCTTCGTCTTTGATGGCCCGGAGTTCCGCTTCGGAAAAGCGCACAGGGTCTAGGCCCTTGATTTGCGGCGGCTTGGCCCCGAGCATGGTTACGGCTTTGATGTAGGGAGTGCCAGGGACAGGATTGGCGGGATGGTCTTCGGGATAAAATTCAATAGAAGGCGGCCCCCACCTGCCGGACTGGATTTCGGCAAAGCCTTCCGGGGTGATGGTATCGGTATCCAGGTTCGTAAAGAGCCGATCCCCTTCGAGGAAGAACTCGTCGAACCAGCCAAAGGCCGGTCCTTGCTGCCGGTGATCGTCGGTAAGCGGGGCACGATGCAGCCCAGGATCGTACGCGGCAACGGCCTTCGCCACTCGTTCGACAGGCCAGTCCCCCTGCGGATAGTTACCCGCACGGAACACTGCGAGTTTCTTTTTCAAATAAATTCCTCACTCATTGGTAAAATTATGCGCCCCCGCGTGTCGCTGTCGAGACCGATATGACGCATCCGTGCAAATTGCTTGAATGGAACCGCTGGGGCGGTTGAGGGTGTTAGGCCGTTGCTCGAATGTCCGCGCAGCGCAGCCCCGGTGCTGCGCACCGGAGCGATATTCCACTTCAGCGCTCTGCCTCAAATGGGGGGATAAAAAAAGCCCCGCCGAAGCGGGGTTAGGGGGGGGGAAATAAGCTACAGCGCCTTGATCACGCTTACCGCTCTGGCAAGGATAAGATCGCCTTCGGCCAGGACGATGGGCGGGATGGAGCTATCGGCAGAGATGAGCAGATGCTGATCGCCGCGCCGGACGTAGAACTTGAGCGCGGTCTCGCCTTGCACGAGCGCGACGACCATGGCGCCGGGGGCAAGGTGCTCGCCCTCATACGGTTCGCACGCTACCTGATCGCCGTCCTGAACTGCCGGGGCCATGGAGTTGCCCCGGACCTGAAGCGCGAACGCACCGGGGTGGCGGATAGCGTCTGCGGCTACTGCGACGTTACCCAGGGGCACGACCTCGGGCGCGAACGGATTGCCGCCCGGCACTATGCCCAGGATAGGGATCCAGCGGATTGGGGCAGGGGTAAGCTCCTTTGAGGGGATCTCGCCGTGCTTCAGTCGTTCGATGATCTGTTCGGTTTCGGAAAGCTTCATCTCGCCCTCTCCGGTGCAGAGCCAGCGCAGGCGCACGCCGAGCGCGGCGGCAAGCTTCTCAAACAGAGACTCATCCGGCGTGCGGGCGCCCGATTCCCAGCGCGAGACCAGGCTGGAGCCGACGCCAAGCTTACGGGCAAACGCGGCCTGAGATAGCTTGTGTGCTTTGCGAGCGTATTTAATGCGGCGAGAGAGATCACGCCAGTTGGGAGGAGTCAGTTTGTCCATATCGGCTCGGGTTCTCCGCATCAGGTCCAGCATTGGTTTTACCCCTGGGCTTTCCGTAATCGCTCTCACCGGACTCCGCTCCATCATCCCCTCACCGGTAAGAAGCCAGTTGAGGTTGACTTCCAAAGCATCGGCTATGCGAACGAGCGTATCTCGCCGGGGATTTTTATACGTTCCCGTCTCCCAACGAGAAATTGCGGAATGCCGAACATCTAAAATACGTCCTAGAGCTTCCCCAGAAAGCCCTCGTTTTTTGCGAGCGTATCTAATTCGGGAACCTATAGTATCAACAGCCATACTTAAAGTCCTCAATTAGGGACAAAAGACTTGACAAGCTTCCCGAATTGGTTACAATAAGGCATGACTAAGACAACCGCCCGCAACGCGACCCTTATCATGGGGAAACAAGACTCTCATCATACCGACTCCTCGGTTCGTTTGCGCTCCTCTCATACTTCCAAAGCTCAGGATGATACGCGTAAAGGTTTGGCTGTCAAGTTTACAAAAAAGGGGGAGGGGTGGCAACAATAATTCCAAAGTCAAAACGCGGGCCGGGCAAGCCGCCTGCAGGCAGGACGGCCAACCCTGACCTGATCTGGCAAAGGATGCGCGAGCGCGGAATCAGGACGATCCCCGAACTGGGCGACAGGATCGGGAAGCTCGTCGGAAGACCAATCCACGACTGCGTGATATCCAGGCTCATCAACGGTAAGCGCCAGAGCATTGTCCTGCAGCGCGCCATCGCCCGTGTATTAGGTCTGGAACTTGACGCGGCGTTCCCGAAGGACAAACCACAGATTACACAGATTTCACAGAAGGACAAGGGAAGGACGAAGAAATGAAATCCGTAACCCCCTCTTTTAGTTTTGGGTCAGGCCGCCCCCGGTCCCCCTTGGCAGAATCACCCAGTTCAGTCATCGCCGGCCTGGGGCGGTCTGGATTTATTAAAGAAAGGAGTGAACAATGGTAGAGATTAAATCGTGGGAGGATGTTGACCGGGCGCTGGCCAAGATAGGGGCGCTGCAGCGCGGGATAGGCAAGGCCGCGGATGAGTGCAACGCCAAGACCGCAGAGCTTAGCAAGAAGTTTGCCGAAAAGACTCGATTCTCAAAAGAAGAACTGATCGACCTCGATAAGGCGATAAAGGCCTTTGCGCTCAGCCGGGAGAACGAGTTCAAGAAGAAGCGATCCAGAACGCTCAGCGCGGGAACTATCAAGCTGCGTTTCGTTACCCTGCTTCACATCCCGAACACTGCTCAGACTATCGAGGCGCTCAGGGCCGCAGGGAAGGTAGACGCAATCAAAGTCACGGAAGGCGTGCTCAAGTCGGCACTGGCAAACTTTACGGACGCAGAGCTTACAAGCTACGGCATGCAGCGCAAGACGCACACCGAGGTCATCGTCAAACCAAACCCGCTCCAATAGCCATGCCGGAGATCCCCCTGCGGTTCGATACGCGCAAGGCCGCTGTGGCTAACGTCACGCGGGCGTTCTATTGTTCGCGGCGGTGCGCGGGGATCTCGCCTGGGGTCTGTCAGCGCTGCTGGGTCGCGGGGAAGGCGCCGGGATTCGTACAAGCCCACGCAAGCTGTATCGCGATACATCGGGTGATAGCTATCCGACCGTTCAAACGCGGGACGCTCGATCCGACGGAGGAGGCGGTGTGGGAGCTGCTTTATACCGAGTTGAAGGCGCTCGGAGAAGACAAGGCTATCGTTGCCGACGAGATTATCCGCAAGCTTAAAGCCCCTGAGCGGGGCGCGTTTCCCCTCACCGACCGGTCCCTGCGGGACAGCATTCTGCGAATGGCGGCAAAGGGACACCTCATCGTGAGCACCGTGCACAAGCCGTTCGGGTTCTTTATCCCGCAAGCCGAGGAGGAAGTGATCGCCTACATGGGCAACCTGAAGGCGCGGAAGGATGCGCTCGACGAGCGGCAAAAGGTGTGCATGAAGTTCATCCAGCCGCCAGGCAAACAACTTGAGCATTTAGGCATAGGAACAGAGAGGGCGTCGCAATGAAAGTGCTTGGAGTAAGCCCTCCTCCCCTCGTCCCCGGCGCGGCAGTCATACCGACACTCCGTGTCCGGGGGCGGGGATTTAATTACCACCCGAAGAAACCGGGAGAGTCGTATGACTGCAATAACTACCCAAGCCTGCGAGGCGGCGATGAGTAAGGCCCGCACGCAGGACAAACCGAAAGAAGCCACGGCGATCAAGCGCCAGAGCTTCTTCTGCAAACGCCGGGGGCGCAAGGTCGCCCCGGCACAGTGCGCGGACTGTTGGGATGCAAAGCCCTATACCGAGAAGTTCAGCTATCACGAGAGCCGGCAGAACTGTATCAAAGAGAACAAGGAGAAACCGGTGACCCAAAAACCTTCACTTTCATCTAATCTTCCCGAACCCCGCCAGCCCTTGCCCGTAGGGGCTGAGGTAGAGGTCAAAGAAAAAGGACAATACCCCGTCCATGTCCAGATAACTAAAGAGATGGTCGAGGACCACGAGGCCGCGCTCACGTACGCGGCTCAGGCTGCCAAGGACAAGATGCGCGGCGAGATCCTGTTATGCGTGGCCGTCGCGCTCTATGCCGGAGATTCAGGGAAAACCACAGAGGAACAATTAGCGTCCTTAAAAAGCCCGCTCGCGCAAATACGTGACTTAAAAGCGAATCGGCACCGCGGTGCCGGTCTTTCCAGTAAATTAGTAGGATATTGCCCCTGGGTGATAGATGGATACCCTTCTTTCCAGGAGGCGATTAAAGAGGTCTTTGGAATGGGGTATCGCTCCGCCAAGTATCGCCGGGCTATCGGCAAGGCACTCATTGCCCAGTTCGGCAAGGAGAACGTAATCGCAAAGGCCGAGGCGATGGGGATTGCTCGGATTCCACAGCGCAAGCTGCGCGAGCTTCTCAAGGCGCCGAAGTTCTTTGAGGACCTGTGCACGCGCGGCCGGGTTCGGTTGCCGGACGGCGAGGAGATAACGCTAGATAGGGTACTCGATACCGGAATAGACGAACTCCCGGCGCTGCTTGCTCAGTTTGCTGGAACGCCCCGGGCGCTACCCTCTACGGAGAAGAAAAAGAAAGACCCGTTCAAGGCGTGGAAAGAGGACGACCCGTTCAAGGATACGCCGCTGGCCGCAAAGGAAGCGAAGATCCTCAGCACCGTCGGGGCGTGGGTTATTGCTTTACGAGAAATCCGCGACGGAGTCGCTCAGGACGCTAAGCTCTGGCCTCAGGATGCGCCGGAGATCATGGGATCCTCGCCAGACATCCAGAAGGCATTCGAGGATTTCGACGGCATCCTGCTTGCCCTGCTACGCACCTCACTGGTAATCCGCCGTAATCCGGAACAAGCTGAAGAGGTTGCCAATTGCGAAGAAGGCAGCCTTGACGGGTTACGTACTATCGCACGCGACCTGCTTGACCTGGACGACGAGGAGAAGGCAAAGCGAGCATGAGGCCGATCTCGCTTAGCCCGCAGGCGTTCGCCAAGGCGTGCGAAGAATACCGGTCCGCCGGACACGGACAGAAGCGGGGAGTGCTTGCGAAGTGGGCTGAGCGCGCAGGTTGTCACCCCGGCTCTCTGCGTAACGCAATCCGGCGTGGATTCATTACGCAGCCGCGGAGCTATAACTTCACCCCGGAGAAGAAAGCGATACTCAACATCGCCGCCACGTTTATGGAACGCAGGATCCTTTCTAATCAGAACAAGAGCATCCCTGTCTCTGTGGTTATCCGCTCCGCCGAGGAGCTGGGGGTCATTCCGCCGGGCGCTATCAAGCCGCGAGAGCTTTCCAGCTACATCCGCCGCCATCGGCTTGCCCCGCAACACCGGGTGACGGGCCGGTTCCGTCGCACGGAGCCGAACGCGCTGCACCAGATAGATTTCTCGGTCTCGCGCGTACTGGCCTATGCCGGTGAAGGCCGGGTCCAGATACGAAGCAATTTCAAGATCCCCTACGAGAATCGCCCGGACGATGTGCGTAAGCGTGTGTGGCTGGGGTGCCTGGTTGACGACGCTTCGGGGGTAATGTTCGCTCAGTATTTCCTTTCACGAGGGGAGGACACCTCGCTTGCCATAGAGTTCATGCAAGAGGCCTGGCGCCGCAAGGAGGATTATCCGTTCTGGGGCGTGCCGCGAGCCACGTACGGCGACCAGGTAAGCTGGGGGAAAACCGAAGAGATAAAGCATCTCCTTGAGAAGCTGGGTACCCGACAAATCCTTACCCCGCCGGGGCAGCCGTGGAAGAAAGGCAAAGTAGAGCGTTCGTTCCGGCCTGTCAAAGAGGAGTTTGAGGTCTTCAAGATAGGCTCCCTTGCACGCGGGACAATGCTTTCACTTATCCAGGTCAACGAGATGCTTGCGAAGTTCTGCATGAAGCTCAATCTGCGGCAGCATCCTTCGGGCAAGGAGACGCGGCTTGACTACTGGCTCAACCACGTGGGCGACCTGTGGTTCCCTGAGAACTTCCGCGAACTTGCCTACAAACACCTCAAGGCCACTGTCAGGCGCGGGTACATCCAGTACGATAAGAAGACCTATTGGGCACCGCCGGAGATCCCGGACGGCGAGCGCGTGGAGCTTATTGAGCTTGACGGCAAACTATACATCTATCGCCCCGGCACTAAATTCAGGCCTGCCCAGCGGCTGTTATTACAAGAGGCCGGGCTTAACCTTGCCCCGCCGGTGGACGCGGAAAGCGTTGCTATACGTGAACAGATAGAACAGATACACATCCCGTCTGCGAGTGTAAGCGAGGTTGAGGGCGTGCTTGCGAGCTATATCCCTGATTCCGTGGATCTCACTCCCCCGCCGCCCACGAGGCACACGAAAGTCCAGGGGCCGGGGGTTGAGCTGCTGCATGAGGATGCACAGCGAGCGCTTCTGGCGGATATCTTGAGCACACCGCTCGGCAACCTGCCCCAGGAATTGCGCGAGGAACTGATAGACCCGTTTGTAGCGAGCCCGCACTCGAGGCCCGAGGTCAAGCGCCAGGCCGAGCATATCCTGCAGGCGCTTGCCAGGCCCGCGCAGTCGAAGATCGAGGAGAAGCTGAGGAGCGGCCATGAGTAAAGAGAACCAGCCGGTTAGACGCTGCATAATCTGCGGGTGGCCTGAGACGCAGTTAAAAGCAAACTCTATTCCCTACACCGAAGTGGAAAGCGCCGGGTTTATCAAGCAAACGATATCCATGATCCTTGAGGAGCACAAAGACGATTTACCCGCGGCTGTTAAGTATAAGCTGTCCCAGCTGAGGAAGCTGCATTATGATGCGTTACTCTGTACTATTTGCATTAAATACCTCTCCTCCCTCGTCCAGCGACCCGCCCCCCGGCAAAAGAAGTTCCGGCTTGACGTAAAAGATTCGGCGCCGCAGAGTCACCCCGACAGGCTCAGGGAAGGAGAACCAAAACCTACCGCAGCTGAAGCCAGAACCTTCCGCGATCTGATAAGGCAGCTTAAATCCGGCGACGGGCCAGCGATGGACAAGGTGTAGGGATGAGTAGAGATCAATGCAAAAGGCAAATTGCAAACTTCAAATTGGTCTAACGACCAGAAAGGAGGACAACCTATGTGGGGCGAAGAACTCACAATCAACCTGTTCGGCGTCACGCTTCTCGGAAGCGTAATAGTCGCCGCAATCGTCGCAAAGCTCAAGGTCTGGCTCGAGACTCAAGGCTGGGTCAACACGGCCCTGGCCTTGCTGGTAGGCACGGCCTTGGGAGGCGCCCTCTTCGGGATACTGCTCGCCATGGGGACCGCCATATTCCCCTGGTGGGGGTATCTGCTCCAGGGTCTCTTCTCAGGCGGCATAGCAGCCGGGCTTTGGAAAGCCGCGCGAACACTCGGTCGAAAGAACTGAAAACAACCATGCAACCCGCCTGCCGCCGTGGTGCTTCAAAAAGCCTCAACCAACGCCATTGGTGGTTTCCGCACCCGGCGGCACGGCGGACTGAAAGGAAAATTGTAATGCTGATGGCAAGAATGGGCAACCGGCCAAGCTGGTTGGTCGGGATCCTCGATTTTGTGACGCGCATTCCTTTTATTCGGAGATTGTTCATACGGTGGCAGTGCCGGAAGCTGCGCAGAGCTCTTTCGAGATTAGGCCCCATACTCATAGAAGAATACACCCCCGCTCAAGCGGGGATGAGTAAAGCGATAAGCCTGTTCAATAAAGCCTATGCCATGCGGCAGGGCGCGTCCTTAGGCGCCGCGGCGGGCCGAGAGGAGAGTTAGAATGAGGCGAAAAATTACCTGGAACGATAGGCCGATTCTCAGAGCCGTATTTAAGACTCTGGAGTGGAATACCCTCGGTGCAGGCAGAATCGAAGGCTATCGAATGGTGAGAAGGGTTCTTGATTCTGCAAGCACCTCATATACCTACGTAGGTGCAATTACGGAACTGGATCGTTTGATTGCGGCAAGCAAGAGATTGCAGAAGGCGGTTTTATTCAAAAGTAAAAAGAGGTTTAACCGACAGATCCAGCTATCCCTAGAGATCGGCAAGAAAATCCTTGGAGAAGTACAAGGAGAGTCAAGATGAAAGAGTTGAAAGCGTTTAGCCCGGTTGAATCCATCGAGGACGGAAGCTTCTTTGTTTCGAAGGAGATCAAGTCCGTGATCGCCAGGGGCCTGCGCGCCGCGCGGCACCATCAGCTTCTGGTGCTTGACGCCGAGCACGGAGTAGGCGCGAGCGTGACGCTTGAAGTACTCAAACAATACGCACGCACCGATCCGAACGTCGTCCTTGCAGACATCTTTCCCTATGCGAGGATGTCCCAGACCATGCTCTGGCACGAAGTCTTGATGGAGCTGGGCGAACGGCCTGCCTGGCGCTGGTCGGACTGGAAAGATGCGAAAGGCAAAACCCACCAGGGACGCAACAAGCAACTGCAATACAAGCTTGCGGAGCTGCGCGCTCAGGAGAAATCGGTGCTCATCTGCGTCGACAACGCGCTCTCTATCCCCCACAGCATCTGGGAGATGCTGCGCGTGATGGCTTCGGTGAGGGCCAATGGCCGTGCTTACGGTCCCGGCATAGTGCTGGTGGCGAACCTGAAAGACAAGACCGCGCGCTTCAAGCCGGACGACATCATCGCGGAGGGCAAAGAGAACCTGCCCAACATGGTGCGCCGGGTAAGCTTTAAGCTCGCCGGCCTTGATGCGGGCGAGGTCAACGACTACATCGCCTTCCAGGGCGCACGCGACGGACTCCAGTTCCATCCCGGTTTTCTTGCCCGGCTCATGCAGGAACTCCAGAACGCATACCTCACTGCAAACGGCCTTTCCCGCTTCCCCGGCTTCATCAACGCTGTTGCGCTCGATCTCATGGAGGAGTTTCACCACCTCGGCAAACGTATCACTCAATCTGCCCCTACCCGCGCTAAATCGAAGGTCACTGCAGGGGTATGAAGAAACGCTACCCCTTACGCACCAGGCTTCTGCGCTGGCTGCACTGGCAGCTAAAAGATCTCGGGATAGCCCGCGAGGAGTTCAAGGCGCGCACAGGAGTGATAAGCATGACCGAGTGGTCGGTTAGTAACTTAATCTCCAAAAACCTTTATCTGTTGTGGCTCCGGCACCAGCCCTGGCATATCCGCCATGAGCACGGAGCCGCGAGATAGGAGGATTTATGGCACGCAAAGGAAAGTCGCCAGGGACGTGTGAGTATCCCGACTGCGGGAAGCCTGCCGTCCACCCAAACTTTACGATCAAAACCCCCTTCTTTACGGCGCGAGTCCACATTATTCGTATGGGCCGGTACTTGTGCGAGGAACACCTGCTCCTGGCGATGCAGCAGAAGCGGCTGCCCGAACTGGGGCGTGCGCCCGGCGAGGGGATAGAGTTCTCGCGCAAAGCTTTCTGCGAGCACCGCAAGGAATCGGTCAGCTTCGAGGAGTGCACTAAATGCTTTGAGGCAAAAGAACACGAGAAGGGATTCAACCATATCGGCTGCCAGGATGCGTTCCTACAGCCCTCGCCCCTTGCCCCTTTGGATAAGGAATTCAAGGAGGCAGGATGACAACGTCTACCAGGCAAAAAGAGTTCCAGCTCGGCGAGGCCCAGATAATTGCGGCGGAGATCCGGCAAGCTTTAGAGGTCGTCGCCGAGCGGATTGAGATAGTCGGATCTATTCGCCGCAGGCTGGGCTGGGTGCACGACATAGACCTGGTGCTGATCCCCCAGGGCGAATGGATACAGAAGGCAAAAGGTAACCTGCAGCCCATGCCCGGGCACAACCACTGGTTCGACATCCCGCGACTGATCAACGATATGGCCGGGCGCGTTATCAGGAAAGGACCGGCGATAATCACGGCCGAGGTCCAAGGCATTCAGGTAGACGTCTACTGCGCTACCGAGGAACCCTGGGGAATTCTGATGCTGATCAAGACCGGGCCTAAGGAGTTCAACGTCGAGCTGTGCAAACGCGCGCAGAGGCTGGGCATGCACCTGAACCCGCAGACCGGCATCTGGAAAGACGGCAAGTGCATCGCCTCCCGGACCGAAGAGGAGATCCTCAAAGCCCTGGGTCTGCCTTACATTAAGCCGGTTGACCGGGACAAAGCCACAGGCGCGCTTGCGAGAGGAGAGTTCTCGATATGGTAAAAACGATCGCGCGCGTCGTGAAAGATTTCCTAATCGGATTCATCGTCGGCTGTTTTGAGGGATGTTTCCCAAAAGACGGCAAGGGTATCGCGCCCCCGACCGAGGAAGAGATCCTCAATGCCCCGGGTCCTCCTTCAGCCCCGAGTCCTCGTTACTTTGAGCCGGTTGATCAGGCCGCAAGCGCATTGGCGAGAGGAAAGTTCTCGACGGCGACCATCAAAAAGGAGCTAAAGAAATGAGCGCCCCTAAAGACAAACCGCCAATCCTTGTCAAACTCTCATGGATCGCGGCGGTGATTGTCCTGGTGCTGGCTATCGGGGCAGGCGCGTTCATCGCCGGATATGGCTTGGCCTTCTCCAAGGTCGTTGACGTCTACGCTGAGACGAGCGTATTAAAAGCCCAGGCAGCCGAGCTCGAGGCCGAGATCCTGCACCTCAAAAACTACGCCGTGCTGATCGACTTTATCGCCACAGGCGGCGTGGCAGCCGGGGAACTACACCGAACACCTCTCTTTGCGCCCGACACGGTGTACGACACCGTGCGGCTGGTAGAAGTCATAACTCAGATCGATACCGTCGTGAAGGTGTTCCATGACTCGGATTAAACTTTCCAGGGAGAACCTCAAGAGGATTCTTGCATTCTCCTACCCGTCAGGCGAACCGTTCCCTGACGAAGGTAAGCTGGCCCTGCTTGCGGTTTTTGCAAGGTGCGGTAAGCGGCAGGTGGAGAAGTTCGCATCGGTCGACGAGCTTACCCGGGGCGGCTGGATCGAAAAGACAAAGTCCGGCCACCTGCGGCTCTGCGAAAGCACTGTTAAACTGCTCGGGCTGGAGCGCGATACGCGCAAGGAGCCCGATCCTCGTGTGAAGAAGCTGATCGGGACTTACGGAGCGTTGATCAAAGAGCGCTTCCATAAGGATCCTGTCAGGCTCTGGAACCAGGCGGACTGGGGCCGTTACAGCCGCGCCGCTGCGGAGATGCTGAGGGTTGCGGCATTGGCCCCGCAGTGCGAGAAGAGATCGGCTGAAGAGATCCTTGAGTTCGCAAGACAAACCCTGCGCGCGATGGTCTATACCGAAGACCCCGGCGACTTCGGCTACTTTAAGAGCCGCGCCTGGGATCTCTGGGTGCTCGTCAAGGCCTTCTCAGGCAAGTACGTATTCGAGATGCTGAAGCTGCAGGCGAGGCGCGAAGTGCCCCCTAAAGGGTATGAGGAAGAATCAAAGCCGCTGCTCAAACGGGTCGCCACAGTGTTCCGGGAACCTCGCAGGTACGGCGTTCGTATAGGCAAGCATACAGGGTGCGAAGTGCCCCCTCAAGGGGACAAGGATCCGGCAGAGAAGAAATCATGATGCATCGCGTTGTCCCGCTTTTCGTTCCCCTCTGCTCCATCTCGCAAGCCGCCGTTATGCTTACCAAGGCCGGGTTCAAGACCGCGCCCAGCACTGTTCGCAAGTATATCCTCGAAGGGCGATTGCTCCACTCCAAGGCGGGCAAGCTGGTGCGCATCCGGCGTTCAGACGTAGCGGCTCTGATCGAAAAAAAGACAGCCGAGCAGCGATTTATCCTTGAGACCCTCTCGGTAAAACAGATCGCCGAGAAGCTGCAAGTCTCTCCCAGGTGGGTTCAGCGCCGATGCAGGCCGCCCTATGCAAGGAAACTGCGCACCGGCTGGCGGATTTACCCCTGGGCGGTCAAAGAATTTATCAAGGAGACATGATGTCTGAAGACAAAAAGGGCAAACCCACGCCGAAGACGGGCGAAATCTCCGCACCGAAAAAGATGGAAGTCGCCAGGGGGTATCTGGGGTTCTTTAGCGCGACGCTGCAGAACATGCCGGTGGCAACCCCGGAGTTCTTCAAGCGGCACGCGGGCAAAAGCTTCTGGGATATAGCTGAAGAGATGATGCACGATGCGCATATCCAGAGCGTATTCCGCTCCCGGCGCGCGGGCGTCGCCGGACGGAACTGGGAGATCGTGCCCGCTGACGACTCGGCAAAGGGCTCCGAGGTTGCGGCGCGTATTAAATCAATCCTGGCCCCGATTCCCAACTTCGAGCACGCGCTCGCCCATCTCCTCAAGGCTACTCCGTACGGACACAGCGTAATTGAAATTATGTGGCGCATCGATCCGGATAGGGTAAGTGTTGAGGCACTGCGAACCCGTCGAGCGGACAGATTCACGTTAGGGTCCCAGAACACGCTGCGGCTTTTAGACTCGGAGACCGGCCAGCCGCGCGACCTGCCCGACCGCAAGTTCATCTGCCACCGCCACGACCCTCAGGACGACGCGCCCTTTGCAAGCCCGCTTCTTTTCTCGTGCTACTGGCCCTGGTACTTCAAGAAACACGCCCACGGCTTCTGGATGATTGTTGCCGAGAAGTTCGGTGTGCCTTCGATAATCGGCAAGTACCCGTCGCACTTTACGGATGACGACGTCTCCTCCTTGATCAAGGCGCTCGTAAACCTGCAGCAGGACTCGGTCGCCGCCGTGCCCGCGGACACCGTGATAGAGACCGCGCTGGCCAAGGTGAGTGTCGGGGAAAAGGGCAACTTCTTCCGCGAGCTTTTAGACTTCTGCAACGCGGAGATCTCCAAATGCGTGCTGGGCGGGACCCTTACCCAGGAGGTCGGCGAGAAAGGCTCCTATGCGGCGGCCAAAACCCACCAGGAGGTCAGGCACGAGATCATCGCCGCCGATGCTCAGCTTCTGCAAACCACTATCAACTCCACCTTGATTCGCTGGCTTACCGACTTCAACTACGGCCCCGACGTCCCGGCACCCGTGTTCCAGATCGACTACAAGCAATCGCGCGGCACGCCTGAGTTTGCCACGACCTTGAAGACGTTAAGCGAGATAGGAATGCCGATCCCGCAACGATTTGTGCGTGAGACCTTTGGCATACCTGAAGCCGCAGAAGACGAGGAGGTTCTTGAACCCCGCACTCAGGGCATCCCTTTTAAGGAACGCTCCCCTTTCGAGAAGCCCCCGGACGCATCGTAAAGAGCGGTAAGTCCTACCGCCTGGTGCGGACCGGGGAGCGCCGCGCAGTTTACTTCGCCGAGGATCTGCTCGGCGAGGAACGCAAGGACACCCCTGATTTTCTTGACCGCGACCGCCTTGCCGAGGAGGAGACCTTTCAGCTTGAGCGCCTTGTAGGGCTTGCCGATCCTGCCAGGCCGCAAGGCGAGGCAAAAAGATTTTACACCTCATTCCGCAAACGTGTAGTCGAGCCGCTCGGCAACCGCATCCTCGATCTTGAATCCGAGCGCCAGCTCGCAGACCTTGACTGGCGTTTCTTCGGCGACGTCTGGGACGAGGTGGCACCGCATCTGGGGCGGGGCCAGTTCTTCGCCAACCTCATGGGCGTAGAACAAGCAGACAAACTACTGCACGAGCGGTTGGAGTTTGCAGAACTGACTCGCGGCTATATGGCACGGTTCGATGAGCCGCTCCTGAACGAGGAGGCGGTGCGCGCCTTACAGCGCAAGGTCCCGGTGACGGAAGCGGAGATAAAGGCACTGGAGGCGCGCTACCGCGCTCAGGCTTTCACGATTTCCAAAGTTACTTCTGCGGATCTGATTGAATATATCAAGCAGGACCTCGCCGCCCATATAGCCAAAGGCGGCACCTTTACCGAGTGGCAGGCTAGCGTTAATAAGCTCCTTATCCGGCGCGGGGTCGGCGGGCTGGATCCTCGATATCTGAGAACCGTCTACCGAACGAACGTGGCCTCAGCATACAATCTCGGTCGCTGGGAGCAGACGCAGCGCAACGCCCACCTGGTCGAGTTGCTTGAGTATCACGCGATCCTCGACGAGAAGACCAGAGACGACCACCGCGCCATGCACGGGGTCAAGGCCCCGATAGACGCCCCGGTGTGGGGCGAGTGGTATCCGCCGAACGGGTATAACTGCAGATGCATCGTGCTCCCTATCACCCCTTACGTGGCGCGTGAATACGGGCTGGTCGCAAGCCCGGCCATGCCGGACAAGCATCCTGACAAAGGCTTTGCCCACCACCCGGCCCAGGGCCTGCCGCCGCAGTATCTGGAAAGGGCCGCGGCTTATGGGATTCAATAATCGCACTTCGCACCCCCTCGTCATATCGGTCTCGACAGCGACACCGGGGCGCGCATAATTTTAATGATGAAGCGTAGAACTTTTCGTATTATCTTCTGGACGGCGCTCGTAACCGTTATCTTGACGCTACTCGCGGTATGGCTGTTCCAGGATGGTTGCGGGCGTAAAGAGAAAGAGAAGGAGATCGTTTATATTGCTGACACCATCCGGATAGAAGAGCTTCTCCGCGACACGGTTATGTGCTGGCGCGATAAGATCGTCTGGAAGGAAGTCCCCCCTGAAACGGTGCGGGTCTCTCCCGATACCGTAGACGTAGAGGCCATCTGGGGGCGCTGGCCGGAGGCCATTACCTTCTTGTTCAAGCGCGGGAACAGGCTGCGCTTCGTATCGCTTACTCCTGCCGATTCGGGAATGCAAAATGCGATTATCAAAGATTATATTTATACGGTCAGCAATGATTTCTCCATCCATGCCACCGGTGAAGGATTTTTCGTCAAGACCCGGCGCGGCTTCTGGACCAAGTTTCACGGGGGCCTCTCGGCCGGTGCGGGCTTTAAGGTCTGGGGAGATTCGACGATGCCGTTCCTCGATCCCTACGTGCGAGCTTGTATAGGCTGGGGTCCGGTTAGCGTCGGGCCCCGCATAACGCTTCACGGCATCGCTCTTGATGTCGAGGCGGTCTGGAGGTTCTGATGCGCTCGGAGAATCTTGACTTTCATTACTTAAAGAACTTCATCAAATTAGCGTTATGCGGGCAATGGCTTGAGGGGTTTGGCTCTATCAATATCGTATGCTTTCCCGCAAGCACGCTGGACAAGGAAGGCCCTGATGCCGGGCGCATCACCCAAAACCAGAACCGACTGGACGAGTATAACGATTCTATCGTTATCGCACGACGCAATCCCAAATCCTACAAAGGAGAAGTGTATGCCGCCCAGGGCACGGTTGAACCGGGCAAGTATTACGCCGTAGACCATCCGCATCCTAAAGGCGCGGCTTATCTGTGCTGGGGCCAGCACCGCATGGAGCCTTATCGTCGCAAGAAAGACAGCCGCCTTGTGCTGCGCGGGATTAACAACGTGACTCGCTTCTGGCGGGATCCGGACAAGGATGCGCAACAGGATCTCGATGAACCGGTTTGGACCAAGGCTATCGGGCAGTGGTTCCACGCGATGGGCAAAGGTGAGAGCATCGGCAAATGGAGCGCCGGGTGCGTAGGGCCACGCGGCGGATACGACGGCCCCGCGTGGAAGAAGTTCCTGGAATGGCTTAAAGATCACCCTAAAGGCAAGCACGTGCCTCTCACTCTGTGGGGTATCAAGGATTATCTGCGCTATCACTCGCTGGGCATGGGACCTCACCAGTTCGATTGCGCTCTTCGCATGGGGATCCGGGATCTCACCGATTACGGCCCGGTGCGCAGGCTGCAGAAACTCCTCGCCGGAGCGGGCTACAGTCCGGGAAAGATAGACGGAGATTGGATGCACGGGACGCAGCATGCGTTTACACAATTTCAAGCAGGTGAAGGGCTGAGGGTAGACGGGATCTGCGGCCCGAAGAGCTGGGCAAAACTTAAACTTCTCAACTACGGAGGATAAATGCCTTCTATAGAACAAATCTCCAGGGCGTTAGAGGCAATCGATCTGGCAAAGAAGCGCTGCGAACGCCAGGACATTAACGGCGACGTCCGGGCGGCCCTTGATTCGGCAAAAGAGAATCTGAACAAAGTATTGACAGACCTTTCGTCTTCCCAGTCTGATGACCGCAAGTTCTATGACGCGATCTTGAAATATTCGCTCTCGAAGAAGGCTGAACTCGGAGACAACATCGCCGACATCCTCAAATTCTTCGGCCAAAAATAATGAGATGGAATTCCTTGAGCTTGCGCGAAACTTCGGGCTGCCTCTTGCTTTGCTTATCTTCGCGGTTATCGTCCTGTGGCGCGCCTGGCGACTCGAACGGCAGCGGCGAGAAAGGGACTTAGAGGAGCGAGCTAAACGGCTCGCAGAAAGGGAAGAGGAGTTGTATTCCCTGTATCGAGAGCTTGCGTTGAAGGATCTGGATAAGCTGGTGCGCAAACGACTCAAGCGGAGGAAGCAAGATGGGCAGAACCGAGAAGTTTCCTGACGAGGTCCACGTTCTGGCCTACGAGTTACATGTTAAAAGACCTTCTTATGCAGATATCGTTCCGGAATTGGATAAATATTGCCGCAAGCATCTAAAGCGTCCGGGGCCTTCTTTGCGCGCCCTGCACAAGTGGCGGGTGACCGACGACTGGGCCGCGCAGGACGAGCTTCTCAAAGCCCAGCTTGCCGAAAAGCGGCGCAGCGAACTTGTCACCGAAAAACAGGGAATCCTTGAGCGCCTGGGAACTCTGGCAGATACTACTTTCCGGCAGTACATGGAGCAGGTAGATGAGGGCGTGCGAGTCCCGCCCAGCCAGGCCGTATACGCGCTGATCCAGCTGGAATCCTTGCGCCACAAGCTCCTTGCCGAAGGCGCCCGGGGGCCGGATATCGGCAAGATCCTGAAGGCCGCGCTGCAGCCGCTTATCAATATCTTCGAACAGGAAATCCTCAGACGCCCGCTAAACGATACTGAGATAGAAAAGCTCCTTGAACGCCTGCAGGAGGAGATACAGAAGCGTGGCCGAACAAAGTTCTAAAGAGCTCCCCACGCGCGAGCTTGAGAACGCTATCCTGATCGATGCGGAAAGGCTTCTCCAAAAACGCCACGCGCCGATTGCCGCCTACCGGGGGGATCCCAAGCGGTTTTTTACCGAACGCGGCGCCGTCTTCTTCCCTGAGGCGGCGCGGCTTTTTGATGATTTGTATTCTATGCGGGTAAGCAAGGCCGTGGCCCTCGCGCCTCGAGGTGGAGGCAAGACGTTCGGGGCAGCCGTGCTGGGAACCGCGCTCTTCCTCTTTAAGGATTTCGACGTGGGGATCGTAGCCGGGTCCGAGACCCAGGCCTTGACCCTTTATTCTTACATCACCGACTGGCTCGATCTGCCCGAGGCGGAGGAGTTCGTAACCATCGAGAAGCTTACCAGCACATATCTCGTAAGTGTGCGCGGCAACCGGATCGTGGCACGGACGGCGTCCCCTAAGAGCATCCGGGGCCTGCACCTTGGCCGCAAGGTGCGCGGCGCCCTGCTTATTCTCGACGAGGAGGCGGAGGCCGAAGCGGACGTAGTCCGCGCTGCCCGTTTTATCATCCGCACCGCCGCTCCCCCGCTCATCCTGCGACAGTCTACCTATCACCGGCTCACCGGCACGTTCGCCGATCTCGTAGAAAACCACGAGGCCCAGGGCTATACCTCCTACAAGTGGGACAGCTTCGACATAGCCAAGCCCTGCCCTTACGAGTGCTCCAACTGTCCTGAGCCGGAGTTCCGGGATAAGTACTGCAAAGGCAAGGCCAAGCAATCGCAAGGCTGGATACCTATAGACGAGATTTTAACCGAGTGGCGGGACACGAACCGCGAGACCTTTGAGGTTGAGGTGATGGGCATGCGGCCTGCATCGGCGGGGCTCGTGATTCAGCCGGGTGATCTGGAGCGCGCCGTGGATCTCGGCGAGCGGGCCTTCCCCGAAGAGTTCGACTACTCCTGGTGCTGCATAGATTGGGGCTTTGCCGGGATGACCGCGGTGGTGATTCTGGGCATGGCCGGAGAGCGAGTTTTCGTGCGGCATACCGAGATGTTCACGAGGCACGGGATTGACGTGATTGTAGACACCCTCAAGCAGCTGCGCGATCAGCTGGGATTCCGCGAGGTGTATGCCGATGCGTCTCATCCGTTCGAGAACGACCGCCTGCGGGATGAGGGGTTCGCGGTATGGGGCGAACGGAAGAAGGAAGGCCCTCCCACCCTGGGAGTGCCGTTCGTGAAATTCAAAGAGGAGGGCGTGGCCATCCTCTCGTATCTGTTTGAGAAAGACCGAATCGGAATCAGGCCTTTGGAGTATGCGCTTCTGCGGCAGTTCCGCACCTGGCGCAGGGATCAGGCAGGCCATATCGTGAAGAAAGACGACCACTTCCCGGACGCGCTCATCGCCGGAGCACAGAAGCTCAAGCAGGTGGGGATCGGGACCGGCAGGCATGGCACAAGATACGTGCCTGGCAAGCGCCGGCTGTTCTCGACCGTCGCCCAGGTAGGGCGAAAGATCAGAGAGGCGTTCTTGAGGTAAAATGCGCGGCCAGAGGCTCCAGAAGGATTGACAAATGTAAATAAGAAGGTATGCTCCTCTTAAGGAGGACGTATGAAAAGATTCGTCGTAGTATCCCTGGTTGCTGTGGCCCTGCTTGCCGTCCCTGCCGACGTCCAGGTTTACTTCTCGCCTTTGGGGGGGTGCCAGCAGGCCGTTGTCGAGTCCATCAATAAGGCCGCGTCTGAAATAGACGTCGCCATATACATCTTCACAAATCCCGATATAGCCGAAGCCCTGGTAGCCGCCAAGGTTCGAGGCGTCAAGGTCAGGGTGCTCCTGGACGGCGATAACGTCGATATGAACTACTCAAAAGCGGAATCCCTGGTTGACAACGGGATCCCTGTCCGGCACGAGACCGGCACGGGCCTGATGCACAATAAATTCGCCGTCGTCGACGACTCGATCGTCCTCACGGGATCCTTCAACTGGACCCGTGCCGCCGAGAGTGCGAACGATGAGAACCTCTTGAAGATCACTTCCCCCGATCTGGCAGCGCAGTACGCAGAAGAGTTTTCCGAGTTGTGGACGCTGGCTGCGGTGTTCGCTCCGGCGCCTTCGCCTCTTCCGCAGACCGAAACCGTCTATATCACTCGCACGGGATCCAAGTACCACAGAGCTGGATGCAGTTATTTGAGCCGGAGCTGCATCCCCATTTCGTTATCTGAGGCAAAGAGGCGCGGATATACGCCCTGCTCGGTGTGCAGACCGTGAGGGAAGGGACCTTGGGATGCGCGCGGCCAGAGGCCCCCAAAGTTGACAAACCGCGCCCTGCGACAGCCCCGCCTCACGCCTGCAGGACGGTGCCAAACTAAAGCGCAGTGCTGCGGTGAAGGGGGTGAAGAGGTTGACAAGCATGTTGTTTCTTATAGTATAGACAAAACTCGCAAAAAACCTAAAGGAGGCCGGCATGGAACCAAGTCTCTACAGGCCACGAGAGGCGCTGATTAAAAGTTTAGAAGAATTAGAAGCTGCGATTAAAGAAGGGAGGGGCATTGAAGAGTTAAGGGGGCTATTCGACAATTTCTTCAACTCCCTTGAACCAGGTGACAAGCCGGAGCCTAATACGCATGCTTATAGCGGTACGATTAGAGTTGGGCTGGCCATAGCTGAGAAAGATAAAGGTGACATTTCATTGGCGTTTTGGCGAGCATGGGGCAAATTTCGGGAAGAAAACTTGAAAGATGAAACATCAAAAGCTTCAGATCTGTTCGCATTTCTGATCTTGAAGATGCAAAGCTCAGAAATATTGTGCTCTATTCATGACCAGACTGAATATCCTCCTCGCAATCCACCACCAATGCTCTGGAACATGTACCGGTTGAGAGATCTAGGCTACAATATATATTACAACATGCCAAACGAATTGGCAGACATCGGGTTGATTCTTTCTAAATTGACAACAGATTTCGATCAAAGGTTGGTTTTAGTTGGGAAAAAATTCATTGCGCGTTCACAGTTTCTTATAGATGGACCCCTGATGAGTGAAGCGCTGAGAACTAGATTTGAAAAAGAGCTTAAGAAAACAAATGAAAACGTAAATAGACAACTCCTTGAAACGAAGGATAAAGTTAGCGCGACACTGGAAAAAATAGATCATAGAGTCATTGAGGCAATAGCAAAAAGTAACCGACAACTCGATGCGAAGGTGGGAGAAGTTGACGGCAGGATGGGAGGTTTAGAGAAAACGTATTCGAACCTGGATAAGTCTGTTAGGGAAACAGAAAGTCGGTCTTTGAGGAATTTTGTACAAATCTTGGGTATCTTTGCCGCAATCATTGCTTTTGTCGTTGCCGCCATTGTTGCGGCCATACGCCTTGGCGGTGCAAGTATCCCAATAATCGGGACAGGGTTAGCAGTGGTTCTTACCCTGTTCCTTTTTCTCTTGGCCTATCTTTTCAGGGATAACACAAAGAAAGAAGCCGAATCTATTAAGAGGTGGCTCATTACATCAGTTGCGTTAGTATTTGTGTGGTTGATTCTCTCAATTGCAGCTACTGTTATTTGGCCCGGCATTGTCGCACCACCGGCCGCGGAGTATGCCGAAGTGAAGCGGACAGAAGAAGAACAGATTGAAGCCGAACCTATAACAACTGATACCCTTGAAGCTGGCGACACCTTAAATTAATTCACAACACCCTACCCCCCGCGCTGGAATCACCACCGCGCGCTAGTCTAGCAATCCACCCCAAGAGCGGAGGGCACCGGCCCGGAGCGACACCCAGGAAAGGGAGGCTGACGGCGGCGAGGCGTAGTTATCACCGAGCGCCGGTAAGGCTCGTTAAAACGGCTTGAGTGGAGGGAAGCGGAACGAAAGGCTACCGATAGGCGCACCCCCTCCCCTCTAAGCAGCTTGGGCCCTTAAAAACAAGCACGATGCTCTACATTCGATAGTCCTGCCGACCTAGACGGCAGCCACGCCTCGCGCCTGTAGGTTAGTGCCACATTCCATCGCGGTACTGCGGTGTGGAAGGTTGACAAGCACTTAATCGTTGATTATGCTTAGGCGTGAGAGAGACACATGGCACGTGATGTGAATCAACCTTCCGTTGTTCTAGGCAGGGGTCGAGCTCAAAAGAAGTTCATGCCTAGAATGCTTGCAGATAGAGAGTTTCTTAGAGACCTTGATGAGGCTGCAAGTGAAATCAGAAAAGGGGCAACCCCTGATGCTACAGAAGCAACAATTACTGGTTATTTTGAAAGAATCCTTTATGCTGCATTGCGCGATATAGGCATAAAATTCCACCCCCAAAAAGAAGAATCGATAAACTACATTCGGCACATTGGTCGGGGGAGAATGGACAGTCGCATAGGGAATGTAGTCATAGAGTATAAGCGACCTGCGTTGCTGAAGACTGAAAACCAAATTACAGAAGCTCAAGGACAGCTTGAAAACTATCTCATTTCACTTAGTAAAAGAAACAATGCACCTGTTCGAGGCTTCTTAACTGAGGGCTTAAAGATTTTGACAATCCACGCAATTGAAGGACAGATAGTTTCTCGAACCGCACCAGAGAAGCTCAATGGCCGTTCATTGCTCTATCTTACCCGAACCTTGGTTTCACTAGATTTAACTGCCCTCACAACCGAGAATCTAATTAGAGACTTTTGTGGAACCACCTGGGACGGTTTGCTTTTTGATGCCGCAAGATTACTTGATGAAATTTTAGTGACTAAGCCAAGTCCCAAAACCGAAATGCTTAAATCAGAGTGGGAAGAGTTATTTAGACTCGCCCACGAAGATAAGTCACAACAGAAACGAATAGAGGAGAGACAAGAAGCATTAGGGGAGATCTTCAAAAAAACCATTCAAACGGCGGCGGATGAATACCGCTCTCTTTTCGCCCTTCACACAGCTTACGCTATTGTACTTAAGTTTATTGCTTTTAAGGTTGTATCTGACCTTTATTTTGGCAAAAAGGATTCTCCTTACGATTATAAGTCCCTTCTTCGTGCTAACCCTGATTCTCTGCGTTCCTCCTGCAGTTCCTTAGAGAATGGAGATATGTTCAGAAAGCTTGGAATAGTTAATCTTCTCGAAGGGGATTTCTTTTCCTGGTATTGTGATAAAACCCAGTGGACACTTGAACTGGCACAGAGTATCAAAAACATTTTGGAGGTCTTAGTACGGTACGAGGAAGCATCCACAATTTTCGACTCTGCGGACGCAGTGGACCTTTTTAGGAAACTCTACGAAGGAACAGTCCCGCAAGTTGTTCGAAGCAGTTTTGGAGAATTTTACACGCCTAATTGGCTTGCCGAGCATGTTCTCCAATCAACTGAACCGAGGGGAAGATGGAGAGTTTTGGACCCTTGTTGCGGTTCGGGAACATTCATTATAGTTGCGATTTCCCGAATCATTAAAGAGTGTAAAGAGCTTCCTAAAAACCAGCTTCTCACAGAAGTTCTTGAAAGAGTAGTTGCTATTGATTTAAATCCCTTGGCGGTACTCACTACAAGGATAAATTATTTCATCCACATCTACAACCTGCTACCTGAAAAGCTTAATGAACTAATAATTCCAGTATACTTGGGTGATTCAACGAGGATACCTACATACACTGAACTTGGTGGTGTGGTGTGCCTTGAATATGAACTGAGTACCCTTAAGGACCCGATAAAGACAGTGTTGCCTGTATCTTTAGTGGAAAACACCGACCGTTTCGTCAAATTAATGCAGGAGTATGAAAAAGAAATAAGGTATCAAAAGGATAAACGGGCATCAGGGCTTCTGTTAGAAGCGATACCTTTGGAGGATAAAGTACCGGAGGTATGCACTGAAATCCAAGTGCTTTCCAAGCAGCTTGTTGAGCTTGAAAAGAAGAGGTGGAACGGAATATGGGCTCGAATACTATCCAATTTCTTAACAACTGCTTGTTTGGGCCGATTCTCTATAATAGTTGGGAACCCACCTTGGATAGATTGGAAGAACTTACCTGCGGGGTATCGTAACCGGATCAAATCTATGTGCATAGACCGAGGTTTATTCTCAGGAGCCGGACGAACAGGCGGAATCAATCTCAATGTTTGTGCCTTAATTGCATATGTTGCGATGAATAACTGGCTGATGGATTCTGGGAAATTTGCTTTTTTGATGCCGAGAGAGTTAGCTAACCAAGCGTCCTATGAGGGGTGGCGTAATCTACCTGGCGATGTTGAGAGGGGCTTCTTACATTTTTATGACTGGTCTAAGGCGGGTCATCCCTACGAACCTGTCCAAGAAGATTTTATGACGTATGTTATTGGAAAAGAAGATTCAAAAAATGACCATGTCCCCGTATTAGAATATCATAAGCGAAGAGGTAAGAGACCTAAAGCTACGGAGTGGAAAGATTGGCATGAAGCAAGTAAACACCTAGAAAAGAAACAAGGTGTAGCAGGGCAGATCATTCCTACAAGTACTGCTTATACTTTCGCAGATAGCTTAGAGGACCTCAAGAAGTTCGAAGTTATCGCTGGAGAATGCCAATACATAGGGCGTGAAGGTATTGAATTTTACCCTCAGGAGTTGTTGCTTTTTACATTTGATAGTGAAGGGCCAAAAGAGGGGACGGTGTATCTAAGGAATGTCAAAAGACAAAAATCAAAATATGCCCTTCCGAGCAGGAGAGTTTTACTCGAAACCAAATATCTCCATCCTCTAGTTAAGGGTCCACAAATTAAACCGTTTGAGCATTCCTATGAAGGTCTCATCGTGCCATTTCCATACGAGCCTGAGAATCCTCTTAAGCCAGTTGAAGTGGATAAGCTGAGAGAAACATCCCCATTATTGTTCGACTATTACTTGGAGAATAGAGAGGTTATAGAAGCACAAACTGATTTTAGTGACAAGATTCGGGGTGCGGAACCTGGTGAATTCTATGGTTTGGCTCGTACCGGACCATATACTTTTCCGAATGTTCATGTAGGTTATCGTGACAATACAAAATGGCGTGCCGTAGTAGTTACTTCTTGCAAGATGCCCTGGGGTGAAGAAAAACTATTTCTTTTCCAGAACCATGCAGCATCTATGTGTGAAGGGGCAGATGGTAGTTTCATTACCGAAGACGAGGCCCATTATATCTGTGCTATCCTGAATGCTCCAATCGTAGAACGCTTCATCTATGCGACGTCAGACCCCAGATCATTCAAAATAAGACCTCCTGTCTATGTACCCTTGTACAACCCTGAGGACAAGAGGCATCAAAAACTTTCGTCCAAGTCGAAAGAAGCACATCAAAACCCAGATAAGGTATGCGAAATTCGTGAAGAGGTAGAAAGAATTTACCTTGAGATCTGTAGAGAAAAATAATCCCTTACTCTAATTTCCCCCTAAACCCCTTGCACCAAAAGTTGACAAGCCATGGAATCTGGAGATGATAGAGGTATGAGCCTTCCCTTTTGGACCTGGTATGCCCTGACGCAGCGCATTTATGAAGGCAAACTGACCCGGACTACGCGCAGAGGTGTACCTGACCAGTCAAAACCCCCTTATAAGTTCGGCGACCGCATAATCCTTCCCCAGACCTACTGGGATGGCGGCGCGTGGGCAATGCCGCCCGATCCGGTATCTACAGACGATCCCGGCGGAGCGCGCTCTCGGCTTTATGTCTACCTCCAGGATCGCGGCTATGGCCGTTCTAGGCCTCTCTTTGTATCCCAGCACTGGTTCCCTCGCGGCTCGGGCCTGAAGTGGCGCTATGAGGCTCTGCGAGGCCGCTACGGGCTATCCCCGGAGGACGCCCGGCTTGTGATCTCTATTGAGGACGGGAAGGACTATTCTGAGAACGCCTTAAAGGTTGTCAGGCACCGCGAGCGGCAGATGATAAAAGAGATCCTCTCTCGCCCGCCTGGAGAGTGTCAGAGGATGCCTTGGGAGGAGTATAAAGCACTCAGAGAGCTGTTCCCCCAGGCTCATACGATCCGGATTCCCCGCGCTCTGAATTCCATCTGGCCCTCTGAGCTTGTAACCTTTTTTGAGGGACGAAACCTGCTCGGCAAGACCCTTTCGATCCCTCGCCGACCGCCTTCCAGATAGCTTTCCCGGTAACCTTTTTGAGAGCAAACCAAGCCTCCTTGGCTACCTTCCTCATGTAACCTTTTCGTCTTGACAACGCCCTCAAAGTGCATAGTGTGCGTGCTGAATGAACTTCCCTTGTGCATAGTCGCCGACAGCATTAACCAGGACAATCGTAGATGTTTATAAGGAAAGTAGTTATTGGTTCGATGAATTCGAGAAAATGGAGACTATTGAACGAGATGTTCGTTCAATCTCTAGTGTAATTGCACTAAGAAAAGGTCGAAAACCGAATTTAATCCGAGATGCAGGAAGTATATTTGTTACAACAAACGGGGGTTTTGCCTTTGCTTCAAGAAGATTTGAACGCAGCATGGAGGAGACACCGAGTGCTATACCTGCATGTGTAACGGATGAATTCATGGGGGCTGTTATTTGGCTTCAATTCCCTCAAAAAGCTTTTGAGATAAACAAAAAGAAGATAATAGCAGACGCCTTTGCAGCTATGCAACCGAGTGATGAATTAAGGAGAAAATATGTTTTAGCGATTTCTGAGCTCAAAGAGAAGGGGAAAATTAACGATGACAGATACTTCTTGCTGAAATGCGATAGCACTGCTATGAATATGCTTCAAGAAATGACACTAGGTGACCCAGATAGATTTAACGTGAAAATCGCCAAAGAAATTGCCGAAAAAATAACTCAACAGGCCAAGGAGGAGGGAAGGAAAGAGATGGAAGGGAAATATATCGAAGCAAAAGCTGAGGTTAGCGATATCAAAGTTAATATAGAACAATGGGCAGAGAAACAAGCCAAGATTAGAGGGTGGTTGGTTTCTGGAGTACTTTTCATCATAGCAGCCTTGATATTCTTTCCTCCAATTGTGTTCGAAATCATCGGTAGATATCAGGAAATTAAAATAGGTTGTTGGGCACTTGGAGCTCTAATCGCACTTGCAAGTTTACTTGGACTTACTATACCGAAGATTCGCAAGTGGGTTCAAGGCCGATTTAAGAAACGCATCATCAAAACTCTCGTTGAAAGAAAAGAACCTACTCCTCCCCAATCTCCTTGACTTCCTTCCTTAATTAAATGCTCCTTTTGTGCTACGCACAAAAGATCGCAGGGAAGCTTAATCCCCCTTTAGTTCCCCCTTCAGTAATGGGGACGTAATCCCCTCCCCCTTAATCCCCCTCCACAAGGGAGGGGGAGGCTGTATCCCCCACCCCAAGCCCCTCTACCCTATGGGGTGCAGTAAAATTGGCACCCCAAGGGGCACACTGTCCCAATGAGAGAGGGGAGTTCCTTACTCCTCCGCCAATTTATAGAGGTTTGAGTAGCCTCTGCCTTTTTGGTCAGCACCCCACAACTTCGCTTCGCGTAGTCGCGGGGACCACGAAAAAACCTTGACATCCCCAGACAACACGAGATAATCAACATGTGAGATACGATCCTTTCACCACACGGATTCACTTCGTGACTCCGCGGGGACCCCGACCCGTAACACACCTTTCTATGTGGTCTCTTGATCTTTGTTCGAACCGGGTAAATCGTTTTAAAATGACAAGGATTTGTATTGAGGTAGTAGGTTTATGAAATACGACCCCACGAAAGCAGAGATCTGGGATAAAGTATGGGCACAGAGGATGGATTTGGATGTCTACCCGCCGGTTACAGACATCGCCTCCGAGATCGCGGAAGTTGTGCCCGACGTGCGCGGCTGGCGGATAATCGAAATCGGCGCTGGAACAGGCCGCACCTCGATCGAGCTGGCCCGCCGCGGCGCTGATGTCACCGTGCTCGACATCTCGGAACGTAGCCTTGAGCTGGCTAAACGTTTCGCACAAAAAGCCGATCCTGCCACACGCAAGCGCCTGCACTACGTTCTGGCCGACGGGCTTGATCCGCCATTCAAACCGGAAAGCTTCGACCTTCTGTTCCACCAGGGACTTCTGGAGCACTTCCGCAACCCGTTTCCGCTTCTTGAAGCCAACCGTCGGATTATCAAGAAAGGGGGACTGATTGTTGTCGACGTGCCCCAGACCTTCCATGTCTACACCATACTCAAACACCTGCAGATGCTTTTCGGAGGCTGGTTTGCGGGCTGGGAGCGGCAGTTTACGCCTGCGTCTCTCACCCGACTGCTCAGGAAGACAGGCTTCGAATCAATCCACGCCTACGGCGACTGGGCCAGGCCATCGCTGGTTTACAGAGTCCTCCGCGGCATCCTGAAAAGAATGGGTATCAGGCTTGCGATGTATCCTCGCATCTTCACCGATTCGGCTTTTTCCCGTCTTGCCGAGTGGCTGCGCCGCAAAAGGCTCTTTCTTTGGACGGTGCTTTCCTTTGGGGTGATAGGGCGCAAGGTGTGAGTTTAACCACAATCCTATCTGTGCATTTGAGTTAATTCCATGATCCCGGCGCGGGCGTGAACCGGATGCGTGGGGTGCCTAGTATACTTCCGGATCGATTATGGTAACCTCGCCGAGTTTTGAAAGCGAGTCGTCAAAGGCGGTGGAATCGCCAAGGATAACTATGATCAGATCACGAGGCTTGATGAATCCGGCTGCGAAGCTGTTTACATCCTCGCGGGTAAGGGGTTCGATCTTGTCAGGAAGCTTATCCCAGAAATCAATCGGATACTGGTGCGCGGCATAGTTCATGCGATCACGGAGCACCTGCTCGGGCTCGGCGTAGTGCGCAGGGAACGAAGCAAGCCAGCTTTGCTTGGCAAGTTCAAGTTCCCTTTGAGTAATGCCTTGGGTGCGCAAATCATCCATGACCCCAAGCATCAACCGTGTGGCCTGGAGTGTGCTCTCTGACTTGGTCAAACAGACCGTACCAAAAATCCCGGGCTCTTCAAAGCCGCTGGATACGTGACCTGAAACTACATAGGCAAGCCCGTGCTCCACGCGTATTGCTTTGCGCAGCCGCGCGTACCAGCTGCCGCCGTAGACCTCACAGAACAAACGCGACGCCGGATAGCGAGGATCGTCCCGCAGCAGGCCCTTATGTGACATATATATCCCACTCTGCACCGAACCAGGCCACGGAACAAGGTATACCCCAGGGGAGGCGGGATCGGTATACAACGGTGATTCATCCGGCGGTTTTACCTCAGGTTCCTGCCAATCGCCCAGGCAGCGCTCAAGCTCTTCAAGCATAACCTTTGGATCGAAATCACCTACTACACCAATCATGGTTAGGGAAGGACGGTAGCAGGTCTGATGGAATTTCGTAAGGCTCTCAAGGTCTATGCGATCAAGCGTGGCAGGCGCTGTCTCACGTGCCGAAGGACTGTCCTTGCCGTAGCAGAGCTTGCGTAACACCCTGCCTGCCACAGCGGTAGGCTCGCTGTTGCGTGCCCGGTAAGCGGTGCGTCGCTGATTCTTGTTGAGTTCGAGTTGTTCATCCGGAAGCGTCGGCTCGCGGATCGCACCCACCGCAAGTGGAAGCAAATCATCGATATGCTCGGAGAGAAGATGCAGGGTGAATGAGGCCTGCTTGGGGCCGGCGGATCCCCTGAAGGATGCGCCGAAACGCTCCAGGCTGTCCTGGAACACTCGCTTGGGAACCGCCTTACTTCCGCCCTCTACCACGAGATCGGCAAGTATATCGGCCAGGCCTGCCTGCTCAGCATCAACCCGGCGTTCACCCGCATCTATTCTAAACACGACATCTACCAGCGGAAACTCGTGATCCTCCACGAGGAAAACCTCTATTCCGTTTGACAACCTGAAGCGTTCGACCTCGTGAGGCGTAAACTCCAGGCGTGCAGGAAACTCCATCGTGCGCGGGTCTTTAAGTTTAATACCAAACAGTGACGCCGAGAGGAAAAGAACCGCTGCGATTATTCTTCTAGTCATCAGACTAGTCATTTGCCACCTCCATTAGTCCAACCGATCTTCGGCTAGGATCAATATAGCGCTCAGCAGCATCCATCAAATCCTGAGGCGTAATCTTTTCAGCCCTTTCAGGTATCCTGAATATATCCTGCCATCCTGTGTTGCCCTGATCACCCTGTGCCAGCATATAGCCCATCCCCAGGTTCGAGGAGAGGTAGGTGTAAATCCTGACCTTCCAGCGAGCGCGCGCCGCGTCAAGCTCTTCCTCTGTTATGGGGTTTTCCTTCAACTCAGTCAGTTCCCCAAGAATCGCCTGCTCAAGCTCGGCTGCGGTCACTCCCTCTATGGGAGTACCTGAAAAGCCGAGTTGTCCAGCATAGAGCATGGTAGTGTGTCCGGCACGAACTGAGAAAGCAAGCTTGCGCTCCTCGACAAGGGATCTGTACAGCCTGGAGGTACGACCTCTGCCGAGTACGCTTGCCAGTAAATCAAGGACAAGTTCGTCCTCATGCCCCTCGGGAACTGTAGGAAATCCCATATATAGGCGAGGCTGACGACCTATCTGCATCTGGACACGTCTTACTCCCGGTTGTTCGGGTTCCTTTGTTATAAGCCCTGGTGGGTCCGGTCTCTTGGGGATCCTGCCGAAATATTTATCAATCAATCCGATGATCTCTTCTGCATTTACATCACCCACGATGGCAGCAGTCATGTGTTGCGGAACGTAATAGGTCTCGTAGAACGCTCGCACGTCTTTGCGGTAAAGGTTTTCCATATCGCTGAGATGCCCGAGGATCGGATGACCGTAGGGATGAGCCTTGTATGAAACGCTGCGGAACTCCTCATAGAAGAGACCTCTGGGGCTGTTATCGGTGCGCATACGGCGCTCCTCGATGATAACATCGCGCTCGGAGTAGAACTCGCGGAACACCGGGGTGGCCATACGGTCGGATTCCATGGCGCACCAGAGCTCGAAACGGTTGGATGGCAAGGTGATTATGTAGGTGGTGTAATCGTAGCCGGTTGATGCGTTGAAACGTGTGGCACCGTTGCGGTCGTATATCTCCGAGAGCTCGCCCTGCACGATGTAGGATGAAGCCTTCTCCTGCCTTTGCTTGAACTCGGCGTAAAGCGCGGCAAGGACCTCGGAATCAGCGCCTTCCTGCTCGGCTTTGTGATAGGCCTTGAAGGCGGCATCGAGCTCCTCTAAAGCCTTGCGCTCGGCCCTGTAGTTTTTGGTGCCGATCCTCTGGGTTCCCTTGAAGGCCAGATGCTCCAAAAAGTGCGCGATGCCTGTCTTGTTGGTGACCTCGTTAACCGCCCCAGCCTTAACCGCAATCACCATGCTCACCAGAGGAGCCTCGTGACGCTCAAAGATCAAAAACCGCATCCCGTTGGCAAGCTCGTGTTCGACCACGCGCTCCTCAATCTCGGCGTAGGTACCTGAAACACCTATAATGGGAATCGATCCGGCAAGGATTGCAAAAAGGATCCTGGGCAGATTTTTCATCATATCTCCTCGATTTTGCTACAATAATAGGCGATATTGCGACATTGTAAAGGACCTCTATTTAGATTAGACGTAAACTCCCTCTTGGGGTTGTAAAAAAACGGGTCCCGAAGGACCCGTTTAAAAAATAGCGGGGGCTGGATTTGAACCAGCGACCTTGAGGTTATGAGCCTCACGAGCTACCAGACTGCTCCACCCCGCAGTAGGCGGATAGTCTACTCAGAGAATTGTAATTGTCAAGCAAATGGGTCTGTGTGCGTGGGATGATTAACCAGCACCCCCGAAGGGAATGTACCTTAGATTACTCCGCTTGATGGGGGGCGAAGTGCCACCGTCTGGCAGGGTTAAGGAGCGGGTGATCCCCCTGTATCCCACTTAATAAGGGGGAACTAAAAGGGGGATTACTACGAACCTTCGGTTCGTTTAGAAGTTTCCGCCAAGTTTAAATTCAAGGAACGGAAACTTCACAAAAAAAGTGCGCCCCCTCATACAAGAGGGGGCGCATGGAATTCCGTCCAGTTTACCCTGGTGAGTTTGTCGCATGTTCTACAATCCGTAGAAAGGAGGTGATCCAGCCGCACGTTCCCGTACGGCTACCTTGTTACGACTTCGCCCCAGTTACCGAGTTCACCCTCAACACAGGTCCTCACGAGGTTAGACTCCGCGTCTTCGGGCACCCACGACTTCCATGGCGTGACGGGCGGTGTGTACAAGCCCCGAGAACGCATTCACCACAGCATTGCTGATCTGCGATTACTAGCGATTCCACCTTCATGCAGGCGAGTTGCAGCCTGCAATCCGAACCATGGCCGCTTTTACGGGATTAGCTCCACTTCGCAGTGTGGCAACCCTCTGTAACGGCCACTGTATGACGCGTGTAGCCCTGGGCATAAAGGCCACGATGACTTGACGTCGTCCCCACCTTCCTCCCGGTTGACCCGGGCAGTCCCGATAGAGTGCCCAGCATAACCTGATGGCAACTATCGGCAGGGGTTGCGCTCGTTGCGGGACTTAACCCAACACCTCACGGCACGAGCTGACGACAGCCGTGCAGCACCTGTGTACGCTCCGGGGAAAACCCCGGTCCTTCACCTTTCGGATCCGTACCACGTACATGTCAAGCCCAGGTAAGGTTCTTCGCGTAGCAACGAATTAAACCGCATCATCCACCGCTTGTGCGGGGCCCCGTCAATTCCTTTGAGTTTTAGCCTTGCGGCCGTAGTCCCCAGGCGGTACACTTAATGCGTTAGCTCCGGCACTGACTGATGCCAATACCTAGTGTACATCGTTTAGGGCTAGGACTACCCGGGTATCTAATCCGGTTTGCTACCCTAGCTTTCGTACATCAGCGTCAGGAACATCCCAGAGAGCTGCCTTCGCCATCGGCCTTCCTCCTGATATCCACGCATTTTACCGCTACACCAGGAGTTCCGCTCTCCTCTTCTGTCCTCTAGACCGGCAGTATCGACCGCAGTTTCCGGGTTGAGCCCGGAGATTTCACAGCAGACTTACCAATCCGCCTACGCACCCTTTACGCCCAGTGAATCCGGGCAACGCTTGCACCCTACGTATTACCGCGGCTGCTGGCACGTAGTTAGCCGGTGCTTTCTTCCGGGATACCGTCAAAGCGCATACGTATTGGGTATGCGCCCCATCGTCTCCCGGGACAGCGGTTTACATCCCGAAGGACTTCATCCCGCACGCGGCGTCGCTGCGTCAGGCTTGCGCCCATTGCGCAATTTTCTAGACTGCTGCCTCCCGTAGGAGTCGGGCCCGTGTCGCAGTGCCCGTGTGGCCGATCACCCTCTCAGGCCGGCTACCCGTCGGTGCCTTGGTGAGCCGTTACCTCACCAACAAGCTGATAGGCCAGGAGCTCATCCCAGAGCGGTAGCTTGCAAGCAGAGGCCACCTTTCCTCCTCTGTACTTTATGTACAGTGGAGCGTATGGGGAATTAGCCTCGATTTCTCGAAGTTGTGCCCCGCTCCAGGGTAGATTACCCCAGTATTACTCACCCGTTCGCCACTAACTTTCCCTACGTATTGCTACACAAGGAAGGTCCGTTCGACTTGCATGTCTAAGACACGCCGCCAGCGTTAGCCCTGAGCCAGGATCAAACCCTCCAAGCAATTAAATTCTTGAAGGTTGATGCGCCAAAACTCATTAGGGGCTGGAGGAGTTCCAAATTTCCCAAAGAGCTAAGAGAGGAAAGTATAACCTCCCTTTCTCTCTTGTCAAGTCCTTTGTTGTTTAAAGAGCAATCCTAAACCTGTAATCTTCCTCTTTCAGTTTGATTATAGGGATATGGACGGGTTTGTCAAGTGGATATACCCCAACCAAACACTTTGTGTTTGGCTGGGGACCCCAGTAGTTTTACCCCCTCCCTGGTGGACAGCGTGCCCCTGTCGGGTGCTCTAGTCCGTTCAATAATATCGGCACAGGCTGAAGAGCCTGTGCTACATACCTTCTACGCATCTGTGCGGGGACCACGGAAAACCTTACTTACCAGCGAGCACCAACCTGTTGCGTCCGCCGGTTTTGGCAGCATACAGAGCGGCGTCGGCGGCGCGGACCAAATCCTCGCGCGTGCGTGCGTCTTTGGAGTAGATGGCTCCACCTACGCTTGCCGTAACCTGGATGGTCCCCTCAGGGATGCGAACCATGGCACGGCGGATAGCAACCAGTATCTCCTCTCCCCTGCCGATCATCTGCTGGGAGGGGATGTTGGGAATAATGAGCGCGAACTCCTCGCCACCATAACGGGCAGCAATGCCTTTATCCTTGATAACCTCGGCTATTTTGGCAAGCACCATATCACCCACCGGATGACCGTAGGTATCGTTGATGCGCTTGAAGTGGTCTATGTCTATTATGAACACCGCCACCGTGCCTGACTTCTTGAGACACTCGATAAGTTCTTCTTGGAACGCGCGGTGATTGAGAAGTCCGGTGAGACCGTCCAGGCGAGCAAGGCGAGCAAGCTCCTCGTGGTAGCGCACGCGCAGGAACGCGGCGGAAAGCAATGCGGCGGTAAACCCCAGTATCTTGCCCTCACGTCCGCTGTAGGCATCAGCCTCTTGTTTCTCAAGCCAGAGCACCCCGTGGGTCCGCTCATCCTCCTCAAAACCGATGCCAAGGAAGGTTTTGTTAACGGCAGGCTTCTCACCCGGCCCAAGCCGGTAGAGGCCGGGCTTTGTCATGTCGCGCTGCTTTAAGAAACCCTTGTGCTTGGCTGTCATGGCCACCAGGCTGCGTTCCGGATCGAACCGAAACCCTTTATCAAATCCGTTCGTTCCTTCGTATCGCAGAACCTTTGCACCCTCCTTCTCACGCAGGCGTGCAAAACCTATCGCGTCCGGCGCAAAAAGGTCACGCACCAGTTCAAAGCTTCGGTCTATGAGTCCTTCCTCAGATAGACCGGTTAAGAGGTTACCTGCAAGTTCGTAGAGGCCTGAGAATCTAAGTGCCTCGCGGTGGCGCTCCTCGTAGGCGCGAGCAATCTGGATATCCCTTGCCAGAAGCGAACCCAGCCGAACAAGAAACGTCTGATCATACTCCGTAAACATTCGCCGAGCGTCGGCCACAAGGATGCCGTAGTTTGTCTCCCCGCTTTTGATGGGTACGGTGAGAAGCGAGTTAACCTCAACCTTGCCAGTGTAGTAGCCGAGCCTGTCCATATCAGCACCCAGATCGTTAAGCAACGAGGGCTTTTGCTCACGCGCAAGGTAGCTGATCAATCCCTCACCTAGCTCAAAGGAGACGTCATCCTTGATGCGATCGCTGTGCGAGCGTGCCGCGACAAGGTGCAACCGATTTCCACTGATCAGGAAAAGGGCCGCGGTGTGGACGTTCAGGGTCTCGAACCCCAGATTGACGAATCCCTTGTAGAGGATGTCGGCGTCAACGGAGTAGGTCTCCTCTTTGAGTGCTGCAAGACGCTGGGAGCGAGGGCTTACCAAAGGATCAAGCCAATGGTACTTGGCGCGCTCCCGATCAAGGCTCAGCTCAAGAGCCTGTCTGTGTCTCTCTTCACGACGCAGGAAGAGATATGCCAAAGCGGCAAAGCCTGCAAACGCAGCCAGGGGGCCAAAGGGAAACGGTGTATCCTCGAGGTGAAAGAGTGCCGATCCCGCCTCGAGTATAACTATTGCGCCAACCGCGAAGAAGTAACGCCAGGAGCTGGTGCGAAGGCCTTCTACGAAAAGCAAAAGAAAGTAGAAGAAAAAGAGCTGGGAGCCGCTACCTCCGGTAAGCTGAACAGCCGCGTTTGTTGCGGCGAGAGAGGCAATAAAGAGCCATAGGTTACGGGATAGGAGAAGCACGAGTGCAGCAGCTACAGGTAATGCTATAAGATAGAGGGGGTTTACTTGTAGTAGGAGTTGACCCGTAAAGCTGAAGTAGGCGTAGGCAAGGAACGGCAGAAATGTAAGCAGTTTGAGGATATCTCGCCCGCGCATAGCCCTAGTACTCCTCAGACACTCTTGATAACATTTTTAGCGTGTGCAGATGCCTGAAGGTGTGATAGATAGTCGAAGCCAACGCGTTGCAAGCCTCCTACCAGTGTGCGAAGTGGCGCACTCCGGTAAAGACCATGACCAGGTTCTCGGCGTCTGCTGCTGCGATAACCTCCTGGTCGCGCATGGCCCCGCCCGGCTGGATAACCGCGGTGACGCCGGAGCCTTTGAGTTCCTGGATGGAGTCAGCAAAGGGAAAGAGCCCGTCCGAGGCGCAGACCCTGACGCCTTCATACTTCTGCTCTGCGGCCAGTCGCAGGGCTCGGCGCGCAGAATCCACACGGTTGGGCAGACCGCCACCTATACCAAGACTCACATCCTTGCCCGTGATCACCACCGAGTTGGACCGGGTGTGCTTTGCCACCTTCCAGGCGAAGAGGAGTGCGGCCTTCTCCTCATCTGTAGGTGTACGTTTCGTGACCACCTTCCACTGCTCTGAGGTTTCAATCCGGGTATCACGATCCTGAACAAGAACCCCGCCAAGGGTGGAGCGGATTGTAACCTCAGGCATCTTACCGGAGTATTGAACGAGACGAAGTTTGCGCTTCTTGGTAAAGAGCGGCATAAGTTCTTCGGGGACGTGGGAAGCGGCCATCACCTCGACGAACTTGCCCGAAAGGAACTTTACGACCCCCTCAGTCAAAGGTCGGTTAAGGGCGATTACCCCGCCCCAGGCCGAAAGCGAGTCGGCGTTGTAGGCTCTGGCGAACGTCTCGGAATAATCCTCTCCCTGGCGTTGCTCGGCCACCCCGCATGGGTTGGCGTGCTTGGTTATCACTGCCGCCGGACGCTCGAACTCCTGAACGGTAAGGATCGCCGCTTCAAGATCCATAAGGTTGTTGTAGGAGATGGGATGCCCAAGAAGTTCTTTGAACTTGAGATCTGCAAGGGGGTAGCGGTAGTAGGTCCCTTTCTGATGAGGGTTCTCTCCGTATTTGAGCTCCATCGGATCATTGGCATATAGCCCTACCGCCCAGTGGGTAGAGGCGATCCCTACGGATGAGGATTCGGAAAGATAGGATGTCACTGCGGCATCGTAGATAGCGGTTCGCTGGAAGGCTGCCCGTGCAAAGCGAGCGCGCAGTTCAGCGGAGGTCTCAGTATTGGTCTTTATCTCTGAAATCAACTCATCGTACTGGTCAGGTGAGGAGACGACGGTGACGTAGGCAAAGTTCTTGGCAGCGCCGCGCAGAAGGGTTACCCCGCCGATGTCTATAAACTCAATCATCTCCTCGAGGCTTAAGCTCTCCTTCATCTTCTGCTCGAATGGATAGAGGTTGACCACCACGATCTGGATACCCGCGGGCCTGCCGAGGATATCGGTGTAAAGCTTTGTGTGCAGGGTCTTGACGCGGCCGTCCTGGGTCTGGGTAAAGCCTGTGTAATCCGAGATCTCTATCACCCCGATCCCGGCACGCTCAAGGAAGGCGGCCGTGCCTGAGGTGGAAAGTATCTCGTAGCCGGAATCAACCAGCACCCGTGCCAGCTTATCAATACCGGTCTTGTCCGACACTGATATCAAGGCTTTCTTCATGTTAAGCTCCAAACTTTTTCAAACGCCTGGCGTGGGCCAAGAGAATGGCCATCACGTCCAGGCTGTTAAAGTGTCCTAGAACCCCACGCGCACAGCGCCGTTCAGAAAATCCCGACTCTCCTTCTGTGCGGGCAGTCTGGGGGGCATAAAGCAGGAAAGGGTTGGGGTGCCAGGAGTGACTCTCAAGCATCGCCGGGGTGGAGTGGTCAGAGGTGATGGCAACCACGTCGAAGTTCAGCCTCAAGAGCCTCGGCAAGAGCCCATCGAAACGCTCTATAAGCTGGACCTTCTTTTCGAAGTTGCCGTCTTCACCGGCGGCGTCTATCTCCTTGAAGTGCACGAAGAAGTAGTCGAACCCCTTCCGATTCTTGCTGAGTGTGGAGAGTTCCTCCTCCCATGTTGATCCGGTCTCAAGGACTTGCATGCCGACAAGCCGGGCAAGCCCTCGATACATGGGATAGGTCGCAATTGCCCCGGCCGCAAGACCGAACCGCTCAGGGAAGGGTATAAGATCAGGAAGCGACGCAAAGCCACGCAAAAGTAGGCTGTTAGCGCGTTCCTCGGTCTGCAGCATCTCCTGAGCCTGGATAATGAAACGGTTGACTATCCGTGCGGTTTTACCCGCGTCACTGGCCAGGGGTTTTATAACCGCCGGAGGGCTGCCTTCCTTTTGAGGATCGGACTCTGAGAGCTCGTGGCTTAGGCCTTCGCCGTCGAGGACAAGCACAAACCGGTGTCCCTTGCCCGGCCGGATATGGATCTTTACGTCCTCTATCTCGCTGATCTCAGCACTCAACCGCTTGCAGATGCGTTTATTCTCCTGGGTGGAGATGCGCCCTGCCCTGCGGTCAATGATAACCCCGTCCTTTATGGCGGCAAAGTTGCCGCGAGCTGCCACGTCACCGCGCTTTAAGGGGTAGTCTATCCCCAGCGCCTCAAGCACCCCGCGACCGATCTCGTACTCCAACGGATCGTAGCCGAAAAGCGCCAGGTGCGCCGGACCTGAACCAGGTGTGATACCGGCATCAACCGGGGTGGTGAGACCCAGTGAGCTTTTGGCAGCCAAGGCGTCGAGATTCGGCGTCTTAGCGATCTCAAGCTCGGTCTTGCCGTTACGCTGTAGTCCTCCAAGCCCGTCCGCAACCAAAAGAAGGATCTTTGTTTCTCCAGGAACAACTAAATCACTCAAGAATTCCATCGGGCCTCCATTTGGAAGCCCTATTATAAAGGAAATCGGACGAACGTCAACGCCTCGAGCACTTGACTTTCTCATCTCTTCCTAATAGGCTCGGTTATGAAACCAACCTTCTTTATCTCCTCACTGCTCTTTGTGACCGCCTCGCTTTGGGCACAGCCGCACTTTACGCGTCCAAAACCGGCGGAAGAAACAGGTTGGTGCTCGCTAGTAAGTAAGAATTATTCCAATACCTATTGTCTGGACAGCATGTAGTGCGAACCTTTAGGTTCGCTTGATGTTGAACTGAGTGGGGCTTTGGTCAAAAGGAGGTATGTAGCACAGGCTCTCCAGCCTGTGCCGATATTATTGAACGGACTAGAGCACCCGACAGGGGCACGCTGTCCACCAGGGAGGGGGATTAAAACCTATGGAGTGCAACGACCACGTCGTTGCAGCATCAACACGGTTGATGCACTCCAAATCAAGCAAGATTCTTTTGGGGTCCCCGCGACATGAAATGACGACGCTTGCGGAGTAAATTGCGAAGCAAGTTCGTGGGGTGCTAATTCCCCTTCCCTGGTGGAAGGGGATTAAGGGGAAGGGGTCGGTGACTCGAAGAGGCACCGGGGGAAGGTGACTTTGGTTGACAACCCACGTACCCCGCCTATCATTAGCGCTATGGAAGAAAAGGAAGTAGAAGTTAAAGCGCCCGCGCAGGAGAAGGTCCCGGACGAGAGCCCGAAAGAAAATCTAATCCCGGTCTTCATCATGGGTAAGCGGTTCTTTGTGCCCGAAAGCTTCACCATCATCACCGCGATGGAGTACGTGGGTTTTCAGTTCAAGAATGCAGTTGGCTGCCGCGAGGGTTTCTGCGGGGCGTGCGCGACCATCTATAGATTAGAAGGCGACTACAAGCTACGCACCGGTCTTGCCTGCCAGACCGTTGTTGAACCCAACATGTACCTTGCGCAGATCCCCTTTACCCCGGCGGTCAAGGCCGTCTACGACATCTCAAAGCTTAAGCCGGAACTCGTATCCATACAGCGCTACTACCCGGAGGTGTTCCGGTGCGTTGCCTGCAACTCCTGCACCAAGGCGTGTCCGCAGGAGATCGAGGTCATGGACTACATCCAGGCGGTCAAGCGAGGCGACCTTGAGACCGCGGCCGACCTCTCGTTCGACTGCATAATGTGCGGTCTGTGTGCGGTGCGCTGCCCGGCCGAGATGGTTCAGCATAACATCGCACTTTTAGCGCGCCGCCTTACTGGCCGCTACCTCTTACCGCGTTCACATCACCTTGAAGAACGTCTGGCCGAACAGAGGGAAGGTTTCTACGAGAAGGATATTGAGGAACTTATGGGACTTTCGCGCAAAGGGATAACCAAGCGCTATACCGAGCGCGACCTTGACTTCGAGGTCTTCTAGGAGCCCAGATGAGCGGTTATCCTGAATACATGCAAGCCTCCCTGAAGAAAGTCGCCGCGACCCGGCCAGCACGTCTTGAGAAGGCGAGAGAGGGCCGTGAGGTGGTCAAGGCGATGACATTAGCCGAGCGTGAGGAAGTCCTTAACAAATTTCACCCTGACTACCTGCCTGACGCGCGCAAACCCGTTCGTGTCGGTCCCAACAATGGCGAGGAGATGACCTCGCGCGTGGTTGATCTTCTTGAGAGCTACCCCCGCATCAACCCTGATGATTTCGATCTTAGTGAGCCTGATTACGATACTGACGTATTGATCATCGGCGGAGGCGGCGGCGGATGCATGGCTGCAATCCAGGTGGCAAACGCAGGCATGAACGCCGTTCTTGCCACCAAGCTGCGCGTTGGTGACTCAAACTCCATGATGTCGCAGGGCGGGATGCAGGCCGCGGTGAACCCGCACGACTCGCCTACCATCCACTACCTTGACGCGATAGGCGGCGGCCATTTCGACAACAACCCGGAGCTGGTCCAGGCTATGACCATGGATGCTCCCAGGATCGCTGCTTACCTTGAGGAACTCGGTGTGATGTGGGACAAGGACTCAGAAGGACGCCTTATGACCGAGTCGGGCGGCGGAACGTCAAGACGCAGGATGCTCTCCTGCCGCGACTACACCGGAGCCGAGATACAGCGGGTCCTGCGAGACGAGGTCAAGAACCATCCTGATAAGATTACCATCGTTGAGTACTCGCCGGCAGTCGAATTACTTTTGGACGAGGCAGGAGAGGCTGCCGGTGCGCTCCTCTACAACATGGAGACCGGGGAGTATAACGTTGTGCGTGCCCGCTCGGTGATCATGTCCACCGGAGGATACGGCCGTCTGCACATCAAGGGTTTTGCCACAACCAATCACTACGGCGCGACAGCCGACGGTCTGGTGATGGCCTATCACGCCGGGACAAAACTTTTATACATGGACTCGGTTCAGTTCCATCCCACCGGTGCCGCATACCCTGAGCAGATCGTTGGCTTTCTCATCACCGAGAAGGTACGCGGACTTGGTGGTCAGCCGGTCAACAAGGAAGGTGAGCTGTTCGTTTTTCCCCTGGAGCCGCGCGACGTTGAGGCTGCGTCATTTATACGCGAGTCAACCGAGCGCTCTCTTGGGATCGAGACCCCTACCGGTCGGGTCGGGGTGTGGCTCGATTCGCCCATCGTTAATCTCTTGAACGGGCCTGGAACAATCCAGACCGCTCTTCCTGCCATGGTGCGGCAGCTCAAGCGCTTCGGGATAGATATGACTTCCGAACCCATGCTTGTTTATCCTACACTTCACTACCAGAACGGCGGTATCGAGATCAACGCTGATACCCAGACTACCCTTGCCGGTCTCTTTGCTGCAGGCGAGATCTCGGGCGGGGTGCACGGCCGCAACCGACTCATGGGTAACTCGGTTCTGGACTACAACGTGTTCGGGCGCAGGGCAGGTCATGCGGCGGTCCAGCGGACCAAAGCTCTGGCCGATCGTCCACCGGCCAAACTGCACATGGATCACGTCCGTGCCTATCGCAAGGAATTGGAAGAGGCAGGTATCCCCGAGACTTCTCACGCGCCTATCCTTCTCCCCGAGTACCGCAACCCAGAGGTCTTAAAGAAGCACCGCAAGGACTACGACCCGTTCCTGGGCGAGTTCATCTAGAGCCGCTTCTACTCGATCGAGGTGTTCAGGGGTGCGGGGCTTAAGTAGGTACCTATTTTACCTCTAAAAGTCAAAACATACTTAACAGAAAACTATTTATATATTACAAGAGATGTAGAGTTAGGGCGGTCAACACTGTCCGTCCGGTTATCTCCTTTTAGGCTCTACAAGGCTTGACGAGCTAATCTTTTTCGCTAAAATAGGACAACCAAAACTAACCTTGAGAGGAGGTTACAGTGGATCATCCCCTTCATTACAAGATAGACTACCCGGAGAAGCTTTCACGTGGCATTCTTATCCTCAGGCTATTCTTCGGCTGGCTGTACTGCAGCATTCCGCACTTCTTCTTGCTTTTCTTTGTCGGTATTGCTGCCACCTTTGTAAGCTTCATCGCGTGGTGGGCGATCCTGTTTACCGGCAAATACCCCCAGGGCATGTTCAACTTCATGTTGAACTTCAATCGTTGGTATCTACGTATGATGGCCTACATGGGTTACATGACCGATAAATACCCGCCTTTCAACGGCAAGGAGCTAGAAGGCCATCCGGTCCACTTCGCCATCGACTATCCGGAGAAGCTCTCTCGCGGCATCCTTATCCTCAGGTTCTTCTTCGGCTGGCTTTACTGTGGCATCCCCCACTACTTCCTGCTTTTCTTCTTCGGGATTGCAGCGGCCGTGGTTCGGTTCATCGCGTGGTGGGCGATCCTGTTTATCGGTAAGTATCCAGAGGGTATGTTCAACTTCGTTGTGAACTACACCCGCTGGACTCTGCGTGTCATGGCCTACATGGGTTACATGACCGATAAGTATCCGCCCTTCAACGGTAAAGAATAGAAACCGAACCCTCTTAAAGGGTAGAAGATTCAAATAGAGGCCGGGTTTCCGGCCTCTACTCTTTTTAGCAAGTGTGTTGGAGTTAATGGTAAGCCGGTGAGGTAGTAGGAGGTTTACTCGCGCTCCATCAGTTTCAGATACAGTGCTGTTTTGGACGAATCCTCCCTTTTCCTCGGTCAATTGCACCGCACGGGAACAACCACTTCACTAATTAATACCGCCTTCCCCTGCTTTATTACCTTCCTGTTAATTGTTTAAATCGTCAACATTCTCTATGCTCCACAACTACGAAGGTTACGGGACGTCGCAATCTACAATAGCCCAGCCGATGAGCGGTATCTTGACTGTCTTTGCGAATTCATCTTGCCATCTTCTGTTCCAGTTCAAGCAGGCGGGCCTTGAGACCCAATCCGCCGCCGAAACCGGTGAGCGAGCCGTTCGAGCCTACAACACGGTGGCATGGGACAACAAGAGGGAAGGGGTTGCGAGCCATCACCCTGCCTACCGCTCTGGCTGCCTTCGGGTTGCCTGCACGCCTGGCAAGCTCTGCGTAGGAGAGCATCTGGCCGCAGCGCGTCTTTAAAAGTTCCTGAGATACCTTTCTTGCAAAGGGCGTCAACCTTTCCCAGTTAATCGGTAGACTAAAACTCACCTCCTTGCCAGCCAGATAATCGCCGAGCTGTGCAAAGAATCTTTCGACTTCTGGCGGCTGGTTTTCGTTCGATATGCCTGGCCGGGCAGGGTTTATGAGTATCTCGTGCGCCTTGCCGTCTTTCCATCGTACCGCAACCAGGAGCGTACCTGAGGTAAAGAGAAACGTCTGCATCAGATCAGTATAGGTAGCGATCCCTTAACGTCAATTAGTCTTGCCCTCGGCTCGAAAATGATTACAATACCGGTGTGGCAAGGATCGGGATAACCCTCGGTGATCCAGCAGGTATAGGCCCGGAGATTGTGGTCAAAGCCTTAGCCAAACTGCGCAAGGAACCGATTCACTTGACAATCATAGGTTCCGTAAGTATCCTTACCGCGGCTCAGATGATGCTTAAGACGAACTTCCCCTTGCCTCGAGTAGCCGATACCGGCGAGGTGGATTTTGAGTTCTCTCGTGTGCAGCCCTCGGCGGGTAAAGCAGCGCTCGAAGCAATAAAGCAAGCCGTCAAACTCCTCAAGGAGGGCGAGATAGACTCATTGGTTACCGCTCCTGTAAACAAGCAAGCAATTCAGCTTACTATCCCGTCCTTTAGGGGCCACACCGAGTTTCTGGCCTCCGAGTTTGGAACCGGTGAGGTGCTTATGGTCGCTCACTCGCCCTACGCATCCTTTGCGTTTGTGACAACCCACCACCCGCTTCAAGACGTGCCAGCACTCATCACGACCGACCGCGTTTTGCGCAAGATCGAGCTCTACAACGATTTTCTCGTGACCCTTCATGGCCGCGAGGTCAGCATAGCAGTTCTCGCACTTAACCCACACTCTGAAGAGTTCTCGTATGGAGAGGAGAAAAAGATTGCAGACGCCGTCTCCGCAGCCAACAAGGAGGGACTTGATGTTCAAGGTCCCTATCCCGCAGACACGTTTCATCGTCATATACAAGAGGTGGACGGCTTTCTTACCCAGTATCATGATCAGGGGATGATTCCTGCCAAGCTGCTGGCTCGCGGTAAAGGAGTAAACGTAACCTGGGGACTGGGGTTCGTGCGCACCTCACCGTTGCACGGCACGGCCTTCGATATTGCAGGCAAGGGTGAGGCCGATCCATCAAGTATGATAGCGGCCATCCGCATGGCAGATTACCTGACAAGGAGCTAGATGGAAGATAAAGGTTTTGATCTTAAACCCGTCCAGCCGCCTGAGGAGTTAATCGGCAAGTTGACTGCCAAAGCGCGTCGGTTGCGTAAGGATGTGCTCGTGATGCTTGCGAAGGCTGGCTCAGGACACACCGGCGGCTCGCTTTCGGCAGTAGATATACTCACCACCCTTTACTATCACGTTCTGCACCACAGACCTGACGAGCCTGGCTGGCCTGACCGAGACCGCTTCGTGCTCTCCAAGGGACACGCCGCACCCTCGCTTTACGCCGTGCTTGCTGACTGCGGATACTTCCCGGTCAAGCATCTTAAGACCCTGCGAAGGTTAGGTTCGCCCCTGCAAGGCCATCCCTGTCTGTGCACCCCGGGTGTGGAGATATGCACCGGTTCTCTTGGGCACGGTCTCTCGCTTGCCAACGGGATGGCGTTAGGTCTTCGTATTGACCGTAAAGATTCACGCGTATATGCTCTTCTTGGCGACGGCGAGTGCGAGGAGGGCGAGGTTTGGGAGGCGGCTATGAGCTCTGCACACTTCAAGCTTTCAAACCTTACGGCGATTGTAGACAAGAACAGGCTGCAGATCGACGGCCCAACCTCAGAGGTGATGAACATAGATCCTTTGGATGAGAAGTTCCGTTCATTCGGCTGGCAGGCGCTTGTGGTCGACGGGCACGACTTCAAGCAGTTACTTTCCGCGTTTCGTTTCGCCGCACAGGAACGACGCTGCCCCACCGTTATTATTGCAAACACCGTCAAGGGCAAAGGGGTATCCTTCATGGAAAACAACCTTGAGTTCCACGGTCGCGCGCCAACCGAAGAGGAGTTGAAATGGGCTCTGGCGGAACTGGGCAAGTAGAGCGCTTCTCCCTGCGCAAGGCGTACGGAGAGGCGCTTTTGGAGCTGGGACGAAGGCGCAAGAACGTGGTGGTGCTGGATGCCGATCTAGCTTTATCCACGCAAACCGCTCGTTTCCGCAAGGCCTTCCCTCGTCGCTTCTTCGACATGGGGATAGCCGAGGCGGATATGATAGATACCGCTGTGGGACTGGCGACAACAGGCAAGCTTGTCTTCGTCTCGACCTTCGCCATGTTCGCAGTGGGCAAACCCTGGGAGCAGATACGTAACTCCGCCGCCTACTCCGGCGTAACCCTCAACATCGTTGCAACCCACTCGGGTATCTCGGTTGGCGAGGATGGCTCCTCACATCAATGCACAGAGGACATGGCTTTGATGCGAATCATCCCAGGGACAACAGTTATAGCACCTGCAGACGACATCGCTACCTACGCACTGGTAATGAAGCTTGCAGATCACGAGGGCCTTTCCTACATGAGATTGACCCGTCCTGATCTGCCCCGGATATACGCCGAGGGCGAGTCCTTCGAGATAGGTAAGGCCAAGGTGCTGCGAGCCGGAACCCAGGGGACGATCGTTGCCACAGGCTCGATGGTTTGGCCTGCTCTGCGTGCATCAGACATCCTGGCCAAGCAAGGTGTATCCGCAGGTGTGATAGACATGCACACCGTAAAGCCACTGGACGAGGGGCCTGTTCTTGAAGCTGCAAAGCGCACCGGCTTCATCATTACCGCCGAGGAGCACACCGTTATCGGAGGGTTGGGCGAGGCTGTTTCATCGCTTCTTTCAGAGTGCTGTCCTACCCGAGTCAAGCGGATTGGTATCCAGGACCGCTTCGGCGAGTCAGGCTCCTGCGACGAGCTGATGGATTTCTTCGGATTTACCCCTGAAGCTATAGCTAAGGAAATCAAGGAAGCACTATGATCCGGCTGGAGGGTGTGTCCAAGAGCTTTGCTCCGGATAGGGAGGTCTTTAAGGAGATCAATCTTCACGTAAAGAAGGGTGAGTGGGTGTGGTTTCTGGGAGCCACCGGGATAGGCAAAAGCGTTCTTATGAAGATAGTCTATGGTGCCTTGCCTCCCAGCCAGGGCAAGATTTTTGTTCTTAACGAGGATGTCAGCTCGCTCAACGAGACAGCACTATCCAGGCTGCGTCGGAGGATGGGGATTGTCTTTCAGGATATACGCCTGCTTGACGACCGGCCGGTTATGGAGAATATCGTTCTTATCCTAGAGGCCTTGGGAACATCAGGGCGCGAGGCTCACGAGCGCGCCGAGCGTTGGCTTGAAAAGGTAGGGATGATTGATCACTCCTCGCGCTGCCCTTACGAACTCTCCATAGGCCAGCAACAGAAGGTGGCCATGGCAAGGGCACTTGCCAAGGAACCCGAGCTCCTTCTGTTGGACGAACCCTTCTCATCCCTTGACGAGAAGGAAGAGAGGGAGGTGCTCAAGCTATTGGGCAAGATAAATCATGAAGGAACCACGATACTTGCAGCAAGCCACGTGCACGAGGTGCTTCACTTCCTTCCAGGAAGGGTGCTTCAGTTGACCGCGGGTGGCATAGAGTGAACACCGGTTTCGTACTGAAAGAGGGTTCCAAGCTCTTCTTCAGAGGCAGGCGCATCTCGTTTGCAGCGGCCGCTATCTTCGCTGTGGTGCTTTCCATCATCGGGGTCTTTGCCCTCGGGACGTTCTATCTTCTTTCGTTCAAGAACGAGATCGAGAGCCGGCTTGAGGTCGTTGCCTTCCTTTCCCCTGATGCAGACTCAGAGGAACTCATCGGTGAGTTTTCAACCCTTGAGGGGATCGTTTCCGGTTCTGCGGTGTCAAGCCAGGAGGCGCTTGAGGAGTTTCGCCGCGACCTGGGAGAGGACGCAGAGCTTCTGGATATACTGGATGAGAACCCGCTCCCTCCATCAATCAGATTAAAGCTCACGCCGGAATACCGATCACGCGCCCAGCTGGATGCCCTTGAGGAGAAGCTACTTTTATTCGAGGGGGTAGAGGAGGTATGGGTAGACCGAAATCTTTTGGACAGTCTGAACAAGTTCCTCTACATCCTCCTGGGTGCGGACGCGTTCGTGCTTCTTCTGGTTGGATTATCCGCAGTGCTCGTGACCATGCTGGCCACACGCTTTGCAATCCTTGACCGCAGGCGAATCATAGACCTTTACTGGCTGATGGGTGTGCATCCGAGCACACTCAGAGCGCCTTACGTGATCGAGGGGCTTTTTGAGGGCCTGTTCGGCAGCATCGTGGCATACGGAATCGTCTTTGCCCTTCACCTCATACTTTACTCGCTCGTAGGTTCGATGGGCTTTCCTGCTTGGAAGCTTGCCGCAGTCCTTCTGGGTTTAGGTCTTCTCTTCGGCTGGCTCGGTTCAGGCCTTGCAATAGACGCATTCAAGCTTAAGAGAACGTGAAGCGATTCCTTCCCTGGCTTCTGGTTATTCTAGTTCCGTTTATTATGCTTCTACAGCCCAAGGCCGAGCGTCAAAGGGAGCTTACAAAGATTCGCTCCCGCCTCTCAGAGGTCAAGAAAGAGATCAGCGCATTCAAAAAACAGGAGAAGGGCATAGCCAGGGAGATTGATCTTCTCCAGGAGCAGGTCTCGCTGACCAAACGGCTTATCTCCGAGCTCAGGCGTTCGCAGCTCTCAACCCAGGCAGGGATAAACTCGCTTCAGGAAGCGATCGATTCGCTGGGGACCCAGCTTGAGGGAAGCAAGGAGAATCTGCGCAAAAGGCTTGTTTCACTTTACAAGCGGGGGCAGTTCTACGATCTGGAGCTAGTATTCGGCGCCAGCTCGGTTGCAGAGATATACGACCGCATCTACTTTACACGCTACGCGGCGCGCGCCGAGGAGCGGCTATTTGAAAATCTGCTTGACGCAAAAGCCAAGGTGGAGCAAAAGAAGGACAGCCTACAGCTCTTCAACAATGAACTTTCAGCGCTTCTTGGAGAACAAAAAGCGGCCAAGGATTCGCTTACTTCCGCAAAACGAAGCAAACAGAAGAGGTTGAACAAGATCCAGACCTCAAAGAAGTCGAAGGAGAAGCTCAGGAAAGAGCTGGATGCGCGCAGGCGCGAGTTGGAGAGGCTGATCGCTTCCATTGATCAAAGACCTCAGCCCAAACCCACCGGAACGGTTATAGAGAAGGGACGAGGCAATCTCCCATGGCCTGTGTCAACGAGGAAGGTTCTGGCAAGCTTTGGAACGATCGTTCACCCGCGCTACAAGACCAGGACCTTTAACGACGGCATTGATATAGACTGTTCAGGCGGGCAGACGGTTAAGGCAATCAACAAAGGTAAGGTCGCCTACGCAGAGCACCTTACAGGCTACGGCCTTCTTGTGGTCATAGATCACCAGGATGGCTACTACTCCCTTTACGGAAACCTGGATAAGATAAGTGCCAAGAAGGGACAAACCGTGTCCCAGGGGCAGACGCTGGGCACGGCATCAGACTATCTGCATTTCTCGATAAGCAAGGGTATCGAGTTCCGCAACCCAATAAACTACCTGAAGTAGATGACATCGCTAAACCATGGTGTACTTGATATACTCAAGGGACAATCGCACGCGGTTGAGTTTTTAGAGAAGGCCGCAGAGAGCCCTCAGGGCGGTTACATCTTCTTCGGGCCAGACGGGGTAGGCAAGCGCACCGCAGCCATCCTTTTTGCCGCAGCAATCAACCCGCCTTCGTTCAGCGAGACGATATTCTCACTTTCGCACCCCGACATAGCGCCGCTTTTCCCGTTCAAGGCCGAGCCTGCAACCGGACGGGAGAAGTGGATCGAGGAGTGGGGCAAGGAACGTGAAAACTACATGCTTGATAAGCTCTCACCGGACCCTAACCCTTCCTGGGTCATCTCGATCGACAGGATACGCGATCTACGCAGGGAGATGAAGTACCCGCCGCGCATCCTGCACCACAGGGCAGCGCTTTTATTTGACTTCGACCGGATCAGGGAGGAGGGGGCCAACGCTTTCCTCAAGACACTTGAGGAGCCGCAGGCACAGACCGTGCTTGTGCTTACCACCTCCCGCCCCTTTGCCCTGCCTGCAACGATCCGCTCGCGCTGCAAGATTGTTAGATTCAAAGCCCTTGAAGATGAGGTGATCAAGGATAAGCTTTTAAATGACGGTCACCCTGAAGAAGAGGTAGACGTCGCGGTAGACGTCGCGTTCGGCAGCCTCAAGCAGGCATACCTTTATCTTGATGATAAGGAGAGTCTTATCTCCGAGGAGGTGTTTTCGTATCTTGAGCATCCTGCCTCCTCAGATCTGGATTTGGTGCGGCTGATAGAGCGGCTCAGCTACCAGGTAGGTCTGGATAAGATTCTTTCATCCTTTAGCCTTGTTTTTCGGTGGGTGATGCGTGCCCGTTCAGGCAGACGCCCAAGCTGGAAACGCCTGGCAAAACTCGTGGGGACTCTTTCTGCACGGATCTCACGAGCTGCCCTTGTTCATAACATCCTTGCAACCGAGCGGATGTCAGGCAGGGTGTCGCTCAACCCTACGCCTTCACTCTTTCTCTATCAGTTTCTTTCTTCCCTAAGGTTTGATTGATTGACCCCTTAGGAGCCACACGATCCTTTCAGTGTATCAAGATGATTCCCGCACATCCTGATGTGGGTGTGTTACGGGTGTTATGTCCTTGCGACCGGAGCGCAAGCTCCGAGTAATCATGAAAATACCCTATGAGGTACAATAAGTACCTCAAGGGGTAGGCTCTGCCCCCTCAGGGGTACGGGGTGTTACGGGTTGAGCAGGACGAAACGGGAAGTCCAGTTTCCTTTTTCCGTCTTGATTCCAACAAAGTAGACACCTGATGTTAAGCCTGTCGTTGAAATCCGGACTGTGTGTTCGCCTTGTTCAAGAAAGCCCAGCGATTTCGCGCTCACCCTGCGCCCCAGAGCATCGTAGAGGGCAAGTTCTACCTCCTGGGACTCGGCAAGGGATATGGACATAACGACTGCATCCCCGGCGCGAACAACCGGGGACAGTATCTCGATCCCCCAGACAGAAGGTCTGGAAGGCTGCTCCGCGATACCCAGATCGTAGCCGAACCAGCGAAGAACTCGTCCCATGAACACCTCCTTGGAGAGCACCATGTAAGGATTCCCTGTAAGCCCCTCGAAAGGAAAGGCAAGATATGCAAGCTGGTATGTGTCGTTCTCAAAAGCTATAGCAGCGGCGTTGCCGTCGGAGTAGAGAAGGATGGGAAACGCATCGCCGGTGGCAGAGATACCGTCTTTTGACGTGCCATATGCGCCCGCAACCGCCACTAGCTCGTCCTCCCCTACAATGGGATTATTCCCCGCACCATTGATTACGATCTCACTTTGGTTCGGGGTCTTGAACTCTGCGCGCAGCACATCGGCGTAGAACGCCGAGCCTCTTCTGTCCTCGCCCAGGTTCTGGCTGGAAATGACAAGCTTTCCGCCACTTGCAAGAAAATCCTCCAGAAGATCCTCTTCTGCTTCACTCAAGGTAGCGCTTTCCTGGCCTGTAAACCAGACAAGGACCGAATCATGCGTTCCTTGGGCGAGCAGCATATCCTCAAGCGATGTCAGGTCTTCGGCGGTGGCCTGCTCATGGGGGACCCCCAGGTTGTCCAGAACCTCGTCATAGATCAGGCTCAGTTTCTCATCTGCAGCGTCGTTAACCACAAGCAGGCCTGGCCAACCCAGCATCAGATTGAATCTGAAGGTCTGTTCGAAACCGGTCGTTGTTTCTCGCAGGGTAAGCCTTGCTTCAGTCTCAAGACAACCCGGGACTTCGGGAGAGAGAGCCAGGGTAAACGGATCGGATGCGTTGGAAGCAACCCCCTCCTCGGCGACTTCACCAAACGAAACCTCAGGTTTTGTGACGGTTACCGCTTTGCTGTTGACAAAAAGCTTACCCTCTACGTTGTCAGCAGCCCCCCAGAGATTTTCAATGCTAGCGACGAGTGTTCCCTCCTCGCCCGGTTCGATCCTGGCGTTGCCCCCGCCTGACTGCCTGATTGAAACCAAACGGAAGTATGGAAGATGCTTGCCCACATCAAGATGGGCATATATCACGCTGTCAGAGTCGGTTATGTCAAGCACACCGACTCTCGTATCTTCCTCAAAGTAGTCTCTGCTTGTGGGATATGGCAGGTGGGTGTAGAACTCCCTGCGCCTCCATGTGCCGGGGAAGGGATCGCCCGGATCCCCTGAGCTCAAGTTGCGTTCAAGATCAAACTTCCCGTCCGCCTGCTCGACTGCCACGCGGTAGTGATGATACGCTGAGTGCTCCCCGGGTATATACTGGTTGTTGTTGTTGCGTTTTGCCTCGTCCACGTGATATACGAGGAGTCCTTCGCCGGGAAGTTTAGCGTCAAATAGACCCAACTTCCGGCGGTTCTCAACCAAGAAGTACTGCCTGCCCACTGTATCTCCATCTGTCCAAAGACGGTAGACTACAGGGGTAAACTCAACCGCCGCAAGTTCCGCGTTGATCTTGTAATCGGTTACGCGAACAGGCTGCACCCATCCCAACTTAGACTTGCACCAGGCGTCATAATGGGCAGGCGAGGCACCGCCGCCGTTCCATGAACCAGCGGCCATCAGGCTCCAGCGGCCTACACCTCGAGAATCGTAGTCGTAGTCGTAAAGATCGGGCAATCCCAGGATATGACCGTACTCGTGAGCAAAAACCCCAATGTTGATGAGCGAGCCGGCACAGTGTTCCTCTGGCTGAACCGAGTAGCGCTCAAGTCGAATCTTCCCGCCGTTTGCTGACGCATCGTTGGTTTCGTAGTACGTTACCGACATATGAGACCAAATCCTGCCGCAGTGGTTCTCCTCGTATCCCGGTCCGGCGTGAACAATGTACACCGCATCTATCGCACCGTCGTCGTCCCCTGAGTTCGGGATGCCGTCAGGGCCGTCGTTATCGAAGCGAGCGAAATCAACGTAAGGGTCGGCCGCCTTGACCGCCTCCTCGGCAAGCTCTTGAGAGTGTTCAAAACCGTAGTATTCTGACCAATAGTCGTAGCTGCCAGCAAGACGGTGCCAGGCGCGTCGGCTCGAAGGATAAGGGGAGACCTCGCCTGAGAACTCAAACTGGCCGTAGGAGTTCTCGATGTAAAAATCCTTCATGCTGCCGGTCTTCTTGAGGCCTACGCTGAAGAGCAGGGTGTCGTAGGCGGCAGGTGGGTGATGGAAGGTGTCAGCCTTGTTATCATAGAAATCCACAAGTATGGCGATACCTGAACCTGAGGTCACAGGTTCTGCAGGCATGGGGATTGAGTGGAGGGCTGCTTGTGCATTGAAAGCCTTCCAGGCCTGGGCCACCTTTTTAAGTTCGCCTGTGGCGCGCAACTCTTCGACCATGTCGGGATGCAGCGGCATGGGGATAATCGGTTCCTGCTTTGCCGCGCCGCCTGAAGCGAAAAGCGACGTAATGCAAAGGATGAACACAGATAAAATTCTCATGGTATAATTCTAGGGTTAAGAGGGGGGATGTCAAGGTTTTCTCAATAACATCCGCTTCCGGCTAAGTGAATATGATACACACCCATCAGGGATTGACAACTTAGTGCGTTGGCTTAAGATTATCATAAAGAAGGCAGGTGAATTATGACAAGCTTTGTAATCATCGCTCTGCTCCTTGCCGGAGCCAGCGGCGAAGGAAACGGGCTTAGCTTCCAGGCGCAACTTGGGTATGAACCGGCCTTGCTCGCTACAGGTAACGACTATGCGTATACTTTTGACGATTTATTCCCCAGGCTGGGAGAGGTATGTTACTTTTCCCATTCGCTTTCGGGTAAGATTGGGATAGTAACCGAGAATGATTGGCAGATGCGAGCTATCGGCAGCGTTTCGCAATCGGTAATTCCGAACGGCAAGGTTAACATCAGGGATACTTCTTCTCTGTCCCAATGGGGTTCCCGTGTAACGCGTTGGGAATCTCGAGAGTTTTCTGTAGGTGCGGAACTGGGACAGGGGCGAAAGTTCTTTAGGGAGAAAGGAAGCATTCATCTTGGGTTAGAGTTTACCTGGGGAAAACTCTCTGGTGATGCCAGATTCTACAGAAGTGTTGGAGGCGATGCAGAGTGGCGGACAGAGCACCTAACCAGTACTATGTTGGGATTGAAAGGCCACATAGGGATAAATATACCTCTTATATCCTTTGGAGATTTCAGTCTCGGACTGAACCCTGAGTTGAAAGGAGGTGCAGTAAAGGAACAATCAATAACAGGTATCCCTTCTGGTTTTGAGTGGAGAGGCCCTTCCACCCTTTACAAGTGGGGAGTAGCCTTAGGTATAAACCTTAACTACGATGGAGGTCTACAAAAATGAAAAGAAAAAGCTTAATAGCTTCCGTCATTGGCCTAGAATTGCCATAAAGGAGGTAGATAAATTATGACAAGCTTCTTAACGTTCGCATTGCTCCTTGCTGGAGCCAGCGGCGAAGGAAACGGGCTTAGCTTCCAGGCGCAACTTGGGTATGAACCGGCTGTGCTCGCTACAGGTGGCGACTACGCGTATACTTTTGACGGTATCGTCCCCAGGCTGGGAGAGGTATGTTACTTTTCCCATTCGCTTTCAGGTAAGATTGGGATAGTAACCGAGAATGATTGGCAGATGCGAGCTATCGGCAGCGTCTCGCAGGCCGTAATCCCAAGCGGCCAGGCCAACATCAGCTACGACAGTGAACATTATCCCGATGGAGGATGGGGTTCTCCTGTAACGCGTTGGGAGTCTCGAGAATTCTCTGTGGGTGCAGAACTAGAACCTGGACGCAAGTACTTCAGGGAACGAAGGAATCTCTATCTTGGGTTGGAACTTACCTGGGGGAAGCTTTCCGGGAGTCCTGAATTTTATAGGGGTTTTGGAGACGATGCAGAATTGCGGACAGAGCACCTAACCAGTACCATGTTGGGATTGAAAGGCCACATAGGGATAAATATACCTCTTATATCCTTTGGTGATTTCAGTCTCGGACTGAACCCTGAGTTGAAAGGAGGTGCAGTAAAGGAACTATCGATAACAGGTGTTCCCTCTGATTTTGTGTGGGAAGGCCCTTCCACCCTTTACAAGTGGGGAATAGCCTTAGGTATAAACCTTAACTACGATGGAGGAAAATCATGAATGCCTCGTTAATGTTTATTCTGCTCCTTGCCGGAACCAGCTGGGAGGGAAGCGGGCTAACCCTCCAACTCCAAATAGGTTACACACCCGCAATATTGGACCGGGGGAACAAGGGGTACGATTACCCAAGCGCAGGCTTGTTCCCTGAACTTTCAGAGGTTCTTTACTGCTCTCATACATTTTCAATCAAAGCCGGTGTCAAAACCCGCGAGGGGTGGGAGTTGCGCGGTATTGGCAGCCTGACGTATGCGGCAATCCCCAAGTCTGGCATCAACTTCACATTCCCACCTGAATACTCCCCTATAGGTTTGTGCGACTGGACGTCGCACGAGTTATCCCTGGGTGCGGAGTTGGGGCATCGCGTAGGTTTTAAATGGGGGAAAGGGAGTGTCTATTTGGGCTTAGAGGGAGTTTGGGGTAGGCTTTCAGGTGAACCGTGGGATACGTTCTACGTAATGACCCCAACCAGTAAGATGTTGGGAATACAAGGACACTTTGGTCTCGGTATACCTCTTGTGTCTTTTGGAGCCTTTAATTCACGAATCCATCCAATGCTGAAAGGAGGTTTTCTTAAAGAACAATCTGCAAACATTCCTCCTAGAACAGAGTGGCTGGGACCTTATACTCTTTCCAAGTGGGGAATTGCTTTAGGTTTAACACTAAACTACAACGAAAGGAAAGAAAAATGAAGAGGTCAGCGTTATTAACCACGGCTTTATTGCTGATTGGTATCTCAGTGGTTTTGGGGCAGATACCCACGTATGGGCCGTACCCAGTCATCTTCGTCCACGGTCAAAAATCCCAAAGTACCGATGATTGGGGGTATAAGACATGGAACGACGATTGGGACGGGGGAAGGTGTTCTGCAATGCTTGAAATCATTGAGGAAGCATACAATGACTACCAGGCGCACGATCCGGTGGATTGCAATAGGAATACTACCGTTTCCGCTGCCTCAGACCCCCGAATGATCTACAACTTTGCTTATTACTTGACTGAATCCGACTCCGGTGTCATAGGCGATTACGATGGAGCTCTCTATCCCAAAGGGACGCTTTACGGCCAACGAAACGGATACAAAAAATCGGCAGCCAAGGCCTGTTGGGGTGAATTACTTGCTGATTTTATTGATGACGTTCTTGCAGCTACCGGCGCCTCCAAGGTAAACTTGGTTTGCCACTCAATGGGTGGCCTTGTCACTCGATCTGCCATTACCTACTACGGGTGCGAGGATAAGGTATATAAGGTGTTGATGGTAGGAACCCCTAATTTTGGAATTGGCAGATTGCAATTTATGGAATGGTTTCATGTGGCATGGGTAAGCTATCAGCCTTATCAGAAAAAGGGAGAGCTGCTGGAGATGGGGGTCAACGTCTGGGCCTTCGGTTCGGAGAAGTTCATCAACGACAACAAAGGCGGAGACAAGGACTACTGGTTCAATTGGCTGGAGTACTACGATCTCGGATGGCCTACTTATTCTCAGCCCCTCTACGCAACCATCGCCGGGAATAGACCCAAGGGGGGATCCTCGCGTTATGCGCAAAACGATGGTACTGTCCAGGTTTGGGCGGTTGAACTTGACTATGCCGTATTCAATAAAGTCTGCCATCAAACCCATTCCAGAGATCCCGGTGAAACTGAAAATCAAGGGAGATATCTGAACACCAGTGAAGCAACGGAGGATGTGATAAAAAACTGGGTCCTTAACTACCACAACCCCCCAATCATCTGGTTCGTGGATTGGATTCTAGTGTCAAGCGCCAATGGAACCATGGGCATGTTTAACGGCCCAGAGGCTTGGAACGCGCATGTCTATTTCTCCTTTACCCCTACTCCAGGATGGATTTTTGACTGGTACCATGGGGACCGTTGGGGTCCTCACTTGGAGAGCATTCCTTATCCCCCATATGTGCAGTATGTGCTTTGGACAACGTGTTGGTCATCGAGCAACTACAGAAAGCAAGACTTCGTTGACGACTCGGTATACGTAACCGGCGATTTGGGAAGGTGGCAGGTTCAAGCCAGGCAACATTATGACACACACAACAAAACACTCACCTCAAATATATGGGACGATATCGCCCCAGACCTAGTCCCATTGCCTGAGCCCAAATGCCCCATGCTTTCTTCCTTCCTGAGTGCAGATACGAACACGCAGGCAGTTCTGTTTGTAGAAAACAATACCCTCCTTCCCCACTCTGAACACTCCACTAATCCGGCAACTGACAACATGGTGCTTTCCTCTCCTCCTCCGGCCTATGAGGGGCATTACTTTCTGAACATAAGCGAAAACAGCACCGAGACCTCTTACTTTGATGAGATTAAACTCTTTGCCGTGGATCATCCCGAAGGAACACAGGTAGCAACTTCTGAAGACGACAACACCTACGTTTATTCGGACATGATACTTGCAAACAAATGCGTCACTTACGCCATTGAGATGTATGAAGACACGCTGGGACCTTATGAATATGTCTACTCGATTGACCACCTCGACTATGTCCAGCATCTTGACCATTACATCTGGGTTGGAGAAGATGCAGACAGCCTCTTTGTAAAGTTCCCACCTATCCCGGACGACTGGTACAACGTCGGTCTTCTCGTAAGCGTTGGCCCGGGCAGAGGCATCCTAACCTTACGAAGAGTCTCTACTGATGGGTATGGGCCCGGGTGAGGGCAGCATGATAGACCCTGATAAGAAGCAGCTACACAACGTATACTCAGGCGACGGCGGCGGTGGCTGGATACAGCAAGGCAAGGCCTACTGTCGCCTTAACACATCCGACTGGCTTATTGACGTAACTTCTTGCATTACCCCAGACGAGGGTAATACCTTCAAGATCGTCCCTTCTGCAGACAGCCTGGCCTACATCGACCGAGTAGCACTGGTTAAGCTTGAAACCTCCGGCTGGAGCATGACCGAAGCGCCGCTGGATTCGGCGGTATTTTGGAAAATGGAAGCAGGCCAACCAGATGGGACCTTTATAACGGGGTACCTTGGGACAATCGATGATTCGATTGCTCCACCTTTGGAACCTGGAACCCAATATGCTCTCTCCTTCACTGCTTTGGCTGAAGATACAACCATGATCAGGGACTTTGTCCTTAAAACCCACGGCGTGTATATCTCTGGGTGGAATCCGGGATCCCAACTCAAAGAGCATGGCCTCCTCCCCGGGGGATATGACCTTCGCGTAGACCAACTGATGTCCTCCTCACGTCCGGCCAAAATCTCCTATCAGGTGGCGAAAGCGGGCAGAGTCGGTATACAGGTGATAGATATCACCGGCCGTCAGGTAACCGTGCTGGTTGATGAGTATCTTGAAGCCGGCTCCTACACCTTGGATTGGAACGGACGAGACGCAAGAGGCCAGAAGCTTGCATCAGGTGTCTACTTCATCAGGATGGTCTCCGACGAGTTCGCCAAGAACGTCAAGCTGGTTATACTCGACTGAACCTTAAAATAAGGATAGGGAGGGCCGGTGCAAAAACCGCCCCCCTATACCCCACCAGCTTTCACGCCGCCATCTTCGACACCTCAGGGTAAAAGGAGCATTGAGGGGTCCCCAACCGGATACATTGTATCCGGTTGGGGTGTTGTAAGTCTTGATTTTTGAAGCTATTCCTTTATAATCTTCCCATGAGTAGGATTCTAGTAACAGGAGGGGCGGGATTTATTGGAAGCCACGTGGCAGAGGCGCTTATTGAAGCCTCTCATACCGTGGCAGTCCTAGACAACCTCTCATCGGGAAAACGCGAGAACGTCCCTGAAGCAGCCAGGTTCTATCATGTTGATATCACGGATAAGGAAGGGTTAGAGAAGGCCTTTTCAGAGTTCAAGCCTGAGATTGTAAATCACCACGCGGCGCAGATCTCGGTGAATCGTTCGGTGCGCGAGCCTTGCTTCGACGCCGAGCAGAATATTTTGGGAACCATCAACCTGCTTGAGGCGTCGGCCAGACACGGGGTGAAGCGTTTTATCTTCGCCTCGACCGGCGGCGCGCTCTACGGCGATGCCGAGATTATCCCATCCAACGAAGACACGCCGGTTATCCCACTTGCCCCCTACGGCATTGCCAAAGCGTCGGCAGAGCACTACGTCCGCTTCTTCTCGGCAGAGCGGATAGAGCCTGTGATCCTGCGTTACGCCAACGTCTACGGTCCGCGTCAGGACCCTTACGGCGAGGCAGGCGTGGTGGGTATCTTTTCACTTAAGGCACTTTCGGGTGAGGGATGTGTGATCTACGGAACAGGCGAGCAGACCCGTGACTTTGTCTACGTTAAGGACGTGGCGCGAGCAAACCTGGCGGCTGTGGATGGCGAACCCGGCACATACAACATAGGCACAGGGATTGAGACCAGCATCAACAAGCTGTTTTCAGAGTTCAAGAGGCTTGAAGGTTCCCTTAAGGTTTCCCACGATGCCGCCCGTGCGGGCGAGGTGCTCCGTTCAGTGCTGGATGCAAACCGGGCCAGAAGCGCTCTGGGCTGGCAGCCTCAGGTGAACCTATCCCACGGTATCCGCGAAACATACACCTGGTTCAAGCAGAGGCTCGGGTGATGTTCGACCTCATCATACGCAACGCATCTCAGATAGTAACCATGGAGGGTGAGAATCTGGGAGTAGTTGAGAAGGGAAGCGTTCTTTTGCATGAAGGCCGTATCTCAAAGGTTTGCACGGTACAGGAAGGTGAGAGGTGCGACGCAGAGAAGGTAATTGACGCCTCTGATATGGTGGTGATGCCCGGCTTTGTGGACTGCCACACGCACCTTGTGTTTGCAGGATCAAGAGCAGAAGAGTTCCGCAGACGCATGGGGGGTGCAAGCTACGAGAAGATTGCAAGAGATGGCGGTGGGATACTCTCGACAGTAAAGGCGACCAGGCACGCGAGCTTTGAGGAGCTTTATGAGACAGGACTCAAATGGCTTCGCGAGATGCTTGCCTGGGGTACTACGACAGTTGAGATAAAGTCGGGCTACGGGCTTAGCCTGGCAGATGAGCTCAAGCAGCTTACCGTGATCCGCAGCCTGGCCCAGGAGGTGACCCAGACGCTGGTTCCCACGTTCCTTGGCGCTCATGCCTTTCCTCCGAATGTGCCGCGCGAGGAGTATGTTGAGGAAGTAATTGATTTGATGCTTCCCGAGGTCGCGGAGAAGGGGCTTGCCAGGTTCGTGGATGTGTTCTGCGACTCGATAGCGTTCACAAATGAAGAAACTCGCAAAATACTTGAGAAAGCAGCCGAACTTGGCTTAGGTATCAAACTTCACGTGGATGAGATAGAAGATACAGGCGGTGCCAGGCTTGCCGCGGAGCTTGGTGCGATCTCTGCAGAGCATCTTATCAAGTCAAACGAGGAGGGTCTTCGAGCGATGGCCGAGGCAGGTGTGATACCTGTGCTTCTTCCCGCTACCACATTCTTCTTGAGGGAGGAAGCCAGACCAAATGTGGAGTTAATGAGAGAACTAGGGATGCCGATGGCTGTGGCGACGGACTTCAACCCGGGTTCATCTACCATCTTTACCCTTCCCCTTGCTGCGGCATGCGGGTCACTCGTGGATGGATTAACCCTTGAGGAAGCACTTAAAGGCATCACCATAAACGCTGCCCGCGCCCTGGGGCTTGCCGATGAAGTGGGTTCAATAGCGCCCGGAAAGTATGCCGATCTTCTGCTGCTTGAAATGGATACCTGGGAGGAGCTTTTGTACCTCTTCAACCGCAACTCGATACACACCGTTATAAAAAGAGGCGAGGTGGTTTGTGCTCACGAGTGAGGTGCGTAAGGCGCTGAGTGATGCCCTGCGCGAGGGCCGCCTGAACGAAGCCAGGATGATGCTTGAGCGGGAAGGAGCCTATGCCCCGGACGCGGAGGAGTTAAGCTACTTTCAAGGGGTGCTTTTTTTGGCCAAGGGGCAAACCCAGGAGGGTGCATCCAAGCTCAAAGACGCGTTGAGTATGGCCCAGGAGCGCTCAAACTTTGTTTTTGCGATCGCGGCCGCGGCGCGTCTGGCCCAGAAAGACCCCGAGGACATAAATATCCGTCTGCAACGGGCCGATCTCTATCTAACCATGGGACTGGTGCATGCAGCCTACGACTACCTTCTGCGTGAGTTCGACTTCTACCGCAGGCGCAACGACACTCGTTCCCTCTCCTTCATCGTAAAGAAGATGATAACGATAGATGAGGAGAATCTTGAGTTGGCACTTAAAGTGGCTAAGATACTCGACCATCTGGAACAGAAAGACGAGGTGCGTCGGGTAGTTGAAAACGTTATCTTTACCCTTCAGGGTCAGGGGAGATACGACGAGGCGGCACAGATACAGAAGGAGTACACCAAACTTTATGAGGAGTCATGAGACAGGAAGGTCTGGATCCTGAAGGCAAGGTAGAACTCGCAGGGCTACTCTTGCAGATAGGCTTCAAGTCCGAGGCAGTAACCGAGTATCTTATGGCGGCCCAGATGTATGCGGAACGTGGGAATAAGGAAGAAGCCGTAAAGCTTTATGAGAAGATACTCGAACTGGACAATGACAACCAGGCCGCTAAACGAGGGCTCGAAAAGCTTAAGCCACGCTCTCGTGAGAACATAGACGAGATGGTTGCCAGGATGGGATTCGGAGCCGCTCCTGGTGAAGAACCCGCCACCGAAGAACCTTCTACACAAGAGATAACTACCCCCGAAGAAACCGAGACACCTCCCCCATCGGCTCCGGAAGGTGAGCAAAAAGTGCAGAGCACATCAGAGCCCCCTGAACGTACACCAACCACTGAGGTAAACGAGGTCCAGGTTGAACCCCAACCACCTGCTGAGGAAGCAGAACCCAAGGCGGAAGAAGGGGAGATTGATCTGGCCAGCATAGGTATCGAGGAGTTTCTGGCTTCGCTTATGCCTCTGTTAAAACACACCCCGGCCGAACTTAAAAAGAGGCGCGAACTAGCCTCCTTCTTCCGCGAGGAGGGATTGTGGTCTGAGGCCTTCTTTGAGGAACGATCCGACTACCTGCAGAAACCTTCCGTCAAGAAGCTGCATGACCTCCTATCACTGCTCGCACATTCGGGTGATAAAGAAACATTGATTACCTTCCTTTTGACTGAAAGCTTCACCGAGCGGGAGGTGGAGTTGAAGAAAGAGGTGCTCAAAGCGCTTGCTGGGGCATACGAGGAGCAGGGACGTCTGCAGGATGCGAAAAAGATAAGAGAGAAACTTGCTACCCTTGCGTCACAGACGCAGAAAAAGAAAAAACCAGGGGTGAAGATAATTGAGGATGTACCAAGGCTCTCCGAGGAAGATACCCCTAAAGGCAAGAAGAAACCCGCAGACCCGATCCAGTTTGTTTAAAGATGGCTTACGAGACCTTTTACAGACTCAAGTATGAGCCATTTGCGGTTCAGCCCGATCCCCGTTTCTACTTCAACAGTCCCCAGCATGCAGTGGCGCGTGAGTATCTCCTGCACGCGGCTGAACGCGGAAGAGGCCTTGCTCTTCTCTTGGGTGAGATCGGAACCGGCAAGACGACCCTTTCGCGGCGCATACTCGCCGAACTCGCAGAAGACGAACGCTACAACATCGGCATGGTGGTACTCACCCACTCGATCAGACCACGCGGGCTCTTAGAAAAGATCGCAACCCTATTCGACATCGAATACCTGCCCGATGAGGCCTCTGAGTTGTTTTCCCTGATAGTGAATCGACTATTCGAGATATATAATGCCGGTAACAAGGCGGTGGTATTCATAGACGAGGCGAATAAGATTGACGATCCCGAGACCTTAGAAGAGATCAGAGGGTTCCTCAATCTTGAGACCGCTGAGGGTGATAAGCTGGTTACCTTTATCCTTTTGGGTCTACCTGACCTTGAGGTTAACCTGGCGCAGAACGCGGCCCTATACCAGCGCGTTGCCGTACGGGTAACCCTCAATCCCCTGACCGCAGATGCCGTGAAGGCCTACATCCGGCACCGCTTACAGATCGCCGGACATATGGATTCTATCTTCACCGATAAGGCACTGGATGCCGTAGCCTCGTTCTCCGGTGGACGCCCAAGGCTCGTCAACATCATCTGCGATAACGCATTGATCGAGGGCTACATCCAGCGCAAGCCAAATATAGACGAGTTTATCATAGAGCGGGTGGCAAAAAATCTTAACCTTATCCCTAAAGAACTCGGCTCGTGACAGGCTTATCCGCTGACCTACACATACATACAAGCTACTCAGACGGTTTGCATTCTCCGGCCGAGGTGGTAAGAATGGCAAGCAAAGCTAACCTCAAAGCAATGGCCATCACCGATCATGACACCGTGGCCGGGCTTCGAGAGGGAAAGCTTACAGGCAGAAAGCTTGGTATTGAGGTAATCTCAGGGGTGGAGCTTTCATGCGATCTTGAGGGCAAAGAGATTCACATGCTTGCCTACTTTGCTCCAGGCAACGAAACCGTGCTCGAGGAAAGGCTCGAGTGGTATCAGGCCAAGCGTGAGGAACGGGTCTTTGAGATCATCGATCGCCTCAACCAGGCGGGTATAAGTCTTGACATTGCAGATGTGCGTCGCTTCTCTACCGGTAAGTCAATAGGCCGGTTGCACGTGGCCAAGGCGTTGATGAGTAACGGCACTGCCCGCAGCGTCCACGAGGTGTTCAGTCGTTTTCTCGGGCCGGATGGTGTGGCCTACGTTCCCAAGGCCAAGCTCTCGGTGGCGGAGGCGGTGGAGTTCACACACGAACACCAGGGGGTAGGTGTGCTTGCCCATCCCGGCATGTACCGCATCGAGAACGCGGCCGAGCGCACGTTAGAATACCTTGACGGGATCGAGGTCTGGTATCCTGAACATTCTCCAAGTTTTGAGGATCATCTCTATGCACTGGCCTTGAAGAACAGGCTTATACCCACCGGAGGCTCGGACTACCACGGCGTAGAACGTAACCACATCGGATGCGTGAGGATTCCATACTCGATAGTAACCCGCCTCTTGGATGTAGCTGTCGGCGTGTGAACTACCTTGCTTTACTACTGGCAGCGCTATCCCCCATCCAACTTGCAAGACTGCAGTATGGCGGCGGCGGCGACTGGTACAACGATCCAGACGCCCTGCCGAACCTGGCCAGGGAGATCTCGGAGCGAACAAGTATCCTTGCAACTGAGGAACAGAAGGTGTTGACGTTGATGGATCGCGAGATCGAGAACTACCCTATCCTCTACATGACCGGTCACGGAAGGGTCTCCTTCTCCAAGGCGGAGCGGGAGAGGCTGAGACAGTATCTGCGGTCAGGCGGGTTTCTTTATGCCGACGACGACTACGGGATGGACGAAAGCTTTCGTGCCGAGATCGCGGAGGTTTTCCCAAACTCAGAGTTTGTGGAGCTGCCGTTTGATCATCCCATCTACCGCATCTTTTACGATTTTGATAACGGCCCGCCGCAGACCCACAAGCACGCCGAAGGCCCACCCAAAGGCTTTGGGCTTTTTGATGCTGGAAGACTAGTTATATTTTACACCTACAACTCGAACCCCTCGGATGGCTGGACAGTAGCTCACAACAACCCGCCGGACGTTCGCGAGCGCGCCTTCCGCATGGGGATAAACATCGTCCTGTACGCGCTGTTGAACTAACCTCTGTTTCAGATACAGACAATCCCTCCACACAGACCCCATTCTTAAACGGCAAATTTACTATATGCCGTAAAACGTAGGGGCCGGGTTAACGCTTTACGTCCGCTTCGCGTTAGACCGGCCCGCTGGCATACAATTATAAAGGGCCTATTCCCATCAAAAAATCGATTGTTGAAGCTAAGAACTGCTCAAAACCCATCACGAAACTATAATAAAATAAGGGATTGTGTCAACAGCCCTCCGTCATCGCGACCGACCGTCCGCCTCGTTCAGAGGCGGGGAAGGGTGGCGATCTTTAATGCTCCCTTTCGCCTGCGACGAAAGGATCGCAAAGCGACGGCATATTCCGCTTCGGATTCCTGCATTTACGCGGAGAAAACTCCTTCCCCTCAACGAGAAGTCCGTCTGATTATGAGATTGTTCCCTTCGATCACCCTTCGGAGCCACGCAAGCCTTAGGCTTGCTCGCAATGACAAAAAGGTCTAAGCTGCTATTTCTTTGATCCCACTGAATCCCCCTTACTAAGAGGGAACTAAAGGTGGATTACTCTGCCAGAGGTGGTTGTGCATCAACCACGTTGATGCTGCAATGACGCGGTCATTGCACTCCATAGGTCTTTGGCTGGAGAGCCTGTGTCACATTCTTGCAAAGCAGCGAAGTAACTTTGTGGGATGGTTATCTTGCTATCCAGGCCCCGCCGACGGTCAGGCCGTAAACCTCGCGAGCGCCGGCGTCCAAAAGCACTTCAGCCGCCGCGTCAAGGGTTGAGCCTGAGGTAATCACGTCATCCAAAAGGATCAGCTTGCGATCTGCTAGGAGCAAAGGATCAGCGCCTCTCCTCATGCTGAACGCGCCTTCCACGTTGGCCCTGCGCTGCTCGGGCGTCAGGCGGGTCTGGGTGCGGGTAACTCGTCTGCGTTTAATACAATCAAGCATCTTGATCCCTGTCTGGCTGGAGAGCTCACGCGCAAGCAACTCGCTCTGATTATAACCCCGCCACCAGCGTTTGGATGCATGCAGGGGGATAGGAACGATTGCATCTGCCGAGCCGAGTAAACCGTCACTTTGCACCACGAGAGCAAGCCTGCGCGAGAAGAAACGCGCCAGCCTAGAGCGACGGGCATACTTAAAGGCATATACGAGCTTGTCTAAAGGATGGGTAAATCGGGCCCAGGCGCGGACCCGGGTAAGCGCGAGCGGCTTGCGAACGCACTCGGCGCAGATATAGGAGCGACGCGAGCGTGAAACCGGCCTGCCGCAGAGCTGGCAGAAACCCCGCTCGATTGGCTGGATCAAAGCAAGGCAATTATCGCAAACAGGGGCACCGTCTGTATCCCCCTCGCAAACCAGACAGACGGACGGAAAGAAGAACTCCGCAACCGCCACCCGTAACGCCCGTATCCCAAACAACACGCCCCTTAGGGCCTGCGTTCCCTTCATCGGCTTCCCCCTATCTTCGGCGAGAAGCTTTCTTGGACTTCTTGGATTTCTTTGACCTCCCTTGTTCCTTCTTGCGTCTGGCTTCTGCCATCTTTTTGCGCTCGGCAGCAACCCACTGCGGGGTGGGCACCTTCTCCTGAGTCCGACCGAAGTAAATGGCTAAACCAACTCCTACAATCACAAGACCGATGGCGATCCAGTTGTTCGTCCACAGGTTAAGGGTATCCTCGTAGTAGCGCAGGAAGTTTACCCCGAAGCGAAAAGCGCCAAGCCCTGCGAGGAATATGGCAAAAAGCTGTCCCTTACGAAGCCTCACAAGCCTCATAAGAAGAAACAGGATAACGAAGAGTAAAATCCCACCGCCTGACTGGAAAAGCTGGGTAGGCCACACCACCGCCGACAGAACCCCTTGAGGCAACTCTCCGGCATTAACCAGCTCCACGTAGGGTATGGAACCGGGCGCGAAGGCGATACCACAGACATCAGTCGGCTTTCCGAAACAGCAGCCGTTGAGGAAACAACCTATGCGGCCGATGCTCTCGCATAAGGCGATTACCGGAGCGATTGCATCCAGCAGGGGAAGCACAGGGATCTTCTTTACACGGAGATATATAAGACCGGCGGCAAGGGCAAGGATGAAGCCACCGTAGTAGACCGCTCCACCTTCCCAGATCTTAAAGATGCTAGCCGGGTTATCTGCAAACTCCGGCCAGTGCATAAACACGTAGGCAAGGCGGGCACCAACCACAACCCCGATTATTACCCAGAAAGCAAAGTCACTCACCACTGCAGGATCTATAAGGGTGCGGCGTTTCAGGATAAGCCAGAGAAGGATTATCCCTACCACGAAAGCCAGCAAAAGCATCAAGCTGTAGGTGCGGATTTGAAAACCAGCTATCTGGAAAAGGACAGGATACATGACGCTATCCTAGGGAAAAACCTGGTGAAGTCAAGTAAAGCTCAGGAGGAGGAAGGTGGAGGGATAACCTGCAGCGGGATCGGCATAACGGTGAGCACGAGGATAATGAATGCTGCAACGGCGATTAGGATATCCGAGGTCTTTAGAGGGGTTATCTCGTCCTCTGCGGGTGGGTGCCTGAATCCGATAAGAAGGGTTATTGCAGCCCACACCAGCCACACCGAGAGCTGCCTGAATCTTACATATGTCCCGACAACGACTGCAGCCATAAGGCCATAGGTTGCGAGTGCCAGCCAGATACGCTTGCGGCCTAAGAGGCCGTAGGCGATGTGCCCTCCGTCAAGCTGGGAGAGCGGCAGAAGGTTAAGGGAGGTAACGAGGAACCCCAGCCACCCTGCGGTCACCAAGGGGTTCATAACCACCTCCTGGCCGGGTTCAAGCGGCCCTTTGATAAGCCACACCAGGAACTTAAAGATAAGCGGCTCCCCGAACTCCAAGGTTCCGGGCTGCATCACATCAACACTGGCAAGCATTATGCCCACTGCGGTGACCGGTATCGCTATCATGAATCCAACGATAGGCCCTGCCGCACCTATACGGATAAGCGTCCGGCGGTTCGGGGTAAGTCCCATTCGGATCACCGCACCCATGGTTCCGAAGAGAGGAAGGAAGGGGATAAAGAATGGCGGGGTAGCCTGCACACCGTAATGGCGGCAGGTAAGGTAGTGACCAAGCTCATGGCTGCCCAGTATAAGTATCAGGGCCAACGAATACGGCAGTCCCTTTAACAACATCAAAGGATTGGTAAGCACCATCCAGATGATCCTCCAGAAGCTAAATCCCTCAGGGATGCTCTCCAGGGCCATGAGGGCGCCACCAACTGTAGTGGTGATCAGTGTGATCCCCAGAAGTAACCAGTTAAGCCAGTGGCGCTGACGTAGCTTGCGGAGCGAAAAAAGACCCACCTTCAAGCGGTGAGGTGCAGTCTGTGATCCCTTGTTCGGCTCAAAGAAAGGAGTATAACCTGCCTCTTTGAAGATGGAACGGATCGCATCGATGTTCTCGGTTTGAGGTTCGTAGATCTCCCCGTCGAGAACAACAAATCTCACACCCGACTTCACATCCTCTATGCGCATGTAAGGCCCCAGCTTTGGGATAAGTTCAGCTACACTCATATCAGGAGTAACTATAGTGAGTTCAAAGCCCTGGTCAAGCCAGGAGACCTCGAGTGGATCCCAAGATCTTCAATCCCCAAAGGCCTCGTAGATACCTTTAAGCTGGTCATCAGAGAGTCCGCACTCCTTGCGACTATCCCCGAGAAGAAGAGCGATCCGTGCAGCCTTCTCCGCAACCTCTACAAGATCAAGTGCACATGAAAGGTTCGCGCCTGAAGCCAGCATCCCGTGCCCTCGCCAGATTACGCCACAGACCCGCCGGATAGCCTCTACAGTTGCGGCGCCAAGTTCATCGCTGCCAGGGGTTATGTAATCAAGGACCTCCAGGTTGTCATGTAACAGAAGAGCCGCTTCAGGAAACATACGAATAAGGGTATCGCGGAGCTCAGCCTTGTCCTTAACAAGATGAGTTAAAGCGATGAGGAAGGTTGGATGGGTATGAAGTAACGCATGATGATCAGGGCGTTCCATGACGAGTAGGGCGTGCACCGCAAGGTGGGTGGGAAACTCGCTCGTTACTTCTCCTCCTTCGCTTTCTGCGAGGAAAGAGCTGCCGGAATCCACGATCCTCACAAGACACAGGTTCTCTAAAGGATTCTCGGCCAAATCCCGCATCCTGCTGCCGGTGGTGGTGAGAAGAAGCGAGTGCCCCTCGAGTTCAGGCCTTGGGATGCTCAAAGGAAACCTCTCCCCTATGGGATCAAAGGAGGTCTCCAACCTAATGGAGAGGTTGCCGCCATTGGCTTCGGCCCAGCCGCGCTCGGCCAGAAGCCCGGCAACCCTGCAAATCTCAGCCTCATGCTTGCTTAGAGCCTTTCTGAGTGCCATATCCTTTCTATCCTAACGCTAAGTGGAAGAATGTCAAGATCATAAACGCCATTCCCTGGGCGCTGCTTGAGCTCAGACAGCAGAGTCCAAGCATATCTGCTATCCGCTTAAATAAAATGGAGGGTGGCTGCCGAGGGGACCTCAACAGCCACCGGATAAGTATGGGAGGAGGGCGTAAATTCCTTCCGTTTTCACCTCTCTTCTTAATTCTTTACTGGTTTGAAGATAGCGAGAATAACTCGATCGTCAATAGGCAAAATACCCTACCTTCTTTCCTAGGGTAAAATCCTGAGGTAAAGAACACTTGTCTTTCTTAAAAACAATAACTAATTTATGTTACATATACCATTTATGATTTTCCTGAGAGCTGGATAGTGGCGAGCAGTAAGACCCACGCAGACCAAAAAGGGGCTTTGAAAAGAGCAATGACGTGCTGAAGATTCCCTTCAAGGTAGAATGTCAAGCACATACAATCCATTCTTAACACGAGAACATAAGCATCCCAGTCTCCTTGACATAAGAGATGCCAAGCGTAAACTTCTTGTAAACCCTGGAGGTCATGATGTGGATTTATTGCGAAAATGACATCGAGATCGAGTGCGAGAGCATTGAGAAGTGGGAAGAAAACACTTCATTCCTCAGGTTAAAACAATGCACCATCCATAAGAAGATAACATCCAGGAAGGGGATCGCCGAGATCATACTGAACCCGAATCAGATTATAGCCATCGGAAAAGAAAAACTCGACTGGCATGAACTTCAGCGTATAAGGTAGATCGTTGAAGGCTTAAGCCTACAGTAACCTGAAGCAAACCCGTGACACCTTATCTTGATGTGGAAGCTTGGGAATGGGGTCGAGCTGCCCAGGTGAGGAAGGCAGCTGTAAGAAATCGGCATCACCGGAGAGGCTGTGGGTCTTGACAATACACTCTGAGTCGCTAAACTTATTGTTATACTTAAGTGATAGAGATTCGGAAGGCTGAGGATTGCCTTTCGGCAAAATAGTTGGATGTAAACGATTTCATTCTAGGAGGAATCTTGAAGAGTTCGAGAGTCAGGTTTCTTGCTCCTGGCGTGCTTATACTGCTTGTTTTCATAGGCCTACTTCACGCCGAGCCAGTCGGCCCCGAGACCGCTGCAAAGGTGACCGAAACCCAAATTGAAATCATAAGCCAGCGTCTGGCGAAAGTTGATTACCTCGGCGCGAGTTATGCTTTATCCGTAAACACCATGAAACCCCTCTACACAGGGGATAAAGAAGGGTTGCTCGCTTACGTCTTCGAACTCAAGCCACAGGGTTTTATTGTAGTAACTGCGAACACCGATCTTGTACCGGTTATCGCTTACTCTAACAACAGCTCCTTCCCCTGGGATGAGGATCCATTAAATCTCCTGCTGCACATGTTAAGAGAAGACCTCAGGATGCGTATGGCGGCACTGGAGATATTACCTGAGAGTGTGAAGGTTCGCTACAATACCCAATGGGGAAACTACCTTTCCGGAAACTTAACATTGCTTGCCCCAGGAGACTCCTGGCCGCCTGAAGGACAAACCTGGACAGGCGGTTGGGTAGAGAGTATGTGGCACCAGAGCTCCCCTTACTGGAACGAATGCCCGATTGATCCGGTTACGAGCGACCGCTGCGTTGTTGGCTGTGTGGCCACTGCGATGGGGCAGATCATCAACTTCTGGCAGTACCCTGATGCGGTGATCTTTACGGATTCAGACAGTTACACAACCAACACGCGCGGTATCTTTATCGATGCGCCGGCGGCAAGCATACCTGAGATAGACTACAACGATGGGGCGCCCACCTTTGCGGTTTGCGCGGACATCTCCTATGCGTGCGGAGTCTCCGTAAAGATGAACTACACAAGCCAGGCTTCCGGGGCATTCCACATCGACTGTGCTGATGCTTACAGAAACCACTTCGACTTCGACCGCGCCCAATGGAGGCAAGAGCAGAGCCTGGGCTTCTACGACATCCTTGAGCAGAACATGAAGGACAGTATGCCCGCCCAATTGGGAATCACGGACGCAGGTTGGAATTATGCACATTCAGTCATCTGCGACGGTTTCCGTGAAACTACAGGCGACGACGAGTGGCATCTCAACTTCGGCTGGGGAGGAGGTAACCCCGATCCCCTGCCTTCCTCTTGGTATGTCTTGCCTGCCGGAATGCCAGCGGGTTACACCATAATTTTTGATGGGGTGCTTAATATAGAGGCGCCGAGACGTCCTGGTCCGGGAGCTCCGGAGGCCGATTTTACCGCCGATCCCCGCTCAGGACCCGCCCCCTTGACCGTATCCTTCACCGATCTTTCCACGGGCGATCCTGCAGAGTGGGAGTGGAACTTCGGCGATACAAGAACATCCTCAACCCAGAACCCAACCCATGTATACGATAACGAGGGAACGTATACCGTATCCCTTACCGTTCGGAACGCGGATGGCGAGGATACCGAGGTAAAAACCAACTACATCACCGTTGGAGGTGCCCCTCCCAGCGCGGACTTTGCGGCTGACCGACGATCCGGCCCCGCGCCCCTGAACGTAGCATTCACAGACCTGTCTACCGAAAACCCGACCTCCTGGTCGTGGAGCTTTGGCGACGGCGGCACCTCCACGACCCAGAATCCAACCCATATCTACAACAACGAAGGCACCTACACCGTCTCCCTGACCGCTACCAACGCATACGGCTCGGACACGGAGACCAAGACCGACTACATTGTGGTGAGCAGCACTCCTCCGCCGCTTGATGCTGATTTCTCTGCCAACCCGAGAACAGGCACAGCACCCCTCGAGGTAACCTTCAGTGATCAGTCAATGGGCAACCCAACCTCCTGGGCATGGGAGTTCGGCGACGACGCAACCTCGGATCTAGAGAATCCTACACATACCTACCAGAACGCGGGCACCTATACCGTTGAACTTACCGTTTCTGACGGAAGCGAACAGGACACCGAAACAAAACCGGGCTACATCACGGTTACCGAGGCCCTTCAGGCGGCGTTCACCGCCAACCCCTCGATAGGGTACGTACCTCTTACGCACCGCATGGAGGTAGAATTCAGCGATCAGTCCACTGGTGCCCCCACCTCGTGGTCTTGGGACTTCGGTGACAATGGGACCTCGACCGAGCAGAACCCCACACACATCTACACCTCGGCAGGGGAGTTTACCGTTCGGCTCACCGTCTCCAACGCCGCCGGTTCTAACTCGACAAGCGACACCGTATACTTATTTGTGCTGCCCAACGAGTTCTTCACCCAGACGGCGGCACTTGCCAGCATCGCCCGGAGCGAGATCGAGATACGTTACGGAACGCCCCTATCCACCAACATCGAACTCTCGATTTACAACGTCAACGGCCAGTTGGTCAGACGGCTTCTGTCAGTGGAGGTTCCTGCGGGTGAATACGAAACCCTATGGGATTTCCGTGATGAGAGGGGTCTTTTGGTTGGACCGGGTGTATACTTCCTGCGTCTTAAGGCACCAGAAGGACACGCGGCCTCAAAGATTATAATCACACGCTAAGGAGTAGAATGATGAAACGCACACCCCTTATTTTCTCAGTACTTCTTATCCTGACGGTGTTACTGCCCGGATGTCGTGAGCGCATCGTATATACCGGTCCAGGCGACTGGCTGCTTCTGGCAGATGACCCGGACGATGGAGCAGTGGGCTACAACGCTCACTACCTCTATGTTGATGCGGACTTCTCAGACGGCGCCCTGGAGTTCAAGGTCCAGACCTATGCGGCCATCCCTGACGCATCGCGGGACGTCCAGTTTGCGGTCTACTTCGATACGGATCGAGATGCTACGACCGGGCTGTCCACATCAGCCGGATGGGGAGATAACGCCACACCGAACGACATCGGCGCAGATTTCATGATGTTTGTGGGGTCCGACACAGCCGACGGCAGTATAATTAACGAGAATCTTGTGTTTGCATGGGACGCTACTCTTGCCACCCCAGGATGGTCAGAGGTTGGTCAGGTGGGTTCGCTGTATCAAGCTACCGATGCCGATTCGGTCAAGGGAAGTGTTACCGAAGCATTACTTGGTATCGGCACTACCCCTCAAATTGATGTGGTGGCTATCCTTCTATGTGATCCGGACGGTGAGGCTTACTACGACCACATTCCCGATCAAAACGAGGGCCACGCAACCATTGATCTGGAGAGTGGAAGCGCTACGCAGGCTTTCTCGCAAGCAGCGGGTGTTGCCGTTGATGAGGGCTCAGGGAGAAGAGTTTCGCTTATCACAGGCAAAGAATTAATCGAGGAGGCAAGATGAAACGAACTATCGTCCTTCTTCTGGTAGGGATAAGCCTCGGCCTAGCCCTACCTACCGCCGCGTCCTCAAAGGGGACGCGGAAGATATACGAAGTAGAACCCACTGCCATTTTCTCCAATAACGCCGCTCTCTCCAGAGAGCCCTCCCTAATAGAAAGCCAACAGCTTACTGCATCTGAGGCAACCCTTAATAGAGCACCGGATCTTGCGATGCCTCAGGATACCATAGAGCTGATAGAGGATGAGGCTACCCCTGTAAACTTTGGTTTCAAGATGATTGCAGGCGATCGAATGGCCGTGAAGCTTACCCCTGGAACCGGGAACTATCCATTCACCGTTACAGCAGCCTGCTACGTGCCTATAGGTTGGGTTGATGATCCTGACAACTGGGACCAAGCTTGCTACCTTGTGTTTTTCGACGACGGCGCTGAACCCGGCGCTGAGCTGGGACGCAAGGAAGTATCAGCCGTCGAGGAATGGGCGTTCAACTGGTTTGACGTGAGCGACCTGGATATTACGATCGAATCCGGAAGCTTCTACTTCGCGGTCGAGAACAAGGTGGACGACAACCCCGGCCTGGCATTGGACGGTCAAGATCCTGAGCATCATGTTTCCTGGATGTATACTACTTTCGTGGGTGAGCCTGCGCCAATGTGGTCACCTTTCGATGACATCGATGTAGGTTTCCCTGGAGGTATGTATTTGGGAGACAGTGTTGATCTTATGCTTCGTGTGAAGGGTGTAGTTTCAGGTCAGGCCCCTCCGGATGCGGATTTCACCGCAGATCCCCGCTCAGGCCCTGCGCCACTGACGGTGAGTTTTACCGATCTTTCCACCGGCGATCCTACCTCCTGGTCATGGGACTTCGGCGATACAAGAACATCCACAACCCAGAATCCCACCCACGTATACGACAGCGAGGGGACGTATACCGTATCCCTTACCGTTCGAAACGCGGATGGCGAGGATACCGAGGTAAAGACAAACTACATCACCGTGACGAGCGGCCCGCTCCCTGCAGCGGACTTCACGGCTAATCCGCGATCCGGGACCGTGCCCCTGAGCGTGGCATTCACCGACCTGTCCACCGAAAACCCGACCTCCTGGTCGTGGGACTTCGACGACGGTGGAACATCCACAACCCAGAATCCAACCCATATCTACAATAACGTGGGCACCTACACCGTCTCCCTGACTGCTACCAACGCATACGGTTCGGACACAGAGACAAAAACGGACTACATTACGGTAATCAGCGCTCCTCAACCTCCGGATGCCGACTTCTCCGCCGACCCCACGATCGGCAGCGCCCCCCTGGACGTTACCTTTACCGACCTTTCAACCAACGCTCCCACCTCATGGTCGTGGAGCTTCGGCGACGGCGGCTCATCGACGGATCAGAACCCACAATACACCTACAACGCAGAGGGCACCTACACGGTGAGCCTTACCGCTACCAACGCGGACGGTTCGGACACCGAGACCAAGCCAGACTACATCACGGTCACCGAGGCCCTTCAGGCGGCGTTCACCGCCAACCCCTCGATAGGGTATGTACCGCTTACGCACCGCATGGAGGTCCAGTTCACCGATCAATCCGCTGGGAATCCGACTTCCTGGAGCTGGGACTTCGGGGACAATGGGACCTCAACCGAGCAGAACCCCGCACACGTATACACCTCTGCAGGGGAGTTTAGGGTTCAGCTCACCGTCTCCGATGCGGCCGGCTCTGATTCGACAAGCGACACCGTATACTTATTTGTGCTGCCCAGCGACTTCTTTACCCAGACGGCGGCACTTGCCAGCATCGCCCAGAGCGAGATCGAGATACGTTACGGAACGCCTGTATCCACCAACATCGAACTCTCGATTTACAACGTCAACGGCCAGTTGATCAGACGGCTCTTCTCAGAGGAGATTCCAGCGGGTGAATACGAAACCTTGTGGGATCTGTGCGATGATAAGGGTCTTCTGGTTGGACCGGGTGTATACTTCCTGCGCCTTAAGGCACCCGAAGGGCACGCGGCCTCAAAAATCATAGTAACACGCTAAGGAGTAGAATGATGAAACGCACACCTCTTATTTTAGCAGTACTTCTTATCCTGACGGTGTTACTGCCCGGATGTCGTGAGCGCATCGTCTACACCGGCCCAGGTGACTGGCTGCTTCTTGTAGATGACCCGGACGACGGAGCAGTGGGCTACAACGCTCACTACCTATACGTTGATGCGGACTTCTCAGACGACATCCTGGGGTTTAAAGTAGAGACCTACGGCTCGATCCCTGACGCGACGCGGGACGTCCAGTTTGCGGTCTACTTCGATACGGATCGAGATGCTACGACCGGGCTGTCCACATCAGCCGGATGGGGGGATAACGCCACACCGAACGACATCGGCGCAGATTTCATGATGTTTGTGGGATCGGATACCGCAGACGGCGGCCTTGTTAATGAGAATCTCATCTTCGCCTGGGATATCACCCTTGCTACTCCCGGATGGACAGAGATCGGCCAGGTAGGCGCGCCCTATCAACCTGCCAACGGCGACTCTGTCAAGGGATTTATTACCAAAGAAGACCTCAACAATCCTACCGGCCAAATAGATGTGGTGGCGATACTTCTATGCGATCCGGACGGTGAGGCTTACTACGACCACATTCCCGATCAAAACGAGGGCCATGCGACCATTGATCTGGACAACGGAAGTGTTGCTCAAACACCTTCACAATCGGCGGGTGTTACCATCAACCTAAGCTCAGGTAGAAGGGTTTCACTTATCACAGGCAAGGAATTAATCCTCGAGGAGGCTAGATGAAAAGGCCTATCGCCCTTCTTCTAATTGCTGCAAGCCTTAGCTTTGCCCTGCCCACCCTGCAAGGCACCCGAGGCACGGACTTCGTTTACTCGGCCCGCTGCGAGAACATGGGCTACCTTTGGTTCTATATGGCTTCCGAAGGCTACAAGGATCACGTCATCTTCCAGGACTCCGCCGGAGCAGTCCAGGACACATACGACATCTGGGCGGCAAAGCCCGTGGTCTCACTGGGATTCACCCCATGGCACTACCTTGAATTCTCAGCATACGGTTCCGGCTACTTCTACATGAACGTTGACCCCTCGGCCAACGTATTCGGACTTACCGATGTAGGCGGACACGTGAAGGGCAGCATACCGTTCACGCCTCTGGATAAACCACTGTCCATCGCGATGGGCTTGGACGGATTCTTCCTCATGTCTATCCCCTTCGAGTTCGATGCAGGGGCCAACCAGACAATGAGCCAGTATCTGGGCTACTACCCATTTGAGGAGGCGGGTCCTGAGTTCGGCGGCAGGCTACTCTTATCGCTCGAATCCCAGTACATATCTACTCACCTCAACGCAGGCTACTGGTACCGAAGCGCCCATAACTTTGGCCCCGATTCCACAGTCTCCTACCCACAGACCATCATCGGCGGCTTTGCTATTGAATCATCCCCGCTGAAATGGTTTAATCTGTTTGCGGAGTTCAATCTGAACTACGGCCTTCCAATGGACTCACCTGAAGCCAGCCTCACCGGAATATCCACCCATGCCAGCGTAGGTGCAAGATTGCCGATCTACCTTGGAGAAAACTTTGCGTTCCTCTTACACGTTGGCGGCGGCGCCGACCCGATGAACTTCACTGCAACCTCCTCACTTTACGCCGGCCTGGGTATCGGCGGAGACCTGATCCGCCCCAAGGAAAAGCTGATTGAAGGTCTGGTCAAGAACGCTGAAACCGGCAAATCCATCGAGGACGCCAAGATTCAGCTCTCAGGGGATCTGATAGACACCATCTTCTACTCTGATAGCACGGGCCGATTCGTTCTGCCTGAGCTTATGGAAGGCGACGAGATCAACGCAACCAAGGAAGGCTACCATCCTGAGATGGTTGCAGCCGAGGAGGTCGGCGAGGCACTCACCCTTACCATTGCTATGGATCCAATAAAGGAGTCCTTTATTGCGGGTATAGTCGCAGACGCCGAAACCGCAGACCCGCTGTGGGCGGTGGTAAGCTTCCATGACATCGAGACGGGCGAGGTTCTCCCTTCTATCTCATCCGATGCTGTCACAGGATACTTCCGAACCAAAATCGAACCCGCTACTTACCGTATGAAGACTAAAGCCCCAGGTTATCACGAAGACCACACTACGCTGACCATCGGAACCGCAGAAAACAAGATCGTGGACGTATTCCTTACCCACATCGAGAAGCCCAAACCCGCAGAGCTTGAACCTATAACCATAGGCGGCTTCGGCAGGGGACACAGCGACATCGGTTTCGAACAGATGGCACAGCTTGAGAAGGTGGCCGAATTACTCGAAGAGAACCCCGATGCTACGGTAGTCATAACAGGACACACCGACAGCGTGGGCTCTGATGGTATCAACCTTCAGATAGGCAGAAGGCGAGCCGAATCTGTAGCCGGCTATCTTCTGATGCGTGGTATCAAAGTAACCCGGATGCAGATCGCGACCGGCGGCGAACGCTATCCAGTGGGCGACAACCGCTACCGCAGCGGTCGCAGAGCCAACCGCAGGGTAGAGCTGCACTTCTCTCGAGAGGCTTCGGAGGAAATCTCAGAAGGAGGGGTAAGACCTCCTACGAGGAAATAATCAAACGGGTTTATAAGCTAGAAGCGCGGCCCCAGGTCGCGCTTTTTTTTTAGGTGAATAATGCAATTAATCTTGAAGGAAGGGATTAATCCTTAGAATCATGTTAAAAAGTGCGCGCCCGCCGTGGCCGGAGAGAACCATGGTCTCGGAGTTCAAGAGCCCCTTCAGCTTTGCAACAGAGTTCATTAACGCTTCTTCATCGCCGCCAGGAAGGTCAGAACGTCCAATTGATTCTGCAAAAAGCGTGTCGCCGGTGAAGGCCAAACGTCCCTTAAGCTCGATGAAACACACGCTTCCAGGGGAGTGACCGGGGGTGGCGACAACCTCAAGCGTTATGCTGCCTATGTTAAAGCATACCCCATCCCACAAAGACATGGAGGGCTCAAAGTGTTCATCTACGTAGCCAAGACCGGCAAAATCTGGCGAGACCCGATTGAGGAGGAATCTGTCCTCAGGATGCAGCGCCACCTTCCAGCCATTCTTCTGGAGCAAGGGGCACGCTGTGGTATGGTCAAAGTGCCCGTGGGTAAGAAGGATCATCCGCGATTCAAGATGATTCAGGGATTCAACCCGCTCCACCAGCTCATCGGCGGCAAAACCGGGGTCTATAAGGATCGCCGAATCCTCGGTTGTTAAAAGATAACAGTTGACTTCAAGTGAACCAACAATAAACCGCTCCAGGGTTACGTCGTCAAACTGATTCTTCTGCAAAAATTCTCCTTGAGGACTATTCTAACCACAGATTACACAGATTTGGGCAGATAGGCACCCTCACCTCTAACTCCTCTCCCAGAGGGAGAGGAGAACCATATCTCCACTCTCCTTTTGGGAGAGGGGCAGGGGGTGAGGGCTTGCGATCTTTTGTCCGCAGGACAAAAGGAGCATTCTAATCTGCGGTTTCATCATCCCTTGTGAAAATGTCTGTAGATTGTCTCAGCTAATGCAGGACCTATTCCAGGAGCAGCTCTTAACTCTTCGATAGAAGCCTTACGGATACGAGGCACCGAGCCGAAGAACTGCACCAAGTCTTTCGCGCGTTTGGGGCCCACTCCGGGAATCGCGTCAAGCTCGGAAGCAATGCCCGCCTTAAAACGAAGCTTGCGGTGGTAGGTCACGGCGAATCGGTGCGATTCGTTGCGGATTCGTTTGAGAAGTTTAAGAACTGCCTCACTCCCCGGAATCACCACCTCCTTGCCGTCCCGACCGAACAGATGGTCGTGGGTCTTGGCAAAGGCAAAGACAGAGAGGTCAACGTCTATCTTGTTAAGAAGCTCTCGGACCACGGAAAGCTGACCCTTACCGCCGTCTAGTATCAGGAGGTCAGGAAGGCTCTTGCCCTCCTTCTGAAGACGGTTAACCCTGCGCGCCACCACCTCGGCCATCATCGCCGGATCGTTGGCGCCTTCAACCGTTTTTATCTTGAACTTTCTATAATGGGACTTGGCAGGACGTGAGTTCTTAAACACAACGATGGAACCGGTAGGGTTGGTTCCCTGGATGTTGGAGATATCTATCATCTCTATGTGCTGGGGGGTGGCAGGAAGATGAAGATACTCCTGAAGTTTAGCCAGCAAAGGATCAGTCCGCGTGGTCTCGGCATCCTGGACAAGTGCGAGCTTAGCATTCTCATCGGCTATCCCCAAAAGATGGCGCTTCTCCTCGCGCACGTTTGCTGAAAGCTTTACCTTTTTATCACGGTAGTGGGCAAACCAGTCAATGAATACCTCAGGGTCTTCGGGAAGCAAAGGGAGCACGATCTCATCAGGCACGTCATAGGTGTGGGTGTAGATGAAGCGAAGCACGGTGTGGATAAGATCGGCATCACTGGTGTGAGGGGGTACAGTAAGCATGAAGGTTTCTGATGCGTACATTCGTCTTTCCCTGAGCTTGAGAAGCACGGCTGCGGCGCGTGAGGCATGTCTGGCTACAACGATGAAGTCGCGCGGCGTGGGGTCTAGAGACGCTTCCTTGGCGTGGTATTTGACTTCGCGGATGGCAAGTAACTGATCGCGCAGGAACGCTGCCACCTCGTAGTTCTGGCTGTTGGAGGCTACCCACATCCGTCTTTCAGTCTCCTCCTCAAGCTTTTCCGAGCGACCCATAAGAAAATCTATCAACCCTTTTAGTTGGGCGGTGTATTCATCTTTGCTGAATCCCTCTCTGCAAGGTGCCGAGCAGAGCTTGAGCTGAAACAAAAGACAGGGGCGTTCGGGATGGTCTTGGGGAAGATCGTAGTGACAGGTGCGTATCTTGAAGATGCGCTTCACCGCATCGAGAGTTTTTCGCAGATTCTTGACCGAGGAGTAGGGACCGAACAGAAGGCTGCCGTCACGGCGCTCGTTGCGCGTAACAAAGATGCGCGGGAACGCTTCCTTGACGGTGACCTTGAGATAGGGGTAGCGCTTGTCGTCACGGTAGCGGGTGTTGTAGCGCGGCTTGGAGAGTTTGATGAGCTGCTCTTCGTAAATTAAAGCTTCCGCTTCGGTCGAGGTGAGGGTAACATCAAGAAGTGCCGCCTTAGGCATGAATGCGGCTGCCGGTTGTGCTGAAGGAGAAAGGTAGGAGCCCAAACGATTGCGTAGATCAGCCGCCTTACCAACGTAGAGGACTCGATGCTTGGTGTCTTTGAAAACGTAAACGCCGGGTTTGTGAGGAGCTTGCTTTATCGCTTCGCGAACAGCTGGATCGATCAACCTTTGATGACCCCCAGGGGACGCATCCGCGCGACCTTTGCAGAGATACCTGCGTTATGGGTCACTTCCACCACTTCGTCTACGTCCTTGTATGCCTCGGGGGTCTCCTCGGCAAGGGTCTTGGTGCTGACGGATAAAACCAGGATTCCTTCGCGCTGGAGCCTGGATTTGACCTCGTAGCCGCGAACTTCCCGCAGCGCCCTGGAGCGTGACCATACACGACCCGCGCCGTGACAGGTTGAGCCGAAGCTCTCCTGTATCGCCTTCTCGGTGCCGACAAGCACGTAGGATGCGGTGCCCATGTCACCCGGGATGATGACCGGCTGGCCTATATCGCGGTAGTCGGAGGGTATGTCTGGATGTCCAGGCCCGAACGCGCGCGTCGCTCCCTTACGATGCACACAGAGCCTGCGGCGTTTACCGTCGATTTCGTACTCCTCGAACTTGGCGATGTTATGGGCCACGTCGTAGACCAGTTGAAGACCCAGTTTTTCTGCGCCCATGCCAAAGGCTTGCTCGAACGCCTCTCTGACCCAGTGCATAATCGCCTGGCGGTTGGCCCAGGCGTAGTTTGCCGCCCCGGCCATAGCACCGAAGTAGGCTTTGCCTTCAGGTGACGAGATCGGCGCGCAGGCAAGCTGCCGATCAGGTATGGAGAGATGATACTTCGCAACAGTGTGGCCCAGCTTCTTTACCGCGTCGTCGCAGACCTGGTAGCCGAACCCGCGCGAACCGGTATGGATCATCACTACTATCTGCCCCTTGCGCAGTCCCATGATCTCTGCGGCCTTAGTATCGTAGATCTCATCCACACGCTGAATCTCCAAAAAGTGGTTGCCTGCCCCCAGGGTGCCGATCTGAGGAAGACCTCTTTCGTAGGCTCGGTCAGATACTGCCGAGGGGTTAGCTCCGTCAAGACTTCCTTCCTCCTCGGTATGAGCCAGATCCTCGTTCCAGCCGTATCCTTTATTTACCGCCCAGCGCGCCCCCTGCACCAGAACCTTCTCCAACTCGTTACGAGAGATACGAATCCTGCCCTTCTTGCCCACGCCTGCAGGAACCGCGGAGTAGATAGCCTGTAGCAGCTCGCGGAGTTTGGGCTTGACCTCATCTGTCTCAAGATTAGTCCGCAGCAACCGAACACCGCAGTTGATGTCGTAGCCAACGCCTCCAGGGGAGATAACGCCTTCATTTACATCAAACGCGGCCACACCGCCTATGGGGAAGCCGTAGCCCCAGTGGATGTCAGGCATCGCCATCGAGTAGCCGACTATCCCGGGAAGATGTGCAACGTTCGCAACCTGCTGTGGCGCGTTGTCTTTGATTAGCGTGGAAAGAAGCTTCTCGCTCGTATAGATCACCCCGTCGGTCTTCATCCCTCCCTGGCGGGGGATACGCCAGCGGTTGGCATCCAACCGCTCCAGCCTACCCTGGTATCCTTGCTTATCGTTACTCATTCTTAGATTATAGAACGCGATCGCGGCACTGTCAAGGATAACAAATTTTCGGGGGCCCCGCGCGGATGCGAAGTAGCCGTATGGGGTGCATTAGGGGTTGTCAAGAAGATTTTTATGAGTAGACTCAGGTGAAAGAACAAGGAGGTCACGTGCCTTTTGATGCAAACCATTTATTCTCCAATACAGCAAACCGGATGCGCCGTTCAGAGATACGTGAGTTGCTAAAACTCACGCGAAAACCGGACATAATCAGCTTTGCGGGTGGCCTGCCTGCGCCTGACCTGTTTCCTATCGAGGAGTTCAAGGGTATCTCGGTCAAGGTCCTGGCAGAGAACGGGGCCAAGGCGCTGCAGTACGGCCCTACCGAGGGTGATCCAGGGTTGATCAACCAGCTGGTTGAATTCGAGAAGCGCGGCGGCGTTGAGGTAACGCCGGAGCAGGTGCTTGTAACCACCGCCTCCCAGCAGGGCCTTGATCTGCTGGGCAAGGCGTTCATCAACGAAGGCGACCCCATTGTGATGGGACTGCCCTCCTACCTTGGCGGCATACAGGCGTTCCGCTCCTACGGTGCCGACATGCACGGCGTCCAGCTGGATGAGCACGGCATGAAGGTCGATGCCCTTAAGGCCAAGCTTGCCGAACTCAAGAACGCAGGAAGGACCCCCAAGTTCATCTACGTGGTACCCGACTTCCAGAACCCTTCCGGCGTAACCATGAACAAGGAAAGGCGCCTCGAGGTACTTGGCCTCGCGCGTGAATACAACACCCTCCTCATCGAGGATACCCCGTACCGCGAACTCCGCTTCGAAGGAGAAGCGATCCCACCGTTCATTCTGCTTGATGACGAAGAACGCGTCATCACACTGCATACCTTCTCCAAGATTCTGATTCCCGGCCTCCGTATAGGCTGGTTAATCACGAAGAATAAAATGGTTATGGACAAACTGGTTATGGGCAAGCAGCCAGTCGATTTATGTACCTCACCATTCGGTCAGATGCTGCTTGCCGAGTACATGAAGCAGGGTCTCTTGGACAAACAGATAGCCGAAATCCGCAAGGCCTATCACCGTAAACGCGACGTGATCCTTGAGGCCTTTGAGAAGCACATGCCAAAACTTGAAGGACTTTCATGGACCAGGCCCGAAGGCGGATTGTTTCTGTGGGTCAAGCTACCCGAGTACATGAGCGCCAACGAGATCTTCCCCAAGGCGATCGACAAGAAGGTGGCCTACGTGGTGGGTACCGCCTTTCACTGCGACGGAGGTGGCCAGAACGCCATGCGCATCAACTTCAGCTTCCCATCCGAGGAGCAGATACTTGAAGGCGCAAAGCGCCTGGCCGAACTCATCGCCGAAGAGGCGAAGTAGCCGCCTCACCAAAGACAATATTGTAGGGGCAAGGCATGCCTTGCCCCTATTTTTTACGTTGACAAAGCATGTAGAACGCCGTTAAATAATAATTGCGCAGGCTGGAGAGTCTGCGCCACATTGACATCCACCGCATTGTGGTGAAAATTCCACATGAAGAAGTTCTTCGGGTTAAGATGGTGGGTAGTCCTCCTGATCTACATCGTGCTGGACGTGATTGCCGTCGGCATGGGAATGGGCGTCCCTATCTTCTGTATCCTGCTGGGATTCCCGATCGGGTGGTATCTGGCAAGAAGGCATCTTTTACTCAACCTGGAGATCAAGGACGCCCTGGTGAAGATTCTCAGGGACTCGCTTATTACATCCGGGGTAACCTTTGTTTTTATGGCCGTGCTCTGGGGTAGAACGGTTTCCATGATCTTCGATCCTGCCGCAGACTTTATCAACTTCGGCATCCCCATGATCCTATACGATCCCAAAGCAAGCTTTGTAGGCTGGTTGGTGCTGATGATTGTCATATCTCCATCTCTTCAGCTTCTTGCCACGATCTTCGCCGCCTACTTAACCGTTGCCATAAAAGCCAACCAAGGCTAATTGGCAACCTCACAATTCTCCAATATGGTCTAATCGTTAACAAATGGGGGGTATCTCCCTTTGGCACTTTCGATTCCCGATCTATCTGGCTTTCCTGTATCCTTTAAGTATGCTCCTCGGTGCGGCAATCGCCATGTACTCGATGATCGTGACCCTTACAGGCCGTGCTACCTGGAAGGGCCGCAGGGTAGGTATGTAGAGCTAGAGACGAAGAAAGGCGGCCTTGCGGCCGCCTACATTTTCAATCTCTGCGATCTTTTGAGCTTCGCTCAAAAGGAGCACTATGGACCTACATCGCCGTCTGCGTTGTCGTGGAAGGTGTTGTTGGCCAGTAGCTCTGCCGGATCGAGTTCAGAGTAATAGAGGTAGATTCCCCACGTACTGCTGTAGGCTATCTCGCAGTTGGTGATGGTTGGTGATGCATAATAGCAGTAGATGTTTCCGTAGTACTCGCCACCGTATTCGATCACGCAGTTGTTAAGCTTGGTCGTGGGATCAATGTTTTCATCACCAAAGGCAATCCCATCCCAGTCACCAGGTGAGGGTGGGGAGACACTGGCGGTGAAGGTGATCTGCCCTGCGCTGCCGTCAGCAATCAGAGCACCTGGGTCACCACTGCCTACCTTGAGCCCTACATCCGGTCTGAACTTCAAGGTGCTGCCCGGTGCGATTGTTATGGTTGGGTTTGCCGTTCCTTCGATACTCAGATCACCGGCGATGATGTAGGGAACACCCTGGCTGAGCCATGTGCCGGTGGTGGTGATGTAATCACCTGCAA